>Ga0307434_1001852_pt1 | contig 10758 bp, 9 predicted proteins | sample SalMarWE160220MG_FD_202156 | JGI IMG/M metagenome (GOLD analysis project Ga0307434, IMG submission 202156) | Salt marsh sediment microbial communities from the Plum Island Ecosystem LTER, Massachusetts, United States - WE1603-220 | ecosystem: Environmental > Aquatic > Marine > Intertidal zone >...
AGGACGTGCATGCCAACATGCCCTGCCCCAAGTTCGAGAATACTGTAAAATAGAATACACATACGATCTGCAAATACAGGAAAGCCCCTGAATTAAAAGGGGCTTTTTCATATCTCAATAGAGGATATTTTAACCGTTGACAAGCTGCGATGTTTGACATTACTTTGGAATGGCTGTCTCGATCTTAAGGGTTCATGTACTATGTGGCTGACTTTAAGGGAACAAGGGCATTCCCAAGGGCAACCGGTCAACAAGGAGGGAAACAGTGACATCGAAAAGTGCAGACATTGAGGATTTGACCGCATTTGCAATGGAGGTAATCCGTCAATCCGGTCAAGAAGCGCTTCGCTATTACGGAAAGGGCAAGCCCGATGTGAAATTCGATGATGATCTGGTGACAGATGCCGAACTCGTCTTGACGTCTCTTTTTCAAAGACACCTTAAGGCACGGTTTCCCGAACATCTTCTATTTCAGTACGATCAGCAGAACAAGGGCTATTCCCATGAGGGAAAACGATACCTTTGGATCTTCGACCCCTTGGACGGGGTTGCCAATTTCCAGGCGGGAATCCCAATCTGGGGAACCTCTTTGGCCCTTCTCGAGAACTTCTGGCCAATCTTTGGGCTGTTTTACATGCCCGTGACAGGAGATCTTTTTCATGCCCGTGTCGGCCATAAGGCCTTCAAGGGTGAGAAGGAGCTGCATATCTCATCACAAGGCAGCATAAACGATGAAAGTCTCCTGCTCACCCACTCCCGATTTCACCAGTACTACCACTCAACGTTTCCCGGAAAAATCCGAGATCTCGGGTGCACCTCCGCACATGTATGCTATGTCGCCATGGGCCGGGCCGAGGCAGCGATAATCTCCCATGAGTCCTATCAGGATCTCGCCGCGGCACAGGTCATTGCCGAAGCAGCAGGAGCCAAGATCTTCAAGATGGACGGGCGCAACTTCTCGCTCGGTGATTATCTGGACGGCAACAGGATAGATGATCATCTCCTTGTCGTAGGCACTGATATGCGTTCGCAAATACTCAGCTACCTCCAGAAGATCACCTAGCGTTCCTCGGGCTTGCACGGAACAAAGCGTTCATAAAAGGGTCACTCATGAAAGGGCAGGTCAATTCGTATCCATCGTTATCGGCACTCACGCAGTCAACAATGGACACTATCGAACCAAAGGGTAGAAGAATGGATCTAACGAACTACTTCGAGCATACAAAGGGGTTTGGCGTTTTGGCAACCGCAGATGAAAAGGGGCACGTGGATGCAGCCGTCTACTCGAGACCCCATATCTTGGACGAAAAAACAGTGGCATTCATAATGGCCGACCGTTTGACTCACCACAATCTCCAGTCAAGCCCTCACGCCGTCTATCTTTTCAGGGAGAATGCACCCGGTTATAAGGGTATGCGTCTCTTTCTTACCAAGATCCGTGAGGAAGCAGACAGCGAACTACTGTACTCGATCCGCAGGAGAAAATATGCCGCGCAAGAGGGAGAGGAGGAAGAACCCCGGTTTCTGGTATTCTTCACAATCGATACAACACTGCCCCTTATAGGGGCAGAGGGGGATATTCACAAAGCTGAAAAGGGGTAACCCTTCTGCGCGGCTCTCGGAGTGAAAAAAATCGTGATTCGCCGTTTCAGGCCTGGGGAATAGCACTGAAAAACCCATTCCAATAGATGATAGCAAGGCCTTTGCAAAAAGACGCCTCACGAACGCCCGCGGCAGTCAGCCTGGGACCACACGCTACGGATCTATAACCTGTTCATGTACATAGGGCGAGCCGAAGCTGCAGATCTCGAGGACCTAGAGACTGTGGCCTCTCACAATAGCCTTTACCGCATCGTGCTCCATAGTAGGCATTTCATGATGGTTGGCAGGTATGATTAGAATCGTCCAAGGAAGAGGTATGATTGCATTCCGGGTTTTTGCAGAGGAACCTATTCCGCTCTCACGAGGAGCACCTGTCCGGGGAAAATAGTGCTTCGTGGTGATAGGTTATTGATATTGAGAAACTGCGAAAGCTCCATGCGATTCCTCTTGGCGATCAAATACGGGGAGTCTCCCTTTAATACGATATAGGTCTTGGTTGCTATATCCTCGGTAGCGGCCAGGTCTTGGGGAATCATAAGGATCTGGCCAACGTTGAGGCGGGTATCATTGAGCCGATTTGCGGACTCTATTGCCTTGGTGGTAGTCCCGAATCTCTCGGCAATCCTCCAGAGCGAATCGCCTTTTTGCACCACATACCGCACCGACTCCGCCCTCCCCGGTGAGCCGGATTCTCCTGAGCTCTCTGCCCTCTGTATCTCATACTTCCTGCCAGTTGGTATCTTAAGCCTCCAGCCCGTCCTTATGAAGTGGCTGCTCTTAAGGCCGTTGAGATTCATGATCGACCTGACGCTCGTCCCATACCTGCCGGCAATAACGGACAAGGTCTCGCCACTTCGAACCTTGTGGACGACATAGGCCGGTACAGGAGAATGCCACACCGGTATATCGGCCAATTTCGAGAGTAACACCTGCCCCTTGTCCTGAGGCATCTTAAATGAAAAAGCTCTGTCCGGGGTGAAGCTATAGCGTAAAGAGGGATTGATTTCCGCCAGGAGTGCATAGGGTACTTCGGTGTGCTTTGCTATTGTTTTCAGGTGAGCCTGTTTGTCGATGGTGACCGCTTCGGTCTCAACCTCCTCATCCACAGCAGGCAATGTAAAGCCGTGAGCCTCGGGATCTTTCAAGATATGGAGTACCGCCAAGAACTTCGGCACATAGAAGGCCGTCTCCATGGGGAGCCTTTCGTAAAGATCCCAAAAGTTGTCTAGGTAGTTGATCCTTTGGCTCCGAATGCTCTTCAGCACCCTGCCCTCGCCACAGTTATAGGCTGCCAAGACCGTAGTCCACTCACCGAATATTTGATGCAACTCCCTCAGGTATGAGATTGCGGCTTGAGTCGATTTTTCCGGATCCATTCTCTCATCGACCCACCTGTCCCTTTTGAGGCCGAATTTATATCCTGTTGAGGCGATAAACTGCCATAAGCCCAGGGCTCGAGATCTCGAAAAAGCCTTCACCTTGAATCCGCTCTCTATGAGGGGAAGCCATGAAAGCTCCTCAGGGAGGCCTGCCTCCTTGAGCGCTCGCAGTATTGCCGGCCGGTACCTTCCTGAACGCCTATAGGAATCAAGGAAAAACTTCCTCTCCCTGCCTTTAAACAGGTTCAGGGCCCTCTCCACGTGACTGTTCATTACAAGGGGAATCACTGAATTTAGGCCGTTGGCCACGGTAAACCTGGAGGAGTAAACCTCGATTATCCGTTTGGATATGGTGAAGCGTAAATCATCCTTCTGCTGGAGGAGCTCGGAATCATCCTCGGGATTTACCTTGAGGGTGAGGGAATACGCCTGGTCAAGGGCATCGATCGCATTGTATAGATCCCCCTGTTCCCAGAAATCGTTAGAGGCCTGGCAGAACTCGAGCGCGGAATCGAGCATCCCCTGGGCCAATTGTTTTGGCGTTTCTTTTCTTAAGGACTCGTGACGCTGGCCCTCCGCAGGCATACGTTGCTCTTCCTCACCCCTTTCAGAAGGGGAAAGCGTTCGTGCATCCGTGCCCTTCGGTATGGATGCGATCTGTTGTATTTCCTCTACCTCCTCAGAATAGGGAACCGGTTTCCCTTGCTCAAGCCAAATAGGGATGCCCATTGACTTCTCGTCATCGCTTTGGGCAAGCATTACGAACTCATTGGGTTCATCGATTTCTGGAGGAATGGAAAGCCGCTCCTCTTCACCATCGGTGGGAGCAAGGGCTATCCGCCCTAGATCGCCTTTAAGGGCAAGGTATTCCGTTTTCGTGTTCTCGTGCTTGGGCGAAGCATCCGTATTCGCTGTTCTCTCGATACTATCGGAATGAGCAACCGAAGCTTTGTCTACCGGTTCGGTCGATGCAGGGTCTTGCGTCTGTTTTTGTAGTTCTGAGCCAGAGGGAAATAGTCCGGCCTGCTCAACCCCCTTCTGGGAAACAGTTCCTTGGTCCGGCAGGATCCCAGATGCCTTTTCCCCTGATTCCCTTATGACTGTGCTATCTGGAGGACGCTTCTCCGGTCCTTTCAGAAAAGCTGTATCAGCGACACAACCTACCCAGAACAGCAAGGGGAGTGCTATGAGCACTATCTTAAAATGTGGCAATTTAGGATGAGCTTCCATTCTCCCAATCAACGTCGAACAACACCTCAAGAGAGCATTAAGCAAATACCGCAACAGAGCCCAATACAACAACACAGATCCTGCTTTTTTTGGGCCAGTATAGAGAAAGCCTTCCAGATGGTCAAGCACATATCGGTTTTTGAATCAAAGGAAGCCCCATCGGTACATCAAAGGCAGAGTAGCCTTTTCTGCTCAATTCCCTCAATACCAAAGGAGGCTTCAGTGCAAGCTCCAAGCACGCTCATCTGCCCCAAGAAGTTAGGCCCTGATCAGCTGCATCATGGCCAACCATAATACTATTTAATAATATGCAAATTTCGTGCAATCCTATTTCTTTTTTTTTGACATAGTGTCTATTGTTCCCTATACTAAACGAAAATATGGTTTTTGCAATATTCAGGGAAGGCTATTCGTTGCCTTCAAGGATCTCTCCTATGACCACCTCCGAAAATCAATACAAACAATCAAACCTCGCCGCCCGTCTCTTCGAGCTCATGAAAAGCCTTTCAGAGGATGAACAGAGAATTCTCCTGCGGGTATTGGAGAAAAGGCTCAGTAAGGGAAAAAGGAAACATGAGCGGGAGTCCTTCTTTATGGTAATTGATTATTCGACTGAGGATCGGATGTATAAGGATTATATACAGAATATCCGTGCCGGAGGGGTCTTTATTGAGACATAAATGCCCTTTGCCGAGGGCCAGGAGCTTTCGCTCAGTTTCCCGCTGCCCAACGCTCAGAAGTACATCAAGATCTTAGGAGAAATCGTCAGAACCAACTCCCAGGGAATCGGCGTGCGGTTCAAGACAGCGGATAAAAACCAGGAGGAAATGATCAAGGAGCTTATGGAAGTGCTTTAGACCCTTGACCGGATTCATATTGATACCTTTATCTTTTATGCATAGCATAGGAAAGGAGGGTACATTATGAGGCATATCCTTCTCGTCATCACTTTAGCAGGCATCGTTACTGCTTTGGGTTCTCCGGCGCAAACAAGTAATACATCCACTGTTACGCCAATGGCAACCTCAGAAGCCAGTCATCGGTACCCCATCGCTCCCGGCGTGTGGTATCCGGGATGTGGGGAACTGCCTGAAAAACCCGTACGGTATTACAGGGTAAGATGCTGGCCGGGCTGTCACCATGGAAGCAGCCATGGGAAATATCCTGACATACCTCTCAACATGGATCCCATTTTCCCAACCAGTACCATGGATCGTATCCCAGAAACCGGAAATAAAACCAAATAAGGAGGGCGATCCGTTGCCTTGAAAAGGGGCTACGGACCGCCTTTTATCCACGCCTCCGTTATCTCGTGTCGAGAGGGTTGAAGTTTCATCTCTTTGCTTGGACAATGCATGGGGGATAGTATGAGTGACTATTGTGTTGTAGTTGCCGGGGGAGCGCACGCTCGCTTTTTCACCTTGGAGCCAGTGCAGTTTCCTGAACTGGAATCAGGGCCGAGACTGGTACATTGCAGGGATCTTTCCAACCCACAAAAGGAGTCGGCAGGAAAAGACCTCTATGCAGACCCAAAGACAGGTCGGGGTCGAGCAGCTCGCGGAGGCCCCGCTCATGGGTATGACGACCACCGCTCCCATCACGAAGATGAACTCGATCGACGCTTTTCTCGTAAAGTGCTTGAAGAGGCTTGTTCCCTTGTCAAGGCCAACAATGCACGCTGCATGGTATTAGTGGCCCCTGCACCTATGCTTGGAATTATCCGTCAGGAACTGCACATTCTCGACAAGCGTGGAGTAGAAGTGAAGAAAGTGGCCAAGGATATGACCAGATTTTCACCCAGGCGAATCCATGATAGTCTTGCCAGGGAAAACATCCTGCCAGAGCGCAGGAAACCTGGGGCTTGAATATCTATATTCTCTACCGGATCCTACCCCTGTGAGTCAACCATCTATCCTGGTGTCTCGAAAGGGTATCCTGAGGCATCCAGGAAAGTTCTCTTGATCTCGGCTGACCGCCCTTTTTCCTCGATTGGATACCCCTGCTTTTTCTCTTGACACCTCGTCCTTCATCTTCTAGGGTAATATAAGACAGGAGTAGAGGAGCGGTACCCATTAGTAGTCGTGGGAAAGGGAAACAGGGCCCGCATTCACATCCCACGGTAAAAGGGGGTATTGCCGAAGCCCGCCTTCGGCCTGCTCGGAAGGTGAGCTGGGACTGCGGAGAAGATCCTCAGGACTGTCACGGTCCTCACCGTGGAGCGCTCTCTTGGGTGATGTGCAGCTGGAGCAGGCTCCGGCTGTTTTTTTTAGGGTATATCAGGAACAAAAGGAGGTGCGATAATGATTAGTGGGTGTTATACGGCCCTTGTGACACCATTCAGGGATAACGAGGTGGATTTTGACGGTCTCGAGAAGCTGCTAGAGTTTCAGATTTCCGGCGGTGTGAGCGGGATCCTCGCTGTGGGCACCACGGGCGAGAGCCCCACCCTGACATGGGATGAACACAACAAGGTAATCGAGGCAGTGGCGGAACGGTGCAAGGGGAGGTGCCAGAGCATCGCGGGAACAGGGAGCAACAGTACCCGGGAAACCCTTGAGAGCACCAAGCACGCCGCGGATGCAGGGGTTGATGCAGCCCTGCTTGTCGACCCCTACTACAACGGACCGAGCTCGCTGGAGATCCGCAAGGAATATGTTGCCCCTGTGGCAAAGGAGTTTCCGCAGATTCATATCATCCCCTACGTGATCCCGGGACGCACCGGCACACAGCTTTTTCCCGAGGACCTCGCCATGCTCTACCAGCAATACCCCAATGTGAGTGCTGTGAAAGAGGCCACTGGCGATATTGAAAACATGAAACGCACGCGTCAGTGCTGCGGCGAGGATTTCTCGATCCTCTCGGGCGACGACGACAAGACCTTCGCCATGATGACCGACCCGGCCATAAGGGCGAGCGGCGTCATTTCCGTGGCCTCTAACATCGCTCCTAAAGCGGTTCATGAGATGACAGAACGTCTTAATGAAGGGAATCGGGTCGAGGGTGAAAAGCTCCTGGATGCCCTGAAGCCCCTGTTTGGGATCGTGACGGTCAAGACCCAGGAACAGACCCCATTTGGGACAGTACTATGCCGCGGAAGAAATCCTCTTCCGGCCAAGACCCTTATGGCAATCCTCGGCATGCCCGTCGGGCTATGCCGCCCACCCATAGGCAAAATGACCAAAAAGGGAATCCAGGTCGTATTAGAGGCCTGCCGTACCGTGTGGAAGAACAACCCTGAAATCCTCGAGCCGATCGCCGAATTCTTCGGCGTGGATATCGAGGCCAGGCTCTATGACAAGTCGATCCTCTCGGGTCTGGTATACGAGCAATATTAGCGAACTCTATCGGAGAGGGAGCTAAAATCGTTATGGAAGATTCCCATCAAATGAACTCCACTGCACCTTGCTGCAGAAAGGAAAGCGCTTCAGCCGCCGCCTTCCTACTTGGCCCAGCGAGGTTTTAGGCGGCTAGAAGCGCTTGGGGGGTAGATAAAAAAACGAGCTACCGAAGATGTTCTTTACGATCTGCTCATTTTTTTTAAAGATATCGAATTACAAGGACATACACAATCGGGTAACTTACTCAAATACTATAGAGATACGCCTAATCATGGGCTGGGGTAGCGTCGTTTAGTGCTTTTTTCCTACCATAATAGGTGAAACCACCTATTTTTGAGCAACCCCTTCACCCAGAGCCCGGAATTGTGAACCACATTCTGTTCTGAAGGGTTCTGTTCTGAAGGGTTGACTAATACAAGCGAACTCACGTATTTTATAGATATCGCCAAAGATATCCGGGTAATCGCAGATGGTAACCCGCTAAACGGTAACCACCAGGAAGGAGCAGGGTATGAGCACGGTAATCCAAGGAGATACGTGGGTATGGGTTGTGGTGCAGGATCCAGGAAGAGATGAGCAGTTCCTGGGACAGCATGATGATGAAAAGGACATATCCTATATACCCATGTTTCTCGAAAAGGAGGATGCCTTGCAGTGCCTTAATCTCTTAACGCGCGATGAGAAAAAGAAATACGAGGCGCAGGCAATCCAATATGATCAGCTCGCAATGGATGCAGCCGAACACGGATTTATGCTCTTTCTGCTGAATCATGCCGGCGAGATCCTTGAGAAGATAACACCGTAGAATTCCAGCAGGGCCTCGGCTTCGGTTCCTTTATCACGTCATAGTGTGAGATGGGCAAAGCGATAATTCATCAGGTCAATAATACTCTTCGAAATCCAAAACAAGTTCGAATGCCCAAACTTTTATTGTTCTAAACCTAGACAGTCTTTCAGCAAGCAACTCATCCTTGGAATTTATTCGAACAGAGAAAGCTTTCAAAACACATGAGGAACCTATTATGGCAAAAGACATCTATCAGAAGCTGGCCCGCCATCTTGACAACCTTCCAGGCGGGTTTCCTGCCACCCAAAGCGGCGTAGAGCTGAGGATCATTCGCAGGCTCTTCACCCCTGAGGAGGCAGAGCTTGCCCTGCACCTCACGTTGATCCCGGAGGAGCCGGGTGTTATCGCGCGTCGGGCCAAACTCGGCATTGAAGAGGCGGCGCACCGGCTTGATGAGATGGCGGGAAAGGGGCTCATATTCAGATTACAATCCGCAGAGCGCCCGTCCCGGTACATGGCCTCCCAATATGTGATCGGGATCTGGGAGTACCACGTAAATGACCTGGATCCCGAGTTCATCCGCGACATGCACGAGTACCTGCCCGATTTATTCGACATGGAGACGTGGAAAAAAACTCCTCAGCTCCGCACCGTGCCCGTGAGAAAAAGCATCGATACCACACGGGAGGTCCTCACCTACGAAAATGCCGAAGAGCTCGTAGATGCCCAAAAGAGGTTCGCCGTAGCCCCCTGTATCTGCCGTCGAGAGGCCGAGATCATGGGCAATGCATGCGGCAAGCCCTTGGAGACCTGTCTTGTTTTTGGGGCAGCGGCCGACTATTACGTCAGAAACGGCCTTGGAAGGGAGATCGGGAAGCAGGAGGCGCTCGACATCCTCAAGATGGCCGATGAGGCCGGGCTCGTGCTTCAGCCGAGCAACGCCCAAAAGATAGTGAATATCTGTTGCTGCTGCGGCTGCTGCTGCCAGGTTCTCAAGAGCATCAAGCGCCATCCTCGGCCGGCTACCCTGGTCTCCACACCCTTCGTAGCATCCCTCGATACTGATACCTGTAAGGGCTGCGGCAAATGCGTGGAGCGCTGCCAGATGGAGGCACTCCGGATCGAGGACGACAAAGCGGTACTGGATATGGATCGTTGCATCGGCTGCGGGTTGTGCGTATCCACGTGCCCGACCGGCTCCCTTACCCTCGTGCGAAAGCCCGATGCAGAACAGAAAGAGGTGCCCCGGAATATGACCGAGGCCTTCCTCAATCTGGCGCGGGAGCGAGGCAAGCTCGGTACCCTGAGCCTTGCCAAGATGCAACTCAAATCAAAGCTCGACAGGCGCCTGGCCGCAAAGTGAATCCCTGCCCAGAGGACGTGGCTTTGTTTGGTGCCCCCTGGAAAGGCGGCCGAAAGCGTGCCCTCAGATCCCTGGGCAGTTGGAGTAATGGAGTAGTGGTCTCAAATTGAAGGAATGGTTCTGAAGTTCAGGAAAAGGCCGCACTAGCACCTTCTCCGGTGGACCTTTTGTGGAGAATATCCACTATGATGGTTTCCAATGCTCCACTCATCCAATACTCCCTGGCCCAGACCTATAGTATGGGGTATTCCAGTAAGGATTTCCGCTATAGAATATAACCTGGGCATTTGTGTATTTACAACAAGTCGCACCAGGGCGGGCCATTACTCCGTGCCAAATAAAGAACCATGATCGGCAGAGCCATCATCTCTGACAACACCTAGAGGACGTGGCTTCCTGAGACGGAGTGAATGATGATTCAGGCGGAACAGATCAACGGGGTTCGGAAGTTCCACCTCATTCGCTCCATCCTGAACCTGGGATCTTATTTCATCGCTCCCTATTGGGTGAACGGGGCAGAACATCTCGAAGGGCTGAAACAAACGTGTGAAACACCGTTGTCCTGTTTTTTCTGCCCTCCCGTGTGAGGTCCTTGAACATGTTCTTCCTGAGTCCTTTGGAGATCTCCAATTGAACCCCCTTCCCGCTCCGGCACCGATTGCAGATGTTCTTCGTGCTCTTTCCCTCCAGCTCGGCTCGAGGGCTCAGTCCGGCATTGAATCCCGCCTGGATGAGGGATAACCGTATCTTCTCCCGAAGGTCGATATCGAGGCCACCTACATACACTACCTCCTGATTCCCCTTGCACCCATGTACAGCGAGCACGGTCCTTGACCTCCTGACCATAGTTACGCCCATGGGTTCATCGAAATATCCCGATGCGATGTGGAGATCGGAGTTTCCCGCCCTTTTTATCCCCTCAAAACAGTAGAGGCTATGGGCGCTCCCGGCGATCGCCTCAGCCAGCTCCATGGTACCCGGCTCGATGCCGCCCCCATGCGGCGCGATGACGGCCATCCCGGATGACCCCTCCCTGGCGTGAATCGAGAAGTCTCTGCC
>Ga0307434_1001853_pt1 | contig 10755 bp, 25 predicted proteins | sample SalMarWE160220MG_FD_202156 | JGI IMG/M metagenome (GOLD analysis project Ga0307434, IMG submission 202156) | Salt marsh sediment microbial communities from the Plum Island Ecosystem LTER, Massachusetts, United States - WE1603-220 | ecosystem: Environmental > Aquatic > Marine > Intertidal zone >...
CCTACTTGATGATACAGAAGAAGCTATAGGCAAGTCCCTTGAAGAAGCTACTATGGATAAACAGTTAAAGCAAGATAGGGAACATCTATTGGCCTTAACCGGCAAATTCCAAAGGGATGTGGTAGGACTTCTTTCTTTATTTGAAGTTATAGCCAATAAATCTCTATTAGCTCGTGATGAGTTGGGTAATCACATCGTTAAAACATATGGTGGTACTGATAGCGATTGTCTTCAAGTATTAAAGGAAAGGGCAAAAGATAAAAGAGCAACTGAATACGAGAGAACTTTTACCGAGATGGTGGAAGTGGTGTTGAATTGGAGTAAAAAATGAAGCAGGGAACTATTAGCGTTCTTGTTGGTTGCCATTCGCCGGTGCATTCTCTAGTAGTGCTGGTGGCGTGGAAGAAGCTCTATGGTCGGTGGCCGTCATGGTGGCAGGTAGTATGCATATTTATTCATGATATAGGACATTGGGGAAAGGACTATCTGGATAACTATGATGAGAAGAAGCGGCATGGTGAACTGGGGGCCAGAATCGCGGGCAAATTGTTTGGGAAGAAAGGCTACGATTTGATAGCTGGACACAATCCTTATAATGGCACGCCCAAGAGCGAACTTCACGACCCTGACAAGTATTCGTGGGTGATAGCGCCTGTATGGTGGGTGATGTCAACTTGTATATTTGAGCCGAAGTTGCAAAGGAAGGGCAAGACTAAGAAGGAGTCGGCTATTATGTTCAAAGAAGCCATGCGGAATAACTGGAAAACGGGTTTTAAAGAACTGGGCCATGAGATATATCTGAAACAATGGAGGCATTACAATAAGAAAATTTCTTAGCTACGAAAATGGGAGGATAAAATGCAGGAAATAAAATCAACGTGGAAGTTAGCTTGGGGATTGATGTGGAGGATGATGGTTCTTTGTCTTGCTATATTTATTCCGTTTTGGGGATTAAAAGTAATCTAGTAACTATCCCTTGAAATACAGTAAATATACAGTATCCGTATACTGTAGGAGGTAAATGATGATAACTGGTAGTGAACTAATAGCGAAAGAGAGAAAACGCCAAGTTGACGAAGAGGGTTGGACAGCCAAGCATGATAATATGCTCCGAGGCTTTGAATTGGCGAAAGCTGGGGCCGCTTATGCCCTTGATGTCGCTGGTGAACGAATATACGCTCAATGCGTCTGGCCCTGGGACAAAGAATATTGGAAACCGACAGTAGAGCCACTCCAAAGAACAGAGAAAGATGAGATACGCCAATTAGTCAAGGCTGGGGCTTTAATAGCAGCGGAGGTAGACCGCCTATTGAGATTTGAGCGGTTGGTTAGTGATGCAGAGAAATCCCCAAAGGGTAGTTTTCTCAATCCGTAGTAAATAATCTACAACTAACTGCACAGTAGAGTAATACTGTAGATAAAGGAATACTTACGAGTAATCTTTCACTGGTTCTCAGTGTCATTCCTCGGGGTTGATTTTTAAATAATTTTAAAGGAGAAAATGAATGAAAGCTAAACTGACGGCTGGAGTAAGGGCGCTGGCGAACGGAGCGGCAACCGATAATGACCGCCCTGTGCTGACTGGGGTATATATGACCGAAAATGAGGCGGTGGTTGCTGATGGGCATATGATTGTGGTTAAAAGGTTGCAGCCGCAGGAGATGCCTTTGGAGCCGGTCATGGATGATGGCATAAGAAGTGTAATCGTTCCATCAGACGCATTGAAAGCCTGTGAAGGCGAGATAATAAATCTACAAACCATTGAAGCGATGAGGGTAATTCCAGAATCCAAGTTGCTAGACCCCAATGCCACAAGAACCGCGACCAAAGTAGTCGTCAGGATGGATGGTGCCGGGTTTAGTGTGGAGGCCGATGCCATAGAAGGGAGTTATCCCAGCCACAGGGAACTGTTTGCGTCATCGCCTTTTGTGGGGCAGGTCGCCGTGAGCACCAAGGTAATAAAGAAATTGTTGCGCACTTTGCCAAACGACAGCATGATGAGGTTTCGCATCAGTGAGCCGGACAAGCCTGTGGAGTTCCAGTGCATAGACCCGGATGGCGATGTGCCTATAAAGGGTATCTTTATGCCGATGCACATTTCATGGGAGAATACGAAGTGGGAGACAAGGGAAGATGGGGATGAAGTTTGACCACATCGGGGTCGATACACACACTCATTGTATGATATGCCAGCACCATCATTGTTTGAAGTGTGGCAAGTGCCACAGGTGCGGGTGCGAAACGTATGTGTCCAATCCGAAAGAAAAGGCAAATATTAGAAAGATGATGCGGTTAAAAAGATGACTCGTATAATTAATGGTGTGGCTCAGCCGGACATAGTGGCTCGTAAAGAAGGCCAAGTCCGATATATTTTTGTGGAAACGCCTGAGAGTTTAAAAGCCAATGAGAAGCCATTGCTGGAGGCTTGGCACAGCATCTTGCAGAAAGAGCCGACTGCCAAGATAGAAGTAGTGAGGACTGATTAAGTGGGTGACACCTGCGAGGGCTGTCCCTTCAGAGAATCTTCCACGACCTGCAAGTTGCCGATAGGCAATCCGAATAAATCCGTTAAGTCTCCTCGGGAGCATTACCGGAATTATTTTGGCCGACCTTGTGAACGCGACTTTTCAAAGAAGAAAAACAATGAATCGAAATGAATGCACACTATGCAATAAAGGTACAATTAAATCTGGCAAAGACAGATTATTGTATGAGGATGAATTTTGTTATGTGGTAGAAAATGGTAATAGGGATGGGGCTGACAGACGTGTGTCTTTGGTAGTTAAACAGCATATATCGAATGTGCCGGATTCGGTCAGGCAAAAAGCGGAAGAAATCTTGCTCGGTATTGTTGGCGATTCATATGGTTTAGAGATAAAGAGAACTATGGGGACTTATCCTGAGCATTATCACCTTCATGCCTATGTGATGTTTTAGGATGGTGATTGACCTCCTCGCTCACTAAGTCTTTCAGCCAGTCGTTGACCGTGACGCCGTTTAACTTCGCCAGTTCGTGTACTTTAAGGTATATCTCATCTGGAACCCGTGTGGATAATACGCCAGTGTTTCTTCCCCTCATCTGTTTTCTCCGTTCTCGCATTGCGGGCAGACTCTTTCCTTTTCTGGCAGGGGCGACAGCCGCAGGTCGGTTTGGAATTTGGTGCCACACACCCTGCATCGGTATGTGTATCTTCTTCCTGTCCTGCCTTCCCTGTATTCCCTGCATCTTGTTGTCGGATGGTAGCCCATGATTACAATCTCCTTTCAGGAAACTTATTCGGGTATTGCCCACACCGTTTACATCTACCTTGTCGGTTAAGGATATGACTAGGCTCCGGCATAGGTTGGGGGCAACCGTTGCTGTATCTAAAAGCACATGAGAATACATCTGAGTAAACCTTGTTGGAATATGCCCGGTTAGGTGGTGTGCAATCATGACAGTTATAGCAAGGTCTACATGGACAAAATGCACCAGAAGCATAACAGGGATGCCCCTTGTATTCGGTTTTCTTTGTCGTTAGGTCACGGACTATCATTAGCAATTCCTTATAGATTTCAAGATTTTTTGCTTTTCCTTTTCAATCTTGTCTAAATCAATCTGGAAATATCTGGCGAGTAGTTTTTCAAAAGATTCGCGAATATAAACCATTTCGTCACGGTGATAACCGCAATCAATTTCTTTTTCACCAATGTATTTTGCTTGGCCGGGATAATCCCAAGACTTGTATTCTCCTTCTTTTAGTTCAATGGTTCCAAGACGATAACAACCTTCATGGTGATTGTGGGGACTACACAAATGTATATCTTGTTCCTGTAGCCAGTCTAAAAATACGCCTATCTTTTGAGAGTCATCTTGGATGGCTAAAGCCTTGTCACATTCAGGTGTGTTCATTTCTTATCCCCCCTTTTAATTTGGTATTACGACAATAACAGCGTTTATCATGGTCCCCGACTCTTTAAAAGCTCCTTCGGGTAGTTTTTCAATAGAACCACTGTGGTTGGCTATCAGGTTGCGGAACTCAACCGTTTTTCTGTTTTCTCTGAATAGCACACCGGCAGACATTACCGATGCGAGTTTGCCACCAGGCTTCAGGAATTTTAAAGCATGACAAACATGGTCGATATCGGCTTGCTTGGCAAACGGTGGGTTCATTACTACTCGGTCATATATTGGGTCCGGTGTAATCACCAGGAAATCAGCACATATGACTTTTCGTGGTGTTGGTGCATTGAAGGTTTCAGTCATAAAATACCTAACCAGTTCATCGCAGTATTTGCGGTTGATTTCTATACTGACTACTGGCATTGTTATTTTGTCCAGTTCTTTTGAAATATTACCTATCCCGGCACTTGGTTCCAGAACTGTCATACTGGGGCGGACCCCCGCCAATTCGATTAGTCGTTTCACGATATTTGGTGGTGTGAAAAATGCGCCCAGTTCTTGAGGTGTGGTAATCTCTCCAGTAAGCATAATCTGTTCGATTGCATCATATGCGTTATCGGCAAAGACATGGGCTTTGTCTTTTCTGTTCCACTTGCCACCTGCGGCCTCCAGAACTTTGTTGGTTTTGATATATAGCATGCGGTCTAAATGCCCTGCTATTGTAAGTTTCTGTTCCTCTATTTCACAAAGGCTTAGTATCTTTAAAATGTCTTGTTCAATTTTCATTGTTGGTGATTTTCCTTTTTATATTTTCTATTATTTCGGGATGCTCATTGCAAAAAATGTCCGCAGCTTCTTGCCCGTCAAGGTGGATGACTCCGATAACCTTACCGTGGTCAAAGTGTTCTAAATCAGATAAGATGTTCAGACCTAGGACAAGGGTTTCTTGGTCAGTGTGGGCATTTTCTATCGGGACAAAACAAAGCATGCCATCATTTTCATTATAGAGTGTGGCGTCTATTACCCATTGGTTGTACATAGTTGTTACCTCCTTTACGGGTTGCAGTTGGGTATAATCCCTTTGTAGTCCTTGCATAAACGGCAGAACATGAAGCCGTTTTCTATCATTGGCGGGTTGCCGCAGAAGTGGCAGACATATTCCCTTTTCGGGTCGCATGCCCATTCCATGAGGCGGCGTTCGGTGATGGTTTGAAGGTCCATGTCGTAAGCGCCCACATAGTGCCTGTGTTCCTCATAGATTTTCAACTGCTCCGGCGTGGCCGCCAAGGTGAGGACAAGCAGTTTGCGGGTTTCGCCGTTTAATCTTGTGTAGTCGTCATGGGTGTGGGAATGGGTGTTCATACTAGCCCCTCCTTCTTGAAAAGTTCCCCTATAAGTTCTTCATATTCTGGTGGGATTTCTACAATCTCATCATCGATGAGGATGTAATCACCGTCAGTTATTAAGGTTTGCTCATTGACGTTAATCACGGTGGCGTTGTGCAAGAATCTTCTTAATCTAAAGCGTTTTATGCTGGAGGCTATTGCTTTGGTGGCAAATAGCGCAAGGATAACTACTAAGATTCCTAAGAATATGTGTCCAATTATAGATGGGAATGATTCAATCATTGCGCATCTCCCTTCTCTCGTAGGAACTTTCGGAAGTCTTTGTATCCCCAAACAAATCCTATAGTCATGCAGATTAGTCCAATAATAGAGATTATGTCCTCTTTAGTATTAGGGGTATCACAAAGAGTGCGCCAACTCCGACAGAGTAAAACATTCCTGCCATTATCGTGCCTCTTTGTGTGATAGGTGTACACTCGTAAAGGACTCTAGTTCCTTGTCCTTATTAGCGGGGGTTCTAATTTCAACCAGTGTGGGGCATCCACATTCCTTGCACCTTGCGAATAGCCCTGCTTTTATGTAGTAAGGTATCCGCTTCCAACCATAGCGGTGTTTGGGTGTGGCCGGACAGTCGGGATTGCCACAGGTGAATAGTCTTACTTTCAAGGGTTCACGTTTGATAGTTTTGATACCCGCCTTTTGTCTGGCTTGTGTTATGGCGGGGGTTGTTGTCCAGTGTAAATCATTTCGCCAGGTTCTAGGTGCTATCTGTTTTAGTATCTGGTGAAACTCTTTGCCATGAGAAATTGCCACCCTAATCTTTAGCCATTTGATGATGTTGTGTGCCAGTTCATGGCGTATGGTTGATTTGGACTGCTCTTTGTCCGATAACATCCATTTGGGCAATACTATCATGTGGCTGCCGTAGGCCATACCGCCGAGATGTGGCTTTAGCTTGGATATATTCACAATCACTCTGGGCATAGTAGGATAGTGTTTGTCCTTTATCTGATTGGCGTACTTTTCTAAATATTCCCGTGATGTTTTCATGGTATCAACCTTCGCTTGCATCAAAAGTGATTGGTTCGGTCAATGATTTCTCAAGATTGCGTTTTTCGTTTTCCATCTTGGCAATCTCAGAGGTCAACCCGGCATACATTCTAATCGCTTGAAGATTATGCTCATTGGGCTTGTAGAACCTCGGGTTGTGTGCGTAATCTGCCATTCGTTCTTTGGTGCGTTCTCTCCCTGTTTTTTCATCGGGAGTAAACCAAGCCGTTTTCTCAAACTTATTGTAACTGGTGACTTTCCCAGTTTTCATGTGGCTGATAACCACGTCAATCGGGCATCCCTCTTTGCTCTCGGCTTTTAGCACCCTGTCTATTCTGTCTGTGGCATCCTTGAATTTGTCGAACCATCCCTCAATGCCCTCAATTGAGAATTGTCCGCTATGCTCATAAAAACCTATTTCGTATCCTTTGTATTCTGCTACTTTCATGATTAAACTCCTTTCATTGCCTCTCTTTGTAGGATATGTGCGGTTTGCGCAGGGAGAGCACCCAGTTTTCGTGCTTCTTCTCCCTGATACATTGGTTTCGGTTCGCTTTTTCTTAGATTAGTCTTCAGGGTATCCACCGCTTGCTTGCGGGTGAAAGCTGATATGGAGTAAACGAACACAGCTTGCACGGAAATATTGGGAGGGCGGAAGTATTGCTTGGGTGTGCTGACCCCGACCAGATATTGGTATCCCATTTTGGTTTCTTTTCTGTAGACGGGGTATAGTTTGAAAGGAGTATATTTTGTGTCCATCTTACACCTCGAACAAATCTTTGCTATCTGCATGGTACATCGGGTTGGTATCCTTCAGGCTTCTGGCTAATTCCATGAAAGCCTTCTTGCTCATGTATGGTTTCTGTCCGGCCTCGGTGTACTGTCGGCATAGAAGGCAGTAGTGGAACTCGCGGTAAGGGTTGTGGCACTGGAATACTACTCCCCATTCATGCTGATTGTTGTGGCGGTACATCTAATCTCAATCTCCTACTTTGTAGTGTATACCTATCCTGATAAAATAATAACATAGTGTATACCACTTGTCAAGTACCTTGGATGGAATTTTTATAAAGATTTTGAAAAAAGTTTTAGATATATCCCAAGTTGGCGGCTCTCCAGAGGATTAAATCAACTGTGCCGATGCGGTATCTGGTTTCTTGGGAAAGCCTTTGGCACAATTCCAGTGGGGTTGTATGGTAGGACTTGGCTATCCTGACAAGGTGGCGGTCTGGTTTGACCACATCCATGCCGAGGTTCTTGGCAAGGTGGTATTTGGTTATATCCCCAATCCACGGCAGGGACTTCAGGTATTCTAGTTTGTCATCGGCTTCCTGGTAGGCTTGGAACTTCTGGCGGTAGGTGTGCCACATAGCATCGATGGCAGTGACCTTGCCCTGATGGTGGAACACGCTACCTGCACCTTTGCCAGATAGCAGGGTTTCATGTATCCTTTCAAATATCTGTCGGGCAATTTGGTTTTTCATTCCGGCACTGATTACCACCCAAATATACTCGTAGCAGAAGTCGTTGGCATTGTCGCAGGGTTTTAAGGATTCTTGCCATACAATTTCTTTGCCGTACCCTGCGTCAATTACTCTTTGCCTGAGTTGCAGAAAGTCATTGGTGTTCATCCCTCTCCTTTTTCAATTTGATGCGTCGTAATTTCACGGAAATAGGGTTGCGGTGGTAATAACTTAATGTTAATGCCCTACACTTAGAACATCTTTTATATTTGGGGTCATCAATGGGACATCCGCAGGTAGGGCATAATCCTTGTCTACGGTTACGGTTACGATATGTGTTGGCTCTTTCAGTATTGCCATTGTTGTCGTTCCTGTGTATTCTCATGTATTCTCTGAAATAGGTGTTGCATTTGGAACATCTAATAAAGGGTGTATCTCTTTTGCCTCCACATTGGGGGCATAGCCCTTGTTTTAGTCGCTCATCGTATCTTTTCATCATCTTTTAAACCAAGTGTGCAGTAATCTATGAATCATTATAACCGTGTCCCTGTGGCAATGGGAGAGTATCTTCTCCTTGTTTTTCTCCCACCAAGGCCACGAATTTCTTGCCCATTTACCTTCGTAAGCCCGGTATGCCCCAATCCAGTCGGCCACCATTTCCCTGACGTACTTCTCGGGTATTGGAAGCGGCTCCATGTCGTTGTATCCGCCCCGGCTGTGTCCCGTTATCGGTACCCAGTATTCCCAGTGGTGCTTGTTGCTTCGTTGATGGTGTAGCCACGCATAGGAGAATTTCAAAGGCTGGTCGGCTTTGCCGAAGAACTGTCGTTGATAGTGAGGGAGTTCCGATGGGGTGAATTTTGACAGGTCGTGCAGGAGCAGGAGATAAATTGGGACACCGAGTTTTAGTCCAGCCAGAAAGACAAACCACTTGTGCTTGATTGTGAGTAGCGCATACTTCATATAAACTTTAGAAATAATCCTTTTTATCGTTTCTTCGGAACGGGTAGGTTCCAGTTAGCGATAACTCTGTTCATATCAATTTCTTCAATAGATGCATCGCTTTTGCCGGTGAGTAAGAGTTGTGCTATTTGTAACCTTACGTTAGTATCTCTCAATATTTCAATGCCGTTGTTTTGGACAGCGTATTCAAATGGCGTTTCGTTTTTAAGAAAGACCGTCAATGCACAATCGGCACATAGTCCCCTATCAGCGCGTTTCAATAATCGGGCTTCGGGATTGCCTACTCCTGCCTGACATTCTTTGCTGCATCTCTGGCATTGTGTCGGTGTCATCATAGCTTTAATTCCCCTTGTGCCAATTCATCCTGTGGGTTAAGTGATACCTCAGTCCCGGCAGCCAAGTCTAGCTCATCCTCTACATGGTATTTAGGCGACCACCATCGCCGTAGCATAACACTGGCTTTACGGAATGGTTTAGTCTTAAAAGCCTCGATTAAATCATCGGGATACAAGTATCCGTTCTTACGGAATAAATCGCCAAGCATATTAGCGAAATCTTTTGGAATGTCGGCAAATCCGTTGTATCCATTTTCATAGTAGAACTTGGCTGCCCAAAAGCAGGGATAGCAAACCGGACCCGCTGCCCATTGGACTTTCACTGGCTCTAGTGGTCGGCGGCATGTCATACACCGTTGCTTCTTTAATCCGTTCTTATCTCTTGGCATTACTTATCCTTCAAAGTGTGCGGTAGCCCATTTCTGCCAGTCCTCATTGTTGCGTAGGGTTTCACCGTCAACATCAGGCATGTGGCGGTACGTTCCCGTTGCGTAGAAGCCGTGTATCTTGGTTCCATGTATGTGCATCCATCCCGGCTCGCCTTCAAGTTTGTAGACATAGACTTTCTCGGTAGGCTTGGGGGTGTCATCTATCAGGTCGAGTACGTCTTTATTGCCATTGCCATCTTCAACGGCACGCAGGAAAACCGGCACTCTTTTACAGAAGTATGTTCCTTTGCAGGTGCCATCGATTAGCTGGAGCATTTTCTTTCCAGAAGATATTTGAACCCGTAGATAAGATTGAATATGCTAACAACATAAGCAAAGGAAAAGAAAGCGATATACCAGTTGGTGTGAACTTCCACATGCTCCAATCCATAGGTGAGAAGCACAGCTATGCCGAACACCACAATGCCTAAGAACATCATTAAGGCTCCGTAGAACTTCTTATTTATTTTCATGGCTATTCCTCCTAAATGCGTAATTGCATGCCGTATCGTCCGCCGATTCGCAATTCAACGCAGGTGCCACGCTCACCGCGTTTCGTCTCTACCTTGGGCTGTCTTGCTTGTTCCTTCGCCTTCTCTTCTTCCTTGTCTAGATTTTTCTCCAGTCGTGTTATCATGTCAAGGTGCATGTCGTACAGGGCATCACGCAGCACATCTTTGAGGTCTACGCCCGGATGTGATGTAATGCGGGTTACTAATGCTTCAATCCTTTTGTCGTATTCTTCGGGGTTTACCTCAACATATTCAAATCTATGTACACCCTTCATAGCTTCTTCCCTGCTGGTTCTAGAGTATTTTTTTATCTTGTACAGTTTCCCATCCAGCCAGAAGTGTCCGCCATCATCGGTCATTTTAATTTTTTTATTCATGTTTATTTCTCCTTTATTTTAGCAAGGCAATCAACACAAGTTCCCGCATTGGGGGCTTCGGCCCTTTTCGCCGGTGTCTTTGGTGTGGGATGAAAGCGCATCCACCTGCCACACTTCCGGCATTTTGTTCTGATGTCTCTGTGGTGGTAGACATCATCCGAGTGCCATCCCCTGATTACATTTCTGATGATGGGTATGTGCTTGTTCATTATACGGCTGTATTCTTTATAGTTGGATTGGGATATAGGGGTTAGGTAATAAAGTTTCAAGTCGATGGCTAGGTCATTGAATAACTTGCTTAGTTTTTCCTGTTCTCTTTTATCCATTCTTTGCCTCGCTATTCAACTCTGGTGTCCATTTCACCAGTTGGGCAATTCTTAATTGGGTGGTAGATCGGA
>Ga0307434_1001854_pt1 | contig 10755 bp, 6 predicted proteins | sample SalMarWE160220MG_FD_202156 | JGI IMG/M metagenome (GOLD analysis project Ga0307434, IMG submission 202156) | Salt marsh sediment microbial communities from the Plum Island Ecosystem LTER, Massachusetts, United States - WE1603-220 | ecosystem: Environmental > Aquatic > Marine > Intertidal zone >...
CCGCGGGGTCTACCGAGTCGTTCGGGTCGGGCGGACGGGACATGTACGTGCTCAAGGTTGACGGGTCAGGCAACGAGGTCTGGTCGAAATATGTCGGCGGGCCGAACGACGACTGGGCCTACTCGATAGGATTGATTTCCACCGGCGGCATCATCCTCGCGGGCATTACCGAGTCTTACGGAGCCGGGAACCGGGACTTTTATCTCGTGAGGCTGGGGGCGGCGGCGGACTTCGACGCCGACGGCGACGTGGACCTGGACGACTACGGCCATTTCCAGTCATGCGCGACCGGCCCGGGCATCGGGCCGCCGGCCGCCGGCTGCACGAATGCCGACCTGGACCACGACGACGACGTCGATCAGGAGGACTTCGGCCTGTTCCAGGGGTGCCTGAGCGGCCCCGGGGTGCCGGCTGACCTCGACTGCCCGCCGTGAAAGGCCGAAAGCGGCAGGAACAGGAAGCGAGGGGCAGAGCCCCGGCAGGTTTCCAGGCGCCGCCGACACGACCCCGGCCACCGCCAAACCCATCGGTCCCTCGCGACGGTCCAACGTGATCGTTGCCGGCGGTCAGATCTTTACCCTGATCAGGGGCTTGAAGATCAACGCGAACACGAGTGAGGCGACGAAAAAGTACGCCAGCCACCAGTCGGTCCCGCTGGTCCACGAATCTCGTGAGGGGTAGTCGATGCTGATCGACTGCACGAGCGAATCGCGGGCGAACGGCTTCTCGAGTGGGTGCAGGAGAATGGCCGTCCAATCCCGGGCCGGACGGACGGCACTGACCCGCGTCAGACCGTTGCCCACCACGAGTTCCTTCTCGATGCGCTTTGAGTCCACCTCGAAGACGATACGGTGGCGTCCGTTCTCGCGGGCCCGGATCTCCCAGCAGGCTTCTCGCTTACTGCGAATGCGGACGGGCCCGATCGTCACCTCGGCCCCGGGGAGCGAGACGATTCTCACCGGCGGCATGGCGACCTTGGGATCGCCGGTGAGCCTCATGGTGATGAGCGATTGTTCCCCGGGCTGGAGCGGCCGCCACTGATACCACAACCCCATCTGGGCGAGTTCCAACGACACCGGCACGATCATCACCAGCAGCGGCCAGAGGGCGTAGCGCAGCAGCTTCAGCGCGCCCAGGAACACCCGCCCCTGAGACCGGAACGTGACCGACAGTTCGTCCTTGAAAAGCTTTAGGGCCAGCATGTTGGCCTTGATGTCGTCCTTGACCCGCCCGATCGCCCGCTGGTTGGACGTGTATTTGAAGATGATCAGCAGCAGTACGCCCGTGACGGCCGAGATGATCGTGTTCGAGAGCCACCCCGGCATCGCCCCTATCGGGGCCAGGACGACGCCCGCGACCGCGTTGATCACGACGTTGATGTACCCGAACAGGGGAGCAAAGACGGGGTTGATCGCCCTGCCGATGAGAGCGAAGAAAGAGCCGAGATAGCCGAGACCGTCGTTCCATGCCCACTGGGCGGCATCGCCCAGGGTGAGCAGAATCCAGTTAACCGCATCCAGCAGCCAGTTCATGAAAGACGTTGCCTCGCGACGGTCTCCGGTCCGGTCCAGTAGTAAGGGCTATCCTCCGGGCTGCGACCGCTACTCGATGTACCCCAGTCCGCGGAGGCGTTCCTCTACCTTTTCGTCCGTCTCCGCCGATTCGAGTTTTTGGAGCTCCTTCTCGATAACGTGGATGATGAACTCATCCGTGCTGCTGTAGCCGGCGATCTCGGCGATCTTCTTGACGCGGTCATAGAGGTGCGAATCGAGTTTTATCTTCGCCATGTTGGGCAACTCCTTCCTTTACGCGCAGCCTCAAGTTGCGGCGGGGGGGTTGAACAGGTTCCGGCCGACCATGGCCGGCGGCTGACGCACCCCGAACTCCGCCATGATCGTGGGGGCCAGATCAATCAGCGCGGGGGCATCGGCCAAGATTGGCCGGTTGGTGAAGAGAACACCCGGCACGTCCTCCGCGGCCAGGCAGTGGTCCGCGCTCCACGCGGAATCGTTGTCCGAGAAAACCTCATCCGTCATGTCGCCCAGCGTGGTCGCCCACGAGCAGCGGTGGCCGCGGTGATAACCGATTATCAGGTCGGGCGCCAGTCTCATTTCCGCACCGCTGTAGACCTCATCCGCGCGGTAGACCCTGCGGATAACGGGCTTGCCGTCGATGTCCCGGATCGCTTCAAGCTTCTCGACCAGCTTGGTGAGCAGGGCTTCGCGCTCGTCGCCCCCGCGTACGATGCCGTCGCGCTCGCGCCCTCTTAGATTGAGGTACAGGCTGTTCAGCCCGAGCCCGTATGCCCGAGTCCTGGACCAGTCGGGACCCACCTTGTCCGGATAGAGACCGGTCAGGTCCCTGGCGTTCGAGGGTTGAATGTACCCGTTGTCCCGGAGCCACCGGTTCAGGTTGAACTGCCTCTTGAAGTTGGCCATTCCGTGGTCGCTCATCGCGATGAGGCTGGCCTGGTCGCCGTAGCGGGCGAGCATGTCACCCACAATGCGGTCCATCTTCTTGTAGAGTTCCTTGACGTGACCGTGGTACTTCCGGGCGTCCTCTGGAGACCGAACCGGGTGCGGCTCGTCGGAGTTCCACCAGAACATGTGCGGCTGCAGATCCGTGCAGGCGAAGTAGAAGAACAACAGGCCGTCGTCGTAGTGCTCCAGCGCGTATCCCAGCAGCTCCATACGTTCTTCAAGGACGATGTTGGTTTGCTCGACGTACTCCTCGTCCGTGAAGACCTTGTTGGACAGGGCCTTGTGATCCTCCTGAAACCCGGCGGTGTAGAACAGGCCCAACTCCTTCGAGACCTCCTGGACGAACTCCGGCGGCTCGGAGATTCGCAGGGCCGGGTCCGAGGGGTCGATGTTGATCGGCGTCACGTAGAGCCTGAAGATCGGTGCCACCTCCTGAAGATAGAACCGGCAGATGCCGCTCTGATGCTCGTCGGGCACGAAGCTGGGCATTGGGAATCGGAAATCCAGCCGGACCCATTTGCTCCATTGACCTCGCTTGAGCAGGATCCGTTGGCCCTGGACTTCGATCATGGCGGCGTCGGCCTGCCGGTCACGGTGGATCTTGAACTCGACGCTCGTGGGTTGGGGTTTCTGGAGGAAGGTGTTGTCCGGGCCGATGAGCTTGGCCTCGGCGGTGTCGTTCCGGAAGATGATTCGAGAACGTATTCCACCACCTTCGTCCCTGGGCTTGTAGGGTCCGTTCTGGGCGAAGTGCTGGTATGTTCCGTAGCCTCCGTGCATGTCGGGCGTGCCCAAGCCCGCAAGCGCGCGATGGCGCCCATGCTTCGAGGGGCTCGGCGGGAAGTTCGAGGGGATCTCGTAGATGTGCGTGGGGATACCCGCCTCATCAAGATAGTCCCAGAACGGGATGCCCTTGCGATACAACAACTGCTCGGGCGCGGTGTGATCGAACGGCCAGAAGGTCAATTGCAGCTTGTGCTTGCCCACCTCCCAGTAGCCACTGCCGCGGGACGTCCCCGCCGCGGAGAAGAGCGGCAGATACTGGTGTTTCGGATCGCGATGGATGAAGTCGAAGATGCCGTGGCCGCCCGGGTTGAGCCCGGTGATGAAGCTCGCGAAGGCCACCGGCGTCTGCGGAGGGATGCTCGTACCCAATCGACGGTATCCACCGGCCCGGCGCAGCCTGTCCAGGTTGGGCAGGTCGCCTGCCGCCATCATCTGCTCAGTCAACACCGGGTCCATCGCGTCGAATCCGAGAACGATCACTCGCCTGGCCGACGAACGCTGCTTCCGGGCCCCGCGGGCGGGCGCCGCGCGCACAGCGGCCGTAAAGGCCGCCGCCGCCGTAGTCGACTCCTTCAGGAACTGCCTCCGGTCAAGCTCGCGCTCGTTGCCGGTCATGCCGCGATCTCCGTCACCGGTGTGCTTGTTTCGCCTGCGTTCATCTTTCACACTTCGTCCTACGCGCTCCCCTTCGGGTCGCGGCTAAACATTCTTTGCCAGTCCTACCTACTCGCTCCCCTTCGGGTCGCGGCTAAACATTCTTTGCCAGTCCTACCTACGCGCTCCCCTTCGGGTCGCGGCTAAACATGCTTTGCCAGCCGGTTCGCATCCGCCACCGCCAGGGGTCTGCCGTCCATGTGTTTGGGCACCTCCACGCCGAACATCTCGAGCACGGTCGGCCCGACGTCGATAAGCCGAGGATGCTCCGTCTCGATCCTGCGGTTGCACAGCAGCACGCCCGGAACAAGCGGCGGGTCGATGCAGTGATCCCCACTCCAGGCCTTGGTGTTGTCGTGGAAGAGCTGATCGGTCAGTTGCCCGACGGCAGCCTCCCACGACACGCGATAGCCTTCATTGTAGCCGACGATCAGATCAGGGGCGTCACCCTTGTAGGGTCCGCGGTAGACCTTGGATGCCTGGTAAACGTGATTGATGGCGACCTGGCCCGTTTCGGGATCGGCCAGCCCGGTGAGCTTCTCGGTCAGCTCAGCCCGCAGGTTGTCCGCCTCCTCGCCGGGCTCGACGATGCCCTGTTCCTCGCGGCCCTTGATATTGAGATAGAAGCCGGCCAGCCCGATCGCGAACGCCCGGGTCTGTGAGAAGTCGATGCTGACCAGGTACTTCTTCGTCCGGTCGGCCCCTTCCTTGAGCTTCAGGTAGCCGTTCTGCTCCAGCCAGCAGTTAAGATCGATCCCGCGACGGAACGTCTTGAACCCGTGATCAGAGATTACCATCAGCACGGTGTTCTCGTCGTCGCACCTGGCCATCGTCTTGCCGACCAGCTCGTCCATTCGCAGATACAGTTCCTCGATCGCGTTGCGGTGTTGCTCGTGCTCGGGAACCTGTCCGGAGTGGGCGGGATGCTTCTCGTCGATGTACCGCCAGAACATGTGCTGAATACGGTCGGTTCCGTCGAACACGCAGCAGCACAGGCCTCGCTTCACCTTGTCCAGGGCGTCGAAGAACATCCGCTCGCGTTCGGCATCCGCCTGGATGCACTGGTGCAGGAACCCGTCGTCGCTGAGGATCTCGGCGTTGAGGGCCCAGGTGTCTTCGGCGAGCCCCAACGTGGCATACTTGCCCTGGCTCTTGGACAGATAGGTCGAGTAGACCATGGGGTGCGAGATCGGCATCGCCGGTTTCTCCGGGTCGATGTTGATCGGCGTCACGTACATCTCGAACTCGGGCGCCGTGCTCAGCAGCAGGAACTGGCAGATCCCCCGAACCTTGCACCCCAGGCCGGTCTTGAAGTGAACGTTGATCCATTCGGAGTACTTGCCCCTGGTGAGATGGTACGTGTCGCCGTTGAGTTTGAGGGCCGCCTCGCCCGGTTTGCCGTTGAGCGTGACGGTGAAGGGGCATGTCATGATCGGCTTGTCACGGTGCATGCCGTTCTCGGGCCCGACCAGGTGCGACCGGATCGTGTCTTGCTCTTTCCGGACGCGGAACTGCTCGCCGCCGATGTGCTCGCCCTCGCCCTCGGGCCGCGTCGTGTAGAAGGAAAACGTTCCCTGGCTGCCGCGAAGGTCCGGCACACACATTGCCGAGAGGAGCACGCCGCGGAACTTTTCCGGCGGGAACGTGATCGGCACCCGGATGACATCACTGAAGATGCCGTGCTTGCCCAGGAAGAACCAGAACGGCCTGGCCTTGCGGAGCAGCCGGATGTCGGGCTTGCCGATGGGAATCTCGTACTTGCCCAGGCGGAGCGTCCGCCGGCTGGGCCGGATGCTGACCGAGCTTAGCGTCGGCAGATAGGTTCGCCGGTCACGGGTGAGGAAGTCGTAGATGTTGTGCTTGCCCGGGTTGGAGCAGGTCAGGAAAGACGACCACGCGACCGGCGAGAGCGGCGGCATGGTTGTTCCCAAGCGCTTGTAGCAACCCCGGTCCCGCAGTCTGGCCAGGTTGGGCAGCTTGCCCAGAGCGAGGAACTTATCGACCAGCGTCGGCTCCATGCCGTCCAGCCCGAGCACGACGAACCGTCTGATCCGGCTCCTGGCGTGGGCCCGTCGGCCGCGAATCACTCGAAAGATGTATCGGACCGGCCAGGTGAACAGCGTCACCACTGCCGACAGCATGGCCGTGAACATGACCAGAAACGAGCCCAGGGCGGCAAAGCCCGCGCCAGGCCCGATATAGGCCAGCACCGGCCGAGGGAGCAGCAATACACAGACCGCACCCAGGGTGATGATCCGGAGCGCGGCACCGGCTGAACGCCCGGATGTGCCGGAACCATGCTCTATCCTAACGGGTTTGCGATCACTGCTGCTTCGCATGACGAAATCTGGCTGGAATGACCAGTTGTGCCACTATAGACTAGTTTCGTGGCGGCGGCAAGGTGAGTGCATTATTCGCTGATCGTGAGTTCGCGGGACTCGATTCCTCTGGCGACCGGCTTCTTCGGTGAGCCGCCCATCGTTCCCCGGATGTCCGGCTGCTGGGTCTCGAGTGATCAGCGGCTCGATGCCACCAGAGCGCTGCGGTCACCGTAACGGGCCACGAAGACCTGGTCGGCCGGGACTTCAAGCCAGGTGCTCCATCGCCCGTCCAGCCAGTGTACCGTCAGGCGATCCACGTGACTTGTCTCTCCCAGCCCGAAGTGGACGCGGGGATCGCAACTGCTGCAGTAGCTGCAGGCCACGAATACCTGGCGGCAGCGGGTCTTCCCGCCCGCCTCGATCTCGACGATCGCCCCATAGGCGTCGCGCTTACCGTCGGGGCCGATGCAGCGAACCGCAAGCGAGTGATGGCCGACGGGCGAGTTGTTCCGCAGCAGGCGCCCGGGGCCGCCGTTGTGGGCAAGGGCCAGGTCCATGTCGCCGTCGTTGTCGTAGTCGATGACGGCGCTGCCTCGCGTGACGTAGGCCACGTCGAAGACCGGGCCCGCCTGCTCGGTGATGTCGGTGAACTGCTGGCTCTGGTAAGACCATTCCAGCAGCAGGTCGCGTTCCGCGTAGGGGTCGCCGGGGTTGTAGATGACCTTGTTGGCCTTGTTGACCTTGCCGTTGCCGAAGTAGAGCTGCATTCGGCCGTCGTTGTAAAGGTCCAGTACGCTGATGGCCCATGTGGTGAACCGCCGGGTGGCGATGTGCAAACGGGTGCGCCGGCTCATGTCGTGAAACATATCCCCGCGGTTGAGGTAAATGGTACAGGGGTCGTCCCAGAAGTGGCCGAGGAGCAGGTCGAATCGCCCGTCGAGGTTGAAGTCCTCGATCGTGATCCCCATGCTGGATTGGGCTGTGCCCTCCTCGTTCAAGTCGCACAGCAGTTCGGGGGCCCGATCGACAAAGGTGTGGTCCGGCCGCTGGATGAGCATTCGATTGGACCTGGCGTCGTTGCCGACGTAGATGTCCTGGAGGCCGTCGCAGTTGAAGTCGCAAACGCCCACGCCCATACCGGTGCCGATGAGTTCGCCGATCCCCACTTCGACGCTGAGGTCGGTGAAGGTACCGTCGCCGTTGTTGTGATAGAGAATGTCGCGATCGCCTTTGTAAACGGCGGGGCCGCAGTAGTCCCGCTGGGCGATGTCCCGGATGGTACACTTCTTCTCATCGGCCGGATCCCAGACGAAGTAGTTGCAGACAAACAGGTCGAGCCAGCCGTCGGCGTCGTAATCGAGAAAGGCCGCCCCGTCGCCCCATCGCGGATCGCCAACATTCGCCTCGGCGGTGACGTCAGTGAACGTCCCGTCGCCGTTGTTACGGAGCAAGGTGTCCGGACCCGTGTTGTAGACGAAGATGTCCACGTCCCCGTCGTTGTCGTAGTCGCCGCAGACCACGCCCATGCCGAACCCGGTGGCGTTGATGCCGGCCCGGATGGTGACGTTCTCGAAGGTGCCGTCACCACGGTTGCGGTAGAGCTGGTCGGAGAGAAGGTGCCCGCCCTCGACGCCGGGCAATTGGCCGCCCTGAACGAAGTACAAATCGTAGAAGCCGTCGTTGTCGTAGTCGAGAACGCCCACGCCCGCGCCGTTGATCTCCGGGACGCGGAACTCTCCGGTCTCGTGCTTGTCGTGGACGAAGTCGGTGCCGGCCTGAGCCGTCACGTCCTCGAGCAGGGGCGGCGCTGAAGCTCCGGCCGGCACGGAAGCGGGGGCCGGACAAACATCGCCGTGCGGCGCCTCACCGCTGTCCAGGACGGGTGTGTCTTCGGAATCACACGCTGCCATCAGCAGTGCGCCCGCAGCCATGAGCATGGCTGCCCGCCCGGGTCGCGGCTTCACCTCCCGCGTTCGCCTGAAACGCGCTGCCCTTCGGTTCGCGGCCAGATGATCGGCTGCGGGATGTTTTCGCATGTCGCGCGCCATTTCCACTTCGCATCAACCGCCGATCATTCCGGCACCGGGGGTGACTCCTGTGTTGACGGTGCCGTCGTTGGTCTCTTCAGCACCGGCCAGAAACTCTGCCTGGCTTCGGCCCTGGCCTTCAGTTTGCGGGTATTCTCGTCGTTGGGGCTGACGCACAGGGCGGCGTCGAGCAGCCGGTTCGCCTGGTCGAAGTGCCCGAGCATACCGTGTGCGGTTGCCAGGCCAACCAGATACGACAGCTCAATGGGGTCCTTCTTGATGCACTGCTCCAGATCTTCGATCACCCCGGCGAGTCGGGCCGCCGGATCCGCCTGGCCCTGCGGTGGCGGGAAGTTCTTCTCCATGACTGCGATCTGGATCTGGGTCAGGGCCCGGGCGTACAAGGCCACAAGCATGTCGGGCTTGAGTTCCAGGGCCTTGTTGGCCGCCTCCAGGGCCTCTGCGAACTTGCCGACGTTCACGAAGATGAGAGCGAGTTCCGCATAGGGCTCCGGCCTGTCGGGCTGAAGCCGGCAGGCCTCAAACGCATACCGGGCGGCGTTGCGGTAGTCGCGTAACTGCCGGCAGCATTCAGCAAGCTTGCCATAAATAATGGGGTAGTCCGGATGGTCCTTGCCGTATCGAGCGAAGAGGTCGTCAGCCAGTTCCAGTGCGTCGCGGTACCGCTTGCTGTCAATGAGCCCATCGAGCTTGGTCACGAGCGGATATCGGGAGGTCTGCAACTGGCGGACCCTGATGCCTACGGGGTCGTCCATTTCCCCGCCCGGCAAGCGCTCGGCGGACATGAGCAGATGAAGCCGGCTCTTCTCCTGCTGTCCCAGGTGACGATACAGTGCCCCGAACAGGCGATGGCCCTGCTTGCCCACGTGACCTCGCCCCTGGTCCTCCAACGCCTTGGCCTTTTCCAGATCGCTCTGCATCGCCTCCCATTGCCCCTGGTCGTAGCGGAGCTGCGCCCGTTGCACGTACCCGAACGGATCCTCGGGCCGCAGTGCGATGTACCGATCGATCAGGCCGAGGGCGGCATCCGTGTCGTCGCGCTCCACCGCCCGCCATGCCAGATGCATCCAGACCGGTGTGTACTTGGGGTTGAGTTCGCTGGCCTGTTTGAATTCAGCTTCAGCGGCATCGATCCTGCCGTCTTTCGCCAGCCTCAGGGCCAGGGCATAATGCCACTCGTAATCGTCAGGCGCCATATTGATCGCGCGATGGTAGAGCTCCACCGCCAGTTCGGGAAACTGTTGGGCTTCGTACAGTTGCCCGAGCAGACCGTATTCGTCGTGGAGGTCAGGCCTGCCTCGGAGCCGGCTGAACATCGCGTGGAACTGGTTCTGCCCGCCGGCGTCGATGCCGGAGATGTCCGGCAGCTCGGGGAGTCGAAGCTTCCTGCAGATCTCGCGTGCCGGGGCCTGGTCCTTGCGGAAGGATTCGATATCACCCAGCTCGGGCAGTGATTCCCGGGCTTTGGTCACGTCCTCCGCCGCGAGTCCCGACTCGCCCCGGTCCCGGTGGATCCGCAGCCGCAGAAGATGGCCTAAAGGATCCTCGGGACGAAGGGCAACGTAGCGGTCGAGGCAACCGAGGGCGGCGTCGGTCTCCCCTTGTTTCATCGCCTGCTGTGCCCGGCGCAGCCAGTCGGCCTCGCGCTCCGACTCGAGGTCGTCCGGAGCGGGTGGTACCGTCTCGGCCCCTTGCTGCCGAGCGAGGTAAAACCCGATGCCAATGCCGATGGCGACGACGCAGAGGACGATGCCAAAGCACCAGCGTTGGCGCCGGGATTGGGCAGTGGTCCCGGGTGCATCGGTTGCCCGTTTACTCATGGCGATGCCCTACCTGCTCAGACTGAGCGTCCTCCCGTATCCCGGCGGGCGGAACGTCGTGTCCCAATCCTGTCGGTTTGAGTTGCCTGCCGCGGCGTCGGCGTAGCGTGCGACGAACACCTGATCCGCGGGCACGTTGTGCCAGGTGCTGACCCTGCCGTCGAGCCAGTATACCGTGACGCGATCGGCAACGGTGGCTTTACCCAATCCGAAATGAACGCGAGGGTCGCAACTGCTGCAGTAGCTGTAGGCCACGTACACCGGCCGCCGCCGGGGCTTCTTTCCTCCCGCCTCGACCTCGACCACCGCGCCGTAGGCGTCCCGTACGCCGTCGGGGCCGACGGCACGAACCATGAGCCAATGACTCGATTTCGGGGCGTTGTTGCGCAGCAGGCGGGCCGGCCCGTTGTTGCTGAAGACCACCAGGTCCATGTCGCCGTCGTTGTCGTAATCAATGATGGCGGTGCCCCGCGTGCATAGTGCCGTATCGAACACGGGGCCGGCCTGGTCGGTGACGTCCGTGAACTGCTGGTCCTCGAAGGACCACGCCAGCAGCAGATCAGGCTCCGCGTACGGGTTGCTCTCGTTGCGGATGACCTTGCTGGCCATGTTCGCTTTCCCGTTGCCGAGGAGTATCTGCATGTTC
>Ga0307434_1001855_pt1 | contig 10755 bp, 9 predicted proteins | sample SalMarWE160220MG_FD_202156 | JGI IMG/M metagenome (GOLD analysis project Ga0307434, IMG submission 202156) | Salt marsh sediment microbial communities from the Plum Island Ecosystem LTER, Massachusetts, United States - WE1603-220 | ecosystem: Environmental > Aquatic > Marine > Intertidal zone >...
AGCTGTGTTCGGAATGGATAACCGCTGAAAGCATCTAAGCGGGAAGCCAACCCCAAGATAAGATATCCCTCCTGATGGAAACATCGGGACTGAAGACCCCTCGAAGACTACGAGGTTGATAGGCCAGGTGTGTAAGTGCAGCAATGCATTGAGCTTACTGGTACTAATAGGTCGTGCGGCTTGGCCATAATTATTTACCTTTTATTGAGAGGCGCTCAATTGTATTCGTGGATCTGATATTTCGGTGGCAATAGCGAAGAGGAACCACCCGTTCCCATCCCGAACACGGAAGTTAAGCTTTTCAGCGCCGATGGTACTGCGTGGGAGACTGCGTGGGAGAGTAGGTCGCCGCCGAAACCTTTTTTGGTGCCCCTCGCTCTATGGAGAGCGAGGGGCTTTTTATTTGCTATCAACGGTGACGATTATCAGGATAGTTGCTGAGAATCCCGTATCTCACGGATTACATCCGGTGTGTTTCATGCCAAATTGCAATCATGTCATTGCGAGGAGCGAAGCGACGTGGCAATCTATCATATTGAGATTGCTTCACATTCGTTCGCAATGACATCTATCAATAGCATCCGTTTGAATGCAATTTGGTATCAAGTTCAAATCTCCCCACTCGTATTGGATTATCGATACAAGCGTGATAGCTGCTGTATCAGAGCGAAGGATCCTCGATCCTAATGAGACGATATGAAACCCGGCATCCATTGCAAGGCGGATTTCTTTCGGCGTAAAACCCCCTTCAGGGCCTACAATAGGAACAATATGGGATAGCTTTGCTATGGATCTCAGGATGCCTTTCAGATCTGTCTCTTTCGAGGTCTCCCAAAGGAGGACCTTAAGCGTGCCTTGGGGCGGCATCTTCCCGATTAGTGCTTCAAATGCCAGTGGAGGGTGCAAGGTGGGGAGGTTCGACCTTCCGCTTTGTTTACAGGCCGCCTTTATGATGCCCTCCCAATGAACCATCTTCCGGGACAGATGTTCGTTGCTCATTCTCAGGGCCGTTCTTTCCGAGAAGAAAGGGGTGATTGAGCTTACCCCTAGTTCTGTTGCCTTCTGGATAAGTAAGTCCATAGGGCTTGATTTAATCAGTGCCTGGGCAAGGTGAATTTCTATCGGTGAAGGGGAAGAATCGGGAAGGACCTTAATGATTTTAACCTTGACACCTTTGCGATGGATTTCCTCGATGGATGCTTCAAAAAGGCGTCCTTTGCCATCCATGACACTCAGCGTATCGCCCCTTTTCATCCTCAGGGCATTTCGTATATGGTTGGCCTCCTTATCGGTGAGGGAGATGAGACTGCCCTCACCTGGGACATCTCCGACAAAAAACCTTCTCATGTGTCCCTCCTTCTCCTGTCCTCTTACGCGCGCAAGAGATAGACAGGGGCCTCCAGCTTCAAGCACGCTATCACACGAAAGCCTCCTTTCACATCTGGTTTTAGCCTTTTGCAGCAAACATGGAATAAATGCTGAGATTGCCTCCAATACGATGATTTTTTGTGGGGTCTAGGTGGAGGGCATATATGGATGCCCCCGAAAAAAAGAAGGCCACCATAGGGAAAGTTGACCCCCACATGTCCTTTTTATGGAATGCCGGAGGTCGGAATCGAACCGACACGGACGCGAGGTCCGGAGGATTTTGAGTCCTCTGCGTCTACCAGTTTCACCACTCCGGCATTGATTCGATTATACGGAAGGGGGCAGGTTTGTCAACAGAATAACCAAGATCAACAATAAACTAGCGAAGCTTGACCTTCCCTGCGCGTATCCCGCCTAAAAAAGGCTGGAACTCACTGACGAAGAGTTAACACCGTACATATGGTGAAGCTTCGAATTGCAAAATAAAAAATGAAAAGCGTAAAAGTCAAAATTACTTTGCCTTCCAAGATTCTTAAGGCAATTTCGTGCCTTTCATGCTGCAATTTTCAATTTGCATTTTGCATTGGACGTCTTTAAAACTTGACATGCATGTAAAGATCTTTAGTTATGAAGGCGTCTAGATACTTGTGGAGGGTAGTCATGGGCAGCTCATTAGAGGGAATCAAGGTAATAGATCTATCCAGGATGTTGCCAGGCCCCTATTGCTCTATGATCCTCGCAGATCACGGGGCCAGGGTAATAGCGATTGAGGACAAGAGGTTTGTGGCCGACGACCTTTTGATATCCCCCGTCAACAGGAACAAGGAGCACATGGCCTTGAACCTGAAGACAAAGGAGGGCAAGGAGATATTCCGTCGGTTGACGAGCAATGCCGATGTCGTAATGGAAGGCTTCAGACCCGGCGTTACCAAAAGGCTAGGTATAGATTATGCGGCACTAAGAAAGGTTAACCCAAAGATCATATACTGCTCTATCACCGGTTATGGCCAAGACGGACCATATCGCGACATGGCCGGTCATGACGTCAATTACCTCAGCTTCTCCGGCGTGCTGGATCTCATAGGCGAGAAGGGTGGGGCACCGTGCATCCCCGGGATACAGATAGCGGATCTGGTCGGGGGAGGGATGAACGCAGCAATCGGTATTCTTCTGGCCCTTGTTGCAAGGGCAAGGACTGGAAAGGGGCAATATATCGATATATCTATGACAGACGGTATGCTGGGTCTTCTGCCTATACCCCTATACCTAATTCAAAAATACGGTCAGGTCCCATCGAGGTCGGATACCATGCTGTCCCACCGCTATGCATGTTATAATGTCTACGAGACAGCTGACGGCAGGTATATAACCATTGGCGCGGTGGAAAACCGATTCTGGATGAACCTCTGTGAACTTCTGGGAGTGCCTGAGTACGGACCGCTCCAGTATGACGAGGATCGCAGGAAGGAGATAGTAGATTTCCTCCGACGTACCTTCAAGAAGAAGACCATTGATGAATGGGTCGAGGCATTAAGGGACAGGGATGTGTGCTGGGGGAAGGTCCAAACCATTACCGAAGCCTTGCATGATAAGCTTTTCACCGAGAGGGGTATGGTTGCCGAGATCCAGGATAGCGGCGGGATATCCCGTACAGCCCTTGGCATACCTATCAAGCTGAGCAAAACGCCGGGCTCCATACGTAATGGGCCGGTGGAGTTTGGAGAGAGCACCAGAAAGATCCTGAAGGAACTCGGCTATAGAAAAGCGGAGATAGAGTCTTTTTTCGAGAAGGGTGCAGTATAGCGAGAAAGGAGTATTGCATGTGGATAAAGGAACCGGGCGCAGTAACCGAGAGGATTGAGTTCTTGGGCCGGAAGGAGCTCTGCTCATCTCTGCTGAAGGAGATTCTCAGGAGAAGGGCGAGCTTTGCGAATGGGATAGAATGAACAAAGCCCATGCCTTATCGGCATTTCCCTTTCGCCCTTATCAAGGTCTCCTTTCTCCCCCCTCTTGATCTTCATTGCGGATTGTATTGCTATATTTGAGGAATTCCTTCTTTCTTAGGTAAGGACATCTGCGGCAATCCGATACGAGGATAAGATAGTATTTCCAATGGATAAAGTTCTCAAAATTTATTTGACTTTGCTTCACTCGGGTGATAATTGTATTAAATGAATGATCATTCATTATTTAACTGTATTGATATCAATCGATCAATGAGGAACATAGCTACACGTTACAGGTGATTAGCGGAGATATGGAGGTGATGGCATGAAAAAGGTCATCAAAAGGTGCGGAGTCATTGGAGCTGGTGTGATGGGCGCAACCATTGCTGCCCAAATGGCTAATGTAGGTATCGAGACAATGCTCCTCGATATTGTGCTCCCTGAACTGACAGATGACGAAAGAAAAAAGGGTATTGCCAAAGAAAGCAAGGAATTCAGGAATAAACTTGCGCAGCAAGGATTACAGACAGCGTTGAAGTCAAGACCGGCATCTTTTTATCTACCAGAAAACGCCAGCCTGATAACTCTAGGCAATATGGATGATGACATAACACGGCTGAGAGATGTGGATTTGATCATTGAGGTGGTAGTGGAGAGGCTGGACATCAAAAAGATCGTCTTTGAAAAGATTGAAGGGGTCTTGGGACCTGGAACCATTATTACCTCCAATACCTCAGGTATATCTGCTCGGGCAATGTGTGAAGGCCGGTCGGAGAACTTTCGAAGGCATTTTGCCGTTACCCACTTCTTTAATCCACCGAGATACATGAAACTCCTTGAGTTGGTCCCTGGCCCCGATACCCTCCCTGAGGTCATTGAGATCCTCGCCGAGACGTGCGAGAAGGTGCTCGGGAAGGGGATTGTATACGCCAAAGATACCCCAAACTTTGTAGCGAACCGCATCGGCACCTATAGCATGCTTTATGTTATCCAGACTATGATCGATCTGGGATTGACCGTTGAAGCCGTGGATGACTTGACTGGTCCAATCATAGGACATCCCAAGAGTGCCTCTTTCAGGACCGCGGATCTTGTAGGCCTCGATACCCTTGTTCACGTGGCGGAGAACGTGTACGAAGGGGCGCCTGATGATGAGAAGCGGGAGATGTTTGCAGTACCGGAACTGATCGCCACAATGATTGAACACAACCTTCTCGGGGAGAAGACCGGCAGCGGATTCTACAAGAAGGGCAGGGATAGTGAAGGGAGAAAGGAGATCCTCTCACTGGATTACACCACCATGGAATACAGCCCCCAGCAGAAGGTGAAATTCGCCTCATTGGAAGCGGCAAAAAGCCTTTCTGGGACGGCGAACAAGATAAAGTCCCTTTACTATGCCAATGATGCGGCTGGGCAGTTTACCTTTCGCCAGGTTAATGAGACGATGATTTACTCGGCCAATCGAATTCCTGAAATAGCTGACGATATTGTCAATATCGATAATGCTATGAGATGGGGGTTTGCCTGGAAGATGGGCCCCTTTGAGGTCTGGGATGCTATCGGGGTGAAGAAATCCGTGGCCAAGATGAAGGATGAAGGATACCAGATACCCTCCTGGGTTCAGGAGATGCTTGATAGCGGAAAGGGGTCTTTTTACAAGAGGGAAGCTGGCAGGCTTTATTTTTATGATCTGGTTTCCAAGGAGTATAAGGAAGCTCCTGTTAAGCCAGGGATCATTCTCTTGCCTTCTCTCAAGGATCAGGAAAAGAAGGTAGAGGGGAATAAGGGTGCCAGTTTGATTGACATCGGTGATGGCGTGGCCTGCCTGGAATTCCATACCAAGATGAATGCCATGGGTGACGACATCGTTACCATGGTTATGAAGTCGGCTGATATTGTCAGCAGGGACTTCGAAGGTCTCGTGATTGCCAACCATGCCGACAATTTCTCCGTGGGGGCGAATCTGCCGTTGATCCTGTTTACGGCTCAGGAAGAAGAGTGGGATGAGTTGGATTGGATGATCAAGACATTTCAGGATTCCTTCATGAAGCTCAAGTACCTGGATAAACCCGTGGTGGCAGCGCCGGCGGGCATGGCCTTAGGCGGGGGCTGTGAGATTTGCCTTGCCTCGGACCGGGTGCGCTTCGCTGCGGAGACCTATATGGGGCTTGTGGAAGTTGGTGTGGGTTTAATTCCCGCTGGAGGAGGATGCAAGGAGGTGCTTATTCGCAACACTGAACACCTCTTCGAGGTTCAGCGTGGTGGACTGTACCCAAAACAGATCGAGCTTATGCCCTTTGTGGCGAAAGCCTTTGAAACCATTGCCATGGCCAAGGTATCCACCTCCGGGCCGGAAGCATTCAAACTTGGCTACCTCAGGCCCACCGACCAGATGACCGTCAATCGGGATTACCTGATCGAGGATGCCAAAAAGACGGTTTTAGCCATGAATATGGAAGGCTATAGGCCGCCTCGGCCCCTGGAAGAAATTCGCGTAGCAGGCGAAAACACCTTTGCCATGGTGAAGCTCGGGTTGTGGAGTATGCATGAGTCAGGCTATATCACAGAACATGATGTGACTGTCTCTACCAAAGTGGGATATGTCCTGTGTGGAGGGAGTGTCCTTGAATATACCAAGGTAAGCGAGCAATACCTTCTGGATCTAGAGAGGGAAGCGTTCCTGAGCCTTTGCGGACATCCCATGACCCAGGCTAGGATTCAGCACATGTTGCAAACGGGGAAGCCGCTCAGGAACTAGTCTATAAAATTTTCTGACGAAAATTTTATTAAGGGAGGATGGTGTCATGAAAGAGGCCGTGATTGTTGCTGCGTGCAGAACGGCGGTGGGCAAGGCCCCTCGAGGTATGTTAAAGGATACCCGTCCGGAATACATGGGAACGGCGGTTCTGGATGATTTGTTAAAGCGGGCAGGGAATCTGGATCCTATGCTCATCGATGATGTGATTATCGGTTGTACCTTTCCAGAGGCTACTCAGGGACTCAACCTGGGTAGAGTGCTGGTCATGTCATTAGGGTGGCCGGATCGCATTCCCGGAATGACGGTCAACCGATTCTGCTCTTCAGGTCTTCAGGCCATCGCCATCGGCGCCGAGAAGATCATGTGCGGTTTTGCTGATGTGGTGATTGCTGGTGGTGTGGAAAACATGAGCCAGATTCCCATGGGCGGGAGCATGATGTATCCCAATCCCGCTCTCGTTGATATGAGGCCTGGTGCATTTACCGGGATGGGATTGACCGCAGAGAATGTGGCTGAACGGTATCATATCAGCAGGGAAGAGCAGGACGAATTCGGGGCCAGGAGCCAGCAGAAGGCAGAGGCCGCGATCAAGGCGGGAAGGTTTAAGAGCCAGATTGTTCCTTTGAAAATCAAGAAGCAGAAGCAATTGCCCAATGGGCACTTTGCATACGAGGAGGTCATCTTCGATACGGACGAGGGGATGAGGCCGGGAACCACCAAGGAGAGCATCTCCAAGATCCCCCCTGCCTTCAAGACGAATGGGACGGTAACTGCTGGGAATTCGTCTCAAACGAGCGATGGAGCAGCAGGGGTCGTGCTCATGTCCAAGGAAAAGGCAAGGGAGCTGGGCCTGAGACCTATGGCCACCTTCCGCTACCATGTAGCAGAGGGTTGCCCGCCGGAGTACATGGGTGTGGGGCCTTCAGTTGCCATACCCAAGGTGCTGAAGATCTCGGGCATGACCCTTGATCAGATGGAGTTGATTGAACTGAATGAAGCCTTTGCAGCTCAGGCAATCTACTGCATAAGGGAGCTAGGGATAAACGAGGAGATCGCCAATGTGAACGGCGGCGCCGTTGCATTGGGGCACCCGCTAGGTTGCACGGGGGCCAAATTGACGACCCAGTTGATCTATGAGATGCAGGACAGGAAGCTCCGATGGGGACTGGTCTCCATGTGCATCGGATTCGGCATGGGAGCTGCTGGAATCTTCGAGATAGAGGACTATTAATCTATGGAGGCATGACAGAGATGGGAAAGGAAAGACTGTTTAAGGGTGGCGAGTTCTTGATAACGGATGCCTTACCTGAGGAGATATTTACCCCTGAGGATTTCACGAAAGAACATCAATTGATCGCAAAATCGGCAGAGGAATTTGCCGTGGGAGAGGTTGAATCCAGGAGAGAAGAACTGGAAGAATTGAATCCTGAATTGATTAAGACCCTCATCAGAAAGGCAGGTGAACTGGGATTCCTCTCCACCGACATCCCGGAGATCTACGGGGGATCGGAAATGGATCACATCAGCACGGTTCTGGTTACCGAGAAAACGACACGGGGTATATCCGGGTTTGATATATCGACAGGCGTGCAGATGGGTATCGGAAGCCTCCCGATTGTCTTGTTCGGTTCTCCTGAGCAGAAGAAGAAATATGTGCCGAAACTGTGCACCGGGCAGATGATCGGCGCATTTGCTCTCACGGAGCCGGAACACGGTTCCGATGCGCTTACCGCAGAAACCACTGCCGTTCTATCCGATGACGGGAAGTACTATATCCTGAACGGACAGAAGCAGTTTATTACCAATGCAGGTTTTGCCGATGTCTTTCTCACCTATGCCCAGATTGACGGGACGAAGTTCACGGCTTTTATCGTAGAGCGCACCTGGGATGGTGTCTCGGTTGACGAAGAAGAGGTAAAGATGGGTGTGCACGGCTCCTCGACGCGCTCGGTCATCTTCAAGGATGTGAAGGTTCCGGTGGAAAATATCATGGGGGAAATCGGCAGGGGCCATGTGGTTGCCCTGAATACTTTAAATATCGGGAGATACAAGTTGGGTCCAGGCACGGTTGGGGGGGCAAAGCTTCTTTTAGCCGAGGGTGTCCAATATGCCAAGAAGAGGGTCCAGTTTGGGAGGCCGATCATTGATTTCGGCCTGATAAAGCACAAGATCGCTGAAATTGTTGTCAAAATCTACGTTACCGAGAGCATGGTTTACCGGACTGCCGGTCTCCTCAACTTGGCGTTAGAGGGAATTGATCCCATGAAGGAGGATGCAGGCAAAAAAACAGGTGAAGCCCTCAGGAAATACGCCTTAGAGTGTTCCATCAATAAGAACTTCGGCTCCGAGATGCTCGATTTTGTAGCAGATGAGTGTGTCCAGATCATGGGCGGATACGGCTATATCAAGGACAACAAGGCCGAGGCCGCTTATAGAGATTCGAGAATCAACCGCATCTGGGAGGGAACAAACGAGATCAACAGGCTCTTGATTGTCGACATGCTCATGCGGGCAGCCATGAGGGGGGAACTTCCGCTGCTTGAGGTCATCAAGGGGCTTACACAAGAGCTCATGACCTACAGGCCATCTATGAGCGTTGAAGGGGGTATCCTCGAGGAGGAGAAGAACATGGTTGCAATGGCGAAGAAGATAGCCCTGCTCGCAGCTGGTGCCGCGACCCAGAAATACATGGCCAAACTCGCACAGGAGCAGGAGGTCGTCGCCCTGATGGCCGATATGATCATCGCTATCTTTGCGATGGAGAGCGCATTGCTGAGGGCGTTGAAAAAGCTTAACAAGGATGGTGAAGACAAGGCGCGAATCCATATCGCTGCGACCAGGGTATTCATACATGATACCTTTCCCCAGCTCGATCTCATGGCAAGGCAGATCCTCACAGCCATTACCGAGGGCGAGGAGCTCAGGACTCAGCTGATGGGTCTAAAGAAATTCTCTCGCTACACCCCAATCAACACTATTGCGCTTCGAAGGGAGATCGCTGAAAGCGTCACTCCCGTGGCCCGCTATAACCTGACTAAGATATAAAGCACATCGTTGGTCATCAACCAATTGTTGCCGTTGCTATTGTGCAAGTGTTCCTCCACGTTGTTCCTTATCTGTGGTTCAGACACTACATCTCCATTTTGATGAACGGCCTATCTGTTTCACCGCAGAGGCGCCAAGAGCGCAAAGATAGTTTTTTGCCTTCCGCCGAGACCCGCCCGCCTCGCCTGAAGGCGAAGCCGATGGCGGGCAGGGGGCGGAAGGCAAAAAGGAATCGTGCTATGGTAAGAGTAGATTATGAGAGGGTAGCGAGGTTTATAGCTTGCTGGTGCTGGTGCCCGGAGGTCTGAGGTTCTTTTCACGTGCCGTCCTTCCTGCCCCGTTAAATGCGATAGCCTATTTAACTGGGGTCAACGGCACGTGAAAAAAGACTTCTCTCAGCGGCCTTGGCGGCTTTGCGGTAAATAGGTCTTGCAGCTGTTGCGTATATTCCAGTGTCTGAATTGCAATTTGCTCCTTATGTTCAATATTGACATCTTCCTTTGCTACACGTATAGTATACGTATAAGGAGGTATGGAATGCAGAAAAAACTAACCATAACCGTTGATGAAGAGGTCTATGAAGGACTACACAGGACAATTGGACCCCGCAAAATAAGCAAGTTCGTGCAGGAGTTGGTCCGTCCTCACGTCGTACCGCCCAATCTCGAATCGGCGTATGCAGAAATGGCTCAGGATAAAAAGCGGGAGAAAGAGGCCATGGAATGGGCCGAGGTCACCTTCAAGGACATGGCGCATGAAAAGGAGTGAGGTGTGGTGGGTCAACTTCGACCCTTCAATTGGCGGCGAGATCAGAAAGAAGCGGCCTGCTGTCATTGTAAGCAATGACGCTTCCAATAGGTTCCTTAACCGAGTTCAGGCCGTCCCTCTCACCAGTAACGTGGATCGCCTTTATCCCAGCGAAGCAGCAGTCATTTTTGAAGGAAAAGAAAGCAAGGCTATGGCAGATCAGTTGGCAACCGTTAGCAAGGAAAGACTTTTCCGGCGAGCCGGCATTCTTTCCCGAGATGATATGCGCAAGATTGAGGAAGCCATTAAGGTCCAACTCGATATTCATTAGGGGCCAGGTCAACAAAGCAATCCAGCCGATTTGCTACACCCTCGGCTGATTTCGGCGTTCTGGTGCGACACGCGTAATACGTAGTTGACTATGTTGACAAATCAATATCAATCTCCATAAAGGAAAACTGGGAATAAAGGATCTGGAGGATACCCAGGCAGGCGAGGCTGTGAAAAAGGGGGAGAAAATCGTTAAGGATAACGATCTTCACATGATTGGATAATTCCTGAATTACAAATAGTCATCTATTCACCTATTCACTATTCACATATCAATTTCTATTGGAAAATGCAGAACTTTTTCTGCTGAATTAACTTGATAAGCGGACCGCTCGCTCTGCTCGCCGTCGCTTCGCTCGTCCGCTTATCGGGCTGCACTGGAAAATCGCTGATTGGAGGTGTTTGTCAATGGGGTGTGAGATATGCAAAGGTTGTTGCTCCTCTGGCAACACCGCCCAGGGTCTCCAGCACTGGACTGTTTATCCTCTAATACATGCCGCCTCTGATACCCCGGGAGAAGTCTCAGGCTACTTCCGTTGTCTTCTTGCCCGAGTCCAACGG
>Ga0307434_1001857_pt1 | contig 10750 bp, 13 predicted proteins | sample SalMarWE160220MG_FD_202156 | JGI IMG/M metagenome (GOLD analysis project Ga0307434, IMG submission 202156) | Salt marsh sediment microbial communities from the Plum Island Ecosystem LTER, Massachusetts, United States - WE1603-220 | ecosystem: Environmental > Aquatic > Marine > Intertidal zone >...
CCCTACTTGTAATATGATATAAATACCCCTCTCCCTGCAATCGATATGGTCTCGCCATAACATAATATTACTATCTTACTTCTATTTGTCAACCTTTTCACATTTCAAGGTCTGACCCCGTTAATACTCGTTAATAAAAATATTATTATATTTATGCAAAGGAGGTGCATAAAATGAGAACAACAATAGATATAAATGAAAAATTAGTTGAAAAAGTAAAAGGCATATTAGGTTTAAAGACCAAAAAAGATGCGGTTGAATACTCTTTGGAATTCATAATTAAGGAAAAACAAAGAGAGAGATTAAGAAAGAAAATTGGTAAAATAGATCTGAATTTATCTCTTGATGAACTCAAAAATCTACGAGAAGAAGCTTAATGAAAGATACTCCGGATTTAACCTTCATCGATACTTCAGCCTGGATACTTGCTTTTAAAGGTAGGCATGAAAAGCTTTCTCTTTTAATCGATTATTTATTAAAGGAAAACAGGGTTGCTACTTCCGGAATTGTAACTCTTGAGTTATCCTACGGTATTAAGAATCAAAAGGAATTTAAAGAACTGAAAGAAGAAATGAAATCACTTATATGGTTAGAAATAAGTGAAAAAGTTTGGAACAGGGCGTATTCTATAGCGTTTCAGGCAAGGAGAAAAGGAATTACAATTCCTTCTACAGACATTTTAATATCAGCTTTAGTGATTGAGAATAACTGTAATCTTATCCACTCGGACAAGCATTTTAATATTTTGTCAAAAAAGGGCTTGGGGCTTCTCCCGAAAAAAAATAAGAGCTTCCTACCCTAATCTACCTAAAAAACTAATAGATTTATTAACAACAAATTGCACTAATTACACAAATCTTTTTATACTTTTACAACACGAAACCCAAAACTACTCGGTTATTTTTTACTTATTAACTGATAACCAATTCACTTATATACTAACCGCTTTAGCGGTTATCAGGTTTGACCCCGTTGATACCTCGTTGATAAACTATTATTAAATTCCCGGCGTTATCGTAGAAATTGCCGGGTTGATGTTTATAAGGAAACGAATTTTTCACCAAATTACATCTACTTCTTTAGAACTTATAATTCTTGAATCTTTTGTTATTAAAGAAGTATCATAAAACAATGCAGTAGCAACAATAAGTTTATCATGCATTTCTAAATTCGATTTAATTTTATTGGCGAATTTTATTATTTCAATATCCAGAGAAGCTATCTTAAAATTTACATATTCTTCTATCTTAGAAAGAGTTTCTTCAAATGTTAGTGTAACTTTCCCTTTATCAGCAATAAACATCAATTCTGCCAATACAACAGCAGGGATGATAACAACACCTGTTTCTTTACTCTGTTCAAAAGCTTTTAAAGCCTTTTTGCTTAATTTATTGCTTTCTTGAAGATACCAAACAAGAGAATGAGTATCAGTTGTATAATCCATCAATTTTTATATTCATAGGGAAAAAGAGATTCTTTGGCTTGGGCAAAAATATCCTCATCTATTTTACTCCCCTTCCATATACCTCTTAAAGAACCTCTTTTCTGTCTTCTCAAATCCGAGGAAAACTCAAGTTTAAGTAAATGGACTATTTTGTAAATTCTGGAAGCCATTTCCTCCGGTATTTCTTTAACTTCTTCCAATAATTTATCTTTATACTGAGACATTTAATACCTCCGAATTTATTTATAGATCTCGTTAATCGAGAAAATCCTAATCTTTATATAATTTTAACCCTTTACAGTTAAAAGTCAAGGATAGATAATGAGCCTTCTATACAATACGATATGTAAAAGGCATCGAAAGAAGAATAAGGAAAAAAATAGAAAAAAGTCACCCAGATATATTTTAATGTTAATTTAAAAAGGAGGTAAAAAAAGATAAATTTAACCCAAGAAATAAAAAAATATGTGTTTTGCTTGTGACCCAACGAACTCTATGAACACTATAAACTCAACAAACTAAGTGTTTGACACTTTTCAAAGAAGGTCTGACCCCATTGATACCATTGATATACGTTGATACTTGCCGTTGATACCGTTGATACAAATACACATTATAATAAATATATCAATCAGGAGACCAGGAAAGATATTGATATCTTCTCGTATACTCTCCACATTTAACATCAAGAGACGTTAACTGCTCCTTATTGCTTCCGTCTCTGTTCATAATCCAAATTTGCTTACTTCCAGTTCTATCTGATAAGAAAGCAATTTTTTCTCCATTCGGAGACCATATAGGATTATCGTCTATAGAAATTGATTCGGTTAATCTTCTTATCCTTCCAGTTTTCAAATCAATAACAAAAATATCAAAATTGCCATGCGTTCTTTCCAATATTATTTCTTTCCTGTTAGGAATTCTGAGTGTATCGTATTTAGTAATAATTGGAGCTCTTTCGGAAGTATACGCAATATACCTGCCATCAGGAGAAATAGAGGGCATATAATCCGGGAATGTATCATTTGTTAAAAACTTATATTCGGGACTGTCCAGAGAAAAAATAGCTATTTCTTGTGATTTCTCTTCTACTAATGTCTTTCTTTTCCCGGAATAATTCCCTCTTAATAAATCTTTATAGTGCGAAGTATCCCTTTCTACGGCTACACCTAACCTTTTCGCAAAAGAAACAGAGTATAAGTATCCAATAAAAGGAATTTCTCTTAAAGTTTTATTTTCTAGAAGTTCATCTATTACCATACCATAATTTTCTTCAGGAAAACTGTCTATATGAAAAAAATAATTCCTCAATGCTGAACCAATAAAGATTGTCTCAGAAATACTAAAAAGCCTCTCTAAATGACTACTCTCTTTTTTTCGTGTGAAGCCAGTTATTGCCTTTCTCTCTTTACCGGTTACAAGATTCTTGATGAAGAAATCCTCACCACCAACAAGTGGTCTCCCTATGCTTTTAAAAAACCCAATTCTCTCTTTGTCTATCCATACAGGATATATTTCAGATTTTTTATCGAAAGTTACTCTTTTTATTTTTTTATCCTCAAGAGAAACAATATATATGTCATCATACCCGTTATACGTTTTTGTATTTCTAGTAGGATCCTCAGCGCTAAAAAGGATTACATTCCTTAACTCTTCCCTTTTGAAGGTTTTTCCTTCTTTGAATGTCCTTTCCTCGCTGCTACAACCTAAAAATACAAATAAAAAAATATTAATTAATAATAGTCTTTTCATATTCGCCCCCTTACTAATATTATAAAGATTTTTTATGCTTTTGTCAAAGGTATTTTTTGCCACGAAGGTACTAAGACACGAAAATACTATAATGCAGGTGAAATCAGATTTTTTCATTTTGTTGTTTCTTTAGCTCAAAATACGAAACTAACGTTATTTAACAATGCGATCTTTTCATAGTAACCCCGTCAATACTCAGCGGTATACAAAAGCTCTTCATTAACATTGTAGTGTCTGAATAGATACTTCTCAAAATTGCTAAAATCCTTAGTTTCTTTTTGATAAGCTTCCTTATATTGCTCAAAATTTCCATATCTCTTTTTTTCCGGTATTTTATCTGGTTCTCCATATTTCTGAACATTTCTCAGAAAACGAAGAAGACTTCCGGTTTTTGGATTGTTAAGGTCAGCAACTCTTTGCCAACCCGAATTAAGATCATTATGCAATTCATTAATCATACCAAAAAACACATCATCGAAAACTGTTTCACAAACATATCCAAGCATTCCAGAATTAGGGATAAATTGGCTAACTCCCGAAAATAAATCACTTGCGGTTTCTAATCCTTCAACAATGTTGCCCGCCCCATAAAGTGCTGCTCCTGTAGTTGCAAATGCCCAATCCCTCCAAGTCACTGTTTGATCGCCAGTCGTTTCTCTCATAAGTAAGAAAGGTAGTTCACCCAGCGGAAGGATTGAAGCCGTCGCCTGCCCAAAGGAACCCCAACCTATAAAATCGACATGATAAGCTATATTTCCCGCTGTCCGGAATAAACCATTCGGGTCTAAAAAAGTCAGGGGATCATTTGTACAATAAACATATGGATTAAGCGTTTGCGGATAAGGAAGTTCCAAATTCCACGGTATCAATGTATGCGGGTCGGGGGTCAGGAATCTTCCGATATTTCCGTAGTAATACCTAGCTCCAAAGTAATGGAATCCCGTCGGGTCTTTTTCCTTTCCCGTGAATTCACGGTTGTCATCAAGGGTTCCTTCCTCCCAGACCAAATTCCCAAACGCTTCGTATTGTTTTTCTTTTGCCACATTACCATTCTCATCCGTAATCATAATAGGTGAACCGAGTCTGTTAAGATGATAGAAATAGAGAGAACCATCTTTTTCGGTTGCAAGGAGACGGTTCCCCGCGTAAATGTATCTTATGGGCGGATTTGCTTCATTATCATCGACTACCATTATAAGATTCCCTGCATTATCGTAGAAATAATTATATGCTTGGTCAGCTTGACCCTCCTCTATATCTATACTCATATCACCAACCCATAACCTGCCGCTGCCGCTTTCCCGCCTTACTCTTAACTTTAAAGTAAACGTACCGGAAGGGAAATTATCCTCCGGGATATTTCCGGATAGTTTTATCCAGTCATTAGTACCCGATATTTCTTCCAATAACTGACTGCCTATCTCATTATTACTGGCATTCAGGAAAACTGCTTCAACTATCCCTCCTGTAAGAGCTTCAGATTTTACATCACAGGAATAGATAAAACCTTCCGTTGTAGTACCACCACCTCCCATCTCTTCCTGCCTTATTCTCTGATTTCCTTTGTAATAGTATTTGTAACCCGTCTCTTCATCGGGAAGTTCCATGTATGAAATAAACATTCTCCATTAGAAAAAATTTATATTCGTTATTTCTTCTTCTCTCCTTTGTTATCTATAGATCTTCCAACAATTAAACTAATTAACATTATAACAGTTGCGCCCGTAACTACAACAAAAGGCAAATGCTTCGCACTCATAGAAAAAAAGATTCCAGAAAGTGTAAAAACAATAAAATTTAACAATTTCCATATTTCTGAAATCTTTTTAGGGTACGGTAATGTTAATAAAGAAAAAGATATAATAAGAATTACTAAATTCAGAATCATTATCCATGTGGGGATCACTTCACTTAGACGTCTTGCAATCGGTAAACGATAACCCTCTTTAATCAACGAAACCCACGCTATTGCAATTAACCCGGCTATAAACACAACTATATATTTCTTCCATCTTTTTTTATTTTTTTTCTTCATCTTATACTCCTGTTTTTCATGGAGCTTTTATGTAATACTTAACGGGGTCGAATGGCGTCTTTTTTTCATTCTTTTCGCAACATTTATTATAACAACTATAAGCATCATATGCAGTCCATGCCCATCCAACAACTGATATTCCAGTTGCAAATCTTGCCCCTACTTTGGGAACAATGACTTTAGAATATGAGCCCCATTTTAATCTCTTATCGAAAAATCGACCAAACAACTTAACTGTCCATATACCACCAGGTTTAGCACCTCCTGAAAAAAGTGCAGTTGTGGCTATGTTACCAACACCCAACATACATTTAACCCAGCACCTTGAGAATTCATCAGAAAGAAGAAGGGGAGGTAAAGGATCCGCACCGTCAATAACGTCAAGAGTATGTTGCACAGGATCAAGCATATTAGGCGGCAGGGTCGTCCATAGGCCTAAAGGATCTATATAATTTATCGGATTATTAGCAACATATGTATAACCATTAAGTTCCTGAATTCTACTAACATCTAGTGCTGCTAATAAGGGATCCTCCTGCGTAAACCTCCCAATCCCACTTGCGTAATACCTCGCACGAAGGTTGTAAAGACCAGACGGATTTTCATCCCTCTCCTGTCCGGTGTAACAGTAACTGTTCGAAACATTTTCAACCGAATGCCTGAACTCCCCAAAATCATCATAAGTATAAAGGTTTTGATAACTTCCTGTAGAATCACAAATCATCGTAACAGACCCCAATCCATCATGGAAATATTGATAAAAATCTCCACTTGAATCAACTTTTCCCACTAACATACCATTAGTATACACGTATTTTGACCGTAGGTCAAGATGCCCGTCGAGTTCGGCTACCGCGAACATCCCATCATAAACATAGTAAGTGGTATCCGCCGTAACCACACCGCTTGTATCTGCTAGGTGTATCTTCCTGAACCTTCTTCCTTCGGAGGTGTACTGGTGGGTTGGAGTTATTTTATAGAATCATTTTTAAGCGGAACTTTAATAAACTCCATTGTGTCTTTTGACAAAGTAATAATATATGATGTATCTTTTGAGGAACTTATACTTTGGAGTTCTTGTATCTCTTTGACTGCCTTAATATTATCTAATACCTGTTTTTTTAGATTATTATAATACTCAGCCGAATCTTTAGAAAATACAGTTAGGGCTTTATCAAATGCGTTTATAGCTAAAGAATCCTCTTTAATCCTTTTAAAACCGTTTCCAATTAAAATTAGATCTAATACACTTAAATTTGCCAATGTCTGTGTTTCTTTTAAATATTTCATTGCGGAATCTTCATAGGTTTCCTTGTCTTTATCTATTTTCATATATAAATCAGCCAGAAAAACATAATCATTAACTCCCGCCTTAGTATTCTTTATTAGTTCCTTTTGTATTTCTAATGCCTTATCATATTTTTCTCTTTGGCAGTATAGAATATTAAGCATTGCATAATTATTTTTATCCTCGGTATTCTTTCGTATCTTATTAAGATATTGCACTTCAGTACGCTTATCTTTTAAAATGTCTCCAACTGGAGAATAAAGTATTATAAGCGTATAAAATATTAATAATCCAATTAAAACCAATAAACACTTTGGGATGTTTTTCATTTATCTTCCTCCTGTTTTTACTAACTCGTTTTTAATTTAAAAAAATTTAAATACCGCAGTTATTGCGCCCTTGGATATAAGTAATCCGTACATAATTGCTCAGGAAATAATCCTCCAGCTTCCTCAGGTACAAAACCTGTCTTTGTTACCTCCTCAATATCCCAGCCCAACAATTTCTCTTTCCCAGGTTCAGTAGTTGTTCTATATTCATAATAAGGTTTTTTGTTTTTGTCGGTACATTCATACAATTGTTTTGTAACCCTAGTAACGATACCGATTATTGAGTATTCTTTTACCCAAACACATTGTAACGCAATCCATCCGGGTGTTGAATATAAGGGAAAAGCATTCTTAAGAAACCAAGGATTTCGTGAATATTCTTTTCTTTTTTCCCAGATGTATTCTCTTGTTCGAGGTTCAAATATTGGGTAACAAGATAATCCAAGAGGATCAAGCCTGTTCAAAGGATTATTCATAACATAATTATATAAATTCATCCTCTGAGGTCTACCCCAATCATAATCTACCGGATCCTCCTGCGTAAACCTCCCAATCCCGCTTGCGTAATACCTCGCCCTTAAATTATACAATCCCGAAGGAGCTTCATCTATTTCCTGTCCGGTATAACAGTAACTATTCGAAACTTCCTCATCCTTTTTCCTAAAATCACCAAAATCATCGTAAGTGTAAAGGTTTTGATAACTTCCAGAAGAATCCACTATCATCGTAATCGAACCTAATCCATCATGGAAATATTGATAAAACTCTCCGCTTGAATCGATCCTTCCGACTAACATACCATTAGTATAAATATATTTACTCTTCAAGTCAAGATGTCATACAAAAAATAATCTCACACAAAGGCACAGAGAGCACAAAGGATTCTCTTTTGGGTTTTTAACTCGAAACTCGTAACTCTAAACACGAAACTTTAGTTTCCCTTTTCACATTTCAATGCCTGACCCCGTTAACACATTTCAATGCCTGACCCCGTTAACATGACCCCGTTAACATTGGGTTTTTAACTCGAAACTCGTAACTCTAAACACGAAACTTTAGTTTCCCTTTTCACATTTCAATGCCTGACCCCGTTAACATGACCCCGTTAACATGACCCCGTTAACATGCGATTACCCTTTTATGTTTCTCGAGTCATTGTCGTATAAAATAAATTATTAGAAAAGCAACAGTAAGGAATATAGATGAAATCAACACGCACCGTAAAGCTACACGCTGAGATAAATTTAGATAATCTTTTCTTTTTTTACCCCGCACTAAATGGATTGTAGATTCCATAATTAAGAGTGGTGCAATAATGGGGAATAAAAGTGTTGACATCAACAGAAAGAACTGTATAATAAAAAAAACCATTGAGATGGCAGGCATAATTTGGAATGTTAACTGATTAAACCCCAATAGAGTAACAACTAATAATGAGTAAATCCAGAGGGATACAGTTATTCTTATATCTCTATTATCTGAAAAGATTTCCCTTTTCAGTTTAGAGAGTGAAATAGTCATATCAGGCTTTTTCAATGAAATTATAAAACCAACTATAAAACCTATTATTACCCATCCTATCGCATTAACAGTCATAACCAATGGATTGAAAAAACCGGCTTCAATATTATACCTACCATCAATTGCAGATACGGGATATAAATCAAATATCAGACTTGGCCAATTAGCAATATAGAAAAGTGTAACTTCTCTACTTGTAGGCTTTTGAAACATTCCAGATAGTGTTAACCCCCAAAATTTCATCAACCATAGTAGTGTTACTGCTAAGATAATATAAGGAAATATCTGCTTTCTTTTTTGTTTAATTTTCAAATTTAAACCTCCGCAATATTTTATTTTTATATATAACTAAGCCTTTATTTTGACTTTAAAGGTTGGTAGTTTCCCTCTAGACATCCGGAAAATCGAATATCACATACACGGTGACAATAACCCCACCCAATTCCACCATTTTCCCTGCACATCATGTAACAAAAGTCGTGATGCATGCAGCAAAAATCTAAGTGATTATTTGGTGGTTTTAATTTTTTCCTCAAATCCTTATCAGAGACAATATCCTCCAGAGGTTTTCTTATTCCTCCGTTATAATTCGGACCACACCAGTTTGTACCAGGTATCCGCCAAAAAAGTCCACTTGGATCAATCATATTCACAGAATTACTATTACAGTATACATAAGGATTGTTGTCTTGGGGAACAATTGGTTTATTACATGAACCACAACTACCTGTTGAACTACAGGAACCATATATATAATCGTACTCCCAGAATGGGAGTAATTCACGCTTCACGGTATTTTGCCAGACCGGGTCCTCCTGTGTAAACCTCCCCATCCCCGCCGCGTAATACCTTGCTCTTAAATTGTAAAGACCAGAAGGTTCCTCATCCCTCTCCTGCCCGGTATAACAATAACTGTTCGAAACTTCCTCATCCTTTTTCCTGAAATCTCCAAAATCATCATAAGTGTATAAATTCTGATAACTGCCTGTTGAATCACAAATCATCGTAATTGAACCCAATCCATCATGGAAGTACTGATACAATTCCTCGTTAGCATCGATTTTCCCCACTAACATACCATTAGTATAGATGTATTTACTCTTCAAGTCAAGACTGGCGTAAAAACAATAATCTCACACGGAGACACGGAGAACACAGAGATTATTTAGTTGTAGGAGGAATTCCCTAATCCCGAAAAACGTAACACTGGGGTTTATTCTCAACGGTGAAAAGCGGGGAATGAACCCCCGCTCTACGATTCCTCAAGTCAAAACGCTTGTTATTTTGCCCACCACTTATATGTGACAATATATGCAATAACTACAATAAGAGCATAAAAAGCAATCCAACTAAAACCTATAAATGATTCCACTGCGACAATGGATATAGTCATAGTAAATCCTAAATGCCTTGTATTTTTCTTGAGTTTACTGCGAATTACTCCAATTGTCATCAATACCAAGGACATGAGCATAAAGTAATCCCAGGTTCGTTGATAATGTATTATTTCCGATAAGGATACCGATGAACCCCATTGCCCTACCCCTACAAAAAAATAAGAACCCATCAGAGAAAGAACCGCAACAATTATTGATACGATAATAAATGAGTCGATTTTCTTTTTTATCATTTTTTTTCTCCCTTTTAATTTCTAAAGGGGTTGTTATGTTCTCTATAGGGATCAAAATTATGTTCAAAACCACAATCACACTTAACATTAAATGTAGCATGAACCCCTCTACCAATAAAATTTGACCCTTCCTGTACGAATTCTAAGTGACAACATCTCATATTAGAACCCATTTTCTGATATATACAAGTCATAAATTCATCAGCGAAGGCCCCACACTCATGACCATGCCAAGGCAAAACCCAGGTAGTCCACCACTTAAAAGTTTCATAAGGCCCCCACAATAATTCGCTTTCACGATCACATTCCTGATAAACCCTTTTTATCTCCACAAACTCCGCCTTAGCCTCCGCCTTTGTACAAGATAAACCAAGCGGGTCTATGTAATTAGCAGAATTATTTCCCACATAAACATACGCGTTTGCTTTCTGAGGAAATCCAGCCGAAAAACCCAAAAACGAACCACCACTACATCCAGAACACCCACCCGACGATCCGGAACTTACATTCAACATCGGATCCTCCTGCGTAAACCTCCCCAACCCCACCGCGTAATACCGGGCTCTCAAATTGTAAAGACCGGACGGTTCCTCATCCCTCTCCTGCCCGGTATAACAGTAACTGTTCGAAACTTCCTCATCCTTCTTCCTAAAATCCCCAAAATCATCGTAAGTGTAAAGGTTTTGATAACTTCCAGAAGAATCATAAATCATCGTAATAGAACCCAATCCATCATGGAAATACTGGAATA
>Ga0307434_1001860_pt1 | contig 10740 bp, 7 predicted proteins | sample SalMarWE160220MG_FD_202156 | JGI IMG/M metagenome (GOLD analysis project Ga0307434, IMG submission 202156) | Salt marsh sediment microbial communities from the Plum Island Ecosystem LTER, Massachusetts, United States - WE1603-220 | ecosystem: Environmental > Aquatic > Marine > Intertidal zone >...
AAGTATAACAGCTTGAACAATACCTGTCGGGAACCAACTGCGTTGTACCGCCAGATTGCGTTGTACCGCCAGATCGCGTTGTACCGCCAGATCGCGTTGTACCGCAGGTATCATTATTTGAAATGGTGGGGGAGTAGATCATGCATGTGTGATCAGCCAAGAGGCGACTGAGGAATACTGTTTCCCTCAACGATGACACAGTGAAGACAAGTTACGTCTCCTGATTGGACCTCACGACTTGGTGAGAAACGGTCTCCTTCCGGTTGTTGCCTATGCGGTCAAGAAGCTCCTGCGCGACGGCTCTCAGACTATGACCGATCTTGCCGGGATACTTCGCGAAATAAGATCTTTTTTCAGGGTAGAATTGTGCCGCTTTCTGGAACACAGGTAATCTGGGAATAGCGTTTTTAAAGCAGGCGTTTTCCGGCTGACTGAGGAGTTGCCGCTGAAAATGTTCATCGATTTCTGCGTTCTCTTCCTTCATGTTTATCAGCACGCCCAAATTCTCGGCAAAACCCAGGTCTTTATAAACGGTCTGAAATTGTCTTAATACTTCCAGCCCGCAAACTCCCAGATAGTCCGGTTTGGTCGGTGAGAGAAGATAATTGCATTCGCGAAGCCAAGATTCTGTCAAAACCGAAAGGCCTGGAGGACAGTCGACAAAAACAAAATCAACATAGCGGCTTACTTCATTTAACAGATGGCGGATAGCCTGCCTCAGTTCCCCATGTTTTTGCAGCTCTGAAATTTTTCTCTCAAGAAGCGTAAGCTGCATATCGCTCGGAATGATATAGATTTCATTCGCATCATCGACATCCGAAGCCTCGGCGGTTACAAAATGCCGCCAGTCGAGATTTTTATTTTCTATTACGACCTCGGTGAGATAACCAACAGTGGTATAGCCATTCTGCTGAATTTGCACCAGACTGTTGTTGGCCATCATCATATTACTTGTGCTCGATTGTGCGTCTGAATCGATGACCAGAATACTCTTGTTGTAATAAACACTTAAAGTGTCGGCCAGGGCTACAAGAATAGTAGATTTCCCCACACCTCCCTTGGTGTTCATGACAGCAATTGATTGCCCCATAATTAAACCCCTCAGGCAGGCCGCTCAGGTTTCGAATATTCAGACAGTTTTCGCGGTGGACTCAGCAGTTGTTCTATTTCAGGTATCCCTGACACGCAAATCAATACTTTGTATCAATTGCTTGATTTCATAACAAACTCTCAATTCAATAAAAAGATAAAATTTAATTGCTGGACCAAGGTTTGTGCTCGAACTTTCACTCAAATATTGTCAGATAATACATCGGGCCACAATAGGAACGATAATCAGTGAAATATGGAATTCATACGACCGACGGATTTTCTAGGATATTGGCAATATGGGCCATTGCTTCGGCAGACAATTTACCGGAGGGTCTTTGGCAGTTTTATTTTGACCGGAATATTTCGGTTCATGCCTTTTTTGAGTTTTGGCCATTCCCGAGCAATTGGATTTCAGAGATGACAAGGCCGTTATTTGAATAATTCAAAAGTTGAGTTTTTACCCAACTTTTTCCGATTCTCGGAAAACCAGAGTTCGGTTTCTTCCCGGCCGGATTGATGGAGCTTCAGAAACATTTCGAGATCAATTGTAGTATTGCTTCCCGGTGCTAGATTTCCTGTATGCTGGCCAGACTGAATAGCATGGAAGTGGTGGTCCAACAATTTTTTCCGGTACCGCCGTGAAAAAAATGATCGTCCCGCCAATTCACGATAAACCCCGATATAGTCACATTCTGACAAAAAGGGCTGGTTGAACGTAATACGATTAACGCTATCGGATATTTCCGCTGCTGTTTTTGGAAAGCGGCCATCCGTCAATGGATTGAGCAATACAATAATTGTATCCCTTGCACCGCTTTCATTGATCAGGGTTTTAAGGTCCGGATTCGCTGAATAGCCGCCGTCCCAGTAATGCTCCCCGTCGATATTTATCGCTTTGAATAGAGTCGGCAAGCATGTACTGGCCAGTATTGTATCAACCGTTAAATCTTGATTTCTGAATATCCGCCGGGTGCCCGTTGAAACTGCCGTTGCCGCAATAAAAAGTTTAATTTCTGTCTGTTTTCTAAGTTTGTCAAAATCAATCAGAGACTCCAGCACATCGCTAAGTGGATTTATGTCAAGTGGATTTAGCTCGTAAGGAGACATCACCTGGCTCAAACGTTCAAAGGCCAATCGTGCAGATTTGTGAATTGATTGCTGAACAGCCTCAAATCCGGGTGTGGATTGAACAAACGAAAACTGCATACTGCTGTCAGCAATTGCATGCCAGATGTCATGCAGTTTCTGGCGCGCGCCTTCGGGGCCATTGTCCAGCAAGCCTGCTGCCATGGCGACCGCATTGACGGATCCGGCACTTGTACCACTTATAGAGTCAAAGCTTAACGTCGGATCTTCCAATAACCGGTCGATTACACCCCACGTAAAAGCTCCGAACGCTCCTCCCCCCTGCAATGCAAGATTTACACTCAGCCTGCGGCTTCTGAATTTCATCATTCGCTCTTCACGTTTGCATCGATATGTGGTTGGTTTGGTTACGATCTGCCGGTAGAGGCCCGGGTCCGTTGAATGTATTTTACTGGTATCAGGAATCAAGATCCGAGTCAGAATAATAACAGAAGATGTGTAGGGTATTGTTTGCAGATCGCTGATGCCGGAAGCGGGCGGCCAATAACATCTGGTCGTGGTGAAAGTTTGGCAAATGAGCGTCAAAGCAGCTTGAGCGGCCAGGTACCGTGTTCTCAATAAACAATTGCATATGACGGCTTTTGAGGGTTAGCTTGCCGAGATAAATCAGAAAATTATCGGACTAAGGAGGAATAGATATGACAAATGGGCAAAAACTTAGGCTGAAATATTTCACAACCACGGCTGTTTCAGCCGGCATATTGGGTATACTTACAGTCTTTGCTGGTCATGGCATTGAGGATATAACATTTAAGATCTCCTCATTTTTCTCCGAAGCAGTCGATCCGGCATCATATCTGTCTCTGAAAATGGCGTCCGCCGCCATGCTCGGTGTGTACAGGCCGCAGCTCTATCGTTTCAAACATGGGAACTTCGAGGTCACAACAATTCTTGATGGAGTAGCGCAAATGGATGGTCCCCACCCGTTTTTTGGGGTTAACCAATCGGCTGAAACGGTTCAAAACTACGCTCGCGAACATCATTTGCCTGCCGACTGGTTTGAGAACGGCTTTGTTCCAGTTCTCGTTAATACCGGACAGCAACTGGTTTTGTTTGATACGGGGTTTGGAGCCGCCCGGAGGGGCAGTGGCGCCGGCAACCTCCGGGACCTTCTGAACACTGCGGGCTACAGTCCGGACCAGATAGATATTGTGGTCATCACCCACGGTCATCCTGATCATATTCTGGGGCTGATGGAAGAGGGCCAGCCGGCATATGAAAATGCGCGTTATGTATTCGGTGAAACTGAATTTGAATTCTGGAATAAGGGTGAAAATATTCCCGAAGGACGGCAGGAAAACAGGGAATTATATGTCAAGGTTGTCACGCCTCTTGCGGAGAAGGCGACTTTTATCAAAGGTGGTGACGAAGTTGTAACAGGGATCGAAGCTATTGATGCTTTCGGACATTCCGCCGGACATATGGTATTTCATGTTCAAAGTGAGGGACAAAAATTATTGCTGATGGCCGATACCGCCAATCATAATATCCTGGCCCTGCAAAAACCGGACTGGCAGATGCGAGTTGACGACGATCGGGAAATGGCGGTCGCGACCAGAAAACGGGTTCTAGACATGGTCTCCAACGACAAAATCCCGGTGGTAGGTCACCATATGCCGTTTCCATCGGTCGGGTTTGTCGGAAAAACCGGTGAAGGTTATCATTGGGAGCCGGTTTCATATCATTTTCATCGTTGACGCCGCCTTGGAGCTGATCATTCAGCCCGTTAATTTGATACCTCTAAGCCAAGTAAATCGAGAAGGAAATCATAAATGTCAGCACCGGACATCAAATGGGACGACCTCGTTCAAAAATGCGAACGGATGGGGCTTCTTGCAAAACAGCTTTATGTCGTTTTTACCTCGCCTGTAAACGGCTTGGGTCCGGTGCTGAAAAATTTGGAAGCGCATCTGAAGTTTCAGAGTGAACTCGAGGGGAAAGGCATCATGTTTGGCGCCGGCCCCTTCCCGGACGACCGGGAAGAAAAATGGGAAGGCGAAGGCATGGTCATCATTCGGGCCAATTCGATGGAAGAAGCCAGGTCCATTGCCGACCAGGATCCCATGCACAAGAGTGGCGCTCGCAGCTATCGTATTCGGAAATGGTTGCTCAATGAAGGGAGAATGACATTGGAGCTGACATTTTCAAAAAAGTCACACACTATGCTTTGAAATTTGTGCGCTGACCTCCCGAATATTCATGAAGTCGCGATCATATTAACGAATTATTAAGAATTTAAGCGTCATAATTTATGCTTGTCATTGGTTCTGAAGAACCAAACATATTGGTAAGTGTGCACACCTTATTACCCCCCGGATCCAATGCCCTGAGTCCGGGGGGTTGTTTTTTACCCGGCAATTGTGTTCGGACACACTTCCATCTCATTTGAGAATTGAACCCCAGGCATGATTGGGGATAAGCAGGGTGTGGATCCATGTCCCGAATTTTTCATAATGGTGCCGGGAAGAGTTGAATTTGGCCTAGATACATGAAAATAATTTATAAATTGAACACTTTATACATCACGGCAGTATAGATAGGTGATATTTGTTGATTTGAAGAATTTTTGATAAACGGCATATATTGGTCTTGATTTCTTGCAATGATCTCCCTCAATAGGAGACCAAAAGTTTTGGGGGCAAGTATGTGTCTGAAAATCTGGGACCACGCTGTTCGTATCAGCATATTGAACTTCAAATTCATCGCATCCCTGATGTTTATCTGTGCTGCGGTAGTGGTATTTGTAAATCCTGTTAATTCTCAGTCAAATATACCTTTCGCGGGCTTTGCCGGGCGCTGGGTGGGTGAAGGCCAGCTTGGTTACAGCAACGGTGAAAATGAAAAAATCAAATGTCGGCTGACTTATTTTATTTCGCAGAAAGGGCACAGTCTCGAACAAAACATCAGATGTGGGACTTCAGGTGCAAAAATCGAAATCAATTCGAAGATTGATCACCAGGACGGCGAACTGTCAGGCACCTGGTTGGAGAGAACTTATAATATTGGAGGCAATGTTACCGGTCGCATAACAAACCAGGGCATTAAGATTTTTGTAAAGAGCGACAATTTTGAGGGTGTAATGCAGATATCCCAGCGCAACAATCGGCAAACCGTCGAAATCCAGTTGCAGGATAGCGAAATAATGGGTTTAACTCTCGATCTCCGCCGGGGATAATGTTCTGAACCGTTCATTTATCAACTTTTTCAAAAAGTCAGATTGCCGGGCCGACAGTGATTCAACATTTACGTTGAATTCTGGCGCCCAGGCATCGACTGCAATCCGCCAACAGAATTTTAACTGAAGTCTTGATTTCACTGCCGGAATGTTTCAACAAAGACTGTACGGAAATTCCGGGAAAAATACAGGACGGCAACAGACAGTTTCGAAAGACCAAAATGGTGGACAACATGCAGGTACGTCAAGAAGATCATCGCCTGGTTACGGGGCGTGGGCACTTTGTCAGCGATTTGACCCGGGATGGCTTGATTTATGGCTACGTGGTACGGTCAACGTTTGCACATGCCAAAATAATTGCGGTCAATGACAGCGATGTCAGATCATTGCCCGGAATAGTTGACATACTGACGGCAAGACACCTTAAAGAGGATGGGATTCCAAATCTACCTTGTGGAGTGGAGCTTCTTCGCCCCAACGGAGAGACTGCCTTTCAGGCCCAGCGCCGGATACTCGCGGATGATCGCGTCAGATTCGTCGGGGAACCCGTAGCATTTATCCTTGCTGAAACCCAGGCTGCGGCAATTGAGGCCGCAGACCAGCTTGTTGTGGAGTATGAAGAATTACCCGCGGTGGTCCATCTGGACGGCGCGTTCAATCCAGTGAATTCTACTGAGGCGGGACCGCGGGTCTGGGACGAGGTGCCGGACAATATCGCCTTCTTGTGGAACCGCGGTGACGCCGGTAAGACCCGGAAACAATTTGAAAAAGCCCAACATGTGACGGAATTGCGGTCACACATTTCGAGAGTAACGGCAAGCTCGATCGAACCTAGAGGTTCACTGGGATATGTTGAAGATGACGGAAAACTAATCCTGCATATTTCTAATCAAAGCCCCTTTGCTCTGCGCAATGGCATGGCGAATATGTTCGGTATCTCTCCGGATGAACTGAGGGTTCTGGTAGGAGATGTTGGTGGTTCATTCGGGATGAAAGGCGGGATTTATCCGGAGGACGTTTTGGTTTTATGGTCTGCCCGTCGACTTAAGCGGCCAGTGAAATGGATAGCAGAGCGAACAGAGGACTTTCTGGCAGACGATCATGCTCGCGATATCTGGTTTAATGCACGCCTGGCCCTGGATTCTGATCACCGGTTTTTGGGATTGGAAGTAAAATGCGATATTAATATCGGCTGCTACCTGTCCGGCCGCTCAATAGCGTGCCTCGGCAATATGGGGGGCATTAGCGGCGTATATGTCATACCCGAAGTCAGCGCCGAAATTCGCGGTTTATTTACAAATACCCATATGACCGCACCTTATCGTGGCGCGGGACGTCCAGAAGCGACCTACATTATTGAACGCACTATCGATGTTGCAGCCAGAGAATTAGGCATTGATGCGTTCGATCTGCGCAAGAAAAATCTGATCCCCAGTGAAGCAATGCCCTATGATACGGGCTTTATGTTCAGGTACGACTGCGGGAAGTTCGAGAACAACATGACTGAAGCGGATCACCTGAGTGATCGGGCAGGTTTTGCCTCACGGGAGAAGCAGTCATCGAGTTCCGGCCTGCTTCGAGGCCTAGGTATCTCCAATCCTATTGAGGTCGCTGGCGGGCCGTTCGTCAAACCAGGCAAAGACCATTGCAGTATCAAGATCGATCCGGATGGTTCGGTCGAAGTTAGATCCGGGGTCATGTCCACTGGCCAGGGGCTTGAAACGTCGTTAGCCGGTCTAGTTTCTGACAGGCTTCAAATCAGCTCCGATCGGGTTAGGTATGTGCAGGGAGATACCGGTCTGCTTCCGGGAGGGCGGGGCAGCGGAGGCTCCAGCAGTACCGCCGTCGGGGGCTCCGCGATTGCCACCGCAGTGGAACAGGTCGTAGCAACCGGACGCCGATACGCTGCCGAACTGCTGGATGCTGAAATACAGGACATTGAGTTCGATGAAGGTTTGTTTAAACTTAAAGATACCAACCAGTCCGTCAGCCTGTCCGATGTTGCGCAGTTTATCGAAAAAAACAATGTAGACGATTTTACAGAAGAAGCTGAATTTCAGCCACCTGCGGTCACGTTTCCAAACGGCTGTCATATATGTGAGGTGGAAATTGATCCGGAGACGGGCGAAACGGATATTGTCAGATACACGGTTGTCGAGGATGTCGGAAATATTTTGAATGAAACACTCGTATACGGTCAGATCCACGGCGGTGTGGCGCAGGGAATCGGCCAGGCTTTGGGTGAACAGCTGGTCCATGACAGCACAAGCGGCCAACTTTTAAGCGCTACTTATATGGATTATATGATGCCACGTGCGGCTGATCTGACCACAATTGCAATTGCCACCCAATCGGTTCCAACGGAAGTAAATCCACTTGGGGCCAAGGGTGTTGGTGAAGCTGGAACAGTGGGATCACTCGCCGCGGCCATGAATGCGGTGTGCAATGCCTTGGCACCCCTGGGAATTACTGATCTAGAAATGCCGGCAAGCCCGTATCGCATCTGGAAAGCGATACAGGACGCAAAGAATCAAGGTCATTCTCGTGCTGCGGAATAAATTTTAAAGAGTTCACCAGTAAATTCGGGCCGCTGCCTGGTGGGGGCTGGCTTGGACTGCAACAGATAGTCCGGACCTAATTCCGGCCAAATCTACTGGTGGTTTCATTCCACTTATGCAGAGTTGGATAAGGAATATTTCTGTTGATATCCGGCTTTTCTGTTTGTTGCCATACCAATCGTTTAACCAGATCATCAGGTGTGCAACAGCGCAGCTGAACCAATACCTTGTGAAGTTCATCCTGAAGCAGTTCGATAGTGTGACGGCCGCCCTCCGGTCCGAGGGCGCCGACACCGTACATGAAAGCGCGGCCGGCGAAGACATACTTCGCGCCTTTCGCGATCAATCTGGCGATATCCGGCCCGGACTGGACCCCGCTATCGGCCATAATCGTCAAGCGGCCGTTAATCGCTGAACTAATATCCATCAATGTGTCTACTGGAGCCAATGCCATGTCCAGAACCCTGCCTCCATGGTTGGAGACTATGATGCCATCGGCGCCAATCTTCAAACTCATCAGGGCGTCATCGACCGTCATAATGCCTTTGATGACGAGTTTGCCTGGCCATTTTTCGCGTATTATCTTCAATCCCTCCAAATCCCCGCTGCCTGTCAGGGTTTTATTAACCAAGGTGCTGGTATCGAGTTTGCGGTCTTCAGAAGACAGATAAGGTTCCATAATCTCAAATTTTGCGAAACCCGACTTGACCGTATGATATGACCATTTCGGTCGAAGGGCACATTGCAACAGCGTTCTTGCATCGAATTTAAAGGGAGCTGAAAGCTCGTTCCGGATGGCCTGGGGCCGGTGAGAGGGTACCGGTACATCCACGGTGACCACCAGGACTTCACAACCTACCGAAATGGCTCTTCTAATGATATCATCACGAATGTGAGGCCTGTTGGGAGGATATAACTGCATCCATAAACAATCCTCCGCCAATTCTCCTGCGCGCTCGATAGAGGTAGTGGAAAGCGTACTTAGAACGAATGGAATATTCGAAGCCTTTGCTGCTTCAGCCAGTATCTCCGCGGATTTAGGCCAGATCATACAACTGATCGCTATCGGGGCAATGCCAAACGGGAGATTGTAGGTTTTTTGATACAGCCTTGTTTGCAAATCGATTGCGCCAGCAGGCTCCAGATACTGGGACTGCAGACGAACGGCTTCCAGTGCATCGCGATTGTGTCGTATGGCCAATCCATCGTTACAGCCTTCTTCAAGATATTCGAATGCGAACTTGGGAATTCGCTTTTGGGCCAACGTTCTTAGCTGTGATACCGACGGGGCAACCCGGTTCAAAGTTCCTGGCATAGAATTCCTCATCCAAGAAAGCCAATGATATCCCGATTGGCTTAATGATTGCGGTCTCGGCATTAAGTCAGGGAACCTAAGACCATCGTTCGCAAGTGAATTCTGACACTAACTTTTCAGCACGTGGCCGGCAAACCCGAATAACTCTTGCGTCAGTATATAGCATTTACAGGGATAGTTGGAGGGGCACATAAAATTTTATTCTGAAGGGTTTTGGCAGATAGCATTCTTCGGCCGGTTCACCCACGGTGCCAATCATGATTAACGATACAACCTCTGTTACAGTCTTGAGATGACTTGCGTTTAATGCCAATTCATAACATAGTTCGCGTTTTCTGCGAATTCTTAAAAAAGAAAGACGTCTTGCCGGTCACAGATAAGAGGTGTGCAGACAAATGACGGATCAGAACTTGTTATTTATCATTTCAGATGAACATCAGGCTCGGGCGCTATCGTCAGCCGGCCACCCGATCGTTCAGACACCTCATATCGATGGTTTGGCTTCTCGTGGAGTTAGATTTGAAAACTGTTATACTTCGTGTCCCATTTGCGTCCCTGCCCGGGCAAGTCTGGCGACAGGACAGTATACGCACAGCATCGGTTATTGGGACAATGCCATGGCCTACGATGGAAAACTAAGGAGCTGGGCGCATATTCTTGCAGAAAACGGCATTCGGGTGGATTCGGTGGGAAAACTGCATTTCCGCAATAATACCGATCCCACCGGCTTCAATGAGCAGATTATCCCGATGCACATAATGGATGGTATTGGCGCAGTATGGGGAGCGGTCAGAGATCCACTTCCTGAGACACCCCGAAAAACAGAAATGTTTATGCAAATCGGAGCAGGATTGTCCAAATATAACGAGTATGATCTGGCAGTTACACAAAATTCGATAAACTGGCTCAGCGAGTCCGAGCGAAAAGATGCGCCATGGATGCTCTATGCCGGCTATGTTGCACCGCATTTTCCGTTGGTTGTCCCGGAAGAGTTTTTAAATATGTATGATCCTGCCGATATGCCATTGCCTAAACTGCATCCCAAAACGGATTATCAGTGCCACCCCTGGCTGGCACGCATGAACGAATACACGCACTATGATGGCGAGCTCATTTCGGATGACAACAGGCGACTGGCGATTGCTTGTTATTACGGCTTATGCAGTTTCCTAGACCATCAGATCGGGCGGTTGCTCGAAGCCATTGACATTGCAGGCTTTGGTGGTAACACGACGATCATATACACTTCGGATCATGGTGAGATGCTGGGAATGCGGGGGCGATGGGGAAAGTCGGTGCTCTACCGGGAGTCCACGGAAATTCCCCTTATTATTGCAGGTAACGGCATTCAAAAAGGGGGCGTACACAGGGGAGCGACAAGCCTGTTGGACCTTCCGCCAACTTTCCTTGAATTTTTTGGAGTGGATATCCCCTATGACTGGCCGGGCATTTCA
>Ga0307434_1001862_pt1 | contig 10738 bp, 10 predicted proteins | sample SalMarWE160220MG_FD_202156 | JGI IMG/M metagenome (GOLD analysis project Ga0307434, IMG submission 202156) | Salt marsh sediment microbial communities from the Plum Island Ecosystem LTER, Massachusetts, United States - WE1603-220 | ecosystem: Environmental > Aquatic > Marine > Intertidal zone >...
GTTTGATAAAGATCAATCAACGAAACTGGTGTATAATTTTTTTCATGTTCAGGAATATCCGGTCCTGCCATAATTAATGGTATTCCGGCGGATTCTTCGTGCCATGTTGATTTTCCCCAAATCCCATGGGCACCCATATTATCACCATGATCACTTGTGTAGATAATACGCGTATTTTTTTCCAGACCGGCGGATTTAAGAGCTTGGAGAACCTGACCAACATTATTGTCCATGAAGCTGCATAGCCCGAGATAAGATGCCAAAGTTATTTTACGATGTTCGTCGTCCCGAAAAAATGTCTCATAGATGAAGCTTTCATTGAAAGCATTCCACCACGGATGATTTTTAAACAGTTCATCATCTGCAGGCTTGAAATCAGGCAAGTTATCAAGCGGATACATGTCATAATATTCTTGAGGCGCAATAATTGGAAAATGCGGGCATATAAAAGAGACAAAAAGTACCCAGGGCTTTTCCGATTTCTTTCGGCCTTTGTCAGTTAGCCAACTACAGGCATGGCGCGTCAGTCTACGATCATATTCACTGTATTTTGTTTCTCCAGGACCAACCTGTTCAACGTATTGCCTGCCCTGATGACGAACTGGAAGGTCTGGTCTGATCGATCCATGAACATCGCCGACACCTTCCATAATATGCATCGGTTCAATTTGTTCATCAAACCCCGTATCATCATCTTCTGACCGATAATGCAATTTGCCGATGGAAACGACAGGGTTACCATTTGCTTGGAGGCGATGCCCCCAACTCGGCTGACCACCGCTGTAAGCAATAGCATTGTCCCAACAACCATTGTCATGAACATAGCGACCCGTTGCGAAACAGGCCCGGGCAGGAACGCAAAGAGGAGAGTTAGTATAGGCATTTTTAAATAAAACGCCTCGATCTGCTAATGCATCCAAGTTTGGTGTTTTTACAACTTTGTGCCCATTGCACCCAAGCATTTTGGGATTGTGCTGATCGGCCATAATAACGAGCATATTCGAACAGCTCATTGATGTTTTCCTTTCGTACTTTCATGAATGGAGGTTTTGAAACTATGAAAACGCACTGCTCTCGCCGAAAAGTATGGCATCTGACAAAGTATGAATCAGATGCCACTAAAATGGGAGATCAAGTGCTAATTTTTTGGGAGATTCCAGAACTCCACTTTTTTGACTGTGTCTTCTAGACCTGTGAGGAAGTTCATTAGTTTGTCTCCACTGACTTTCCACAAAGTATTATGATTTTTAATTTCACGAACAGCATATTCCGGCTCATCTAAAGCCTTGAAGATAGCATCTGTGAGTATTTTTTTCTTTTCAGGATCGAAACCCGGTGCGACTACCAATACACGAGCGCCAAAATTAAAGTTTTTGACGCCAGTTTCTTCCACAAACGTGGGTGTATTGGGTAGAAAATCTGACCTCTCGTCATCCAAAACAGCCAACGTGCGAATCTTACCTTCAGTCATGAATGGGACAAAGTAACTTATATTGCCGCCTACCGCATCGGCTGTTTCACTAAACAGTTCCTGAAGTCTTTTTGCATCATTGCCGCCAAAAATCTTTTTTACTTTGAAGCCCGGTATAAATTTTTCTGCAAATGCAACGGCCTGATGGTCATCACTGCCAAAACCACCGACGCTCATTTTTATTTCATTTGGGTGGTCGATTACGTACTTGATGAATTCTGGAAGCGTTTGAAAACGCTCGTCTCCTTCGCGAACAGCCCAAATACATGGATCAATACTTTGACCTGAAATAAAGTTAAACGAAGACAACGAATTTTTGTTTTTCATTGCTGGGTTTAAGTATGATAGCAGGTGCGGGAAGTTGATGACGCCAATTGTATGATCTTCTTTTTTTGGATCCCAATTCGCCATTTGCGACCATGCTACCCAGCCGCCGCCGCCGCCAATATTTATGACATTCACTGGGACGCCTAAAGTTTTTGACAGATAGGGAGCAAAGATACGGATGCTGCGATCCGTTCCACCACCCGGTTTCCAAGGAACGACTAGTTGAATTGGTTTGCTTGGATACTTCTCGGCCGATATCGCCAATGACTTCGGATAAATTGGTGCAGTAAACAATATCGCTATTATAATTACTGCTGTGTAATTTCTTAAGTGTTTCATTAATTTTCTCCGTGTTGATTTTTTTATTTTTCCAATCTCTTTGGATTGGTTGTTGCTTTTACAAGTCGATAACCTCGACTTGGAATTTTATAAACTCCTGTTTCTTTCACTTCTTCTTCGCAGAAGCGGAAAGGAAAGTATGGTAATTATACAGGCCAAAATTATTAGGGAAACCGGGCGACCCATAATGAAACTGAGAGGAGCATTGTCGGAAATTGTCTGCAGGTTTCTCAAACCATCTTCCGCAATAGGACCAAGCACCAATCCCAGCAGTACGCCCGCCGTCGAAAAATTATACTTCTGCATAAAGTATCCGAGGACGCCGAACCAAATCATGATCCATATATCGTTGACGTTATTTGTACCCGCGAAAACGCCAACCACACTAAACAAAATGATTAATGGTCCGAGAACACCGCGTGGTACCAGCGTCAAATACGCAAACATTCTTGCCATAATAATCGCGAGAAATGCCATGATGACATTCGCACCAATAAATCCCCACATAATGGTGTAAATAACATCTGGATTATTCTTAAATAGTCTAAGCCCTGGTTGCAGGCCATGGATAGAGAGTGCTCCAAGTATAACTGCGGCAGAAATCCCTCCAGGGATTCCGAGAACAAACATGGGAATCAGGGATGTTCCTGTCACGCCATTATTTGATCCTTCGGTAGCCGCCAATCCTTTGATTTCTCCTTTGCCAAAACTATCACCAGGTTTCGCTCGGCGAATTTCCCAGGCGTAAGCGATCCACTGTGCAATACTTGCACCGGCAGCAGGAATGATCCCGACAACTAAACCACACGCCCATCCTCTGATTAGCGACCATCTAAGTTTATACATCTCTGAAAACTTCGGCCAAATGCGCCAAGATAAACTCTTCAATCCAGAAATGTTGCCGCGGGCATCGCCCTCACATAGCTCCAGGCCTTGTGCAAATGCGAATAGACCTACAATTGCAGGAAGTATTCCCACACCCGCTTGCAATCCGATCGTATCAAACGTAAATCGTGGAAAACTTGAAAAATGATCGACCCCAACTGTACTCAGGAAAAGTCCAAACAATCCGGAAATAAGCCCTTTCGATAGGTGGCCAAAAGACACAGATGCGATAGCTGTAAGGCCGAGTAAGGCTATTAGAAAAAATTCAGCTGGACCGAACCAAAGAGACACCTCAGCTAGGGGACGTGAAAAAAGAAGAAGAGCAAACCCACTTATAATGCCACCCATAACAGATGCGAATGTTGAGATTTGAATAGCTTCAATGGCTCTACCCTGACGAGTTAACTCGTAACCCTCAATCGCTGAAGCCGCTGATGCTGAGGTTCCTGGCGTCCGCAACAATATGGCCGAAAATGAGCCGCCATAAATTCCTGCCGCAAAACAGGAAACCATTAAAATTAATGCCGTGGCCGGTTCAAATTTGAAAGAAACTGGTATTAGTAATGCAATCGCCATCGGTGGGCTTAGCCCCGGAATAGCGCCGATAATCAATCCTACACATACCCCAAGCGTCATAGCCAACAGGTTGGTCAGTGTGAGAATGTTTCCCAAGTAGCTAAATGATTCTACTATATCCATCAGTATTCAGTTCAAATCATCTGAGGTCTTATTAACGGCATGAGTTATCCTCTCAAATTAGCAAGCCCTTTGGAAGTTGTGCATTCAGGAATAGCTCGAAAAATGCGTACATCAACGGTAGTGAAATCAGAACTGTCAGTGCGATCACCTTAAAACTTCGAATGCCAACGATGAGAGCTCCTAGTACTAAAAGCAAAAATGCCGAAGTATAAAAACCTATCGCAAATATGGATGGCACAAAGGCTATTGAAAGTAGCAAAATGACGTATTGCTTTTTGGAGGCATAAGAAAAATCAATACTAATTTTTTCTTTGTTATTTCTGTTGCGAAAAGAATCGGCTAACAAAAACATCGATATCAAAATTGCCATGCCCGCAGTGAATTTTGGAAGCTGGTCGCCGTCCGCGGGAAATTCTTCAGATGCAATCCAGATATATATAGATACCAGGATTATACCGAGCGCGGTAATAGCATTACCGACGTAGACATACATGATTTAATCAGTCCGCTCCCTAACTACTGAACTCATATAGTTTCTCAAAAAAACCACAACGAGCTTATTGAGCTAGTATCACTACATGATCTTTTTATAGTTTATTTATTATTATTATGGATTTTATTACCATTAAATGATACTTTTTCATAATCGCGAGTGTAGTGTCAAGTGAAAAGTTAGCTATGGCATAGAAAGATGGGACCAAATGTCTAGAACCGGCACATTACGCTGCTGCCAGTCTTAATTACCCAAGTTGCCGTCTTCAAAGAGTTGAAAAATCACTGGCTTTCAACGCGATATCGCCGAATGGTGCATAGTCGAATCCAAGTGTATTTAAAAGTAAGCTGAATTGAGTTTGACAAATTAAGCCTTGTGCTGAATTTTAATTTTCGTCTTTAAACCTTGTGGAGATTCTTATTGATACAGGTTCGGTCAGTCGAGCGTGCGCTAAATATGTTGGCTCTAATATCTAAGAGTGAAGATCTTTTGCGATTGACTGAAATCGCAGCATCATTAAACCTCGACAAAAATACTGCCCGCCGTTTACTCCTCACTTTAGAAAACCAGCGCATGGTTCAACGAGCCCCAAACTCTAAGAAATATGGACTTGGACCAGGCATTTGGAAAATTTCTAACGCCCGAGGAAATGATCTGGTTAGCATGTGTCGACCACATATGGAGTTGTTGCGTTGGATTTCAAAAGAAACGGTTGTTTTAATCGTACCCCGTGAATTTGAACGCGTTGTTATCGATGCTTTGAATTCTCGCCTTGAATTAATCGTCTCGGCGACTGTGGGTAAAACTCTGCCGATATACGCGGGTGCAGCAGGTAAGATTTTTCTGGCTTATATGAATGAAACCGACCGAAATAAAATTATTGAATTAACTAAGCTAAAACCTGTACTGCCGGACCGTGAAGTCGATATAGAAACTTATTTAAACAATCTCCAAGAAATTCGTGAAAATGGCTATGTTTACTCTGCTGGCGAGATCGAGGTAGGAGTAGGTGCGTTGGCCTCACCGATATTTGGAGCTGATGGCTCCGTAGTAGCGTGTATTGATATTCGCGCCCCCGAACAAAGAATGACTCCAGAAGTATTGAAAAATCTAGCACCGTTAATAGTAAACTCGGCAATGGAAATTAGTGAAGATCTAGGCTATCAAGCAAGTTGAATCCTCGATCACATTCTATATCTTCACATTGATTGATTATTCGCGCTGGAGAAAGCAAAGCGTGAACGCAGTACGGTCTTTTTTAGTCAAGGAAATCAAGGCTTCGGCTTCGCACCGTTTTTAACAGTCTATGGGTGCACTAAACAGCTTTAAACGGCAGCACTGGCTGTCCGGCACACGAAACGGCACTTGTAACACTTCTCATAGTCGTGCCATGGAATCGGGTCTTCTGATTGTCAGAAGGTTTTTCTCGGCTTTCCGTTGAGTTCCTTCTTTTGCGTCTTCAAATTATCAGCACCACCCTTTTCGCCCCAGCCAATAGCGCCGTTGTTTTGAATAGAACTCCTGAAAAGAATCCATTGCAGAGTTGGTTCTTTGGTTTTTCTGTTCAACATGTTGAGATCGGCTGGTTTATAACGACGCGTTTCGCCACCGCATGTTACCATCATCAACTCACGTTTATGTGCCTTTTGGGTGCGCGCTAATCCAGGCCTGATGGGGTCGGGAAATTCTTACTATCAATTTCAGGATCAGGGTCTTTCTCCTGCGCGATCTGTATTGACGGGCCCATTTCTTGGAACGATTCTCTGAACTGCAATTTATAGTAACCCTACCGTTTAACTACTACTTAACCAATACCGGGACCACAACAAAATTTAGTGTATATGATTCCGCAATCAGACTATGCGCGAGAATTTAGCGTTCTAGTCGATTGAGTTTGGATCACGTAACAACAAAACCGTGATCTTCTATTGTTATTATTAATGGGAGTTGTTTAATGTCTCTAATTCGTAATTTCATTCACGACGATAGTGGTGCAACCATGATCGAGTACTCGATTGTCATCGGGCTGATCACGGCCGCAGCAGTTGGTTTGATTGCACTTCAATCACCTAAAATCGTAGCGGCATGGACCACACTTGATACTGCTTGGTAGTCCTGTTTAGTAAATTTCGATGCCAAAGATTGGCACGTAAATTGCTCTTTTTGCTGAGAAGTAGGAACTCGGGCGCTCCGGGTTCTTACCTCAAGTTCAAAATAATATAGTATACATCGGGTAATCAAAATGCGGTTTGGCTCAATATTGATGATAATTTTTTCCATATTTCTTGCCGTTGGTGCCGGACTGTTAGCTCAAAATTGGCTGGAGCAACAAAGAGCTAAATCGCAAACAACAGTTGTTCTGGAAAAAAATATACAAACTGGGAAAGTTGTAATAGCGACTCAACCACTTTCCTTTGGAACCGAATTAACAAAGTCAAATTTAAGAGTAATAGATTGGCCGGCAGGATCAATCCCTGCTGGCGCTTTTTCATCTATTTCGGAGCTTTTAAAGGCTAATCAGCGTCGCGTCGTCTTGACTTCAATCGCAATGAACGAACCAATTCTAAAATGGAAAATCACGGGTCCCGGTCAACGCGCCTCTCTCTCCGCAGTCATTGGCGCAGGAATGAAAGCAGTCACTATAAGAGTAAATGATGTTAATGGAATTGCCGGTTTTGTTCTACCCGGAGACCGCGTAGATGTTCTTTTGACACGTATTGAGAAAGATCCGAATGATAAAAACCGCACGTTAAAGTTCAACGACATTATTCTGCAATATGTTCGTGTACTGGGCGTCGATCAACTAGCCGATGATCGCACTGACAAGCCAACAGTTGTCAAGGCAGTAACACTTGAAGTTAGAACCGAAGAGGCTCAGCGCCTTACATTGGCGGCAAATGTTGGTAATCTTTCTTTGGCACTGCGACCCGCGGGTTCAACGGCAATATCCGCAACGGAGCGGGTCACGGCTGAAGACCTTGGTCAAATGGTTAAAATAAGTTCGACAGAAAGCATCTCAGACGCCAACCAGAAAACCAAAACCATATTCAATAGAAATACAAACATTTTTATAACTCGCGGCATTCAGCGGTCAGAATACAATGTGCCCATCGAGGGTTATCCAGTTAAAGCGCAGACCACCTTACTGAATTCCAAGGAGTAAAACACTAACGAAATAATTTATCGAATTGCCGCCCCCACCCGTATCAAAGCCATTATCAGCGCGACTTTCGGTGGAATATATATTATGATAGTTAATAATATTGTTGATTTAATTCGCATCTACTTAGCGAAATTTTCAGATGACCGACAAGGTGCGATTGTCATCTATGTCGCCATTGCACTTCCTGTATTTATTGGAATGACGCTACTGGCAGTCGATGGACCTCGGTTGTATAATTTGCATACCTTTCTTCAAAAGGGTGCAGACGCTTTCGCGCTCGCTGCTGCAGCAGAACTCGACCGGAAGCCCACTGCCATTATTCGTGCCAACCGTGCCATAGCAAATCTCATTAGCAACCAGCATAAGTTTTCAAATTCCGGAACAGCAACAGTTGCTGTTTCCGGCGTTCGATTTTTGTCTGGTTTGCCGGCTAACGATGCAAGTATTATAGACAGCAGTTTTGATACAACAGATCCTGCTCTAGCGCGATTCGTACAAGTTACTGTTGTAACCCAAACGCTGAATACACTTTTTCCAGCCTCTTTTCTTGGAGCAAGTAATACCGCAACTGCAACAGCTCGTGCAGTTGCTGGGTTCAATTCTGCGGTTTGTAAATTTACACCTTTATTCATGTGTAATCCTTTTGAAGGTACGGGAATTTCTATATTTGACGCAGTTCATGATCCGTCAATTAAAAAACGTCAGATTGTGCTTCGAAAGAAAGATGGTGGATCGACACAGTATTCAGCAGGAAATTATGGCTTCCTCCAACCTCCTGGCGGCGAACACGGTGCAGATGCCCTACGTGAAATGCTTGGTCTAGTTCGACCGCCAGCGTGTTTTATCCAAAATGGTGTTAACTTAAGACCTGGTTTCATCGCTTCAGCAGATCAGGGTTTGAATGTGCGATTTGACATGTTTGATGGACCGTTTGGAAGCAACAAAAATGATCCTGATTTCCGGCCTGCCCGGAATGTTCGCAAGGGATATGGATACACGGGTAATGCCTGTAACGCCTCCCCAGAACCTCCCAACCAGGGATTTCCTGATGACAGTTGTTTTGCAACTGGCAGCTGCCCATACATGGGAGGAAGAATGGGTGACGGTGATTGGGATATTGATGGCTATAAAAGTGCAAACAATCTCGGTGCAATTCCTTTCTCCAATTCCAATTCTACCTCTCGTTACAACGTGTACAGATACGAGATAGATAATAACCTCATGAACATACCTTCAAACGGAGGTGAAGTGGGGGCCCCTCAATGTTATGGCGGCGGAGGACTCACTGATGATCCCGACCGTCGTATTTTGAATATAGCAGTATTGGATTGTCTACAACATAATGTAGCTGATGATAATTCGGGTAATAGCGGTCCTCCAGTTCCGGTAACGGCATTTGTTAAAATGTTTTTGACTAAACCTGTAAGCCAAGGGCCAGATCAAGACATTTACGCCGAGTTGGTAGACGTTGTAGAGCCTGGAACTGTATCTAATGAGATCGCACGTGATCTTGTCCAACTATATAGGTGACAGAAGGGATATTTGGTTTCAAATGCGATACTTCTGGTCAGACCGTAGAGGAACGTCAATGGTTGAAATGACGATCGTCACGCCGTTCTTACTATTTCTTGGTCTCGGCGCGGCGGAATTCAGTCATGCTCTTTATCACCATCATCTGATAGTTAATGGATTACGTGACGCTGCTCGCTATTTAGCACGTGTTGATAATCCCACAATTGAATCTGCAAAGGCCAAAAATATTGCTGCTACAGGGGAAGTGACTGGTGGCGTAAACAGGGTTTATTGGTGGGGACCCGGCAATGTTTCGGTAGCAGTTTTAAATGTGGCAAATCCTATTGACCCCATTACCGGCGCTCGTGATTACCGAGGAGGCGATCCCATCAGAGTTGTTCGTGTTTCCACAAATGTGAATCACCCTGGTCTAGGATTCTTAAGTATTGTAGGTATCTCGTCGCCACTAACTACAAATGTATATCACGAAGAACGTGTCATTGGCGAGTAGGTATATGAGCAGAAGCCCTTTTAGTTTTGCCAACGATCGTAGTGGCTCCACCATGGTCGAATTTACAATCGTTGTATTTTTCTTTCTTTTGCTTACTGGCGGAATGGTAGAATTTACTCTTGGCTGGTATCAGTGGAACAGCGCATCAAAAGCCTTACAGCTAGGTGCCAGACTTGCTGCGGTGTCGGATCCTATATCTTCTGATCTACACAACTTAACAGGTTTAGAAGGTGGCGCAGCCCCAGGTGATCCAATGCCAGCATTTGAGCGTGTATGCAATGGCGCAACTCAAACTTGCAGTGGTGGAGGGATTTATAGCGCAGCTGCTATGAATACTCTTATTTATGGAAGGGGTGAGAATACTTGTGGCACATTCGGACCCGATCTATATGCCGGTATGTGCGATGTATTTAATCGTATCCGGCCTGAAAATATTATTATCACCTACCAGAATACTGGCCTGGGATTTGCAGGACGACCAGGAGGACCAGTCCCAACTATCACCATTGAACTTACAGGATTGACTTATGACTTTGCTTTCCTGAAAGGATTAATGGGATTCAATACTGTTACAATGCCGCCAATGCGAATAACCGCAACTGGTGAAGATCTCGCTACTACGGTAAACTAAATATGAACATTTTCAACAAGATATCAGATGCCGTTGAGGATCGGATAAAAGTAGAGTTGATCTCACCTGATCCCACGCTCTGTCAAAAAATAAAGTCCAGCTTAGAACAGGAAAATCATTACCAAGTCGAAGTTCACACTGGCACTTTAACTGAGAACTTCGAGAATCACGGATTGAAACAAAATTCGATTTTGCTCATCGTCGAGCTTACAAACAACAGTGGCGACATAAGTATTTTAGAAAAACTTGTACGTTTGCAAGAAAATCCTCCTAAAATAATAGTTATTTCTGAAGCATTGGATGAGAAAACGGCTCGCATTTTAGTTAAGCTTCATATTGTTGATCTGCTGTCAAAAGATTTTGGCCGAGCAGAGATACTCGAAGCCTGCCAAAGTGCATTTTTGTCACCTGCAACATCAATTCAAACGCGTGCTGATTGTACAACTTTTATTTCAGCGGTTGGTGGCGCAGGAGCTACATCACTCGCACAGTCATTACTGGATAATCTAATTTCCGACAAAAAAATAAACCCAAGGCGGGTTTGTATCGCTGACCTCAACTTTCAATGTGGAACGCTTGCAGACTACTTGGAATTAAAGCCAAACTTCGATATCTCAGAAGTAAATGTCACTCCAGAGCGGCTTGATTGGCAATTGTTAGATATAATGCTTACACGTCACTCTTCTGGATTTTCGTTGTTAGCCACA
>Ga0307434_1001866_pt1 | contig 10721 bp, 6 predicted proteins | sample SalMarWE160220MG_FD_202156 | JGI IMG/M metagenome (GOLD analysis project Ga0307434, IMG submission 202156) | Salt marsh sediment microbial communities from the Plum Island Ecosystem LTER, Massachusetts, United States - WE1603-220 | ecosystem: Environmental > Aquatic > Marine > Intertidal zone >...
TTTAGATTGTATTGCTTTATCAGCTTTCTTAGCTGATCCTTTGGTATTATTGACATTTCTGTGTCCTCCTCTAAACCATTTTATCGTATAGCTGTTTAGAAGTTTACACAAAATAACTTAAACTCCCGCATGAGGGATTGTAACAATTTTAATGGAGTGCCCTATTCTAAAATCCCTGCATGCTCAACCTCACCTTTCACGGACAAAATAGAATCAAAAATACTTTTTATAACTTCCTCAATTTTTCAATCCAATCCTCAAGTATATTTTCAACATTGTCCACTTTAAAATCTTCCTCTCTGTAAGATGATAAACTACTGTTTTCTATTTTAAAGACTCGCATAATTACCCTTGACTCTAAAACAGCTGATTAGTGTTTGATATTATCTTTAACTTTACTGTCATAAATTATCTCTTCATTTTCCCTTGATGAAGGACACCTATATTTTTCACCGTATTTTAAATCAAATCCTTTTTAATATTCATAAATCCAAGTGACGATAAATTTTCTTTTAAAGACTTCAAATTATCAAGTGAACTGTTCAATTCATTAATCTCAAAATATCCAACTTTTTCTCTAAAAGATTCATCTAAAGCCCCGATTTGCACTCTAAATTTATCAAGACTCTCTGTATTGGAAACTAAAACAACCTTTTGGATAGAAGAATCCTTATGCAAAACTTTTTGCAGGTTTAAAATAGCTGAATCCATACTACCTTTATTATGAACTTCAAAGGCATAAGATATAAGACCAAGATTTGCAATCCTACTCTTCCAGATAACATCAACTCTACACCCCGGGGCAACATTCACTTCTTTGTCTACTTCGAAGCCCAATCCATCACCCAGTTCAAGAACATCTTCAACAGTTGCATTATGGTCAAACTCAGAAATTAATTCTGGCTGTTTTTTGCCAATAACTTCTGAGGAAATATAAAAAATAAATAAATTCAGTTTTAAAAAATCATCTATATCTGGATCTATCTCTTTAGCCTTGCCAAGCAGGTCAGACATAATTTTAATAAATGACTGGTACTGTTTGCCATTTATATTTATTCCTTTAGATTTTAGTATTCTATCATCATATCCAAGAAAGCTTAAAGTATCTTTTGTTCTTCTTGTCCAGAATGGATATTTTTCCCCATTTAAATGAAGAAGTATTTCAGATATTGCGCTTACCCCAATCATTCGTACATTATTTAAAACATAATCAAAACGCTTATCAATTGCATCTTCACTGTAAGCTATATAATCAAATGCCTTTTTAATATTGTCTATACCTGTTTTTAACATTTCCTTAAGTATGTAGTCCTTGTTAATCCAGAAATCAAAAGACCAGAGCATTTTAATGAATTCCCTTAAAGCACCTTCATCAATATTTTCTAGATTTCCTTTTTTGAAAAAATTTTTAAAAAATAAATTCTTTTGTTCTGTCTCAACAATCAGACTCTTTCCTGCTTTAGTAATAAATTCGTTATATCTTTTTACAAGTTGCTTTAAATCCATAACTTTTCTCCTTAGTTTTCGCCTCTTTTAAATTAGATTTAAAAGTTTTATTAAAAAATGAGAATTATTGATAACAGCCAACACTTCTTTAACTTAAATTACAAAACTTATTAATAAAAAAATGTCTTTAGTATATCTAATATTTGTTATTGCTAAATTTCCTATTAATGCTTATAACTTCTTTAGAAATATTCCAAGCCGTAACAATACCTAAAAGCATTTCACTTTGTTTCCCATTTTCGGTAATTAATATTGCCTGAACTATTTTAATTGGACTCTCTATATTTTTCTCAAATAATTCTTGTGCATCATAAAATGTTCTTTTTTTGCTAAAAAATTTATAGTTATTAGTATTTTCCTCACATTCCAAAACTTCTCCAATTTTTGTTTCTGAAAGTGAAAAAACATCTTCAACAATATAACGACCCAGCCAACGTGTAATTCCATTTTCTGTAATTAGGCCAATAAATTTTTTACTTTCATAAATGGGAACTTGTGAATATTTTTTTTCATTCATAATCTTAACTATATTAGACAAGGTATCATTTATATCAGCTATGAATGGATTTCTTTGTGCTATATCTAAAATATTCTTTGGCTTTGTAAGTTCCTGGTAAATATTTTGTATTAAATTTAATGCAATATCACTTGGCTCAGCTAATACGGTATCCTCTTTAAACTCATGGACAATAACGTTTCTTAATTCTGATAATTTTAGAAGGTCATTTTTATAACGACGAATTATTGGAGAAGATTCTGATGCTTTTTTAACTTTAGATGGGAAACTTTCTTTCTCATAAAATTCGGTCATTTTTTCTAATTTCTCTTCTATTTTGTTATAAAAAGAAACAAAAGATTGCGAATTATTCATAATTTCACCATCCAAATTTTATTTTTTAGTCATATTTTTAACTTTCTTCTTCCAAGCTTCTCTTTCATCATAATAAGCCGGGTCTCTATTCATCAATTTATTAAAAATTTTTTCTACCTTATTATTATATTTCAAAGGTAGACTTTGCAAAATTTTGACCTCACCTTTTATATTTCCTATATTAACTCCTTCTGGATAATCTATTAAAAACTCCAAAGAATCTAGAAATTCCTCAACGCTACCCTTTTGTCTTACAATAGCTATAATTTCGGAATTGAAGTAGAATGGCAACCAATATGCATCCTGAGCTTTATCTTCTTTTACTAATTCTCTTATAAAAGATCTCTCTTTATCTAAACATTTACGCCATAGCTTATAGCACTCGGAAAATTTTTCATTAATATTTTCACGTATAAAATAATAAATATTCTCAAATGTTCGATTATCATATTTATTAGCAATTATATTCAAGTACTTTATAGAAATTTTAAATGCTTCACTATATTTCAGTACGTTTTTTATATCTTCTTTATCTTGTATAGATTCTTTCACAAGTTTGTATAAATGCCAACTAAAATTAGAATTAGTTTTAGGGTTACCTTCTTTCATAATACTTTCTAAAAGATGTCTAAAAGGCTTATTATCAAAATCATCTAAATCATCGTACAACCCTGGTAATTTCCATCTCCAATTTCTAAAATCTTTTTGCCTTAACTCAGCAAAATAAATAAATAAGGGAGCAGCCTTGCCAACAACTTTACCATCACATCCGGCAATCCCTTTCATTAATTTCATAGCATCTACTTGATTTAATGCTCTTATATGATTAAATACTCCTAATAATTCACTCATAAGTATATCTCTTGGTTTTTGTTCTAACTGTAAAAATTTACTCAATAAATTAAATGCGATTTGCTCTACTTTCTTTGCCATTAACAAAGCTTTTCTTGTATTATTATGAAAAAATAAAACTCTCCTGTTATTCGGCATTATGGTAAGCCGGTTCCTTGCTAACTGAGATAAGGCATAACAAGACATCATTTGTATATAATAGTTTTTATCTTTAGTTAATTTTTCAGTTAACTCTATAATTTCTTTAATATGATCCCTACCATCTAAAACCGTACATTCCATCAGAACCCAGGCACTCCAACCTCTAACAGTTGTAATTTCATGAGCATCTTCACCTTTTTCAATCCTTTTATGTTCATCATATTCTCCTCCGGGATCTTCTGGGTCAACTTTTTCTGGTGTACAGGGATTTGAATCATTAATAAATACCTTAACTATTCTTATTGCCTCAGAGATTCTTTTGTTTTTAGCTAAAACATTAGCAAACTCTACAATTGATTCCCTTGATTGAGAGCGAGTAATTTTTATCTCAATCTTTTTAATATCGTTATTTAGACTATTTAAAAATGGGTCTAAAAAATTATTATAAATTTTTAATAATGTAGATACATTATCATTTTCATTAGTCCCTTGTTTGGTTAGGCTGCTAAATAATAAAATTTGTTCGTTATCAATTAATTTTTGTTTTCGAGTTAATTCATTAAGAATTTTTAGTCCCGAGTCAAAATTTTTATAAATTATTTTATTCAACAGGCTTGCAACTTCAAATGAGTAAGATACATCAAATTCTTCAATAAAGTATTTTTGCTTAATGAAATCTTTGAACATCTGGAAACCTTCATTAAATGAAAAATCTAAAAATCCTGAGATAATTACAATAAAATATCGTTCAGATATTTTATCCCATTTATAATATTCTGGATTCTTAAACCAATTATTTATTACATGCTTTGCTTCTTTATTTCCTTTTTCAGCCAATTTTAGGGTAATTTGTTGAACAAATTGATTAACAGGCAGTTTATATTTATTAATACTGATTTTTACTAATTGCCACTTTTTGTCATCTGGAAAATCATTTCGTATCCTTTGATAAATTAAATCAGATTTATGTGGAATGCCCTTCCGGGATAAGATAAACTCTTTTAAAATTATGAAAGCCTCTTCCGATATCTTCTTATTACTGCTTTTATACCTATTTAAAACAATAGGTATAGCTGCTCGATTTAAAAAATCAGGTTTATTTTTACTTACATTCTCAGTCAAGCTAATGCAATGATTTTTTATGAAACTCCAGGCATTTTCTTTATCAATACTTTTTTTATAGTACCTCTCAAAAGATGGCTCTAAAGTTAAGCTTACAAAATGCCTATCCGAAACTTTATAATCATTTCTCCATGACAAATTTACACCACCCATATATTCCCAGCCATTAAATTCTAACTTTTTACCAAATTTTTTATAAAAATCATTATACTGATCAGATAAAATTTTTGTCAGGGTGGGTAATTTCTTTTCAAAAAAACTATCAAGCCAAATTCTCAAAATTTCAAATATACCTCGTGGTGTATAATTACTAAATTCACCACTATCCTCAGTAAGATTAAATGTTCCAGTTATTAATTCGTAGATTCTTCCACTTAATGGTGGTTTAGCTTTTTCATATAAATCTTTTAAAAGCTTTGATATTTCACCTCGCTCCCAGGATTTATCTTGATATGCTTTTAAATAGAAAATATCATCCTTTTTTTCTGTAAGCATTTTTTTTACAATTTCAAAAATAAATTCAGCAAATTCGTTATTATTATCACTCTTTAAAATCATTTTTATGATTTTTACCACGTTAACATCAAAAAAATCATGCTGGTAGAAACTTCTTATTTTACCGATATTTTTTTTGAAAAATTTTAAAATATATTCTTTATTTTCTTTTGTATTTAAATTACTTTCAAAAATTTTAAATAAGCTAAATGAAAATCTGTTTGTTTTATAACACAAAGACCATAAATCATCCCAATTTTTTAACCTTTTTATTTTTTTATTACTTAAATGGTCAAGTACAAAAAACATTAATGAAGGATTAGCAGAAATAGAAGAAAGTTGATAAGGTGCCCATACAGGTGCTTTATTATTCTTTATTGCTTTAATAAGGGTTTCTAATTGTTTTTCTATTTTTACTCTTTCGGTATCAAAGTAACCACTGTATTTTATTGCATTCTTTCTAATTAATTCAATCTTACTAATTATATCTTCTCGTTTATAAGTATCTCCTTTTGCTGATCCTTTATAAATCTTTTCTATAAGAATACTATTGGCCTTGCACTCTAATTCATCTTCAGGTAACCAAAAATCTAATAATTCACTAAACAGTGAATAAACAATAAGATGATTATTTTTTTTATTTACCTTCCAGAATTTAACTTTATCTAAAATAGCTATTTGCTGTTCCGAAAATTTTTTCTTCTTAAACTCAGATTCTATGATTTGGCTCCAATATCTCATATTTTCGACTTTACTTCTCAAATCATTGTTTAATTCAGTGCATATAATTAATATCTCATCTTTCTCTCCTATTGTTGTGTTTTTAAGAATTTTATCTAAAATTCTTTTCAAATGAGAATAGTTAAATTCTGCCTTCCAGTCTTTTGATTCGCAGATTATCTTATGACCATCACTGAAAACTAAATTAAAATCTTCAAATTTAGGTGCTTCAAGTTGAATATAAGAAAAATCTGTATTACGTAAATACTGCAAAAACAGTGCCATAGCAGCCCATGCTTGTGCGTTTATTCCTTTATAAACATTTTGACCTTGTTTACCCATAATTAACTTTTAATTATCTTACCCTCGCTATAATAATATGCTGAATTTGCTACATGCTCTCTCTGATTATAATTAATAATTTCTTCTACGTAATCTTTGAAATTCTCTACATAAAATTCATATTCCTTAATCATTAAGTGATTAAACTTTTTTATTAAATCAATAATAAGTTGAATTAAACTATCAACATCAAAAATGATAAAATTCGAAAAACTCCTTTGCCTAACCAGAAATTCAGTAAGCCAATCTCTAGCTTCCTGATTTATTTTTCCAGAACATACAAAATAAAACTCTTCTATACGTATAGGCGATTTATTATCAATAGGGCTGGTAAACTCATATCCTATTAATTCATCAATAGCACCTCTCATTTTTCTTATATCATTTTTGCCTGACTTTTTTATATTCCCTTTCTTTATAAAAAAACAGCAATGTTTATATCGCCCAAATATATTTGTATATGAAAAATAAACATCTTTCCCTTTTTCATTAGGACCATGGAAATCTTCAACACAACAAGCATTTAAAGCTTTAAGTAATGGGATAATTATTTTCTTTCTTAGATCGTTTTCAGATAATTTAAATAATTCTTCTCTTATGCACATTTTATATTTAAATATTAGTATTCTCCACTATTCCGATTTCTTCTTTGGTCAATCCATAAAGGTTATAAACAAGCTTATCAATCTGTTCTTCATACATATGAACTTTATCTTGTTTAAAAATATTTTCTGAATAATCATTAGTATTAGCTATAACAAAAATTTTATTTACAAGATCAGTAAATACTTTTTGCTCTAGTAGAGATATTTTAGGAATTGGTAAATTATCTATTTCGTAACCATTTACATTACTATTTGTACTAAATACTTTAAAGAACCAATTAAGCAACTTAGAGTTCAACAGCGCGATTAGAAAGCATTCTGATAAATCTTTGTTTTTAATTAAAATATAATTAACTGAGTTCCCACAAAAAATACCTGGATTAATTATAGTCATTTTTAGTCTACATTTTTCATCAACTCCAGTAATGCCTTGCATAACTATACGCTTTAATCTAAAGTGCTGAGACTTATTAGCAGTGTTATCCTTTAGATAATTTTTATAATCTAAATACTCAATATCTCCTTGACTCATTTTTTCCTTTAAAAACCATTTTTGGACTGCCGCACCTTTAATCATTTTTGCATAATCATTTTTTTTCTTCCTGAGAAATTTTTTATGGAAGGTTAAGTTTATTTCTCCTTCGTAACATTTTGCATAAAATTTGAGCCTAGTAAATTTCGATACTTTTTGTAGTATGCCAAACTCTCTTTGGTCAATAGATGGTATTATTGCTTTATCCGAATCAATTTCAAATATGCCAAGATTAGAGAGAGTAATTTGATTTCCAGAACTCATATATTTATCCTCCCAAATCCTCAACAAAAAACTGTATTTATCAACTAATCTGTTCTGACTAATAAGTATACAAACACTCATTTTAACTTTCTCAAAGACTCTTAAATGAACATTGTCTCTTTCTGGAAAAGAGTCAATTCTAAGAACTTTCTGTTTTTTGAGAAAGTACTCACGAATTTTTAAGGCAGAGTTATCAGCAAGAAATGAATTTTGGAAAATTTCACAAAGAATACCTTCTTTTTTTTGCAATTCAACAGATTTTGCTAAAAACAACTTATATGAGTTTAGTTTACCACCTGTAGATTTTTCATATATTGGGTACTTTTTAATCTCATCAATTTCACCTCGTCTGTGTCCTTCATAAACATCATATGGAGGATTACCAATAATTACGTCATAACCACCTTTGTCATTAAATACTTCTGAAAAAACAATATGCCATTCAAAATGTTCTAGAGGACCAAGAACTTTTATTTTTTTTATCTCATCGATTTTATCTTTTAATTTTATTATTCTTCTTTTATCATCTGATTCAAATTTAGAATCTCTAAATAAACGACTTTGATTTTGAATGATATTTATTTTTTGATTCATTTTATTAATAATTAAATTTCTATCATATTCAAAAATTTTTCTTATCAGTACATCAATTTTTTGTCTTTGTTTTTCTTTTTTAGATGGCGACGTAATATTAAATAATTCTTCTTTATACTTCTTTAGCTCATAAACTAATCCTGCTCTTATGTTGCTTTGTGAAACTGATAGAAATTCTCCTGAAAGAATTTCTATTAAGCTATTCCCTTGAATAATCTTATAGTCCAGATTAGGCAATGGCTTTATCTTTTTTATATCTTCTTCATCCACAACAAGAGAGAGCCACAGGCGAAGCTTGGCAATCTCAACTGCGCCCGGGTCTATATCCACACCATATAAGGAGTTTTCTATACACTCTCTTTTAAAGTTATAAATAGTCCTATCTGAATCATTAATATAATTAGACAAAATGTTTCTTATTCTAACTATTTCAGTCATAATTCCAACCAGAAATGCGCCACTTCCTACTGCAGGGTCGCACACCTTAATATAAAGAAGTTTATTGTCAATCAGGTCTGCATTTTTGATGATGCTTTCAGGAATACCATTTTCATCTAAATTATCTACCAGCTCAGTATTATTTTCTCCAAACTGTTCTCCGTATTTAAAAAGTAACTCAACATCATCTTGGGAAACTTTCCCTTCTAATTCCGTAGCAAGATAATTTATAAGACTCTGCTGACACATATAATGAACAATTTCCCTGGGTGTATAATAAGTGCCCTTCGACTTTCTATCCTTTACTTCAAGAAGGTTCTCAAATACTTTACCAAGCATTTCGGGGTCAACAGCAACTTCTTTTTCAAGCGGCTCATCTTCTTTTACTGTAAAATTATATCTATCAAAAATATCAAGTATTCCTGTTCCTTTATCTCCCTCTTCAGCTAAATCACTATTTGAAAATAATTCATTCGGTAAATTAATATCAGTATGAACCCAGTCATAATTATTTATAGGATCAAAAAGACCACCATTTAAAAATGGAATTTTACAGTTAAATAATCTGTAGTAATCATCATCATAACTTCTGTCATTTCTTAAAGCTTCATAGAAAAGAGGTTCAAGAATATCATTGTAAAAATTCTTATATTTACCATGCTTACCTTCAAATAAATCCCGGAGGAAATTTTTTGGACCAGTCCCCCAGTCAGCATCTCTTGCAACTCCAAACCAGCCTTTTTTCTGGAGGAAATACAAGAATACAATCTGACCAAGAAGTTTTTTTGAAAAATCTACAGTGTTTATATTCTTAGATTCAAAATCCGACTTTACTCTATCATCCTTTAAAAGAATCTTATCAAGAGCTTCCTTAATCTTTAAGAAAAGCTCACGGTATTTTCCAAAGAATTCTTTTGTTACCTTCTCAACATCAAAGGCTTCTTCAAGCTGATCAAGAGTTATACCTTTATCATCTATTGCAACTATATCTATAAGCTGACTTTGTGCGGTGTGGCTTTTCTCGTTTGCACCAACCAGAAATGACCATCTTTTTGCTGGAGTTAATTTTTCACTTATTTTAATCCTTCCCTTTTTATCTTCCCCGAGAGAGTAATCCATTTTTATAAGGGAAAAACGCCAGTCATTATTAGCAGGTGAAATGAATGCTGCAAGTGCCGCATCCCTATTTTCTCCATCGCAACTACCTCTTAAATACCAGGCAATGAAATTCCTCTGCATGGTTCTTGCACGTTCAATAGAAGTTTCTTTTTTTAGCTTTATAGAAAGAATGTCTATCTTGTCTTTCTCTGATTTGTATTCTGCTATTTTTTCAAATGAATCTATAAATGGATGATATATGTTAGGAATCTGATTGATATTAAACTGAACACCCTGGTCAGTAATCATTGAAGTTTTTATGTTAAGTAGATTAACTATAAATCTTTTAAATTTTAATTTATCAAATTTATTTTCAAATGTATCTTTTATTATTGTTTTAGCCTGATTTTTATCCATTTTGACTGCCTATTAAATAAAGTGACAATATTACTTCCCTTATAGTACCTGGTGTTACTGAGCCCGCTATAAAGTGCTCTTCAAGGAGTTTTTTAGAAATATTTAGCTGAAGAACTGCGAGGACGTTTAGGGGATTTATAATATTTTCTTTTCCTAAATTATTTAATGAATCCATTGTTTTCTTAACCGTTGGTTTGGGTATCGAACCTTCCTCAAGTTTTGCCATCACAGTTCTTAAGTATTGTTCCTGATCATCAGTTAACCTCTGCGAGTTTTTTAGTGTCCATTTTAATATCTTTAAAATTTTTAAAGAGCTATCTCTTGTGGATCTGTATTGTTGCTTAACATTTTCTTCTGTCGTGGCAACAATAAATGCTTCTTTATTCTTATCAAGCATCTCATAGTAGTCTTTAGGTATTTTATATTTCTTTTCTTCGGGACTGCTTTCAAGTACTTTAGCCGCTGATATAAAGTCAAGTTCTCTTAGTTTCCCACTACTATCTGCAAGAAAGAATTTATCCAGTTTACCTCTCCTGAAATATGTTAGGAGCGAATCCTTTATCTTGTCATCATATTTAGAAGTTCTTGCCTTTTTGGGTAGTTTTTTAATCTTATCAAATAACTCTTTATCCTCGTCCCTTATATCTTCTATAAATTTTAAATATTTAAGATCACTTTCTTCAAGCTCTTCCTCACCGGTTATGGTTTGTTTAGAAATTAATCT
>Ga0307434_1001868_pt1 | contig 10709 bp, 9 predicted proteins | sample SalMarWE160220MG_FD_202156 | JGI IMG/M metagenome (GOLD analysis project Ga0307434, IMG submission 202156) | Salt marsh sediment microbial communities from the Plum Island Ecosystem LTER, Massachusetts, United States - WE1603-220 | ecosystem: Environmental > Aquatic > Marine > Intertidal zone >...
GTTGTCTTTGTTTTGGTTTTGGCTTTTAGCTGTGTAACTGTTTCTGCTGCTGATGTTAAACTTACTTGGTCCTCAATAAGTGTACCCGGAGATGCTCATACTGATGCAATGACGGTCTTCAAAGAGGAAGTGGAAAGTCTTTCAGCAGGACACATAACCGTAGACCTTTATATTGCTGGTGCAATCTATACTCAGGAAGGAGAGTTAGCAGCCGTTCGAGAAGGAACTCTTGATATGGCCTATTATAGTGCCAGCTGGTTGGCAGAATTTGTTCCCTATCTATCCATGATTGGAGCAGTTTATACTTTCAGTGGTTTTAGACATATGGATAGAGTATTAAACGGAGAGATTGGGGAAAGAATTTTTAATGATGTAGCTCAAAAAACTGGGCTACGTCCTCTTGCTGCTTTCTATTTAGGAACGAGACAGCTCAATGTGGTGGAAAAAGTGGGTCCGGTTAGAACCCCTGAAGATATGAAAGGTGTTAAGCTGAGAACACCGGGCAGCCCTTCCTGGATCGCTTTAGGTAGAGCCTTAGGTGGTAACCCTACTCCTATGAGCTTTGGGGAAGTGTATATGGGATTGAAAACTGGTGCTGTTGAAGGTCAGGATAACCCCCTTCCTACCGACAAAAATGCTAAATTTTATGAGGTAACCAAATATATAATTCTTACTGATCACGTAGTCAATTCTGTATGGCCAACTATCAATGAAAAAAAATGGCAATCCTTAAGCGATATAGATAAATTAATAATAAGGAAAGCAATAGAAAAGGCACGAAAATTCTGTGCAGAAACCAATCTGAAAGCTGAATCAGAATTGTGTGATTTCTTTAGAGAACAGGGGTTGATTATTATCGAAGATCCCGATAAAGAAGCATTTGCAGCCTACGCTAAGAATTCTTATGCCACAGAAAGCAAAGATATTTCCAAAGACTGGGATATGAAACTCTATGAGGAGATTCAGGCATTGAAATAATCAATAGAATGGTTGAGTAATTTTACCGGAATAGAAAATGAGGGTCTCATTGATAATGATGAGACCCTCATTTATAAAGGAGACAAAATAGTAATGGAAAAAATGAAACTCTGGGAGAGAATAGGGTCTTTTATACTCAATTTTTTTGAAATTTATTTATCTTCAGCTGTCTTTTTATTATTATTCATTGTTTTTCTTTTACAGATTTTTTACCGTTATTTTTTAGTTCCTCTTACCTGGCCTTTAGAATTTACGCTCATGGCTTTTATTTGGGTGACATTACTGGGAGCATGTTTTGCGCAGCGAGATTATTCTCATGTAAAATTTGCTCTTATTTACGATAGAAAGAAACCCAAAACTCAAACCTGGATGAGAATAATTGGAAATGCATTAGTATTTATTGCTTTTTCTATTGCTCTTTATCCCAGCTACCGATATGTAAACTTCATGTCTTTTAAGAAATCTAACGTTCTTAAGATTCCGATGAATATAGCCTTTTTGCCTTTTATTATTTTTCTGATTATTATAATTGGACGGTTAGGTTATGATCTATATATCGATGTTAAAAAGCTATTGAGAGGAGAACTTTAGTATGAGTTTCCCACTGTTTGTTTTTTTATTCTGTTTTGTTTTAACCTTTGTTTTAAGGATACCAATTGCCCTGGGTATGCTAATGAGCTCGATCTACTATTTTGCCTTTGCTTCCGGACCAGCTACGGGGATACAAATGGCTGCTACCCAATTCCTTACTCAGCTTAATGTAAAGTTTATACTTATTGCTGTTCCTCTTTTTGTTTTTACTGCCAAGGTGATGAATACCGGAGCAGTTACTGAAATGGTTTTCAGGTTCGCCAACATTCTGGTGGGAAGGTGGAAAGGTGGAATGGGGCACGTCAATGTTGTTGCTTCCATAATCTTTTCCGGGATGACCGGTTCCGCGGTAGCTGATGCCTCCGGTTTAGGAATTATGGAAATAGAATCTATGAGAAAACAGCACTATGATGATGGTTTCAGTTGTGCAATTACTGCTGCCTCAGCAACTATTGGTCCTATTTTTCCACCCAGCATCCCAATGGTTTTTTATGCTATGTTTTCTGGAGCTTCTATTGGCAATCTTTTCCTGGGAGGGATGGCTCCAGGAATTTTGATTGGTATAGCTTTAATGATTTATATTGCTTATATAGCCAAAAAAAGAAATTATCCCAAAGGTAAAATTTATCCCTTTAAGGAATTTATTAAAATAACTATTAGTGCATTTCCAGCCCTTTTGACTCCGGTAATCTTACTGGGAGGTATTTATAGCGGAATCGTAACTCCAACTGAAGCAGGGGCTTTAGCTGCGTTCTATGCTATTACCATTTCATTTTTTATTTACCGAACCATGGGTTTAAAACAGCTGCTCAGTGTTATTGTTGACACAGTAAAAACAACTGGTACTCTTTCTCTTATTGTCGGTTCTGCCTTTACCTTTTCCTATATTGTGGCTATAGAACATATTCCTGATATGATAGCCGGTATTTTTTTTGGATTTACAAATAATAAGTATCTAATGCTCTTAGTTATAAATATAATATTTCTTATTTTAGGAATGTTTGTTGATACATCATGTATTCAGGTAGTATTTGTACCTATGGTATTACCTCTGGTTAAGGCAATGGGAATTGATCTGGTTCATTTTGGGGTAGTGATTGTTCTAAATATGATGATAGGTCTATCTACTCCCCCATTTGGAATGCTTCTTTTTATTGTATCTGGCATTTCTGGTACTCCCCTTAGAACAGTAATGAAAGAGATTTTTCCTATGATTTTGGTACTGATAATTGTTCTTTTAATAGTTACTTATATTCCAGATATTGTGTTATTTATTCCTCGTTCTATTGGATGGTAAGTTTAATTTATTAAATAAAGAGAATTGGTTAGATTGAAAAAATTAAAATTAGCTAATAATTACCTTTAATAATAATTAGTTTAATATCAAGAATTGAAAGAGAGAATGATTAATGAGTATATTAAAATTAAGAAATCATATTCCAATAAGTGGTCCCGCAAGAAGAGAACCTGCAGATGGAACAGAATCTGATATGAGAGTCTCTCTCGGTTTTGTGCCAGCTTGGTTTTATCGGAGATGCGGTATTGATTTTTCTGAAAAATGGCATATAAATCCTTTTTATCGTTATGATAGTTTGATAAAAATGAAAAAAGAGCTATGCCAAAAATTTCCTTCGGTTTCTTACTGGAGTGAAGATTATAAAGATAATTTAGCAACTATTTCTGGATGTTATGGTGCTTATGTTATTCCGAAAGTATTTGGATTCCCATTAGTATATAAAGAAGATAGATGGCCAGAAATTGATAAAAATAAAGAGAAATTATCAGTAAAAGAAGTTGAAAAATTGAATACTGATAATATTCTTTCAAGCTCTTTTATAGAAGAAATTTTTCATCAAATGGATATTATCGAAGCAGAATGGGGGAAAATACATGGATATTTAAACTGGCAGGGTGTTCTCAATAATGCTTTTCATTTGAGGGGTGAGAATATTTTTACTGATTTTTATGATAAACCGGATCTTGTACATCATTTTTTATCAGTAATCACTGATGTAATAATTAGATTAACCCAAAAAGTTCAAAAAAGACAACGGAAGTCTGGATTTTATGTCAATCATTTTTGCGTAAGTAATTGCACAGTGAATATGGTTTCTCCAGATATTTATCGAGAATTTCTACTTCCTTATGATAAGAAGATTGCAGAAAGTGGTTTTGAAAGGTTTGGTATGCATACTTGTAACTGGAATGTTACTCCATATTTAGAAGAGATAAGAAAATTACCCAAAGTTGGCTATTTAGATATGGGTATAATGTCTGATATGAAAAAAGTTAAAAAGATGTTCCCTGAAGCAAGGAGGGCAGTGATGTATTCACCAGTTCGGCTACAGGATGCAAGTTTAGATGAAATTAAGAAAGATATGAAAAAAATATACAACGAATTATCCCCGTGTGATATTGTGATGGCGGATATTCAAGCTACAACTAGTGATAAAAGGGTGAATGAATTATTGCAGATATGTAGGGAATTAGAGATGTAAAAAAGGTAATAATAGAAATTAAATAAAAGTAAATACAAATTATTAACAAGGAACTAAAAAATTAAATAAAATTAAGTGAATTTTACTAGAAAAAAAGAAATCTTATGATTATTGAAAAAATTGTATATATTTTGAATAATAATTAAAATTAGATTTTATTTAGACTTCAAATTTTTACTTTTAAATAGGAGTTAGTAAATGTTAAGAGAGCAAATAGGAGAAGAAATAGGATATGCAACTATAGAACCGAGCAGGCCATTAATTGTTGGGACAAGACAGACATGGGCAATAACTTACTATGTAGGGGAAAGAGGAATAAAAAAGGGAGGTTCTATTCGTATTACTATTCCTCATACTTTTACCACACCGCAAATTGATGAATTTTATAAAGAAGGATTTACAACTGCTAAATGTTCAAGAAAAGAAATATCCCTATTGATGCGTATCGAATCGAGAATTTTCTGCGCATATTGTCCAGAATTATCTCATAGCGGGACATTTGGCAAAAGTTTATTTATTAAAATAAACAATGGTAATCTTATTGAGGGAGATTTTATTAATATAATATATGGAAATGTAGATTTTTACGGTAATGAGTCTTGGGGACCAAAAAGACCAAAAGCTCCGGAGGTATCAGGAAAGTATGAATTTACTATAGCGGTAGATCCGGACGGAACAAAGTTGGCTCCAGTAACCGCTTATTTTTTATTAAAAAGGTCACCCATTGTTACAATTTTTCCCGGTAAATTAAAAGAAATAATTCCTATTGCCCCTTCAAATATTGACTTAGAGCAAGAAATTCCTGTATGTATTGTTGCAGTCGATAAATATCTAAATCCAGTCAAGGGTGAAGACGGTGAACTTACTGTTAAATATGGATCTAAGGAAAAAATTTATCATAGTCATAACGGAATGATTACCTTAAATCCAATAGATCCTGTAAATTCTGATAAAAAATATGCAATTTATAATATTAATCAATCAGAGAAAGAAGGAGTTTCTAATAAGACTAATCCTATTAAATTTGGGGAATATACGAATAAAGAAAATTTATATTGGGGAGATATCCATGCTCATACAAAATATTCAGATGGTATGAGGACTCCAGAAGAAGCTATATCTTTTGCTCGTGATATTGCCAGACTTGATTTTGCAGCTATAACTGACCATGATGATATTGGCCCTTATATTTCTAATAAAGAATGGGAGGATACTAAAAGGGTTATTGCAAAATTCAATGAACCTAATAAATTTGTAACTTTTTTAGGATATGAATATAGATCATCTTTGGCAGATATGAATGTTTATTATCCTGGGGATGAAGGAGTGTTGATGTGTGGCAAGAAAAAGCAATGGAACAAACCTTTAAAGCTAAACAAAATTATTTCCCAAAAAAAGGGGATGATAATTCCCCACATGCATTTTGGAGCTGATTGGAGTGGATATAATTCAACTATTTATAGAGTGATGGAAATATATTCTCAACATGGGAGTGCTGAGTATTTAGGATGTCCTAGAGAAATACCCTATTTAAAACACCAACTTCAAAAAGGAAACGAAGGGAATATAAATACTACTTTTCAAGAAATACTCTCACTTGGAATGAAGCTGGGTATTACTGCAGGGTCTGATAGTCATTCAGGAAGACCAGGTCTTTCTAATTGGTCGAGGGTTACTCGTACGTATAATGGAGGATTAACTGCAGTTTCTGCCAAAGATAAAACCAGAAAAAGCATTTGGAAAGCTCTATATGAAAGACATTGCTATGCTACGACTGGGCCCCGAATATATTTAGAGTTTTCTATAAATGGTTACCCTATGGGGAGTGAAGTAAATGCAAATAAAAGGAAATTAGATATATATTGCATAGGAACTTGTATTATTTTTAAAATTGAAGTAGTTAAAAATAATAGAATAATATATAGGATAGAGAGTAAATCACCCGAATGTAGCTTTTTTATTGATGATATTGCAGAAAGAGATGAGGATTTTTACTATATTAGAATAATTCAACAAGATACAGAAATGGCATGGAGTTCTCCTATATGGGTTAGAAAAGAATAGGAGGAAGAACTATTCTGTTTACTAAGAATCAGGAGGTTAAATTAATGATAAATTTTACCGGAAAGAAAAAATTAGAAGGTATCATTCCTGCTTTAATTTTGCCTTTTGAAGAAAGTGGTAAGATTAATTTTAAATTTTTAGAAAAACAGGTTTCCTATCTTATTTCGGCAGGGATAAACGGACTTTTTGTCAATGGAACAACAGGTGAAGGGGCCTGGTTAACTACAGATGAAAAAGTAGAAGCATTTAAAGTGGTAAAAGAAATAAGTGGAGGAAAAGTATTTCTTTGTGCAGCATGCATTCAATCATCTACAGAAATGGTTATTAATGAAATTAAAGCTTTTGAGAAACTTGAACCAGATTATATTGTTGCTGTGACTCCATATTATTATAGTGTTTCACAAAATGCAATTATAGAGCATTTTAAAAAAATTGCTCAATATAGTTCAATACCTTTAATTATATATAATATCCCCCAATGTACCCATAATAAAATAGAGCTAAGTACGGTATTAAGACTTACTCAAGAAGAAAATATTGCTGGCGTAAAAGATAGTTCTGGAGATTTTATATCTTTTACGCTAGGAGTATATACCTTAGTACCTGAATCTTTTGCCTGGATTCAAGGTGAGGACTATCTTGATGGACCTGCTTTTAATTGCGGAGCTAATGGAATAGTTACCGGATTAGGAAATGTTTTTATAGAGCCTTATATTCAAATGTATGAAGAAGCTAAAAAAGGAAATGCCACTAAAGTTAATGAGATACAGATGAAGATTAATGAACTGTATGAAATAATTCAAATTAGTGGTGGAAAAGTAATTCCAGCAATTAAAGCCGGAGTTACCTTATTAGGAAGAAGCACAAAATGGATGAAAATGCTTTCTCTAACTTTAGGTGACGAAGATATAGAGAAAGTAAAAAGAGTGATTATAAAACTTGGTTTACTCAGCGAGAAATGAAGCTAAAAAGGATTATAAATTAGAAAAGTTATTTTAAAAAATAGTATAGTATATCTTTGACAACTCATATTGGAAATTTGACAAGATATTATATTAATGTTATATTTTAGTCAAATAAAATTTTAAAAATCGAATTATTGAAACTCGTATAAACTCTTGAATATGGCAAGGGTGTTTCTACCAGGTGACCGTAAATCACGACAGGCTACGAGTGGAAGTGCACCTTAGGGAATCGCTTATTTTAAGTTAATTTATATCTGTAAATACTATATTACACTTAGATAAGATTAGAACCAAGTGGTGCAAAGTATATTTATTTTTATACTACACCGGAGGGTTAAAATCCCAGGCGGAGAGGTTCCACTCTAATTGATGGAATTTCTGTTGTCTGGGCTTTTTTATTTGTTATATAGTTATTGATTAAATAGATAGAAATTTAGGGAGATTAAGGGGAAAGAATATGAATGATAAAGTAGCGATAATAATGGGAAGTATATCAGATAAAGAAACTATGAAAAAAGCAGCTGAACTATTAGACGAATTAGGTATTTCTTATGAAATAAAAGTGCTTTCTGCTCATCGTACTCCTGATTTACTCTTTGAATATATTGCAAAAGTAGAAGAAAAAGGGTTTAAGGTTATAATTGCCGGTGCAGGAGGGGCGGCTCATCTTGCCGGAGTAATTGCCGCTAAAACTATCTTGCCGGTTATCGGAGTACCTATAGAAACAAAAGCCCTGGGAGGACTTGATTCCTTATTGTCTATGGTTCAAATGCCTGGTGGCATTCCAGTGGCTACAGTAGGAATAGGAAATGCCAAAAATGCCGGGTTAATGGCAGCACATATATTAGCTATCGAAAATTCTAAAATTAGAGAAAGACTTAAAGATTATAGAGAAGCTATGGCACAGAAGATAAAAAATATTAAGATATAGCGTATAGCGTTTAGCGTGTAGCGAATAGGATTCGTATCTCGTATACATTTAGTTAGCTGGTTAGTTGATTACCTGGTTAGCTAGTTAAAATACAGGTTGCAAGTTGCAAGTTTTCTTTCTCGCATCTTTGCGATTATTAACTAAAAACTGATTGTCTCTATCTAAAAACCAAAAACTAATAACTAAAAACCATTTTGTATTTTGTATTTAAAGCTAACTATTCACTATTCACTAACTGACTAATTTGATTGGCTAATTTGTAGAAGGGAGTATTAACCGTGGGTAGCGTAAAGGATTTAATTGTTATAGAGAAGCCTTTAAAAAACAAAACTGGCAGAGGAAGATTTATCTTCTCAGACCGTTATTCAGTATTTGATTGGGGAGAGATGCCGGATCATATTTCCGATAAGGGGAAATCTTTATGTATCTCGGCTGCTTATTTTTTTGAAAAATTAGAAAGCATGGGGATAAAGACACATTACTTAGGTTTAGTAGAAGATGGTCAATTAAAAAGAATATCCGAGGTTAAAGGTCCTGTAGATATTATGGAAGTTAAATTGCTTCGGGTATTAAAGCCCCCCAAAACTGCCGATGGTTATGATTATTCAGATTATAAAACAGAAAATTATAATTTATTAGTCCCTTTAGAAGTTATTTTTCGTAATTCTTTGCCTGCAGGTTCAAGTGTATTTAAAAGGTTAAGAGAAGGAAGCTTAAAATTAGAAGACTTAGGTTTGAAAGATATTCCTATTCCTGGCCAAACTTTACACAAATCCTTTTTAGATGTTTCTACCAAACTTGAGGAAAGTGATCGTTATATGAACTGGAAAGAAGCAAAAAGAATTACTAATTTTAATGAGAGCCAATTAAGTGAAATTAGAGATATAACAACTATAATTAATAAATTAATAACCGAAGAAGCTAATCGAATTAGCTTAAAATATGAAGATGGAAAAATTGAGTTTGGGTTAGATGTTAATAAAAAATTGTTAATAATAGATGTTTTGGGAACATTGGATGAATGTAGATTTACTTTTAAGGAAATGCCTATAAGTAAAGAAATCGCCAGATTATATTATCGGAAGACTCCCTGGTTTAAAGAATTAGTAGAGGTTAAAAAGAAAGATGAATTAAGTTGGAAAGAGAAGGTAAATCTATCTCCTCCACCCTTACCGCCAAGATTAAAAGAACTTATATCTATGGCTTATTGCGCCTTTGCCAATGAAATTACCGGGAGAGAATGGTTTAAAAATATTCCTTCTATGCGAGAATTATTAGAGGAAATAAGCCAAATAATAGATAGGTTTGATGGATAGGGAGAAAGTGCAAAACTAAAAGCGCAAAACCATAACTTAAAATTTAAAATTAAGAAAAAGTTTTGAGTTTTGAATTATGATAGTACGTTTTAGTTTTAAATTTTGAATTTAATACAACATGATAGATATAAATTACAATAAATATATCATGTATCAATTGATTGATTAGCAAATCGGTAAATTAACAAAGAGGAGAAGAAAATGTGGTTGGTTAAAATTTATGTAATCTTAAAAAAAGGGTTATTAGATGCTCAAGGAGCAGCTACCCAAAACGCCTTAGAGTCATTGGGATTTGAAGAAATAGAAGAAGTAAGGATGGGAAAGTATATAAATATTAAGATGAAGGGACAGAATCGTCAGATGGTTATTCAAAGGGTTGAAGAGATGGGTAAAAAATTGTTAGCCAATCCGGTGATCGAAGACTTTGATTATGGAATCGAGGTGTTAAAGTGAAGTTTGGTGTAGTTCAATTTCCAGGTTCAACCTGTGATTATGATTGTTTTTATGCCCTTAATGATGTTTTAAAGGTAGATGTTAAATATATCTGGCACAAGCAGACTAATTTAGAGGAATATGATGGAATATTTTTACCGGGTGGATTTACCTACGGAGATTATTTAAGGGTCGGGGCTATAGCTCGGTTTTCTCCGGTTATGTCAGCAGTAATTGATTATGCTACGGCCGGAGGATTAGTTTTGGGAATTTGTAACGGATTCCAAATTCTTACTGAAGCGGGTTTATTACCTGGAGCATTAATGAGAAATAATAGTCTGCATTTTATCTGTAAGTACAGCTATCTTAAAGTAGAGAATAATCAAACTCCCTTTACCAGTTCTTGTAAAAGCGGGCAGGTTTTAAAAATACCCATTGCTCATGGGGATGGCAATTATTACATTGACGACCATGGTTTATCTGAACTTATCAAAAACAATCAGATTATCTTTCGTTATTGCGAGGAGGATGGAGAGGTCACTTCAAAGGCAAATCCTAACGGTGCCGTTTATAATATTGCTGGTGTATGTAATAAGGAAGGAAATGTATTAGGTATGATGCCACATCCGGAGCGTTGTATGGAAGATTGTTTGGGCTCTTCCGATGGAAAATATATTTTTAATTCAATTTTATATTTTCTAAAGAAAAAATTAGTACTCAGATAAATAAATCTCGGAAATTAGAAAATCATAATAAAATTTATTAGCAAATTGGTAAGATAGAAATAATTGGACAATTGGTGAATAGGTAAATTGGTAAATTATTAAAATAGGAGATTAATGGTTGATGAAAAGTTTTAACCAGGAAAAATTTTGGAAAAAATGGAATCTTAATCCAAAAGAGTATCAGAAAATAAAAGAATGCCTACAGAGAG
>Ga0307434_1001869_pt1 | contig 10707 bp, 9 predicted proteins | sample SalMarWE160220MG_FD_202156 | JGI IMG/M metagenome (GOLD analysis project Ga0307434, IMG submission 202156) | Salt marsh sediment microbial communities from the Plum Island Ecosystem LTER, Massachusetts, United States - WE1603-220 | ecosystem: Environmental > Aquatic > Marine > Intertidal zone >...
AAGCTCCTTATTTTAAGGGACAGGGCAATCAGAGGGGTAATTTTGCAATCCTCAAATCCAAAAAATACCCCATTTATGGATGGGCACTAGTTAAAAATAATGGTGATCGTTCCAAAGCAGGCAGCGTAATGGGCTCTGATTTGAAGGAGAATGAGGTGATAAAAGAGACCGTTTGTAATATGTGCAATGTTCGTTGCGGATTAGATGTGCACGTACAAGATGGCAGGATAACAAAGATTGAGTCAATGCCGGAGCACCCACTAAAACCTTTATGTGTCAAGGCTGACGGCATAATAGAGTGGGTTTATTCACCGGAAAGGGTTACCCACCCTATGAAGAAAATCAATGGTACGTGGAGGGAGGTCTCTTGGGATGAGGCCTTCGAGTTTTTTTCGGAGAAGTTATTTTCAATAAAGGAAGAATATGGGGCGAAATCTGTCGTTGTTTTTTCCGGAATTACCTTTTCCGGGCTTCACGATTTAAGAGCATTAATTAGGCGGTGGTGCGATATATATGGCACCCCGAACCTGACAACAGGAGGTTCTTATTGCCACCGTGCTCACGTCATAGCTCACGGCCTCACCCTGGATTATGGTAGTCCGGAATTGATGCCTGATTTCCCCAATTCAAGATGTATCATTAATTGGGGAAGAGATCCCGAGGAATCAAACCACATCGCAGGCATGAGGATAGACCAGGCAAAAAAGAGAGGAGCAAAGCTGATAGTCATTGATCCAAGAAGGACGAAAACAGCGAAAAAAGCTGACATACATGCCCAGATAAGGCCGGATACAGACTGTGCCTTAGCGCTTGCCATGCTCAATGTGATCATAGCTGAGGAATTGTACGAGAAGGATTTTGTGGATAAATGGACCGTTGGTTTTGAGCAGTTAGTTGAGCATGTCAAAGAATATACACCGGAAAAGGTCGCGGAAATCACCTGGATGCCTTCTGACATGATAAAGGAGATTGCAAGGACATATGCCACTACAAAACCCGCTGCTATATTCCAATATATCTCATTGGATCACTCCATCAATGGTGTCCAAACAAGCCGAGCCATTGCTACCCTTATAGCAATTACCGGGAACTTAGACGTGAATGGCGGGAACCGCATTTGCCCAGCACCGAAGTTTGCTAAGCTTAACGTTGAAGGGTTAACCAGGCCATCTGAAGAAGACTCAATCTCTGCGAACTATCCTATATACGATAGGTTCGTAGGCTATCCATCGGCTACGACGGTTACAGATGCTATCATTACGGGAAACCCATATCCTGTGAAAGCCTTGATTGTTCAAGGGGGAAATCCAGCCATAACCTGGCCTAATTCGAAAAAGGTCAATGAGGCATTGTCTCATCTTGATCTTCTCGTGGTTATTGATATGTTCATGACCGATACTGCAGAGAAGGCCGATTTGTTTCTGCCGATATCCACTTTCCTGGAAAGAAAATTGCTTGTTGATTATCACGTTGCAGCTCAGATACCAAGGATTCTAAGGACTGAGCCTGTTATTGAACCACTTGGTGAGGCAAAGGAAGACTGGAGAATATGGAGTGAGCTCGGGATAAGGATGTTCGGAAATCAGTATTTTCCTTGGAAAGATGCTGACGATATATATGAGGCCTACCTTAAACTATCAGGGATTACCATAGATGAGTTAAAACAAAAACCCTGGGGGATTGAATATGCTAAGTTTGAGGAGAAACCTTATTTAAGTAAGGGGTTTAATACCCCATCGGGTAAGGTAGAGATATATTCGAAGCTTTTAAAAGATTTTGGCTATGACCCTTTACCCACTTACCATGAGCCACCTGAGGGCCCAATCACTACGCCACAATTGGCAAAGCAGTATCCGCTGATCGCAATGACCGGACCCCGAAAGGCTATGTTTACCCATTCTCAGTTCCGAAACATACCGGCCTTGCGAGCGAAGATGCCGGAACCTTTGATTGAGGTTAACACTGAAACAGCCAAAGAATTAAAGATAAAGGATGGCGATATGGTAAGGGTCGAGTCGGTCAGGGGAGAGATTCAAATGAGGGCTAAGATAACCGGTGACATCCATCGCCAAGTTGTTTCTATGCCCCACGGCTGGGACGGCGAATCTAATGCCAACCTGTTGACCGATGACATGGCAAGGGACCCTATTTCAGGTTATCCGCCATATCGTTCAATCCTATGCCGGGTGAGCAAACTATAAGATATACGATGATCCAGCAAAACTTAAGGCGATGGAACAAGGGATGCAGGAGAAAACTGTGACTTTTCTCGACTGATTTTCCTTCAAGTTTAGGTGATCAAGGTGAAAATGTTCTCTCTCGTGCCATAGCAGCGTGATCAAAATGGTAAAAAAGGAAGCCACCCAAGAGTAAAGCCCGTCAGGGAATAGGAAATCAAGTTAGCAGCAGAGGATGATGATCAACTTTAACCAGCTTAGAATCTTCTACCAGACCGCTAAATATCAGAGCTGTACTATTGCAGCGGAAAAGCTTTTCATTACTCAGCCCGCTATCACTTCACAAATAAAAGCATTTGAGAAGTCATGTAATCTCACGCTGTTTAAGAAAAAGGGGCGAAATATCTATCTGACAGATGAAGGTACAATCCTCTATGAATATGCCAGGAAAGTCTTTGAATATGAGAAAGAAATAGAGGATGCCATTGAAGATATGAGGGAATTAAAGGCGGGTATTCTTAGATTAGGAACAACAAAAACCTATGCGCGGTCTTACATTCCCTCTTTTATATCAAAGTTTATGGATTCTTATCCCCATATCAAAATCCATCTGGACGAAGGTAGTTCTCTCCAAATGGCTAATAGCCTTCTTGATTTCAAAAACGAGATAGCAATCGTGGCCAAGATTGAAGAAAACCCTCAGATCTGCTTTATCCCTTTTTGCCAAGAAGATATTGTCCCCTTGGTCTCTCCGGATCATCATCTTGCAAAAAGGAGGTCGATAACCATGGCTGAGCTGGCTAAGGAGCCGATCATCATGAAAGAGGTAGGTTCAGGAACACGAAAGGCTTTGGACGATGCGTTTGCCCAAAAGGGTATTGTTCCAAATATTTTGCTGGAAACAAATAATACCGATTTCATAAAACAACTTGTCCTCCATGGGGATGGTATTTCTTTTTTGGTAAAGGCGGCAATTTCAAAAGAACTGGCCGAGAAAAAATTCGTTACCATCCCTATAGAAGATTGTAGAATCGTCACGGAGGTAAGTATAGCCTATCTGAAAAATCAGCACCTTTCAACGCCAGCCCGAGTTTTTCTTAACATCTTGGAGGATCTATCGTCAAAAGGTACCATCCTTGAGAGTATTAGCAGCCTCGTTGCAAGAATGCGTGCCAGATCCCTGTGAACACAAAACAGTATGTACGCTCCCTCCTCTATCCAACATCCCGATCAGGATGGTTTACCACATAGGGGGCTGTTGAGTCACTTGACTGCCTCGCAAGGATAGAGATCCATAACAGCATGAAAAGAACAATTTGGTAACGACTTGCAATTTATAACTTTTGCTTATAGATTGCATAAAAATAATGAAATTGACAAAGCATAGTGAATAAGTCATCAAAGAATGAAATCAATTAAATGACGGAAGCCTTTTAAATAAAGTATCCATAACGATTTTTATTGCACAGGGAGGTTATTGCCAATGAAAGACTTGAGGGATTTTATTGCAAAGTGCGAGCGAGAAGGGGAACTTCGCAGGATCAAGGCGGAGGTCGACTGGGATCTTGAGCTTTCCCATATCTGCAAAGTCGTTGAGGAGAAAGCAGGACCTGCGCTTCTGTTCGAAAACGTCAAGGGGTATCAGAGTCCGGTCCTGACCGGCGCCTTTGCTACCACCAAGAGGCTGGCCATCATCCTCGGGAAAAGTGCGAACCTCTCCATGGTTGAGCTTACAAAGGAGTGGGTAGAAGCCACTACAAAAGAAGTCATCCCTGCAAAGGAGGTCAAAGATGGCCCCATCTTTGAGAATATTGTTGAAGGCAATAAAGTTGATACCTTTGCCTTCCCGTCGCCCAAGTTTTACGAACTGGACGGCGGTCGGTACTTCGGAACCGCGGTATTTATGGCTATTCAGGACCCTGAGACAGGGGATGTGAACCTCGGCACCTACCGCATGGGCATCCTTGATGACAAAACCGTAGGGGTGCAGATCCTCAAAGGGAAGAAGGGCGACAGGATACTGAAGAAGTACGGGAAGCAAGGCAAGAAAATGCCCGCCTGCGCCATCATCGGTGGCGATCCCCTTCATATATTTGCCGGTGCCGCTACTGTGGCCACGGCAAAAAGTGGCTACGATGTGGTTGGATCTTTACGCGGTGCCCCCGTTGAGATCGTGAGGGGTCAACTCAGCGGCCTTCCTTTTCCGGCTGCCGCGGAGATCGTGCTGGAAGGGGAGATCGATGCCGAGCATCTAAGAGAAGAAGGACCATTTGGCGAGTATACGGGCTACTACACGGAAGAACTCATCAAGCCCATTCCCAAACCTGCCCTGGAGGTCAAGCGGGTCTATTACAGGAATAATCCGATCCTCTGGGAGACGAGCGTCGGCAGGCCCGTGGGGGACCAGCACATGCTTTATGCCTTTGTGCGGAATGCCAGCCTATGGACAGAGCTGACCAAGATGCAGATCCCCGGCATCAAGACGGTGTACACCATGCCGGAAGCCTCGGGGCGCTTCTGGGTGGTCGTCTCAGTGCAGCAGATGTATCCGGGTCACGCGGATCAGGTGGCCGCCGCGGTCATTGCCAGCAACACCGGCACCTATGGAATCAAGGGTATCATTATCGTGGATGATGATATCGATGCGGATGACCTTCCAAGGGTGTGGTGGGCCCTCGGCACACGTTACAACCCGGCCCGCGGTACCCAGATCATCAACCGAGGCAGATCCACGCCCCTCGATCCAGCCATAGGGCCGGATGAAAACAAGTTCATCACCTCACGGATCATCCTGGATGCGACGATCCCCTTTGACTGGAAGGTCAAGCCTACGGAGATCAAGCTCACGGAGAGCGTCATAGCCAAAGTGATGGCCAGGTGGAAGGAATACGGGATTGATGACTAAGAGTATTTCCCCCTGTTGAGGAGGCCCTTTCATCATGTCATTCCGAGTCCCCGATGGTATCCTCTCCCACCCTGGGAAGGGATTCGGGATGACAAAAGGAAGATTGAGCAGGGGGAGGATGCAAGGAGGAAACTATGGCCGGTGAAAAAAATCTCGAAAAGGCAAAGGAGAAGGCAAAGAACGTCAAGCTGTTTGCTCACGATGTCCATGGGGTGCTGACGCCCAACACTTTCATGGTGGATATTGAAGGAAAAAGGAGGTACACCTTCTGGCACATGGATGGATTTGGCGACCTCTCCCTCCATGCCAACGGTATCAAAGTCGTCTATCTGGATACCTCATCGATCGATAACGAGGGCCTCTATCGCGCCCAGGAGTTGAAGCTCGACAAGAACTATTACAAGGTAACGGACAGGTGGGCAAAGATCGAGGAACTCAAAAAGGAACTCGGGATCGGCGATGAAAACGTGGGGTACATCGGATGTGAAATCACGGATCTGGATATCATGAAAAAGGCAGGTTTTTCTGTAGCCACAGCGGATGCCATTGATGAGGCCAAAGCGATTGCCGACTACGTGACGACGGCGCCGGGCGGCAGAGGGCCCATCAGGGAGGTTTCTGAATTCATACTGAGGTCCATGGGCAAGTGGGATGAATGGGTCGATAAGGTGACTAAGATGGGATACAAGTAATTCCCCTTGCCGGAAATAAGAGAAGGACACAGGAGGACAGAAGATGAAGAGTGAACAGGAAGCGATTGAAAAAGCCAAGAAGGTCAAGTTTGTGATCCTCGACATCCACGGCGTGTTGACGGATTGCGTCCTCTACTACGCAGACGACGGGAAAAAATCCGAGATGTTCTCTCTCCACGATCGCCTGGGATGCAAGGCCCTGATCGAAGGTGGCATCGGGGTTGCCTTCCTGACCAGCAAGATCACCCGGACCGATGAGCAAGTGGGTAGCATCTATGGCGTGCCTCCGGAAAAGCTCTGGGGCACATCTGCCAAAATCGGCAAGCTCGACGAGTTTGAAAAAGAAACCGGCCTCAAAGATGAGAACATCTGCTACGTGGGCGATGAAATGATCGATCTCGGTGTTATGAGGAGAGCAGGGTTCTCTGTGGCCCCGAGCGATGCTTCGCTGCAGGCGAGAGAGGACGCCGACTACGTCACCAAAGCGGGCGGCGGTAAAGGAGTGGTCAGAGAGCTGGCCCAGTTCATCCTCCAGACCCAGGGGAAGTGGGCGGTGGTGGCGGACAAACTGAGCAAAGCAGGCTGAGTGGAGCATTGAACAAGATATACTCCCCGACTTCCTCTTTAACAAAATATTTAATAAGGTATCCCGTAAAGGAAAAATACCTCCCCCTTGATGGGGGAGAGAGAAGGTGAGGACTAAAAAAAGTCAGTATTTCTCAGCTTCTTTGTTTTCCTCTCACCTTTATCCCCTTTTACCAGGGGAGGGGATACTCGTTGTGGGGCAAATGCTGAAAAGGTATTTCGAATGGGCCACAATCATCTTGGAGAGAAGAACCTCTCCAAAAAGCAGTAAGGAGGTTTATTTTGGCAGGATATACAATTTACAAAGACAATAGAGAATTTATCAAGGCTCTGGAGCAATACGGGGACCTCGTGACTATTGAGCAGGAAGTGGATTGGGATCTCGAAATGGGCGCTATCGTGAGAAGGGTCTGTGAGAAGAAGGCTGCTTCACCCTATTTTAAGAAAATCAAGGACTACCCAGGATTTGAGGTCCTCGGTGCACCACTTGCCACGTACCGGAGATTGGCCATTGCCCTGGGCATAGACCCGACCTCTTCCGTTCCTGAGATCGCGGACGAGTATATCCGGCGGACCTCAAACCCTCCCATAGCGCCCGTGGTTGTAGACAAGAAGGACGCCCCCTGCAAGGAGAACATTCTGATGGGTGAGGAGGCCGATCTTTTTAAGCTTCCCGGCCCCATGGTCCACGAAGGAGATGGGGGAAGGTACCTGGCCACATGGCATTTCGTGGTGGCCAAAGACCCGGACGACGGTATAATCAACTGGGGGATGTACCGGCAGATGGTCTTCGATGAGAAGACCATGGTGGGACCCGTGCTCCCTTTCTCCGACATGGGAAAGATGTTCTATCGGAAGTATGTGCCTAGGAACAAACCCATGCCCTTTGCAACGGTCATCGCTTGCGATCCCCTGGCGGGCATAGCGGCTTGCGCTCCCTCCCCTATTCCCGAAGACCAGTTCACCGGGATGTTGATGGGACAGCCTGTCGAAGTGGTGAAGTGCGAGACCTGTGATCTGGAGGTCCCGGCCCATGCAGAAATCATTATTGAGGGAGAAGTGATCCCCCACCTCATGATCGAGGAGGCCCCTTTTGGAGAATATACGGGCTACCGGACTTCACCGAGGGAGCCTCGAACCGTGTACCGGATTAAAGCGATCACCTATCGAAACAACCCAATACTCACAGTCTCCAACATGGGCATCCCTACGGATGAAGGGCAGCTTCTCCGATCCTTCTCGCTGGGGTTGGAGATGCGGCGGCTCCTGGAAAGCCAGGGATACCCTATTACAGGCGTCTACATGCTCCCCGAATCGACCCATCACATGGTCGTGGTGGGTGTTAAGCCTGCTTACAGCAATATTGCTTCTCAGATTGCCAACCTCATCTTCGGGAGCAAGATGAGCCCGTGGTACCATATGGTGATCGTTGTGGATGATGAGACCGACATCTACAATAAGGATGAGGTCATTCATGCCTTGGCCACAAAATGCCACCCCATCCGAGGCATCAGAAAATACGAACATGCCGCAGGAACGCCCTTATATCCGTTTGCCGACCCTGAGGATAGAAAATGGAGCCGGGGCGCCCAGGTTCTTTTCGACTGCACCTTTCCCTTGGATTGGCCTAAAGCGGATAGGCCCATCAAGGTTTCTTTCAACAACGTCTACCCAAAAGAAATCCAGGAAAAGGTTCTTGAAAACTGGAAAAACTATGGTTTTAAAGAGTAAGGAGTCCATTGATGGCGAGAAAAGAATACGACACGTACGTACTCACGGACCCGGCTTTGGTCCCTGAAGACAAGGAAACGGAGATAATCCTTCGCGATCTCACACCCTCTGACCGGCGATACAAGTATCGCAGTTTCTTTGCTTCCGCCCTGGTTTCAAGAGATGAATCAAAATACCCGGACAGGCTCTGGGTCCGCCTGGGCAGGGGACAGCTTCAGGAAACCCCCTGGTCTGTCAAGGTCGTCAGAGAGGTCAACAAGTTCCAATAATGATGGGGGCTCTTGTCCATGCATCGCTCACTGAGGGATTTTATCCAGGTGTTGAAGGACCAAGGAGAACTCCTTGCCCTGTCAAAACCGTTTGACCCGAAATTTGAGATTTCCACCATCCTTTCCGAATTGGGGAAAAGGGAAGCCCCGGCCATTCTCTTCGAAAAGACCAAGGGGTATAGGTTCCCGGTGATCGGCAATCTTTTCGGAACCGTACGGCGTCTTTCTTTGGGGTTGGGGATTGATGAACATCGACTTCTGGATGATGTCATTCCCAGATTCGAGAAGAGAGTGCCCCCCAGGCTTGTTGCTGAAGAACCACACGCGTCAATCGTCATCCCTAAAGGGAAGGTGAACCTTTTCGAGCAGCTTCCGGTCTTGACGCACTACGCCAAGGATACGGGTCCTTACATCACTTCAGGGATTACATCGGCAAGAGATCCGGAAACAGGGACGACGGGACGGGGTCTCCATCGCATGGAAGTGAGGGGGAAGAACCTTCTCGGCATCTCCCTCCTCAATCCCCCACTCGCCGATATTTACGCAAGACATAAGCGCGAAGGGACGCGGATGGAACTGGCCACCGTGATCGGCGTGGCCCCGGCAGTCTTCATTGCCTGCATCTTCAAGGTCCCTCGGGGAACCGACAAACTGTCGGTCGCCGGCGGATTGATGGGAGAGCCTATCGGGACAGTGCAAGGGGAAACAGTGGATCTGGATATCCCTGCTCATGGCGAGATTGTCATCGAGGGCTATATTGACCCGAAACACAAGGAGGAAGACGGAACGCTCGGTGAATCCAGTGGGTACTACATGGCCTTTGCCAAGAGCCCGACCATTCACGTCACGGCCCTCAGGTGCCGCAACGGGGCCTTCTATCATGCCATCGTACCATGGGCACGCGAAGTGGACAGCCTTCTCTATCTCGTTCACAGCCTCGACTTCATACCCAAAATGAGGAAGGAGGTCCCCTCCATCCAGCAGATCCATTTCATCCCCATGACCTTTGGCTCTCATGTGGTCATGAGCATGAACACGGACAATAAAGGGGACATACGGAGTGCATTGGCCTTAGCCCTTTCTTTCACCAGCATCAAGAAGGCTGTCGTGGTCGATGTGGATGTGGATCCGGAAGACGACCAGGAGGTTGAGTGGGCTCTTGCCACAAGATTCCAGGCCAACAAGGATTTAATGATCATCCCAGGCCTGAAAGGGCAGCCCATTGACCCTTCCTCCGGAGAGGGTTTTATCACCACCAAGATGGGCCTTGATGCCACTCGGCCCAAGAAGGATGGATTCGAGAAAGTGGATGTTCCTGAAGACGTGAAGCGTCGATTGGCACATGTTCTGAAGGATCTCAAGGGGAGGATAACATGAAAAGGCTGATCGTAGGGATCACCGGGGCTACGGGCGCCATTTACGGTATCCGCCTCCTCGAGTTCCTGTCCAAAACCGATGTGGAGACCCATTTGGTGATCTCCAGATCTGCCGAGAAGACCATCCGTCTGGAGACCTCCTGGGAGGTCGAGCAGGTGAAAGCCCTCGCCCGGGTCACCTACGACATGGAAGACCTGGGCGCGGACATTTCGAGCGGGTCCTTCCAAACCGAAGGCATGACAGTTATTCCCTGTTCCATCAAGAGCCTCTCCGCCATTGCCAATTCTTACAACGACAATCTCCTGATTCGTGCAGCCGACGTGACTTTGAAGGAGAGGAGGAAACTGGTCGCCGTGGTGAGAGAGACCCCGCTTCACAGGGGCCATCTGAGCCTGATGATGAATCTGGCGGATGCCGGGGGGATTATTCTTCCCCCTATTCCGGCCTTCTACTTTCTGCCCAAGACGATCGATGATCTGGTCAACCACACCGTAGGCAGGGTGCTCGATGTGTTCGGGGTTCAACATCACCTTGTCAATCGCTGGGGAGATCCGAAATTGAAAAACGCCTTGAGGAAGAAAGGGGCATCCCATTAAGATCAGAGGAAAAATTGTCGACGGGATTCGGGCTGCTGCCGATTTCACCCAGGTCCCTTGGGTCAAAAGGCAGTTCTTGGCCAAACTCGCCATAGAAGCTTATCCGGGAACCCTCAATCTGGAGATAGAAGGTGACGATCTCCAGACCTTCGAAAGCCTCAAGGCCGGGCAGGGAATCGAAATCACGCCGGAAAAGCCTGCTTTTTGTAGCGCGAAATGCTATCCGGTCCTGATCGCCGGCCGGATCAGAGGCGCTATTGTCTTTCCACTTGTTCCGGACTACCCGGAGAACAAGATGGAACTGATTGCCCCGGTCCATGTGAGAGAGAGCCTTTCCCTTGATGCCGGGGACCTGGTGGACGTAGAAATCCTATG
>Ga0307434_1001873_pt1 | contig 10697 bp, 3 predicted proteins | sample SalMarWE160220MG_FD_202156 | JGI IMG/M metagenome (GOLD analysis project Ga0307434, IMG submission 202156) | Salt marsh sediment microbial communities from the Plum Island Ecosystem LTER, Massachusetts, United States - WE1603-220 | ecosystem: Environmental > Aquatic > Marine > Intertidal zone >...
AACGCCGACAACGATCCGCAGACCATCAAGGTTGGCCTCGTTGTTGAGACGGCGGCTGGTGATTTCGACGCGGATTGTGACGTCGATCAGTCGGACTTCGGGCATTTGCAGGCTTGCCTGGGGGGCCCGGCGGCTTGGCCGCCCGAGCCCGGCTGCGGGGACTGCGATCTCAGTGGCGACGGGGCGTGCAGCGAGACGGACGTCAGCCTTCTTCGCAGTCGTATGACCGGCGCGAGTGCCCGCACCGCCGACACCATCGGTGACGTGCCCCAGTACATCTTCTTCAACAAGGCCGCGACGGCCGCGGGCCCGATGACGTGGAGCCAGGCCAATCCCGCCTCGTTCACTCCGGAGTCGTGTGAGGATATCGTCGAGACCATCGGCACCCGCGGCAACGACTGTCTGCGAATCGGTGTGAACTTCTCGTTCTCGATCCTCGAGACGAACGTCAGCACGCTCGCCAGTTCGTTGGAGCATCTCCTGGCGGCCGCCCTGGCCGCTGACGTGCCCGTTCTGGTTACGCTCGACGGACAGAACTGGTGGGAAAGCCGGGCCGACCTCTGGAACTGGTGGGATCCGGGCCTGCCGGGCTTCGATCCGGACAACTCATACAACGTGGAATGGACTGGTTGGGGGCCCGAGTACGCCGTCAAGATCGGCTGGCGAAACTGGGGCTCTCAGATCCGCGTCCGCCCCGCGCCGAATCTGGCTTCGCCCACGCTTCTGGCTGAATACTGGGACCGCTACGATGTCCTCGTGCCCATCATCAGGGACTGGTATCGTGCCCTGCCTGCCACTCGAAAGTACCTTTTCGGCGGACTCAAACTCGGCTGGGAAGCCTCGATCAACGTCAACGCTTACTACCATCTGAACGGCAACTATTACCTCGAGCAATGGCCCCATGACCCATCCCACGACCCGAGCGGGAGCCTGCACGACATGCAACAGGGCTGGACGTGGGGCCTTCCGGCGCTCGGGTACGCCGCCGTCGCCACCAGTGGGATCAAACAGAGCGGCGAGCTGACCAAAGACGACATCGAACAGGTCGTGCAGCAGTACCTCGAGCGCTTGAGCGAAGCGGCGTACCGGCGGGGAATACCGCAGCATGTGATCTTCACGCATCAAGGCGGCACTTACGCCCCCTGGGACGGGCACCTGTCGTTCAATCCGGCCATGAATGCGTATTCCATCCCGGGCTGGAGTTTCTACAGTCACGATCCGGCGGATTGCGGCTCGCTCACGTCGGACCTGGAATCGGCCGGCCGCGAGCAGTGGGCGGCATCGGAATGGTGGCGTGGCGCTACCACCCAGTACGGCTGGCGCGAGCGGTTCGAGGCATCACTGAACTTCAAGCACTGCCGCCTGGTTTGCGTCTACAACTGGGAACCTTTCAAGGAGCTCCCCGCCGCCCACGCCGCGATCCGCGACCTTGTTTCAAGCTGCTCGGCCCCCTGATGTGGGGAAGCGGTACAGCCCACAATGCCGCCTTTGCTCTGTCCGCCCGTACCTGCCGTGGAGGAACCCTTCAACCACAGGCGCGAAGCCAAGGAGATGATGATGAGTCAAACCCCATCCGCCGGAACCGCCCGAATCTTGTGCTTCACCTCACTGCTGGTCGGTGGGGGCGCTCTGCTAATGACCTGTCCCTCGGTGCCCGCCCAGGAAACCCGACCGGTGGGCAAAACGCTGGAAGACCAACAGCGCAATGCCGTTTTGCTCGGTGATTACGATTACACGAAATACTCGATGTCGTTTACCGGCTATACCGGTCAGGACCGCCAGCGGGTGGCTTTCTTGAGCTGGCAGCACGCGGTCAGAACGCGCGTCGGCCCTCGTGGGAGTTACAAAGCCGGTCTGACTATACTGCCCGAGGGCCGCCTGGTGCTGGCTGCCTGCCGCAGCAATAATGACCCGGACCCCACCAAAAGGCGATTCGTCATATCCGTGTACGAATCCGCTGATCAAGGACTCACCTGGCAGGATATCGGAAAAACGCCCCTGCTCGGAAAAGAGCCCAGTCTGACCGCTTTGCCTGACGGCTCGCTCGTGCTGTCCGCACAGAAGGACTACTTCGGCCCGGGGGCCAAACTGGATGAGATTTACATCTCCCGTTCCCCAGACGGCGGCCGAACCTGGGACACGCAAATCCTGCCCGGTGGTGATTACCCCAGGAACATGATCATAGAACCGGACGGGACTTTGTTGATGATTCGAGCGCTCGCAACCGGCGGGATCACGAGCAAGGGGAGCCCGAACCTCCAACTCTGTCGCTCCAAGGATGGCGGGAAAACGTGGCAGTTTTCCGAAGGGATCGTCGATTGGGACTACTCGCAATTCGCAGAAGTGTCAGCGATTCGCTTCAAGAGCGGCCGCCTTCTGGCCGCCCTGCGCCGACAGATTCCCGGGACCCGCGGCCATGGATTTGAGGATACCGTGCTTACGGAATCCTCGGATGAGGGGAAACATTGGTCCAAACCCCGGGATATGGTCAACACGGCTGAAGTGCACGTTTACCTGACGGAGCTGAAGGACGGCCGGGTGCTGGCCACCTACTCCAACTACCATCTCCCCTGGGGCGTCTACGCGATTGTCAGCAAGGACGAAGGCAAATCCTGGGACCTTGATCATCCGATTCAGTTGGCCCTCTCTGCCGACCACTACAACGGTTGGCCCGTCACTTTGCAGCTTGCGGACGGCAGCCTGATCACATCCTATGCGATTACCGCTTACCTGAAGCAACCGCCGGAAACAACCGTTACCGAGGTCGTCCGGTGGAAGATGCCCGCGGTGGATCTGGCGGTGGTGAAAGACAACGCGGTCGCCGGCTGCCAGGGGCCGACTCATGATGGGGAACGCACGGACCACCCCGGCTCCCGCGTCGATCAAGCCTTGTCGCGGATGACGCTCGACGAGAAGGTCGGCATGCTGCTCATGGTCCAGTTGGACAAGGCCACGCTGGAGCCGTTCTTGAGAGATTTCCACTGCGGCTCGCTGCTGGTCTGGGGGAACATCAATCCCATCCATGATGCAGCGGAACTCTGCGCCCTGGCGAACCAGGCCCAGGGGCTGTCACTGAAACACCGTTCTCTGCCCGTGTGGCTGCACGGGTGGGCACCGGGGCTGGGCTGGGAACCCGACTGGATCAGCAGGGCGGCGCGCAGGGTCGGCCCCGAGGAGGTGCGGCAAGCGGCGGCGGTTTTCGGCCGCCGATGGCGGGCGGTCGGGCTGCACAACCTACCCCAACCCTGCCTGAACGTACCCCTGCACCCCACGGGTATCATGCTCGACTGGGCGATCTCCACCGATCCCGAGGTGGTCTCGCGTTATGGCCTCGCGTTGACCCGGGGCGTCCTATCCGCCGGCTGCGGGACCATGGCCCAGCATTTCCCCGCCCATGGGGCGGCCGCCCTCGACAGCCACACCGCCTTCCCCGTGGTCGATCTGCCCGCCGACGAACTCTGGCGGGATCATCTTGCCTGCTATCAAGCCTGCTTTGACGCCGGGTGCACGACCCTGTGCACCGCGCATCTGGCCTGCCTGGCGCTGGACCCGGACCGCACACAGATAGCCACCACCTCCCGGCGGGTTCTGACCGATTTCCTCCGCGGAAAGATGGGATTCCGGGGAATCGCCATTGCCGATGCCCTCGAAATGCGCGGGTTTCGCAAGAATGGACCTCTCGAACAGGTCGCCGTTGACGCGGTCATCGCCGGCTGCGATTCGCTCTGCATCGTGGAACCGGAGAACGTGCAGCCGGTTTTCACCCACCTTTTGCAGGCTGCCAGGCAGGGCAAGATCACGCCCGAGCGGCTGAACGAAGCGGTGAAGCGGAACCTGGAGTTCATGGCGTGGCTGGGCCTGTTCGAGGACCCGATGGTATCAGCCGAGGACGCCCTCAAGCTCCTGGAGAACGAGGCCGACAATGCGTTGCTGAGAAAGGTGACCGGCCGGAGCGAGCCGGAGGCGATCACCACCACCGAGCAGGATCCGCCGCAAACCGCTCCGTCCGCTCCGGCAACCACGCGATTTGGCATCAGCGCCGACGCTCACTTGATGAAAAGTGCGCCGCCTGAGCACGAGGCTTTCTTTCGCCGGTTCGTCGATGCCATGGTCGGATGGAAGCCGGATTTCGTCATTGATCTCGGGGATTTCGCGTGCCAATGCCCGGGGGGCAAGACGACGCCTGCAATGCACGATTGCCAGCTCGAAGGTCTGAAACGCCATTTCGCCCTATGGGGCCCGCTGCCGGGCCCTTACCACCACGTCTTGGGCAATCACGACGTCGGATGGATCATGGGCGGAGAAGAGACCATCACGCCCCGGGACCTCTACGAGCATGATCATCGAGGTGAAGACATTACGAAGGACGAGTTCCTGGCCGTGACGGGGACCCCCAGCCGGTACTATTCCTTTGACGTCAAGGGATACCATTTCATCGTTCTGGACGGGAACAATCGCAGAGACGATTCATCCACACCGGCCGGTCGTGACGGCGTCGAGGGCACTTATTGGATCGATGCCGCGCAGAAGGCATGGCTGGCTCGTGACTTGGCGGCCAACCGGCGAAAGCTCAAGCTGGTGTTCTCCCACGAGGAGCTGCACCACACGCCGGTGGAGGGCTCCCGCGAAGGCGGGGATCGACCATTCCCGCGAGTGGGCAAGGAAGTCTCCTACATCGACAATGGATGGCAGATCAGGGAGATGCTCCGCACGGACGGCAGGGTCCTCGCGTGCTTTGCGGGCCACAAGCATCGCAGTCGATGGACGGTTCATGGCGGCGTCAACTATATCACGCTGTCCGCCGTGCACTGGGGCGGCAGTTACGCGAAGGTAACCCTGTCCGACAAGTTGTGCATCGAGGGAGTAGGAAACCAAAGAAGCTATACGCTAACTATGGAAGGTCCTTGGCCCGGTGGGGACGTGGGCGAAAGTAATCAGGTGCCCCTTGCGTTCCCATTCCACAAGAAGGAGCCCGTGCAATGCGCATCCCAAGAACGAATCGTCGGCGGTTCCTGAAGAACGCCACGCATGCAGCCGTCGGCATGGCCATTGGAACCACGGTCGCGCCGTCCAGAACCCGGGCGGCTCCGACGGCCAGGAGCAGGAAGTTCGTCATCGGCCTCATGGGTGCGGGCGAACGCGGGGCATGGTTCATCACCGACGGGCTGGTCAAGCGCCCCGACGTGGAGGTGGCCTACGTCTGCGACGTGGACGAGAACCGGATGAACAAGGTGGCCCGAACGGTTGAGGAACGCCGGGGTACGAAGCCGAAGGTGGTAAAGGACTTCCGGCGCATGCTCGACGACAAGGACGTCCACGCCGTGTTCAACACGACGCCGGATCACTGGCACGCCCTGGGGACGATCTCGGCCTGCCAGGCGGGCAAGGACGTCTACGTGGAGAAGCCGGCCTCGCACAACATCTGGGAAGGGGGCAAGATGGTGGAGGCGGCGCGGAAGTACGATCGCATCGTCCAGCTCGGCTCCCAAACCCGCAGCGCCCCCTACGCCCGGGCCGCCGTCGAGTACCTTCGCTCCGGCAAGCTCGGGGACATCCACCTGGTCCGCGTCCTGAACATGAAGACGCGACCCACCATCGGGAAAAAGCCCGACGGGCCGGTGCCCCCGGGCGTCGATTACGATGCCTGGCTGGGGCCCGCTCCCTTGCGCCCCTTCAACCCCAACCACTTCCACTACAAGTGGCACTGGTTCTGGGACTACTCCGGCGGCGACATCATCAACGACGGTGTGCATCAGATCGACGTCGCCCGATGGTTAATCGGGAAGGATTATCCCAAGGCGGTCTCAGCGACGGGCGGGATTCTCTCGTTCGATGACGATCAGGAAACGCCCGATACGCAGGTTGTCACCTGGGATTACGACGACATGACGCTGGTGTTCGAGCTGACGCTGTGGACGCCGTACATGAAGAAGACGGACTTCGGCTTTCGCAACACGGACGCGCTGCCCGATTGGCGTTTTAACGCGACGAAGGTCGAGGTGTACGGTACGAAGGGCATCATGTTCATGGGCCGGCAGGGTAACGGATGGCAGGTCTTTGATGCCGACCACAAGGAGATCGCCTCCGGTCCGGGCCGCCGTCCCTACGAGGTGCACGTCGACAACTTCTTCGAGTGCGTCGAATCGCGCGCCAGGCCGAACGCCGACATCGAGGAAGGCCACCGCTCCACGATTCTGTGTCAGACGGGGAATATCTCCTACCGGCTGGGCGGACGGAAGCTGAAATTCGACGGCAAGACGGAGACCTTCGTCAACGACGCAGAGGCCAACAGACTGGCTAAGCGCGTCGGACGCGAGCGGTGGATCGTGCCGGAGCAGGTCTGATCCGACCTCGAAGGACGCCGGGATTGGATATCCGCCGCAAACGGCAGGGAGCCCCGATGCCAGGTTCAACCATCGTTTACCAGTTTTTCTTCTCATGGGTCGTCGTGGTGGCCTGGCTCTCGAGCGCCGGGCGGGCCGCCGATCCGGGGGCTCTGCCCCCGCAGGCTGAGTTGCGCGTCACCCTGGATGCGCCCGGCACCGTAATCGCCTGCCCGCCGACGGAGACCTACGAGGCCGTGGCAAGCCGTCTCGCTGACGGCCTGGAACGCTTGACGGCCCGACGCCCGCGGCTCGTGGCGGACACCGGTTCGCCCGGCGAGCTGGGTGCCGGCCCGATCCTCGTTCTGGGAAACCTGATGGACGGTCGTCTGGCCCGGTCGCTGTACCTTCAGGCGTATGACTTCACCGACCACGCCTGGCCCAGCTCGGGCGGCCGCGTCGTGCGGACCATCCGCGATCCCTTGGGGACGGGGGCGCACGTGGTCATGGTCGGCGGCAGCGATGTTGACGGCGTGGCGGCGGCGGCGAACGAGTTGATCTCGATCATTGAGCAGAATGGGCCGACAACGGGATACCTGAACCGAGTCAGGCTGGGACGCTGGGCCGAGCCCATCGAAAGCCACACGAAAGACCTTCTGGGCAACGACGACGGGATCTGGTCCCGCAGCGGCGGGTCTGGGAGCTGGAACTACATGATCGAGATCGCCCGGGCCGGTCTCGGCTATCTCCGCACGGGCAACGAGGCCTACTTGCCCGTTTTCAAACGGGAGCTGCGCTACTGGTTCGACCACGACGTGTACCACCCCAAGGACGATGCGCCGCAGATGCTCCACGGCCGCCTGTACACGCTCGTCCTCGTCTGGGATCTGCTCCGCGATCATCCGTCGTTCAGCGCCGAGGACCGGCACAAGTTCGATGAGGACTTCCTCTTCGTCTTCTCCTCCGGCGAGGGCCCCGGGCGGATTGCGTCTCAAAGCCGGCGAACCCTCGTTCGGGGCAACCACGGCACCCGCGCCGGCCTGGACGCGTTTTTCGGTGGACGCTTCTTCGCGCGACGTTTCGCCCTGCCCGAAGCGCAGGAATGGCTCGAGGTTGGGCAGCGCTACTTCGCGCCGCAGATGACGTCGGCCAAGCCCGTTTGTGATTCCTGGGGGCATCAGTGGGCGGCGTCGTTGTACAACACGCTGGTCTACGCGATGGCTTCCGGCAAGCAGGAGTACTTCGATTCCGAACCGCTCAGACTCGCGGCCGAGCGGGCCCTCATCGCTCACCCCAACGGCGAGGGTCCCCTGGGTTATCTGTCGGCCTGCGCGGTGGCCACCGCCCAGACGGGATATCTCAGTCTGTGGGAGAGCGCCGACCACATCGGGCGCCGCGGGGCCGAGATGCTCGGCCAAGGGGACGAGCACCTGCGCAGTTTCTGCACGGGTGCGCCAATCACAAAGCGAGATGATCTTCTCGGCGTGGCGGTTGCTCCCGTGGACCGACTCTGGTACGAGACCATAGACGCGGCTGGCTTCAACCCCGGCGGATTGTTCCAAGCCGGCACCCCGCGTGACGCGTGCTTTGACAAGGCTTCGATCCGCGAGGGGTGGACGGAGCGGGACTTCTACCTGTTATTCGACGGCATCTCGGGCGGCCATCACTCCTTCCAGGACGGCAACTGTATCGTGCGTTTGTGCGAAGGCGGCCCTTCGTGGCTCGGCACGGGAGAGAGTTATAACACCTCGGCCACCGTGCGATCGCAAAATGGTCTGTTCGTAGCCCTTGACGGCGCGGGCCCGGGTCGGCTCCACCGTTACGCGCGGCTGCTCTACGCGGGCTGGGCCGGCTCCTACCTCGCCGTCGCCGCTGCGCTGGAAGGGGTGGGCGAGGTGGACTGGCAGCGCCACATTGTCCGGAAGCGCGGCCGGTGGACGCTCGTCATCGACCGGGTGGTGGCCCGGCAGGCTGGCGAGATGCTGGCCGAGCGCCATTGGTACGTCCGCGGAGCCGTGACGGCCCGAACCGACGGCCTGGTGAGTGAACAACCGTTTCAAGAAGCACCCCGCTGCCTGCACCTTCAAACCGCGGGCGTGCCGACTGAAGGCATGGCCGGCACCAGCGACCGCACCGAGGCGGTCCGCCTCCGTGCGATCCCGGATCGTCCGTTTGAGCTGAGTACGCTGCTTCACGTCAATCAACATGCCGACAAGCCGGACTTTCGGCTCATGAAGACCGGGCTCGGCTGGCGTGTCGATTCGGGCGCCGACACCGAGGTCGTGATCGTCGCCCCGCCGGGCCGGGACGGGGTGACCGTGCTGACCCAACAGGGCAGTACGAGGATTGGCCATGCGTTCGTCACCTCCATGCCCGCTTTCGCCGACGCGCTGCAACCAGAGGCCGGCCCCGGCGGTGAAACACTGGCGCTACACCCGACAGCCCCACCGGCTACCCTCGGCTGGCAATCCTTCCCCGTGGGTAAGGAGTGCGTCACGGCAGTTGCCGTCGGCCAGGACGGCCGGCTGGCAGCCGGCGACGCCGCCGGCCAGGTGGTGCTCTTCTCGCCGGCGGGAGCCGAGTTGGCCCGTGTGCAACTGCCGAGCCGGGTGCTCGCCCTGCACTTTTTGGGCGACGACCTGCTCGTCGGCCAAGAGCGCGGCGCCTTGACCCGCCTCGGGCCGGACGGCAGCGAACGCTGGCACGTGGTGATCCCCTACGTGCCTATGGCGTGGCCGTACTGGAGCGAGTACCGCAGCCGGGTGCGCGAGATCACCTCAGCGGACATCGACGGCGACGGCGAGGAGGAAATCCTCATCAGCAACTCCGACCGGCGCGTCTATGCTTTCACCGGCCAGGGTGAGCCGAGATGGAAAGCCTCGGTCGAGTGGGGCGTGTACACGGCCATGACGGTTGGGCGGCACCGCGACGGCTTTGGCTTGTACGGGGGGACGTCGCAGCCTTCGATGCACGGCTGGTGCATCGTCTTCGGCGCGGACGGCAAGGTGGCCCGACACTATTCCCGTCCCGACCTGGTGTCATGGTCCATTCCCTGTCAGTTCCGCGATATGCGCCTGGCCGACGTGGACGGCGACGGCGAGGCGGAAGTGATCAACGCGGTGGACACCAACTGCGGTCAGCTCGTGGTGTACGAGCCCGACGGCCAGGTGCGCTGGGACGCCGACGTGGCGGGAGCGGCGCAAGCCATTGCGGTTCGCCCGTCTGACGAGGCCGGCAACAGAGCCGCCACCGTCTATTGCGCTTCGGCCGCGGGGTACGTGTCCGCCTTCGAAGGCGCCTCCGGTGTCCGGCGCTGGGTATGCTTCATCGGAGAACCCAGCGACTTCCTCGCCACCATGGGCCAGGACGCGATTCTCGCGATCTGCCAATCGGGCAAGGTTTTCGTCGTCGATCGCCATGGAGCCCTCGGGGGACGCCATTCATTCGGTGCAGCGGTCACCGCGTTCCTGCGGCCCGGCGACCACCGCGAGGCCGCAACCGTTTTGGTGGGGACCCACGACGGCCGCCTCCTGGCTCTGCGCGAAGGCGCCGGCGACCCGAAACCGGGCCGAGAGGGCAAGTTGTCGCGCTCACTGCCTGAGCGACCCGCCCGGCGAAAATGTTATCGGCGCTTCGCTTGTCTTGGGGCCGGTGCACACGATGGGCCAGCCGATCCGGGGCTTGAAGGCCCGACGGATACACTTGGAATCGCCGTACCGGTGGAGGAGTGACATGTTGGGAAAAACAACGCCATTGATCGGTCTAGGTACAGCCGCGGTCTTCGCGGTTACATATGGTCCGTCGGCTTGCGCAGCCGCGGAGGCAACAGATAGGGGACGACCGCGAGCATCCGCAGTGCGGGAGCGGGCCGGACCAGCAGAAGTGCTGTACAACGGCATAGAACTACCGGCTGAGTGGCCGCCGCGGAACAGGACTTGGAGCATGGAGCCCATCGGCTCGCCTCCATACATCGTCTCGCCGCCCGAAGTGATCCCGATTGACGTGGGGCGTCAGCTCTTTGTGGATGACTTCATTATCGAGGAGGCGTCCCTGAAGCGAAGCTTTCACTCCGCTGAGTATTACTCCGGCAATCCCGTTTTCGACGACATCCCATACAGCGACGGCATCTGGTATGACCCGCGCGACAATCTCTTCAAGATGTGGTACTCAGGCCGCTACGCCGCTTCCGGAGTGGTCCGCTACGCCACTTCCCGAGACGGCATCCACTGGGAGAAACCCTCTCTTGACGTCGTTTCCGGAACCAACATCGTCTTTCTCCCGGAGATTCGAAGGGATGAGACAACGGTATGGCTCGATCTCGAGGAGAAGGACCCGAGCCGGCGTTACAAGATGTTTGTCTATCTCAAGAAGCCT
>Ga0307434_1001874_pt1 | contig 10697 bp, 8 predicted proteins | sample SalMarWE160220MG_FD_202156 | JGI IMG/M metagenome (GOLD analysis project Ga0307434, IMG submission 202156) | Salt marsh sediment microbial communities from the Plum Island Ecosystem LTER, Massachusetts, United States - WE1603-220 | ecosystem: Environmental > Aquatic > Marine > Intertidal zone >...
AATCAGAATGTAGGGTGGGGGATTTGTTCATCAAGCGATTAGGCATTTCTCAAGGATTCAGGTGGTATTTTCCTTAATCTTAACCGCTTTAATCGGGCAGGTTTCTGCAAGCCTGCTGGCAAAAGTAACAAATACTATGGATGACGACACGCCTACAACAATTATCTTCGATTATACTTATGACAAAGTCGGCAACCAGTTGACCAAGACAGTTGACAGCACGGATGTTCACAGTTACGGCTATGATGATATTTATCAATTGCTAACAGTCGATTATCCCGCATCATTTTTCGTTGATGATACTACTTTTGATTATGATTCACTTGGAAATCGTGAAACTATGGATGTAGGTGCTACAACAATACTGTACCACACTTATAAGAACAATTATGATGATAATATGTTAAACCAGTATGGGTCTGTTGGAGAGTATGAAGAAGAAGTCGATTACAGCTATGATGATAGCGGCAATTTAACCGATGATAAAACCTATTTTTATGAATACGACAGCGAAAACCGATTAATCAACATTGAAAATCAAAGCGAAGAGCTTATAGCCTCATATGAGTATGACTATTCAGGAAGAAGGATTAAAAAGACGATACACAGTTCGTCTGATGTCGTTAAATACGTTTATGACGGCGACCAGGTAATTGCTGAATACGATGATAGTGATACATTATTACGTAAATTTATTTATGGCCCGGGTATTGATGAGCCGATATGTATGATAATACCCAGCGGGCAGGCGAACGCGGGAATATATTATTATCATTACGATGCTCTGGGGAGCGTCGTGGCTCTTTCAAAAGTGAATGGCTCAATTTCTGAAATCGTTGAAGCCTATGTGTATGACGTTTTCGGAAAATGCACAGTTGTGACAAGTGCAGGCACGGACGGCAGCTGGATGACTTCGGGCGATGGTACGACAGCAGAAAAGTCACAAAAAGGCAATCCTTATCTGTTTACAGGCAGGCGATACGATGACGAGAGCGATTTGTACTACTATCGTGCAAGGATGTATAATCCTGAAATCGGCCGATTCTTGCAAGCCGACCCTATAGGCTACGCTGATTCGATGAATCTGTACAGCTATGTTGGAAATAATCCAATAAGATTTATTGACGTATATGGACTATGTAAGGGTTTGAGTGACGAGGAAATAGAGGACTATGCTAAGGAACTAAAGGATTTGATTAGTAAAGGTGAAATAGATGCTGTTGAAGGCCTTGCGAGATTGGCAGAAAGATTAGCTGAGCGTTATGGTGGCTGGAATGACGATGAAACGGGATTCGTTGAACATTTTTCGAGACTTCTTACCGAGAGAGAGGGGAGATGGTCTCGTAGAGTACAGGATCGTAAGTATATAACAAATTTTGGTGGCACTGGTTTTGCAGAACGCTTTTATGATGGTACACCACAACAGAGTCGGCACTTTGTTGGTAGTATGGCTGCTGGTTATTATTGGAAACTAGATTTTGGAACACTGTGTGTTTATTTTAACGAAAGGAATACTAATTTTGGCGATCCTGATTGGCAATTAGGTATGGCATCTGTTTGGTTGGGAGCACGACTAAAGGGCGGTCCTATTTGGAATCTTCCTTTGGAGGATGTACCTGATTATATAAGAAATAATTTTAAGGACTAAAAAATGGGTAAAAAAAATATACTTATTTGGCTTATACATCTTCTGTTTTTGATTGGAGGTTTGCTTGTAGGTTTCTTCATTCCAGTTTCATTAAGCACCTACTGGGGTACGAAAGAAAGAGAAGTATTTAAAGACCTTAATAACGTACTCCAACTTAAGTTTAAAAACGACACTTCCTTTGCAGAATATTGTAGTGAAGAAGGTCATATTCAGATAAATAACAACTGGCCCACAGAATCAAACAGCTTTTTTGCTGTAATTGATGATTATTCTTTCGGTTCTTATGAATGCAGAGTTTTTTTTGATACAGGAGATGTTTTTTACGCGGAAATGGTTGAGCAAAAAGGATTTAATAAATTGACACAATTTGCACAAATAAAATGGCCAAACCGTAAGGAAGGTGAAAGTTCGTGGAAGGTCATGAGTAAGCAATAAAGTAGACTGCGTTAAAACTGTTGAAAAAGCTGCAAAATAAATTATTATCTTTATTGGAAGTTGGATTCTATCGGAGCTCTTTCAAATACTGATGGTGAGATTGAGGAACAGTATAGCTTCGATGTATATGGCAAGCCGGATACAACCAGCTCTATCGGAAATCCTTACCTGTTTACAGGTCGGCGTTTAGATGATGAGTCTAATTTGTACTACTATAGAGCCAGATGTTATTCCTATGAGCTTGGCCGCTTCCTGCAGACAGACCCGATTGGTTACGCTGATTCAATGAACCTTTACAGCTATGTGGGCAATAATCCAATTAATTGGATCGATCCGTTTGGATTGGTGTCTCATATTACTTTGGACGACAAGGGGAATGTTTCAATCCTATTACCTATGGTTTACCAGGGGCCTGGAGCTTCGAAGAGTGTGATAAGAAAATTTAATAAGGGAATTGAGAAACATTGGACAGGTAAATTTGGTAAATACAATGTTACAACAAAAGTAATAACTCCTGCTGAGGATGAAGCTACTAATACTGTTAAAATTCTTCGTGGTTGGGGTGATAAAAAATCTGCCAAATCAAGACTTGGAGGACCTGAAGGATATTGGCCTGCAAAGATACCTGGATATGTGGCGGCTCACGAGGCGGGGCATTTAATGGGAGAGATAGATTACTCCACTATAGTGGATGGTAAAAATGTTCCTTTACCTGATTGGGAGGGAAATATTATGGCAGAACCAGTACCAAGTCCAGGTGAAATATACAAAGGTAAAGTGGATGAGAGAAATATTATTGAAATACTGAAGTTTTATGGCTTGTATAAAGAAGAAAAAAAGTAAGTGTAAAATAATGAAAATTAAGGAATTGAATAAATGAGGTATTTAAATGTTTTACCCCTATCAGTTTCAATTATTTTTATTGCTTCGTGTGGTGGACCAGAACATATAATACGACAAAACGATGAAGTCCTCTTAAAAATGGAAAATTGTAAGTTGCAAGTACCTAATAATGTAAAAATAATCGTAGATGTTACTCATTTGATTGATATTGATAGCTATACTTTCAAATATCACGATAAGGAAATCCTGTTTGCTTATTTTGGTGGTCATCCCAGTTTGTTTGAGGGTGCGGATGAAAAATACCCAGATGAAGAAGGAATAATAAATGGTATGAGATACAAGGCTTTTCATGTCTCAAGGCCGGATGGTCAAAAATTAAGCCAAGTAGATGGATTTAAGCTAAGTCAATTTGTGATAGAAATTCCGAAATTGGAAAAAGAATGGTGGAGAAGGCCTCGTCGTGTTAACTTCTGGTATTTAGATTTATCTGCTGAAGAAGAAAAAATTGCAATCCAGATTATTCACTCATTGAATACGCTGGATGAAGAATGACGCATTCCATCATTTCGCTATGTTAAAGTATAACAGACACTACACTGTACTTTATGTAATGTAGTTGCTCTTTCAAATACTGATGGTGGAATTGAGGAACAGTATAGCTATGATGTATATGGCAAGCCGAGCAGTGCAAGTTCTATAGGCAATCCTTACCTATTTACAGGCCGGCGTTTTGATGATGAGTCTGATTTGTATTACTACCGTGCCAGATATTATTCACATACCTTCGGCCGATTCTTGAAGATTGATCCAATCAGCTACGCTGACTCAACGTATAACTTATTTATATTAATTCTGGAAGTAATATAGCTGCTTCTGGATTGATTGTTGATATTCTTTCTTTTTATCTTTTTCGATTTTTTGCATAATTTTGTCAAACCATAGAGGTTGTGTAAGATCATATTGGCTTGTTGCGCTTTCCCGTTTATATTGCTTGTTATTGGCACAGCTTTGAATGAGGTTATCAATATTGTTATCTTTATCAGAATCTACAACCGTATGCTTGTTAGTTACCCCGCCTCGAAACGGGTAATTGCGTGTGTTCATTTCTTGACATTGGTGGGTGTTGTTGCGATAATGCAGGGCTATGGTTAAAAAGGTGGCAATACTGGGTTCGACAGGCTCGATAGGCAAAAATGCGCTGCGTGTAATCGATGCACTTAATTCGCAGCTGGATAAAGAAGCAGCCGCAGAGCCGAGAGACAGCTACGAGGTTTTTGCGTTGACGGCTCATTCGAGTATCGAACTGCTTGCGGAACAGGCAAAGAAGTATCGGCCTCGATTTGTGTGCGTTACAAATCCCGATTACTATCAGAAGCTTTGCGAGATGCTCGGCGATTGCGATGTTGAGATACTGTCCGGTGCGAAAGGGATGGTTGAGATTGCCCTGCAGGAGGAGGTTGATATTGTATTAAGCGCAGTTGTTGGGGCAGCGGGTCTTGAGGCGCTTTTGGCGGCGGCTGAGCAGGGTAAAAGGCTTGCGATTGCGAATAAGGAGCCGCTTGTGATAGCGGGTCAGCTGCTTAGCGAGATTGCTGCAGCGAACGGTGCCTGGATTATACCGATTGACAGTGAGCATTCGGCGGTTTTTCAGGCGATGCAGGCGGGGCGGCGAGAGGAGGTGAGCAGGATAATATTGACGACGTCAGGCGGGCCATTTCGGAAACTTTCGGCTTCTGATATGGAGAAGGTGACAGTCGAACAGGCTCTTGCGCATCCTGTTTGGAATATGGGGCCGAAGATTACGGTGGATTCGGCGACGATGGTGAATAAGGCCCTGGAGGTTATCGAGGCGAGGTGGCTGTTCGATATTCCGGTTGAAAAAATCGAAGTTCTGGTCCATCCTGAGTCGATAGTACATTCATTGGTTGAGTTTGTTGACGGCTCGGTCGTTGCTCAGATGAGTTTGCCTGATATGTGCCTTCCGATACAGTATGCGCTGACTTATCCTTGTCGTGTGGCCGGTATTGCGAAGCGATTGCGGCTTGAAGAGATTGGGCAGCTTAGTTTTGAGCGTCTGGATAGTGAGGTTTTCCGGGCGTTGCCGCTTGGCTATGATGTTGCGATGGCAGGCGGTACTGCGGCGGCGGTATTCAACGCCGCGAATGAGGCAGCGGTTGAGCAGTTTCTTGCGGGCAGGATAAGATTTGTTCAGATAGTCGAACTTATAGAACAGTGCCTCGATAAGCACAGTGTAAACAGGGAAGCCGGCCTTGAGAAGCTTCTTGCGGCGGATGCGTGGGCAAGAGAAGAAGTGAATAATGCAATAGGGTATATTTGTGCAGAGGATAAACCGAAAGGAAATAATTGATGACAGAAAAGGAACGGACAGAATTGGATTTAGCCGGTGGGAGCGATTCAAGAAAAAGCGGGGGAAGTAAATTTTTGTCTTTTATATGGCTGGCAGTTATAGCCGTCGGGATATTTTTGTTGTTCAGCCATTTGGGGGCAGCGGTGCTGTGGAAGGGATTTCTGGCTCTTTCCGTTTTGGGTGTTGTCGTTATTGTTCATGAGCTTGGTCACTTCATAGCAGCCAAGCTCTGCGGAATGAGGGTCGAGGGTTTTTCGTTCGGATTTCCCCCGACGGTTCTCGGAGTTAAAAAGACCGGTGCCGGTTACCGGATTAGAATTTTGCCAATGCTATTCAGGAGGCCAAGGCAGCTTTTACACGAGGGAGATAAAAAGAGAGGAGATGATATCGAGTCCGATGATGAATCGGAGAGGGACGGCTTGATATTTACGGTCGGTGGCGCGCGAAAAGCAGGTGAGACGGAGTATCGGGTCAGCCTGATACCTTTCGGCGGCTATGTAAAGATTTTCGGCCAGGAGGATATCGGCAGGATAAAATATAGTGAAGATGCCCGCTCGTATATGAACCAGCCTATATGGAAGCGTGTTTGTGTTATTTCAGCAGGAGTTGTTTTTAACGCGATTCTTGCAGTCGTGCTGTCGATAGTTGTTTTCCGTGTGGGTATAGAACTTCTGCCGCCGGTGGTGGGCGGAGTTGCAGCCAATACACCGGCAGCCAGAGCGGGCCTGAAGGGAGGCGATGAGATACTCGAAATTGCCGGACACAGCTATAATCTTGAGTTTTCAGATGTTGGAATGTGGGTAGCGCTGGCTGATATAGGGCGGGCAGTTGAATTGAAAGTTCGTCACGAGGATGGCTCCGTTGAAGATTATAGAATTGTTCCGCAGGAGTATGATAGAGGTATGGGACCAATCAGGCAGATTGGAATAATGACGCCTTCGAGTCTGAAGATGGCAGGGCTGACAAGGCCGGAAGATGAAGAGCTATTGTTTGCCGAGACAGGACTGAAACCGGGTGATGTTGTAAAATCGGTTAACGGTATCGAGGTGAGTAAACAATGGCAGGCTGATGAGATAATACGAGATTTATTCGAGCCTGCGGTGACTTTGATTGCCGAACGTGTAATTAAAGGGGCTGACGGAGGCTCGAATAAAGAGGTTGTTGAAACAGAAGTTGCCTTAGGTCTTAACATGCTGCCGTCAGCAGATAAAGAAAATGATATGGGCAATATCTATTCAATCAAGCCCTGCCTGAAAGTCGGGAGTGTGACTTTGGAGCAGGAAAACGGATTGGTCAAAGGGGATATTATAATCGCAGCCGGTGGTGTTGAATATCCCAACTACAGTAAATTCAGGAAAATAGTTGAGTCTAATGAGGGAAAAGAGATAGCTTTAGGGGTTTTACGGGCGGATTCGAGTGGAGTTGTCCGGCAGATAAATGTTACGGTTGTTCCGATTAAAGATGAGAAGCTGAACAGAGCTGTTGTCGGTGTGGTACTGATTTATGATTTTGATACTGCCCGGGTTGCAAAGACTGTGGATATATCGTTATGGGGGAAAGAGACTGCGGCACTTGAGATACAGCCTGGAGCAATGATAACCGCAGTCAACGGCAAGGCGGTACGAAGCTTTTACGATTTTGCCAGGGAGATGAAAAATAATATGGACAGCGACGTTGCAATAGAATGGCAGGGCAGTGACGGCAGTGAGGGGGTAACGGTGTTCGGCAGCGAGAAGTGGGCTGATGTTGCACCGGTGGAAAGTACCTTGTGGGCAGGAATACAGTTTGAGCAGATGAGGAGAGTTTACAAGGCGAAAGGGATTTTCGATGCGGTGAAAATGGGTTATAAGAAGGCGGCGAATAATATCATAATGGGATATACGACAATGGTTCAGGCGATTCGCAGGCAGGTAAGCCCGAAGACTTTTATGGGACCGATCGGCATTTTAACATTCAGTTACCGGGTTGTAGCGGAATCGTCGAAGTTATATTATCTTTATATAATAGCGCTGATAAGCGCGCTAATCGGGGCATTTAACACGATACCAATATTGCCTTTTGACGGGGGGCATATTGTGTTTTTGATTATCGAAAAGATAAAAGGCTCACCTGTAAGTCAAAGGATTCAGGAATCTTTATCGACAGCAGGGTTTTTGCTACTACTAATACTTGCTGTTTATATCACGTTTAATGATGTTGTAAGGACTATCAGGTTTTTCTAAGATAAGGGATTGCGTAGTATGTCGGCAGATAAGGCGAAGCTCGAAAAAGCAAAAGAGATTTTTCGGGACAAGACGGGCGCAGATTACGAGCTGTTAAGAGCAGAGACTGCCGGGCCGGGAGGACGGTGTGAAAAGTGGCATAATGAGATATTCTCGGCGCTGAAGCAGGCGGATAAAAGGGTATGGGAGCTTTTGGCAGGGGAGTTCAGCAGGCGACGGAACAGCATTCAGTTATTGGCGGCGGAGAACGAGTGCTCGAAGGCGGTTCTGGCGGCTTTAGGGTCGGTGATGCAGAACAAGACGGCTGAGGGTGGTATATCGGATAGACGGCACGGCGGCTGTGAGGTTGTTGACAGGATAGAGCAGTTAGCGGTTGTGCGTGCGAAAGAGGTGTTCGGCGCGAGGTACGCGAATGTTCAGCCTCACTCGGGGACACAGGCAAACCAGATAGTAATCACAGCGATGCTGCAAAAGGGCGAGAGGATATTGAGTATGGCTTGCGAGCAGGGCGGGCATTTTTCGCACGGCTCGGCTGACTCTTTTACGGGCAAATTTTTTGAAATCGAGAATTACTATCTGGATGAGAAAAGCTGTCGGCTGGATTATGATTCGATACGAGAGAAGGCGCTTCGATTCAGGCCTAAACTTTTAATATGCGGAGCAAGTGCGTATCCGAGAGCGATAGATTTTGCGAGGTTCAGGGAGATTGCAGATGAGGCGGGGGCGTTTCTGTTGGCGGATATTTCTCATATCGCCGGCCTTGTTAGTGAGGGGGTGCATCAGTCGCCGATAGATTTTGCACATTTTACTACGACGAGCACGTATAAGTCGGGCGGGCCGAGAGGCGGACTTATATTGATGGGTCGAGACTACGATAAACAGGCAGGGGACGAGAGGGCAGAGTTGTGGGAGCTTATCGAGGCCAATACTTTTCCCGGTGTTCAGGGGACACCTTATTTTAACAATATTGCTGCGAAGGCGGTTTTTTTTAATGAGATGCTTTCGCAGGAATACCGGCAGCGGCAGGAGAGGATTATAGAGAATGCTAAGAGACTTGCACAAAGGCTTTCGGATTTGGGCTATGATGTGGTTACCGGCGGTACGGATAATCATATGGTAATTCTGAATGCAGCCGGCCTGAAGGAGGGATTGACGGGACAGACGGCTGAGAAGGTTCTGGGAGAGGTCGGAATAGTTGTGGACAGGATAGAGCTGCCGACGTATGCGTATGCAAAAAGTGGGCGGAAGAGTTCGGGTGTCAGGCTTGGAACGGCGATGGTTACCAAGCTTGGTATGGGGACAGAGCAGATGGATTTGATTGGCTCACTGATTGATAAGGCGCTAAGAGGGACAGAGGTTTTAGGCGAAGATGAATATGCAATCGATGAAGAAATTAAGGAGCGGATTCGCAGCAGGGTTGCACAGCTTTGCAGAGAATATGTGCGGGATTAGTCGAAGGTAATTGAAGGGGAGAAAACAATGGTAAACGGGCTGAAAGTTTTTGTGGTAATGCCGGCTTATAATGAGTCTGCTCATATTGCGGATACGATAAGCAAAGTGCCTTCGATTGTGGATAAGATTATTGTGGTGGATGATGCGAGCACTGATAATACTGCCCAGGTAGTTCGCGAAGTTAAGGATGAGCGCATAGAGACAATCGAAAATAAGAAGAATCTTGGTGTTGGCGGGGCAACGATAGCAGGGTACAAGCTGGCACTTAGTGAGGATGCCGATATCGTGGTTAAGCTCGATTCGGACGGCCAGATGGAGCCCCGCAATATCGGCAAGCTTATAAAGCCGATAGTGGATTGTGAAGCCGACTATGTGAAGGGGTTTCGGTTTCACGACAGGGTGACACTTCGCAAGATGCCGAAGATTCGGCTGATAGGCAACCTGGGTTTGTCTTATTTTGTGAAGATGGCGTCGGGGTACTGGAATATTTTTGACCCGACGAACGGTTTTACGGCGATACACAGGGCGGCGCTGGAGCTTTTAGAGCTTGACAATATCAGCAAAGATTATTTTTTCGAGACTGATATGCTTTGCAACCTTTACCGGCTTCAGGCGAAGGTCAAGGATGTAATGCTTGCCACTCATTACGGCCAGGAGGTCAGTTTCCTGAGTCCCTTTAAGGCGCTGTTTCAGTTTCCGCCGAAGCTGCTATGGGCATATTTGAGACGTATTGTGTGGCGATATTATGTAAGGGACTTTTCGCATTTTTCGGTTCTTTTTCTTTTGGGGTGGGTGCTGTTTCTTTTTGGTTTTATATTTGGTGTGGTTGTCTGGCACTCGAACGCATCGAGAGGAATTGCAACACCGACCGGTACCGTGATGCTTTCTGTAGTGCCGTTATTTTTAGGATTCCAGATGCTGCTGCACGCCAGTTTATATGACGTGAATAGTGTTCCAAAAGAGCCTTTGCAAAAAGAATATACTCGGTCAGCCGACTGATTTTTACATAGTCTTCGTGAGAATCAGGATTTGTCTGAGCAGCCGGCTTTGAGAATTTTACTGCTGCGCTGCGGTGCCGTTTAAATCGAATATCAGATAGACAAGCATCCCTCCTTTATAAGTGAAGCCGTGTTTTGTTGATACTCTCTGCTGGCCGGGAATATATTCAAAGGTGTATCTTTTTCTCAGCTCAGTGATTACAGGTGCCAATTGCGGTACGTTTGGAATAAGGTAATAAGGGTATTTGCCTATTTTGGCCTTTTCGAGAATTTCGTTGAGTGTTTGGGCGGTGTGTATCTGACGGTCGAGGTACCAGGCAATCTCACATTGTATGGAAGCGGCCTTGTATTCGTGCTGGTCATACATCAGACTTTCGTAGCTTAAAAGATATTTATCGGGCGGGATTTTCTTATTAAGCTCTTTGAACATATTTATTTTTTGTTCAGGCTGCCATCGGTAGCTGTAATAGTAGTTTGTTCCAATCATAGAGAATGTAAAGACGAGTAGAGTAATTGCTGCTGTGGAAGCTACAGCGATTTTTTTATTCGATTTTTTGAGCAAATCGTAAACTATCATTACCCCCAGTGCCAGAGCGATAGCGATGGGGAAAGCTATCGGCCTTTCCCAGTACTGGTGCGGAACGAGAGCTCCTCTCAGTATGAAAAGTTGAAAAACGGCGGGCAGTGTAAAGAGCCAGAATTGAGGGAATTTGTATTGATATTTATTTTTG
>Ga0307434_1001876_pt1 | contig 10688 bp, 11 predicted proteins | sample SalMarWE160220MG_FD_202156 | JGI IMG/M metagenome (GOLD analysis project Ga0307434, IMG submission 202156) | Salt marsh sediment microbial communities from the Plum Island Ecosystem LTER, Massachusetts, United States - WE1603-220 | ecosystem: Environmental > Aquatic > Marine > Intertidal zone >...
GCGCATATTGGCCGCCGCCCAGATTTCATCTCCGGTATCCCCCTTCAGTAGCAAGCCGATACCGAACATCCTCCGCAAATCCAGATGCAGCCACTGATGAACATGATTACCCTCAAGCTCAGGGAAGACCCTGCTGAGGGCCATCCACTTATCGTAATCGGAGATCTCAGGGTCCCGGGCGAGGGCTTGTGAAAACCCGCTGACCTTGGCCGCGAGCTGGATAATATAGTGATCGTTGTTCTCATATTCTTCTCGGAGCTCAAGCACCTCGGCCCTCCAGATATTGGGGAAGGGGCGGTTTTCGACGATCTGCCTGAGATTGTGATGGGTATGCGTGTCGATGATGCCGACTTCTTCTCTCAAGGGAACTGCAACCTCATGATACAGGCCTATTGCCTCCTGAGTGTCCAAGAGCCAATTCGCGCCAAGGAATTTTTCCTCCTCAGGCATCTCCTCTCCTCCCAAGAAGATGAGGCGTATCCTCTCCTCAAATCTTTTGCGTACGTCCCAGGTTACCGACGAGCAGCTGATCCCATAACACCTCTTCAGTAGACTTATCGAAGAGGTGCATCTGGTTCATATCGACCAAGAATTCCATCTCGGCCAGAGAAACTCCTTTTGAAGGGTTATCTCAGCATTACAGAAATTCATCTGTCCGATTATCATCAACCGAGCATCAGAGGAACAATTGAGTTGACTTCGCTCAGACTGGAGATGGAACACCAAAATCCTCACCCAGTTTTCGAAGCAGGGCAGCATCTTGTTCTCTGATGGGACACCCCTCATTCTCCCTTTGAACCTTTGTTCGCAACTCAGGCTCACCCGGTATCAGAATCTCATCAACTCCATTCGCTCTCGGCTGGTTCTTTAGCTCGGCAAAAAGCTCATCCATGCGCCTCTTAAACTCCTCCACAGGGCAGAATGCCGAAATGTCTATTGCCTGAACGTAATGCCCCATAAAGGCCTTATTGTCCCAATCATCAAATTTGCGTACGATATGGGCACCGTACGGCATCCCCGTAAACCGGCTCGAAAGGATTTCGATCATCAGGCCAACGGCATACCCCTTGGCCCCACTCATCGGCACCACCGCATATGCCTTGGCGGCATCGGTCACCGGTTTTCCCTCCCGGTCCACCGCCCAATTCGGCGGAATCGTTTTCCCCGCCTCTGCCGCCGCACGCACCTTACCGAAGGCCACTTCGCTGGTGGCCATATCCATGCAAAACCAGGGATAGGCTCCCGAAGGGATACAGCAGCATATGGGATTGGTGCCGAGAAATTTCTCGCGGCCTCCAAAGGGAATCACATCACACTCCCCATCCGACATGACTAACCCGATGCAATCTTGTTTCGCGCAGTACTCCGCATAGTAGGCGCCCGCACCGAAATGGTTGGAATTCTTCACCGCAACGATACCTACTCCGGCATCCCGGGCGAGCTCCACGGCTTTTCGCGCTGCCTCGAGGGTTGAGAGCTGGCCCAGAGAGAAATCCGCATCCAGAATTCCCACCCCTGCTCTCTTTTTCTCGAAGGAGAATTGGGGGGTTGGATTCATTAAACCCTGTTTCAGCCGTCGCACGTACAGGTTGCTGAGATAGATACCATGGGTATCGACGCCCCTTAGATTGGACTCCACCAGGATCTCTGCAACTATTCTTGCATCCTCCTCGGGTACCCCCACTTTCTGAAGCACCCCCTGGCCAAAGGCCCTTAATTTTTCTGCTGCAATGAGATATGGAGACATCACAAACCCCCTTTTCCTTGATTCATAAGTGCTGCATCTGGTTCGCTGAAGGATGCGCCGATAATCGTCGTAGGAATCGGTGATACCGAATTTCTTGGCAAAGGCCTCCGCATGATCTTTGTTCTTCGAGGTTACCGCAACGACATTTACCTTATTTCCCCTCAAGGTTGCGAGGCTGTGTAGCTCAAGATGGGCTGCGAGCTGAGAACCGATCAATTCCGAGTCTCACCCTCTCCATCTTCTCTTTCGCTCCTTTCTCACCTATCGGCGATCACCTCATATACCTGGACAGCACTCTCCTTATAGAGCGCTTTGATCTTAGGGGAGAGGGCCTTATGATCCGCCGAGTCTCTCCAGGCGGCCGCTGTTTCAAGAGATTGAAATCGAATCGTCATCTGGTAAACCGCCTCTTTTTCATGTTCTTTAAGAAGTGTCACCGAGACAAACCCAGGTTGCTTCGACATAGCCACGCCGTAAGCCTCTCGGAAGAGCGCCTCAAAGTCTTTTTCCTTTCCGTGGATAACATTGAAAGTGACATGCCTTTCGATCATTTCAATCCTCCCTCATTGAACCTTAGATTTCGGATTTCAAACTTCAAACTTAACAAAGTCGTAAAAAGTCTTTTCACCTGTCATTGCGAGGAGTCCTTCGGCTATGCTCAGGATAAACTCCACGACAAAGCAATCTCGTAAATTCAAGTAGTTACATTGAAGGAGATTGCTTCGCTCCCGCCCGCCTCGCCTTGCGGACTCGCACCCGCCTGCCAGCGCCTGAAGCGTAGCAGGTGGCGGGCAGGTCGCTCGCAATGACACTAATGTCGACTTTTTACGAACTCATCAAACTTTGAACGTAAAACGCTAACCAAAGATATTTGAGATACTCCCTGCATATTCCCTCTACCAGGGTGAATCCCCACTCTTGAACCTATTTTTTCTCCAAGATCGCCGGTCGGATAAAAGAGATATTCCCCACTTCCAGTGAAAGGGTAGGGTAGCGGATGGGACGCGTGATCATCTCCAGACCCTTCGAGGTGGCGAGGATAGTATCTTCTGATTTCGTGCCGGTAATCGATGGATTCCAGGTGAAAGCCTGATTTTCTTGGATGATATCAGGAGATTTTAAGTTGGTCCTGTAGTCCCTGGCCGTATAACCGATCGAACCGCCTTGGTGGTGAAGTTTCCATTCGTCCGGATATCCTTTTTCTTGATAGGCATCGATCCCTTTTTGAAAAACCTCCCGGGCGGGAACTCCCGGGCGGGTATGGGCCATAAAGGTACAATCGATAAAAACATTCGCCTCGTACTTTTTTCTCAATTCTTTGGGTAACCTCCCGAAGTAAACGAAACGAGTGAGGGAGACGATGAGGCCCCATTTTCGGGCACAAATTGAGACCATCAGATAGTTCTTAATCTTTTTTTCAGTGGGAATGGGATGGCGGAAACGGGTAACACGATCATCTGCCGCGCCCATCAAGGTAATAGGATCAATTCGGTCTTTCCAGATCTCAGAGCAGAGCCTTCCCACCACCTCCGACTCTTTTTCTCCCTCCTTCGCCTTCATCAGTGTTTTTTCCAATGCGATGGAGACCTTTTCTCCCAACCACCGGTATCGTTCAATTTCTTCCGGTGTCAACGAATAACGGAGCCGGGCAATATCCTCCGCCAACATGGTAGCGTGGGGAAATGGAGCGTCACTTCCCAAAGGCCCCTCCCCGACCAGTTTCTTGATCATTGAAACTTCCTGATCTTCATGCCAAGGAAAGGTCTTTAGGACAAACCCCTGTTTCTCTAACCCTTCTTCCTCCATCATACGAGGGGCTTCGATGTTATTCGAGATCACGAATTTTGAATTCTCAGTAATGAGAAGGGAGGTAGCCCCCATCTCTGTCGCAATGCCTACCAGATTGAGGCCGCCCGCCGTCATCCATGAAAAGTTTGCCTGCCGTTTGAGAAGCAAAGCCTTGAGGCCCTTTACCTGAAGAAATGTCCTGACCCTTTTCTCTTTTTCTTTGATTTCATCTGCGAGCGCCATTATTTCTCCTTGTATTTGCTCATCAGTCAATAATTGTATGAACGCTTTCCCTGTTTTGTCGTTCCTGGCTTGACCGGAAATCCAGGCTTTCCTGTGGAAACAGGAATCCAGTTCTTCATGGTTTCCTTCTTTCGCAGGGCCTTCCCCGAACTTGATATAGGGGCCAGGTTCTGGATTCCCGCCGGAGTTTACCCCGCGCTTGAATACGGGAGGGGAATGACCTTATTTCTTGTCAATCATGGACTTCTGAATAGAACCCCTCCCCTCCTGACTGCTGCAGGTAAGCTTGACGGAGGAGGGGAAGGGTTGGGGTGAAGACTATTGAGCCAGCACTTCAGCCCAGGTTGTAACCGACCATTGGGTCTTGAACAGCTCGTCGACAGCCGGCTTGGCCTTTGCCCGGAAGGAATCGGCGTCCGGGATCACGACCTGCATGCCCTTTCGCTGGAGATCCACCAGAATGGCCGACTCGCCGGTCTTGATCTTGTTGTTGGCCCACTCCTCTGCCTCTTTACCGGCCTTGACGATAAGGTCCTGGTCCGCCTTGGACAGCTTGTCGAAGAAGGGCTTGTGGATCAGGATTCCCGCGGTCTGGACAAGGTGATTGGTGATGATCAAATGGTCTTGGACCTGGTATAGCTTGAAGGATTGGATCTGCGGCAGGTCCCCCTCCGAGGCCTCTGCCTTGCCCGTCTTCAGCGAGTTGTAGAGGTCGGGCAGTGGCACGGCAACGGGGTCCGTATCCATGGCCTTCCAAACAGCCATCCATGTGGGGATGTTAGGGAGGCGCAGCTTCAGGCCGTACACGTCCGCCGGTGTGTAGACCGGTTTTTTGGTCGTCATCTGCCGGAGCCCCCGGTAGATCGTCGCCAGGTACTTCAGGTCGTTCTTCTCCAGTTGTGCCCGAGCCGCCTGGCCGAGCTTACCGTTCCAGGCGCGCATGTAGTGATCGAAGTCCTTCATGACGTAGGGACCCGTGAAGAAGTAGTACGGGGGGGCGTAATCCTGAAGGAACATGGTTCCGTTTGACTGCATCTCCAGCTCACCGTTCCTGTTCATCTTATTGATAACCTCTTCCGACTTGGTGCCGGCATCGATCTGCACCTCGATTCGGCCTCCGCTCCCCTCCTCAACTACCTCCTTGAACTTCTCCGCTGCCTCAACGACAATACCCCCTTTAAACGGGCTTCCGATACGGAGGGTCGTCTTATTCCCGGGTGGGGCCGTCGATTTGACCGTGGAAGCCGTCTCTGCACAGGCGAAGAGAAAACAGGAGAAAGCGATCATTGAGAAAAGGAAACCCAATTTTAGCGTCTTCATGATCCTGACCTCCTTTCCATCTCAGCCTATTTTTTCATCTTCTGGATCAACTTACCAAAAAGCTCATGCTCTCTGGCCATCAGCTTCCCAAAGGCCTCTGGACCGAGGTAATGGAGATTGATGGCCATGTCCTTCGCATTCTTTTGGAAAACGGGATCCTCCATGCCCTTTTTGAAGGCATCGTGAAGTATGTTGACCACATCCGGAGGAGTCCCTTTGGAGGACACCAATCCCCGCCATTGACCCATGACAAAATCGATGCCCTGTTCCTTTACGGTCTGGACATCCGGAAACATCTCAAATCGCTCTTCAGAAAAAAGGGCAATAATTTTTAGTTTGCCAGCCTTCACGTGCTCAATCCCTTCGGGCGGGGAGACTGAAACAGCATTGATATGGCCACCGAGAAGAGCGGTGACAGATGGTCCTCCACCTGCAAAAGGGATATGGTTGAATGTCACGCCGGCTGCATCTTCAAAGGCAAGGGCAATGAGGTGAACTCCTCCGCCCGTACCTGAGTTCCCCACCGTGATCATTTCAGGGTTCTTTTTAGCATAACCTAAGAATTCCTCGAGACTCTTCCATGGAGCATCCGATCTCACCAGAAACATGCCCGGGTCTTTCACCACATTGATGATCGGTTCAAAACTTGCGTACGTGTAGGCTGTCTTCACCCGATGGGGGAGGATGGTGAGAGGAGTGATTGCAGATACCAGCGTATACCCATCCGGTTTGGCTTGCATCGCTTCTGTATAGCCTACAGCACCTGCTCCGCCTGTCCGGTTGACAATGACAACAGCCTCCCCGAGGTATTTTCCTGTGGTTGCACCCAAAGCCCGAAAGATCAGGTCCGTTGCTCCGCCGGCTGACCAAGGAATGATGATCTGAACCTCCTTGGTCGGAAATTCCGCTGCCTGAATAGGGGCGCACATGAAGAGAACCAAAGCTAAAGATAACCCGATGATGATTTTTCTTAACATAGTCTTCCCTCCTTTTTAAATTGAACAATAAACAATGAACTTCAAACCTCCAACCTCCATCCTTTGACACTTTGAACTTCTAAATCCCTCCTTTCTTTAATTGTTTAAATATAAAACGAACGCCTGGAAAAATTAGAAAAATGGCCGTTGCGAGAAGGAAAACCATAGATATAGGCCGATTGACAAAAACGCCAAAATCCCCATGGGAGATCATGAGAGATTGCCGAAAAGCTACCTCCATTTTTGGACCAAGCACTAATGCCAGTAGAAGCGGTGCACCCTCATAAGCCCATTTCCTCATCAGGAATCCCATCGCGCCGAAGAGAAGCATCATCCAGATATCGAAAACGGAATTATTCACGCTATACATTCCTGTTATACAGAAAAGAATGACCAGAGGCAAAAGGATCTTTTTGGGAATTCTAAGGATGTTGGCAAAGAGAGGTACAAAGGGAAGATTGAGAATAAGGAGAATGAAGTTTCCGATGTACATACTTGCGATGACCCCCCAGAAGAGATCCGGATGCTGGCTGATCATCAGCGGCCCCGGTGAGACCCCGTGAATGAGGAGGGCGCCAAGAAAGATGGCTGTTACCGGGCCAAAAGGAATTCCAAGAACAAAGAGAGGGATAAAAGCTGCTTGGCAGGCGGAGTTATTGGCAGACTCAGGGCCAGCGACCCCTTCGATCGCTCCCTTCCCAAACTCCTCAGGGTGTTTAGAAACCTTCTTCTCGATCATATAAGAAGCATAGGTGGCAATGACCGGTGCTGGTCCGGGAACCAAACCTATGCCAAATCCAGATACCGCCCCTCTGAGAATTGGCCCAACCGATTTCTTTAAATCTTGAAGAGAGGGATAAAGTTCCCTCAGGCGCGGCCTGAGAACTTTTTGGTCCAGCAGCTCCGAAGGTTGATTGACATTGACCAAGACCTCTCCGATTCCAAAGACACCAATGGCCACAGCTACGAACTCAATTCCACCCAAAAGAGAAATAGAGCCATAAGTAAAACGGGCATCTCCAGAGACTGGATCGAGTCCGATGGCTCCGATGATCAGACCAACAATAGCCATCATGAGAGATTTGAGGAATGATTTGCCTGTTACGTTGCTTAAAACGATGAATCCAAAGACCATTAAGGAAAAATATTCAGGGGGACCGAAGGCCAGTGCAGCCTCCGCCAATGGTGGAGCCAGAAAGACGAGCCCGAATATTCCAATGGTTCCGGCAATGAAAGATCCAATAGCAACGATGGCCAGAGCAGGGCCTGCTCTCCCTTTCTGAGCCATCTGATAGCCATCGATGCAGGTAATGACTGAGGCGGTTTCGCCAGGGACATTGAGAAGAATGGAGGTGGTTGAGCCTCCGTACATGGCACCGTAGTAGATTCCTGCGAGCATGATGATGGCGGAAGTGGGATTGAGGCCGAAAGTGGCAGGGATGAGAAGGGCGATCCCTGCAATCGGCCCGAGTCCGGGAAGAACGCCGATCAATGTCCCGACAATGCAGCCGATCAGACAATAAAGAAGGTTGTGAACCGTTGCGGCAATTGTAAAACCCGTGATAAGATGCTGGAGCGATTCAAACATCTTTTTTTCCTCAGAGCCCAATAAATCCTTTGGGAAGGGGTATTTGAAGCCAGTGAACAAAGAGAAAATAGGAAGCCGCTGCCGTCATGAGGGATAAAAGGATATTGAGGGTCCACTGCTTCATTCCAAGGGTTCTCAGAAGAGCCGCCAATAAGAGAAAAGAGGCCAGTGGATATCCCAGTTTGTCGAAAAAGGCGGTGGCTAACACCATCGTTCCAAAGAAAAGAATCAACTGTACGGGAGATCTACGAACCTCACCGCCAGAATCCCTCTTTGTGGTTGTTTTTTTGTGCTGATAGAGGAGTTTCAAAAGGAAGATGCACGATAAGAACATAAGGAGTATTCCCAAAATCAGAGGAAACATCCCGGTTCCCGCCATTCGGAAGGTTCCAATGGGCATTTTTAAAGAAAGGAGGAAAGTTGCCCCTCCGAAAAGGAATATTACAATCCCACCGATTATCTCATCCCGCTTCAATATTTCCACCTCATTCAATCAGTCCATTAAGGCTCCCCCATTCACATCGAGGATCTCACCAGTAATGAACGATGCTTCTTCAGAGGCCAGAAACAGAACGGCTTCTGCTACATCTTCCGGCTTTCCGAGCCGACCGAGGGGTATAGAGGCGATGATTTCCTTCCTTCTCTCCTCTGTCCACTGAGCGCTCATCTCGGTTTCAATAGCATGGGGCGATACGGCATTAACATTGACGCCATATGGAGCCAATTGCCTTGCCAATGTCTTTGTCAAGGCATCCATACCAGCCTTCGAGGAAGCATATCCAGGCGCTGAGGTGATGTCCCCCATCTTTCCAGCGATGGAGGAGACATTTACGATTTTTCCATAAGCCTGCTGTCTCATAAAGTCTACCACAGCCTTGCAACAGGTGAAAGTCCCTTTTAGATTGACTTCGATGACCCGATCCCAATCTTCTTCAGTGACGGTCTCAATCGTTCCTCTCCGAATGATCCCGGCATTGTTGACGAGGATGTCGATCCTGCCAAACGCCTTATATACCTGGCCCACCATGGCTTTTACTTCCGTACTTTTTGTGATGTCACAAGGGATGGCGATGACCTCTTCTCTATTCTGCTTGATTTCATTCTTAGCGGTCTCCACTATCCCTTTATCCACATCTACGAGGGCAACCTTTGCCCCCTCCCGGAGAAAGCTTAAAGCAATGGATTTTCCGATCCCCCTTGCCGCTCCCGTAATAATCGCCGCTCGACCCTCTAATTTCATCGATTCTACTCCAAATCCTCCTCTCCTTCGTATTAGATTAAGCTCTCCTGCTTTCCTTAGTAGACCTTTCCGAATATCAAATTGGGAATGAACAAAACAATATCCGGGAAAAAGATGATGATGATGTCTACAAGCGCTACCGCTGCAATAAACGGCACACATTCTTTGAGATAATTCTCCACAGGACAATCCAGGATAGAACAGACGGTATACATGGATATGCCCACGGGTGGGGTAACAAGCCCCAGTACAACCACGAGCATAAATACTATCCCAAAATGGACGGGGTCAACACCTACTTCAGTTACCAAGGGAAGAAGTATGGCGGTAAAGAGCAGTATGATGACTGTGCTTTCAATAAACATGCCCCCTATAAAGACAGCCCCGATAACGATAAACAGTAAGATCTGAGGGTTATTGGTGATTTCCAGCATAAACCCGGAGAAGAGACCCCCGATCCTTTCATAAGCGAGGCCGTAACCAAATATTCCCGACAAGGCAATGATGAGCATGATCGAACCGATGTCGATGATCGTGAATTCGAGGGCTCTCTTAAACTTTTCCCATGTGAGTTCCCTGTAGAAGAGCGCTCCGACTGCTAACGCATAGACTCCGGCGAAGGCGCCTGCTTCCGTTGGAGTAAACAGACCAAACCTTATCCCTCCGATCAATGCAAACGGAAATAAAAGTGCCCAAATGCTGTCAATAAATGCCTTCACCACTTCTTTAAGGGAGGCTCGCTCCCTTTCAGGAAGATACTTTTTTTTCTTCGAGGTCATGGACACCGCTATCATCATAAATACCATCATCATCAGGCCTGGAACGATACCCGCCGAAAAAAGCCTTCCAATGGAAACCTCGCCGATGGTCCCGTATAATATCAGCCCGATGCTGGGCGGAATGATTGGAGTGATGCATGCCGTAATGGTTGTCACGGAGCTCGCATAGCCTTTTGAAAAGTTTTTTTTGATCATTTCCGTCCCCAGGATGCGGGCTTCCATGGCGGCGTCGGCAATCGCCGACCCCGAAACTCCGCCCATGAGAACGCTTAGAACAACGCTAACCTGCGCCAGTCCGCCGCGCATATGCCCGGCGAGCACTCCCGCCAGCCTTATAAGTCTGTAGGTTATGCCTGTTTCATTCAGGAGGTTGGCGGCAAATATAAACAGCGGAATCGCGAGCAGCGGAAAGTTTTGCGTTTGCGAGATAGCCAGTTGTATCGTCATGGTAAAGGGCAGTTGCGGGTTTTGAAGGAAAAAGACAGCCCCTGCAATCCCTATCGCAAAGGCTACGGGCATTCCCATTACCAGAAAAATTACAAACAGGATAAACACCAATAACATTCTTCCAGTCCTCCTGACGCCGGTCAAATGATCTTACCGTATTCAAATCAGATTGCTCTCTATCGCTTTTGATTAGGCTGGCTCACCTCTTTTTTAATTTCTCCCTGATCTTAAGGATTGTGGTGATCATCATCAGCAGGGCTGCTACAGGCACGCTCAGCGTCACCCAGGTATAGCTAAAACCCGGGATGCCCTGAAAAGCTCTAAATCTTGTTGTATATGAAAGCTTAGCGCCGTATCCTATGAGTGCGGCTAAAAATATTAGTATGATAAAAAGATTAATTAGTTCGACAACATTTTTATTTTTTTCCGGCAGCTTCCTGATCAAGAAATCAACATTCATAAGCTTATTGTTTCTCAAGGCTACATCACCGCTCAAAAAAGTACACCATGCAAAAAGGCAGACCGCCATATCCACCGACCAGTTAATGGGGTAACCCAT
>Ga0307434_1001877_pt1 | contig 10688 bp, 8 predicted proteins | sample SalMarWE160220MG_FD_202156 | JGI IMG/M metagenome (GOLD analysis project Ga0307434, IMG submission 202156) | Salt marsh sediment microbial communities from the Plum Island Ecosystem LTER, Massachusetts, United States - WE1603-220 | ecosystem: Environmental > Aquatic > Marine > Intertidal zone >...
TATAAAAATGCCTGGCGAAACACTTACCACGACCTCCTCAGTTCGGACGCAATTCCCATCAGACCTGAGCGGATTTGCAAGGAACTGACCGAACGTCTTCCCGATGATGCTTTCGTCGTCGTTGATACGGGCCATGCGGGAATGTGGATGGGAGGCATGTTCGATCTGAGATCCGATCAGCAAAGCTATATTAGAAGTGCCGGACATCTGGGGTGGGCATTCCCGGCCAGCCTTGGGGTAAAATGCGGATTGCCTGACCGGCCCGTGATCTGTTTCACCGGTGATGCCGGTTTCTGGTATCATATCGGTGAAATTGAAACCGCCGTCAGGTGGAATATCAATACCATTATCCTGGTCAACAATAACGGCTCCGGCAATCAGTCTAAAAGGGGTTTTGATCGTGTATATGGTGGTCAGCAAACTGACCAGGCCAGAGAGCTCTGGACTTTCACCAATGTAAACTTCGCTAACATTGCCGAGGACATGGGTGCCGTGGGAATCAGGATAGAGAATGCCGGAGATTTTTCCGGTGCATTAGCCAAAGCTATAGAACTGAACCGACCTGTTGTGCTAGATGTAGTGACAGACATCGATGCCCTCGCTCCACTGGCAGTCGTTTAACCCAACGCAAATCTGAAGATTTAGGCTTATGAAACCTCACTCGGGCTCGCAGAGTCAAAGACCGGGTCTGCTGATCATGTTACTGTTGGCCACGAACGGATTTGTTGTATCCGCCATCGTTCGTGTCATCGACACACTAATTCCGCCAATTGCCGCGGAATTCCATACCTCGTTGGGCGAGATTTCCATTATCGTTGCCGGTTTCGCAATTGGATTTGGCATGTCGACCCTTATACATGGCAGCCTGGGCGACCAGTTCGGTAAGTTGCGGATTATTTCCATTGGATCTGTTATCGCTGGCATAGCAACATATTTCTGCGGTGATGCTGACAGTGTCAATCAACTGGCAATTCTCAGATTCCTGACAGGTGCTTTCATTTCGGCCTGCGTTGCACTCTCGATAGCCTATATTGCCGATCATGTAGACTATGGCCGACGACAGGCCGCGATCAGTCAATATCTGTCCGGAATAATGATGGGAACTTTTCTGGGAGCCGCATTTGCCGGACTGTTGATTGACTGGGCCGGTTGGCGGATTGTTTTCAAAATTTATGGCGTACTTCTTGTGCTGTCGGGAACCGCAGTAGCTATCACAATCCTTTCGCACCGATCTGAACCAACCGGCATAATTCAGCGCAAACTTAATCTGGAAAGTTATGTTTCGGTATTCAAACTACCCACAGCAAATCGGATTTGGTTCATATCTCTGTCAGAAGGAGTAATCTTTTTCGGTTGTATCGCTTTTATTGGTGCTCTTTTCCAGCACCGATTTCAGTTGAACTATTTCATGATTGGCCTTTTATTGGGGTGTTTTGGAATTGGCGGTCTGCTTTATACAATTTCGGTCAAATTCCTGATCAGGCAATTCAGCGAAATTCAGTTCGTATTAATTGGTGGTCTGGCGGTTTCCGCTGTTCAGATTTCCCTTGCCTTTATTGAACTGAAGTCATTGCTGCTATGGCATATGGTCATCCTCGGGTTCGGCTTCTATATGTTTCACAATACACTTCAGACCAAGGCATCAGAAGTCGCCCCGCATACCCGTGGTTTTGCTCTGGCTTTATTCTCCATGTCCATTTTTTTAGGCCAGTCCCTAGGTGCGTTTCTGTTCGGATATCTCATCGACCATCTGGGATTTTCCGTTGCGTTTTCCATGTCTTCGGTTATGTTCGCGACACTCACTCTTTGGTTCGCCTTCCAGATTCCAAGCGGCGTTTTGGGCAGTAAACCAAGACGCTGAATTCTGACGAAAGGTTTATTCACTCAGCGAAGTATGATTGTTTTTAAAATAATTCAGTCCAAGTCCCTTTCGATTTATATTTTAAAATGCACCTGGCTTACGAAATGATCATCATGTGACTGCACATTTATTGACATTTATTGATTTATGAACTGAACTCGGTTTTAGACTCGGTTCAGTTCTCCGCTTGAGTGCCGTTCGGATACCCAGGCGGAACCGGTAATCGAAAGTATATTGCAGACATTCACTGTAATTGGCTGAATTTTACATTAATTGACAGTGTGCAATCAAAATTGACAGTATGCAATCGATTGCATAGAATTAAAGAAACCACACAAAACGGGACATTCTAGATGCCCCAGTGTTAATCCGGGAGGAAGAGGTCCGCCATGTCAATTGAAGCATTAGATCCTAAAGAAATTCGATCCGACAAAATTGATAACAACTCCGCTGCCGTCGCACTAAATCCCCAATATAACTGGAATCGGGCGATACCGTCATTCGGTGCAATGGCGGTTGATACAGAGCAGCGTGTCGACTTTCGACGATTGCACGAATACCGACTGGCTCGCACGCGCCAGGCACTGAAAAACTCTGAATGTGGTGCGCTCTTGATGCTTGATCCGAACAATGTCCGGTACCTGACCAGCTCGAAAATCGGCGAATGGTCGCGGGATAAGATGACATCGTTTGCCATGCTGCCCGGCGATGGAGAACCTATACTTTGGGATTTCGGATCAGCAGCCTATCACCACAAAATGTATATGCCCTGGTTGAAGCCAGACAATTGTCGCGCAGGAAATCTGGGGCTGAGGGGAACAATCCCGCCTCATTTTGGATTGATGGAGTATCATGCCAAGGAATTTGCCGCTATTTTGAAGGAAAATGGTGTGGCGGATGCGCCGGTAGGCGTAGATTTGATTGAACCGGCCTTTCAGCATGAGCTCGAAAAGGCAGGAATAAAAATTGTAGATGGCCAGCAGATTATGCTCGAAGCACGCGAAATAAAGAACGCCGATGAGATTGCGCTTCTTAATAGAGCTGCGGCCATGGTCGATGCGGTGTACCATATGATATCGGAGGAACTCAAACCGGGCGTGCGGGAAAATGACATTGTCGCCAAAGCAAACAAACTGCTTTATGAACTCGGTTCGGATGATGTCGAAGCCATCAACGCCATATCAGGCGAGAGATGCAGCCCTCATCCCCATAATTTCACTGATCGCATGATCCGTCCGGGTGATCAGGCATATTTTGATGTTCTTCAATCCTACATGGGCTATCGCACCTGCTATTACCGCACATTTAATGTCGGAATGGCGACCCCGGCTCAGCACGATGCATATAAAAAAGCCAGAGAATGGGTGGACGCTTCTATAGCACTCATCAAACCCGGTGTGTCGACAGACAAAGTTGCCGCAGTCTGGCCCAAAGCTGAGGAATTTGGTTTCCCAAGCGAGATGGATGCATTCGGTCTTCAGTTCGGCCATGGATTGGGAACGTCGATTCATGAACGGCCGATTATTTCCCGGCTGGTTTCAATGGACAATCCGATGGAAATCAAAGAGGGAATGGTCTTCGCACTCGAAACATTCTGCCCGGCTACCGATGGCTTCTCCGGTGCCAGAATTGAGGAAGAGGTTGTCGTCACCGATACCGGATGCCGGCTGATCAGCCTGTTCCCGGCGCAGGAGCTTCCCATTTCCAACCGCTACTAAATCAAATTGGAAGGGGCGGAGGTCCATCCGACCTTGAACAGTTTGACGTGCTGGATATAAGTTGATTCAACAAATTCAACCGATAAGCGATTCAAATTAAATGCTACAAGAAAATGAACGATCGGAAGGGCTTCTCACCAATGATGACATAGGTCTAAAGACACGTTTGAAACTATATCGTCTTCAGGTGGAAATTCGACAAGCCGAGCAGCGGGCCTACGATTTATTTCTGCAAAATCTCGTAAAAGGGACCAGCCATTTGTCACTTGGCCAAGAGGCCATCGCCGCTGGCGTCGCCACGGCCATGGAACCGGGTGATCTCAGCTTCTGCACATATCGCGGACATGCACATACTCTTGCACGCGGGGTTCCGGTGGAACAGGTCCTTGGAGAACTCATGCAGCGCGACAATGGGTTGATGCGCGGCAAAGGGGGGTCCATGCACTTAACCTCAGTTGATCATGGCGTCATGGGATCTTATGCGATTATCGGCGCCCACCTTCCAATTGCCTGTGGAGCCGCCTGGCGGGCACAGTATACCGGGTCGAAGGATGTTTCTGTTTGCTTCTTTGGAGACGGAACAACCAACATCGGGGCATTTCATGAAGCGCTTAATTTTGCTGTGATCTGGAAACTCCCCGTACTCTTCATGTGTGAAAATAATCTTTATATGGAATATACGCCCATTGAAGTAGTCACGGCTGTCGAGCATCCCGCCGCTGACCGTGCCGCTGCCTACGGGCTGGAAAGTATTATTGTCGATGGCAACGACGCCGATGAAGTATATCGGACTGTATTGAAAGCGCTCGACAAGGCTCGCGCGGGCGGCGGCCCCTCTCTTATAGAGGCTAAAACTTATCGTCACAGTGGTCATTCGAGAGCCGATCCGGCCAAATACCGGCCTGAAGGCGAACTCGATAAATGGCTTGAGCGTGATCCGATTAAGATATACCGGACGCGATTGCTTGAATTTGGAGTTAATGAAGACACCATAAAATCGATTGAAGATGAGACTGCAAGCAAAATCGAAACCGCGACTGAATTGTGTAAAGCGTCACCTCCGCCACCGGAAGACATTCTGACGACGGATGTATATGCCGATGGAGGTTGGGCATGGCGGAACTGAGTTACAGGGAAGCAGTCGCCCGCGGCATTGCCCAGGAGATGAAGCGGGATGAGTTGGTTGTTTTTCTTGGCGAAGATGTTGCCGCAGCCGGAGGTGTATTTAAAGCTACTGAAGGCCTGCTTGATCAGTTCGGTCCGACCCGTGTACGCGATACTCCGATTTCTGAACAGGCGATTTTGGGTGCCGCCATGGGGGCAGCTATGACGGGCTTAAGACCTATTGCCGAGATCATGTTCTCAGACTTTATCGCTGTCTGTTTTGACTACATCGCAAATGAATTTCCAAAATCCCGCTACATGACGAACGGACAGGTAAAATGCCCCTTGGTTGTACGCACGGGCAACGGAGGTGCAGCAAGATTTGGTGCGCAGCACAGTCAAAGCGTGGAAAACTGGGCGATGATGATACCCGGCCTGAAGGTCGTAGCGCCTTCGACTCCAAGTGACGTCATCGGTCTTCTTGCCGCGTCGGTACGAGATCCGGATCCGGTCATATTCTTTGAACACAAATCTCTCTATGCCACCAAAGGAGAAGTTCCGGACGGTGAAATCGTTGATAGACTGGGCACGGCCAGAATAATCCGTCCAGGAAAGGATGCGACAATAATTGCGTTGGCATTAATGGTACACAGAGCGCGCGAGGCCGCCGAACGTCTGGCGGACGAACATGGAATTGATTGCGAAGTTATAGATGTACGCTCCCTGGTTCCTCTGGACATGCAGACAATATTAAAATCTGTGGCGAAAACGGGCCGACTTTATACAGTGGAAGAAAATCCGAGATTGTGCGGATGGGGAGCCGAAATCACTTCTATTGTTGCCGATGAGGCATTTTATGATCTTGATGGCCCAATCGTCCGCATCACAACCCCGCATATTCCCCTGCCCGCAGCCGACAACCTTGAAGATCTGGCTTTGCCCTCCGCTGATCGTATAGTCGCAAAAATCAAAACGACACTGAATTAGTGGAGCTGAAGACATGAATGTTTTGATGCCACAGCTCGGAGAAACGGTTGCCGAAGGAACGATCGGCAACTGGCTTAAACAAGTCGGCGATTACGTCCAGGCAGGTGAAGCACTGGTTGAAATTGAGACCGACAAGGCAACAATGGAAGTGGAGGCCACTCAAAGCGGCATATTGTCAACCATTCATGTGGCGGAGGGAGAGTCGGCCTCCGTTGGCGCAGTTATTGCCGTTATCTCGAAACAAGGCCAGGCGGCCACAGCAGAACGAAACGAAAGCGCGAACAATATTCCTGAACGGAGAGTGTCTGGAGGCGGGGAAGACATATTGATGCCTCAACTGGGGGAAACCGTTGCAGAAGGCACCATAAGCAAATGGTTCAAGAGTGCTGGAGATAAGGTGACGACCGGCGAACCGTTATTCGAAGTCGAAACCGACAAGGCAACCATGGAAGTGGAAGCGACCAGTTCGGGAAAACTTTCCGAAATATTTGTCAAAGAGGGGCAAACGACAGCCGTAGGAACACGAGTTGCCCGAATTGGAAATGGTGGCAGCGTTTCAAACGCACATCAAAGCCCGGCGGTAGCGGTGACGCGACAGGTGAATCTCAATCTCTACCAACCGGCCAGCGAACCCGCGTCAGGTCATCTCGATCCGTTCAACGAGGTCAAAACTCCAGTAATACATTTTGGCCGGGCGGAACTTTCAGATGGCATGAAGATTACCCCTGTGGCCCGTCGCCTTCTTCAACAGAATGGACTGGACGCTCTGGCGCTTGGCAACTTTGTACGGGCACAGGGTGCAAACAGAATAAGCAAAAAGGAAGTTCTTGCCGTACTCTCCGGAGAAATACCCCTGGCCAAGACTGGAATGGCCCACTTGCAAGCACACCCAGTTCAACAAGAACGTCCGGCATTTTTGAATGTCGTCCCCGGACCGGCCGACACGGTAATGGAACTAAACCGGTATCGAAAACTGACCGCCGAAAGACTGGCCGTATGTTGGCAAACGATCCCTCACGTTTATCAGGCGGTGGAGATCAACTTCCGGTCCGTCGAAGAAGTTCGGGATAGATACAAAACTTCATTTAAAGACCGACATGATATCTCCCTGACTTACCTGCCCTTTATTATTCGCGCCACATCTATTGCGCTTCAGGAATTTCCCCAGGTCAACGCAAAATTTGACGGCGAGAAACTGATTGTCTGCAAAGACATCAATATTGGTATCGCCGTAGACCTGGATCACAAGGGTTTGGTTGTCCCGGTACTCCATCACGCGGATGAAATGAGCGTTTCCGGAATTGCCCGTGCCCTTCACCGGCTTGCTCAAAAAGCCCGAGATGAAAAACTCCCTCCGGCTGATTTTGAAGGGGGAACTTATACCATTTCCAACAATGGCAGTTTTGGAACGTTGTTCACTACACCGATTATCAATGCCCCGCAAGTCGCTATCCTCTCGACGGATGCGATCCGCAAAAGACCGACAGTTATACGAACGGATGAAGGGGACAAGGTCGTACCGGAATTAGTTGGAACCATAGGGCAATGCTTTGACCACCGGGCTTTCGACGGTGCTTATTCCGCCAGATTCTTGAACCATTTAAAAGAAGTCGTTGAAACGCGTGATTGGTCCGGCGAATTCAATTGAAATTATGCAGTTAGGGACCGAATTTACCGTCCTTCGGACAGAGGAGACAATATGCCTGACAACAAACACACAATTGGATGGATTGGTATGGGACGGATGGGATATCCCATGGCCGAAAAACTTGTCGATGCCGGAATTAAAATCCAAATCTGGAATCGGACCCGCTCAAAAGCCGAGCCATTGTCGGATAAGGGCGCCGTCATTGTTGACCAGCTTTCGGATTTAAGTTCGGTAGATATTCTGTTCACCATGGTATCGACGGGAAGCGACCTGAATCAGGTTCTATTCGGTAAAAACGGCGTGCTCTCAGGAGCAGACGGCACGTCCCCTAAAATATTCGTGGACTGTTCGAGCATAGGCAGTGATGAATCGGTTGAATTCAGGTCAAAATTTTCTGAGCTGGGGGCAGGCTACATTTCGGCGCCCGTCAGTGGAAATGGAAAATGTGTAAAAGCGGGAAAATTAAGTGCGGTCGCTTCCGGCCCGGAAGATTCCTTTCAACAGGTCAAACCTTATCTGGAAACCTTTGCCCTGCGTGGGGTTTCCTATGTCGGTGATGGAGAACTTGCCCGATTCTGTAAAATTGCCCACAATGTCATGCTGGGTGTGGTCATACAGAATCTAGCTGAAATCACGGTTCTGGCGGAAAAAGCCGGCGTGCCAAGGCATGCTTTCCTGGATTTTATGAACAACAGCGCAATGGGTTCAATTTTTACCCGGTATAAATCCAATGCACTGGTCAATCTGGACTGGACAACCACGTTCACTCCTCCACTCCTGCGAAAGGACATGGACCTCGGCCTGAAATCGGGCCGGGAGCTTGATGTACCCATGCCGGTTACGGCAGCCGCCAGGGAGGCCCTGCAAACACACTTTGGGGCTGCCCGGCTGAAGGAGGACCCGGAGGCCTATCTCGCAGCCGATTTTTCAGCCATTCTGGAAACCGTTGCGCTTGGTGCCGGACTCGAACTCAAGCCTGAAAACGTTCCGGTGCCGACCGGACTGGAAACACCGGAATGACAGGCCATCGTAACTGGCATGAAATCCGGTCTCAGCAGGGTTAATCCAAATCGTTGATCAACGGGTGACTTCGCGTTTGAAACCGTCTTGAAGATGAGGATATTTCTCTGTCAGTAATGACCCGTGATAATAAGTTGGCTTGAACTGAGGCTGCTGCTTCAATGTCTCCAGCCATCGGGCTACGGTGGGCTTATCGCCCCACATTTCAGACAGGTTTATATCTTCAAGCCTGACGACTACCGGCATTATTGCAATGTCGGCCAATGTCAGTTGCCTGCCCATCATCCACGGGCCTCCGCTATCTTGTATGGTGTCATGCATTCTCTTTACTGAGCGCCCCAGCCGGTCCATTGCCGTGGCCATTTCTTTTTCTGAAAAACCCTTGCGCCCCATGGTAAGCAGAAATTCTTTTCGCAACGGCTTTGAATTTGCAAGTGCAGCGAATTCTTCGTCACTCATGGCCGCAAAATAAGGCAGGAAGGCCAAGTTGTATGAGGGGATGCGTATGGCGGGCGTAGGAATTTCGTCTATGTAGGCAACAAGGGAGCGCATTTTAGCCCGCTCTGTGGCATCCACCGGCACCAGGGGACACGGTTTGGGATAAATTTCATCGAGATATTGCATAATTACGGCAGAGTCGATGATGACGCTGCCGGCGTGAACAAGTGTCGGCACAACACCATTTGGATTGATTTTCAGATAGTCCGCCTTGAGTTGGTCCCCCGAAAAAAGATCAAGCTTATGCTCATGAAAATCCAGCTTTTTACTGTGCAAAACGAAACGGACACGCTGACTGCATGTAGACTGGGGCGCGTTATAGAGCTCAATCATCGTCATTGATATTACCGAAACACATCTCAGTTTTGGCCAGGAACCACGTTTCGATTCAAGTACCGGTTCGAGCCTTCTGGTGCCTGATCTTCGCCCAGTAATCCGGTTCCGATTTACTTTTCTGAAGCTCATCGTAGTTCTCGAAACCCGGCGCCATTGAACCGGAATTGCCCGCCAACACCTGATGATGTTCAATGTTCAGGGTTCGAAGCCATCGTTGCTGCCCCATGGTTATGGCAACAAAATAGCCGAGTTCAACGATTTCCGGTTCATCAAAATATTTATGAAGAGGCACCCAAATGTCATCTCCGGCGGGGAGATCCCAGACGATAGACTCAGTATATCTGAGGGCTGCTTTCTGCCTTTGGTCATACCGCTCACTGGTTTCAAAGTTTAGAAGTTCCTTATAGTCATTCTCGACCAGGCCTTCATTGGCGGATTTTTTCGAGCGCTGATTACCACAAAATTCACACAGGACGGAACGAGACACATAAACCCGGCAAAGCTCCTTGATCGAATGATCACAGACACCATTGTGGAAGACGTCCTTCCACGTGTTGGCGAACGACCAGAAAACTGCGGGCACCTGGGCTCTGACCGCCTGACTTTCAGGTCGCGGGGTCCCCTCCCGCGAGCAACGCTCGAGTTCGGTCAGCATATCGTTATCCAGCTGCTCGGGATCAACGTATGACAGCCTTTGATCTGGTTGCGTTTTAAATGTTCGTGCCATGATATTCTTCCTCTGTATTGAGAGAGACAATAATTACTGATCCTGAGATCCTATGTTTCTTCCGAACCTAACTGCCGAGCCATCCAGTCTGCGGATTGGGTTCGGTATTTGTAGCCACGATTATTGGCGACATGGCCACCATCTTCAATAATATTCAGATATACAGGTCCACTCACCCTATCTGCAAGTCGTTTACCATGATGTGACGGCACCACCTCATCGAGCTTGCCGGTCACAATATTAATCGGACATCTAATATCTGACGCACAATCCTTGAGCGTCATGCGGTCTGCTATCCGTCTCAATTCTTTTTCATCCCGGCTCATTGATCTTGCAAAAAAGGCAGATCTGGTTAACGCAGGAATGGAATCCAGTATTTCACCCCAGTCAAAAGGCCCGGACAACGAAATACAGGCCTTAATGTCTGGATGAAACGCGGCCGCCCGCGGAGCATAATACCCCCCAAGGCTCACACCCCAGATACCGATGTTCCCGTTATCGAGATCATCACGCATCCCTATCCAATCCAAAACAGCGCCCACCGGGCCCTCATATTCCGGACAGATGGGCATCGTGTATTCGCATTCGCCCTGCCCGGGTCCGTCAAATGTCAGGGTTGCCATTCCGCGCTTGAGAAACACAAGCTCATTGCTGTCCATTTCTTCCTTCGCCGAATCCAGTCCCATTGTCATAATTACAACCGGAGGCTTTGGCTGCCCGGCGGGCTTGCGCAAAATTCCTTTTAGAATCTTTTCTGACCAGGGAACGTCAACGGCTATGCCCGGCGAA
>Ga0307434_1001878_pt1 | contig 10685 bp, 6 predicted proteins | sample SalMarWE160220MG_FD_202156 | JGI IMG/M metagenome (GOLD analysis project Ga0307434, IMG submission 202156) | Salt marsh sediment microbial communities from the Plum Island Ecosystem LTER, Massachusetts, United States - WE1603-220 | ecosystem: Environmental > Aquatic > Marine > Intertidal zone >...
CAGTCGCTGTATTGCGTCAAACGAGTCGCACTGAACAGCCTGATTGGTCCAAAAAAACGAAAGATATAATGCAAGAACACCTAATGAGAACAATCAAGAATGGGAAGATAGATGACCAAACAGACCCTTCTTTTGAACAGCTCTCAGGGGATTTGGGCCGTGGATTGATTCTAATTTGCGACCATGCCGACAACGCATTTCCCGAGGGGTATGGCACGCTGGGTCTGCCGGTTGGCGAATTGAAACGCCATATCGCATATGATATCGGAGCAGCCGGAGTTACGCGTGAACTCAGCCGTCTATTGGGTGTTCCGGCAGTATTGTCTCGTTATTCCCGACTTTTAATTGATCCCAATCGATCGATCGACGATCCAACTTTGGTCATGAGATTGTCGGACGGAGCTGTGGTTCCCGGCAATGCTCACATTCAGTCCACGGAAATTCAAAAAAGAATCGAACATTATTACAAACCCTATCACAATCGAATTGATGAGCTGATAGACACTTCAATTGACTTCGGCCGCATACCCGCTTTGTTCTCTGTTCACAGCTTCACCCAAGCATGGAAAACCGTAAGGAGAATTTGGGACAGCACAATATTATGGGACAAAGACCCCCGACTGGCCAGGCCGTTGATCGGTGCCCTTGAGGGTGAAGAGGATCTTGTGGTTGGAGAAAATGTACCCTATTCCGGGCAATTGGCAGGCGACTGTCTTTATCAGCATGGAACAATGCGCGGGCTCGCACATGCCCTGATCGAAATTCGTCAGGATTTGATAGAAAGCCGCGAGGGCCAAATGGCCTGGGCTCAGCGTCTGGCAAGAGTGTTGGAAAATATACTATCAAAAGCGGACATCAATCGAGCCATCAATCGGGTTCAGTATTTTGGATCGCATACTGACGAGTGATTTCATTATTCTCAAAAAACAATTAAATACGAACTACAGTAAGAATTGTATGGAGTGAAACAATGAAAAATATTGACGGAAAAGTCCGGACGGAACTGGAAGCTGAAGTCTTTCGCCGTTTGGTTGCCCATTTGCAGAACCGAACCGACGTACAGAATATTGATATGATGAATCTTGCCGGGTTTTGCCGAAATTGCCTCTCAAACTGGTATCTCGAAGCAGCCCAGAGTAAAGGGTTGGATTTAAACAAGGAGGATTCAAGAGAGCTGGTATATGGAATGACCTATGATGAGTGGAAGAGTAAATACCAGTCCGATGCAAACCCTGATCAGTTGAGAGCCTACGAACAGGCCAGATCTGAAGAGGATCACTGAATATCAATCCGCGATAATTCCACAATCAATTGCAAAATTTGGCTTATCGACTTGAATGCCTTGCAACTGAAGATTAATGTCTGACCAGATATCACCAACGAATTTGATATGCAGGCGGGACGCCCCTGCAAATCGAAATTCCCTTCAAATTGTCAAATATCGAGGCTAAGGCTCTCAAAAAATTAATAAGAAAGTGGAGGCACAATGTCGGCTATTGAGCGCGCGACACGGGATCAACTTAAGGCATTTGTTGAGCGAATTGAAAGACTTGAAGAAGAAAAGGCAGCCCTCGCGGCGGACGTTCGTGAGATTTATGGAGAAGCCAAATCCATGGGCTTCGATGTAAAAGCCTTGCGTTCTGTTGTCCGCATGCGAAAAATCGATGCAACTGAGAGACGGGAACAGGAAGCGGTTCTGGAAACTTATCTTGCGGCGCTGGGTATGCTTGACAGTTAGTAACATATTGAGAACCGCAAGTCTGTTGAATCATTGAATGTGACGCTGATGGCGGAAGGCCTATTCAGTCTTGATTTTAGGATAAGGAGCTTACGGTTTAATCAAGTATCTCACGCGACCTGTGCTGATATTTGGAATTATGAAAATATGTAGTGCCGTTTTTTGAACGCCAACTTTTCCGGAATTAACTCAATAAATTGGCCGCCAGCGAAATTTGGCTGGCTAAGCATTAATTAACCCGCAAAATTTAATCTAATAAACCGGCGTATTGACAGATCAGTTTGATAAACCTATTTTCCGGCTTCGATCATTAGCATTTCACATTCCGGAAACGATGGCTCCGGTACCGAGTTAAAACGATGAAAATAAGAAATTCTATAAAGTCTTTGCGAAAGCGGCACCGTGACAATCGCGTCGTTCGACGTCGCGGGCGGTTGTTTGTTATAAACAAAACCAACCGTCGATTTAAGGCCCGCCAAGGTTGATCTGCAGGCATTGTCTTGATTTTTCATTAAAATTTGATCGGATTGGGCATTGGGCAGCCATTTGGCCCTGCGGGCATTGGCAAATCTGCAGGACCCAAAGGCAGCTGATAGTTGATGCCGGCTGGACAGTGGCTTCATTTGTCTATACCACGCGTTCCCCGTCCCGTTGAATCCCAGAGAAAATATTAAACCAAATTCCACGACAAGCTGAAACTTGACCCGCTTGTCGTGTTCAGCTGCCTGTTCAGAAAGTGCTGGGCACTTTATGGGGGCTCTAGTTTCTTGCCGATCGCTGCAGACCTCGGGGGAAAGGGGAGGGGCGCTCGAAATATTCCCCGGTGAGCAAACTGGGAACAGCCTGCCCCTGAAACTGTGAGGACCAAAGCATTTCCGCAAATTGATGACCTGGGCGAAACCTTAGTGGAATGAAAGATACCGGTTCATCGATCATGATGAAGGCTTTTTCAAAATCCGGTGGAGTTAAACGAGCAAGTTGCCGGTCCTCGCTGACTGAACTGTCACCCATCATCGGTAATATCGGAAACGGTCTATAGCTCAGTTCTTCCGGATGCTCATCATCAAAATCAGGGGCGCGCGCCCAATTCTCACTAACGATCTTTGGGGGGATGGGATGGCGATTCGAAGCATCTGGAGATGAACCTGGAATACGGTTCGGATCAGCTGAGGCCAGTCTGACTCCTTCGGCGGTGGTCGCAGAGTCAGATCGATCCCTGTCTCCGCCAATTAAAAAAGTAAACCAGGATTTGGAAACAGGTTTGGGTTCCGGGACAGATGGGTGCAATATTTTGTCTTTATGTTCGTTCAGACGGGAGACTGGTTTGGGACTTGGTACCAGGGAAGCATATTGAACAAGTGTTTCATCAACCTGAACACTCGTTTCAAAGGAGTCCGATAAAGAAGCAATCTGGGTTTGAGTCCGCTGCGGTTCAATGCGACCGAGTGCAACTAGGGCATCATGTTTTATACTGGGGCTAAGTCTGGCCATGGCAATTTCGTGGTCTCTGGCAGTTAGCCGGTTCCCGTCACTCGGGACATGCTTCGAATTTCCCCGCGGAAATAAGGCTGCCAGTTCATAGCGCGGCAGACGTGGCCAATGACGAACCCGTCCGGTATCCACGTGCACGAAAGGAAGCGCTGACGTAGGGTAATAGCCAACGCCGCCCCGTTCCCTGACAAGAGCCGAATTTCGAAGTTGGCGTACCGAAATATCAGGAAAATGAATATCGGCGGCCCTGCCTAGAATATGCTGAGAAAATTTTGCTTGACCACCTCGTGTTTTTCTCAGTTTCTCGTTGGTTTTTTTTGATCGGTAACCAGACAGAAGGTGTATTGGTTCGGTGGAACCCAATTCGCTATGGAGTTCCCAAATCAAGTCGATGAGTTCGGGGTCCATTTTGATTGGGATATCGCGCCTCCAGTCCCGCATAAAGTAATTGATCTGCTTTAAGGCTGACTGGATATACCGGCCATTCCGCTTATAGACTATCTCGAGAGTATCCTTGGTATGTATATTATAGAGCGAAATTGTACGGTCAGTGTCCTTGGCACCGAGCGAGGGTGCCGCGGGGGTCAACAGAAACAAAATGAACAGCCCCGATATACAGATCATGAGACATTTAAAATGGTTTTGAAATAGCTGTCGCATTCGTTTTTTCGGTCTGTTTGTCACTCGGTTACGGAAAATACAGTGGATGGCAATGGAAGTTCTGATTTCGAATCTATATTGCAATCCATTGGGTATTGCTAAGACGTCAGGATTGATTAATCACTAAAATGGTGGAAAAAAAGGCGGAATTCGTAATCTGCGAGTGTTAGATCGTCTTATTGCCACGCAATACCAAGTGAGGCCGCAGATTCTGAGACCTCTCGACACGGTGTAACTGAGGAATTCAATTCAAATTAGAAAACTAATTGGTCCCGAATACTATAGAGAATAATGACTGCAAGGACTGAGGCTGATATTGCCCAGCTCTGGCCCGGCGTTGTTGGGCCAATGCGACAGGATCCGCAGGATCTCTGGGAATCGCTTCGCCGGCAAACGCAGCCCAGACTTTGCGATCATGTCCGTAAATATCATTCGCATACCTGATTTTATCGTCCTCATCGATCCAGGCCGTGAAATAGCTGATATGGATCGGTATTTTTTTGGTCAGGGCCACTTTGGTGTTCTCGCCAGTAGCAATGGTTCCGGCAATTCGCCCCTTCGACCAGCCAGCTTCGTTATTCAATATGACTTCAGCAAGTTTTCTGGGATTTTGAACACGCATGCAACCATGGCTGTAAGCTCGGACCTCTCTTTTGAACAGATGCTTGGATGGCGTGTCATGCAGATAGACCTGATGCTTGTTCGGAAACAGAAACTTGATTTCGCCTAAAACATTACCAGGGCCAGGGGGCTGGCGGAAAAATACCTGTCCTGGTCTGGCCGTGTACCAATCGACATATGCAGGATTTATTTGCCTGCCACTGGCTGTCGAAACCTGAAGACCGATTCGAGCAACGTACCCCGCATTTCTCCTGGCTCCCGGCAAAATTTCATTCTGAACGATCGATTTAGGGGGGTACCAGTATGGATTAAAGACGATAGTTTCCATCTGGTCACTGAATATGGGCGTCTGATTGGTCACTTTTCCCGCGACCAGCCGCTCTTCGTGAATGGTCACTCCATCCTTCACAACCCGGAAGCGGTATTCAGGTATGTTCACTCGGATATGCAATGCACCAAGTTTTTTCGGCAACCAGCGCCAACGCTCCATATTGGCCAGAATTGTCTCAATCCGGTCTCTCTTTGTCCCATTGAGTGACTTTTTGGTTGAAGGGCCAACGAGACCATCCGCGGATAATCCATTGGCTTTTTGATAGTTTCGTACAGCATCAAACAGGTCGTCATCAAAATAATCAGGATCATTCGTGGCATTTTCCGCAATCGCCGGAAAGTCATTCTCAAGACGCTTGCGCAACAACGCCACATGGGGATGTTCCATACCAGCTCGCAAAGTCTGACCCTGCGGTATAATAACCCGATCCGCATTGAATTTTAGATTTCTCTGCCGGGCGAGTTCTTTCTTTAACAGTTTAAACTGGCGATGCTGTGGGTGCAGTCCAAGCAGATAACCTTCGAGATCTGATCCATCGGCCAAAGTCGCCATGACGCGCATGGAGTCCGGAAATTCCGGATTTTGATCGATGTATTTGCTATTCAGAGAACTCGGATCAATTCTTCCGGCAGCGGCTTGCCGGGCATAGGTAAGTGCGGCAAAACTAAATTTCAATTCAGCGTTAGCAAGAATTGAAGTGGACAGTTCCGACACAGAATTCAAGTCAATTAGACGAGGAACATCATAGTCATCTGATCTCAAACCATAGTCATCGGCCTTGCTTATAACATCTATGAGTTTCCGCGCTTTGGCGTTAAGGCCGTTGTCACTAATCCATACGGGAACAAAATCACGATCAGTATAAAAGCTTACCAGCACTCCGCGGTCCTTTTTGGCGAGTGTCGTGGTTTCACGAAACGGTTCGCTGAGCTGATCCTGAATCTGCATGGCAATACCATCAAGCCTGGTGACCAGCTCCTCGGGGCCATCAGGTTCGATAGCAAAGGCTGAAGAATTCCACATAAGCGTGGCACACAGTGCCATCGCCCCGCCAAAAGCTCTAAGCATGTTTTTGATCTCCCAAAATTTGCCAGAGGCTATCCGAGATTAGCCAAGTTTTCCAGTCATCTATCATTCTTAAAAATCAATTATGACAAATTCCTTAAGGTTTGTGGCGAAAATGCATAGACTCATATTGGCAAATTCCACAGATAGAAAAATTTTGTCATATGCAGAATACTAACCGACCTACAGAATACTAACCGACCTTACCAAATGTCTTATTATCAAACAAATTCATACACTAATTTAGTTAAGTTACAGGCAACTGCAATAATTTAACAGTCAATAATTATTGATTCTCAGATCGGACTGCCAACCAATCGAGGTTTTCATTTTTGTTTCGGCAACAGGACAGGCCCAGTCTTTGATTGTTACGGACGCATCAAAACTGGATTCGAAAAGGATGTCGTAAAACTGTTGTGTAATTCGGATTTTGTTAGTTTGCCGATCTTTTTCCATACCTAATTTGAAAGAGGCTGGAGGCCGAATTCGCGCATTTTGCGATAGAGGGTCGATCTGCCGATTCCCAGATATTTCGCAATCTCGGTCATGTGTCCGCGATATCGACCCATGGCGAGGCGTATCATATCCGCTTCAATTTCATCCAGCGAGCGGATATGTCCTCCATCCGTCAACGCGGGAATACCGACGTTGTCCCGACCCCGACTATTTGTGACCGTCATGGTATTAGGTATTGCGATGTTGCAGCCCACCATTGCAGGTCCTTCATCGTTAGTGAGGTCTGCAACATATCCGGGAGCATCCGGGATATGAACTTCAAAGCCTTCGACATGGGTGGCAATCTGGGGAAATTCTCCAACCGTCAGAATGTCTCCATCAGCCAAAACCACCGCCCGAAACACGGCGTTTTCCAGTTGCCTCACATTGCCCGGCCAGGAATATTTCACCAATAAATCGAGCGCGCTCTGTTCAATCTTTCGTATGGTTTTTCCTTCTTCGGCAGCAAAACGGGACATGAAGTGCTCAACCAAATCCGGTATGTCTTCAATATGGTCTCGCAACGGCGGTACATGGATTGGGAACACATTCAATCTGTAATATAGATCTTCCCTGAATTTGTTTTCCTTCACTTGGTCAATCATATTTCTATTGGTCGCCGATATCAGCCGGAAATTGACTTTGATGGACTTTTTCGAACCAACAGGGTCAATCTCGCCTTCTTGAAGCGCCCGCAGCAGTTTGACCTGAGCGTCCAGCGGTAATTCTCCGACCTCGTCGAGAAACAGTGTTCCACCATTGGCTTCGACGAATTTACCGGTTCTTTTATCTGTAGCGCCAGTAAATGAACCTTTTTCATGCCCGAACAGGATACTCTCTACTAGGTTTTCAGGAATAGCACCGCAGTTTACCGTTACGAATGGCCCACCGGAGCGTTCGCTTTCACCCTGTATGGCACGGGCCACGAGTTCTTTGCCGACTCCACTTTCACCCTCAATCAATACTGGTATGTTTGAATTTGCCGCCCGCTGACCCAGTTCTATGACCCGGTCCATGGACGGGCCGGAGGTGATTAGGTCGGCAAATGTCAAGGTGCCATTGGATTTGCGCTTAAACCTGGTAATCTCGACTTCCAGCGATGTTATCTTCAGGGCATTTCTAATCGATATTTCCAAGCGTTCCGGATTGACGGGTTTGACCACGAAGTCTGTCGCAAGCGCGCGCATTGCCGCAATAGCGGTGTCAATACTGCCATTAGCCGTCTGAACGATTACAGGTATGTTTAAGCCAAGAGGCTGCATCTGCTCCAGGACTGAAATGCCGTCAAGATCCGGCATAACCAGATCCAGAAGCATAAGTGAGATGTTTCTGGGTTCATTTGCTCGGAGTATGGACAGGGCTTCTTCGCCTCCGGAAGCCGTCTGGGTTTCATATCCAAATCGCTTTATAGTTTCTTCAAGGATACGGCGCTGGGCGGGGTCATCATCTACTATTAGAACGCATTTAGCCATGTGATTTACTCGACTGTACTCACTTCATCGACTCCGGCATCACTCCGCAACGCGTTGATTTTGAATTTGTTTGCAACCGGAGTTCGACGTCTGAAACCGGAAATAATGCCGCTATTCGGTGATCATATTGGAGAACAAGGGTAAACAACGTCTTTATAAATGGCCCATCCTGTCTAATATATGTGTTGTATTGAAACAAAATGCATGGAATTCTCTGTTCTCTGCACCATTTGGAACTATATACAGTCCACTGAATGTGGCCGAGTACCCGCACAAAGGAACATATTCCTTCAAAGAAAATCGGTCATGCGGGCGTTGGAATTCCGGCTTGGTATTATCATTTTTGAATGCAGGGATGTTAAATGTTTGGGAGGGCGCAATTAATGAACTGTTCGTATTTGCAATGGCTTGGTAGTTTTGTGATGAGTCCGAGCGTCGATCAGCAGGGTTCGGGCGGCATCGACCTGGGTGAAATGCCCGACTGGGACCTGAGTGATCTTTATTCGGGACTCGACTCAGAAGAGTTGAAAAACGATCTCGAACGGCTGCAAAGGGATGCTGAACAGTTTCATAACCGGTATCAGGGTAAGCTGGAACAAATTGTAGATCAGGGAACCGGTGGTGAGCGACTCGGGAATGCGGTTCGGGAATATGAGGCCCTCCAGGATCTTGCCGGACGCATCGGCTCTTTTGCCGGTCTTCTCTATGCAGGTGATACATCCAATCCGGAACGGGCAAAATTTTATGGCGATATCCAGGAACGGCTGACCACTATCAGTTCACGGCTGCTGTTCTTTGCATTGGAACTCAATCGCCTCGATGACAAACTTATTGACGATTGTTGCAGGTCATCTGAATTGGCCCACTACCGGCCCTGGCTTGATGATCTAAGGAAGGACAAACCCTATCAGCTGGATGACGAGCTGGAACAGCTATTTCATGAAAAGTCCGTGACAAGCAGAGGCGCCTGGAACCGGCTATTTAATGAAACGATGACGTCCCTCAAGTTCGAGGTCAATGGAGAAGAATTAAGTCTTGAACCCACGCTGAACCATCTGCTCGATGTTAATGAGGACAAAAGAAAAGAAGCGGCCCAGGCGTTGACCACTGTATTTCAGGAAAATCAGAGGCTGTTCACGCTGATTACCAACACGCTGGCAAAAGATAAGGAAATTTCCGATCGCTGGCGGGGCTTCGGCGACGTGGCCGATTCTCGGCATCTGGCCAACCGTGTCGAGGGATCTGTCGTTGACGCACTGGTCGATGCGGTTCGAAAGAAATATCCTCAGATCCCTCATCGCTACTATGCTTTGAAGGCTAAATGGATGAACAAGGAAAAGCTCGCGCATTGGGACCGCAATGCCCCTCTTCCCGACCAACCTTCACGCATTATAACTTGGTCCAATGCCCGCGAAATTGTTCTGCGGGCTTACAGCGATTTCGATCCAAAAATGTCGGAAATCGCGGATAAATTTTTTGTAGGCAACTGGATTGATGCACCGGTTCGAACCGGCAAATCTCCCGGTGCGTTTTCCCACCCCACAGTACCGAGTGCCCACCCTTATATCCTTATGAATTATCAGGGAAAACCGAGGGATGTTATGACGCTTTCCCATGAGCTGGGCCATGGTATCCACCAGGTGCTGGCAAACAGACAGGGCGCCCTAATGGCCCCGACGCCGTTGACTTTGGCCGAGACGGCCAGTGTATTCGGTGAGATGCTTACCTTTAAGGTTTTACTTTCAGATATTCAGGATCCGGCTGAGCGCAAGGCCCTTCTCGCCTCTAAAGTAGAGGATATGATTAATACGGTAGCGCGGCAGATCGCCTTCTATCTGTTTGAGCGCAATGTTCATACCGAACGCAGATCGGGCGAATTGACTTCTGAACGACTTGGAGAAATCTGGATTGAGGTGCAGCAAGAAAGTCTGGGACCGGCCGTTGAATTGAATCCCGGTTATGAGACTTACTGGAGCTATGTACCTCATTTTATTCATTCACCCTTTTATGTCTATGCCTATGCGTTCGGTGAATGCCTCGTGAATTCCTTGTACGCAGTTTATGAAAAAGCCGAACAGGGATTTTCGGAAAAGTATTTTCATATGCTGGCCGCCGGAGGCAGCAAACAATACCGGGAACTTCTTGAGCCATTTGGCCTGGATGCCAGTCAACCAGGTTTCTGGTCTTTGGGGCTGGAAGTCATTGAAAGAATGATCGATGAACTGGAAGCCATGGATGACTAGGAGACTTCTCGATCGGTATTTTCAAACCTTAGACCGGCGAGACGGTGACTAGATGGTGGATCAACCCGACAAGGAAGCCAACAGGTTAAGCGGACGCCTGCAAAGATACGCCCGTGTTGGCACCAATATGAGTGGAGTGGCGGCGCGTCTGGCCGGACAACGGTTTCTCGGGATTTCCAGTGATGGCGACAAGACTGCGGCGGAACTGACAGCGGCATTGGGTGGTCTCAAGGGGCCGCTTATGAAAGTGGCCCAGCTATTGTCGACAATACCGGATGCGCTTCCGGCAGAGTATGCGATGAAATTATCGACGCTGCAAAGTCAGGCGCCGGCTATGGGATGGCCTTTCGTAAAACGTAGAATGGCCGCGGAACTTGGTCCGGACTGGCTCAACTGTTTTGAGAGTTTCGACAGGCAGGCTTCAGCATCGGCTTCCCTTGGTCAGGTTCACAGGGCAGTTGGAAAAGATGGCCGCTCCTATGCCTGCAAGCTGCAGTATCCTGATATGGAATCCGCAGTTGAAGCGGATTTGAACCAGCTGAAAATTATATTTTCGATTCACCGCCGAA
>Ga0307434_1001881_pt1 | contig 10683 bp, 12 predicted proteins | sample SalMarWE160220MG_FD_202156 | JGI IMG/M metagenome (GOLD analysis project Ga0307434, IMG submission 202156) | Salt marsh sediment microbial communities from the Plum Island Ecosystem LTER, Massachusetts, United States - WE1603-220 | ecosystem: Environmental > Aquatic > Marine > Intertidal zone >...
ATCCCTATTATAGGAGCTGCGTTCCGGAATACTGAAAAGGAAAAAGAAAAAACCGAACTATTGATATTCCTCACTCCGTACGTTGTAACCAGACCCGAAGAATTACAGCAGATGTCTGAATCGGTACAGTCGGAAAGCAAACTGGTTCCGAACGCGGTAGGCCCCGGTGTTTTTGATGAGCATATGCGTGGCATGCAGAAAAGTGTTCAGGACCCGAATATAAAAGGTGCTCTTGATAATTCTGATGAGCCGCTTTCAGATGACCGGCAGTAGCCGGCATTGGTAGTATTCCTGACGCAGGTTCTTACTCTGTTTTCTTTTTCCCGCGTTTACTGCGTGTTTTGTATGAGTCTAATTGTTAGCGAGAGTGCTTTCGATAAGTTCGTCCGTTTCTGATGACAAAGTCTCTTTTGTGGCTTCTGCTTTTAGCGGCAAAGAGACGATGAAGGTTGAGCCTTTGTTTATTTCACTCTCGACCTGAATGTTACCGCCATGCAACTCGGTTAATTGTTTTGCAATCGTAAGGCCTAAACCTGTTCCCTTTTCTCCCGGGCCATCCTTTCTGCCGAATTGGGTAAACTTATCAAATAGCTTAGGGATATCTTCCTTCGCAATTCCAACGCCTGAGTCCTGAACAGAAATGATAATCTCTTCGTTTTCCTGATTACACGTCACCCGAACAAAGCCTTGCTCAGGAGTAAATTTTAGGCTGTTGGAAATAAGATTTATTAGAATCTGTTTAATTCTGTCAGAGTCAACACAAGCATCAATGCCCTGTTCGGGGACCTCGCAATCAAGATTGATGTTTTTTTCCTGGGCAAGACCTTTGTGTTCAGAGACGGTGTTTTTAATGAGTTCACAAATGTTTACAACCGTTTTTTGTAAATCCAGCTTGCCGGATTCAATCTTTGAGACGGTCAGCAGCGAATTAACAATCCTGCCGAGTCTCTCAACGTTTTCTCTTGCCATAGTTAAAACTTCTTTTTGCTTCGGGTTTATGTCGCCTGATATTCCGTCCAGAATGAGTCTTATTGCGCCCTGAATTATTGAAAGCGGCGTACGCAGCTCGTGCGAGGCAATGGATACGAATTCGTCCTTTAGCTGGTTATATTCTTTCAGTTTTTCATTTGCCTTTCTCAGGCTTTCTTCTGCCAATCTGCGTTCGGTGATGTTTTTGGCTATATGAACGGAACCGGTAATGTTGCCTTTCTCGTCGAATATCGGCGATATAGATACGCCGAGATGTATTTTCAGGTGTGGTTCATAAAATTCGAGAACGGATGGTTTATGCGTCTTGAGAGTCCACATATGAGGACAATCGGGGTGGGGCTCTTTTGTGTTATGGAATATTTCATAACAGGTTTTGCCGATAATTTTTTTTGGTTCTGTGTTGAAGGCTTTGGCAAATGCTTTGTTGACCCTGACGAGTTTGAAGTCAGTATCGTGGATCGAAACCATATCTGATATGGAGTCAAATGTTGTCCTCCACTCCTGAGCCGCGTTCATTATCTTTTCGCCGAGCTTCTTGCGCTCAATAGCATAGCAAATAGCACGTGCCAGTGTGTTTCCATCCGAATGTCCCTTGATGAGATAGTCCTGAGCGCCGCTTTGTACCGCTTTTATTGCCAGTGTTTCATCGGTCATTCCACTCAGCACAATGATTGGTATCAGCGGCATTTTAGTATGTAAGGTAGTAAAAGTCTCCAGTCCCTCACTGTCAGGCAGTCCCAGATCAAGCAGTACGATGTCATATTTATCGTTACTCAGGTACTCTATGGCCGTCGAGAGGCGACCAACTGATTCGACAGTGAATCTGGCCTGCTGTGAGGTTTTGACCAAAATCTGCTGGGCTAAACGACGGTCGCCCTCGTCGTCATCTACCAGCAGGACTTTTATTAGGTCATTCTGTTCTACCTGTGGTTGCTCTTCACATATACTTGTCTGTGTATCATTCATCGATTGCTACCTTTTATTTACGTTTTGGACCTTAATATCAGAGGTTTTTCCAAAAGTAAGGTTATTGTTTACAACATTATCAGTCCTGAAATTTCAGTATATAATCCTTTGTTCCATCGGTTAGAATTACTCTGTCTGGCTCAATCTGTTTAACAGTCTTGCCGGCAATTTTGTCGCCAACACATACGACCGATTCGTTGACCATTGCCTCGGATTTATCGTTTTCGCAAATAATAGCGAAGACCTTTAAGTTTGAAATCTCGCCTGTCTCTTCTTCCTGCTGGGGCCAGACGAAAGGATTCCTGCTCCAATCGGCAAATTCAGTTCTCTTTTTTGCCTCTATCGTTATCAGGGGCATTGTCTGTTCAGATGTGTTTGCCGAAACGGCCGCAGGCTTCTTTCCTTTTGGTATCCAAATGAATACAACCACAATTATAAGGAAAATCAGAATTGTCAATTTGCTATTACGTTTCATCTTCTGTTTCCACATACAGATTAAGCACAAGTTCAACATTTAACCTGGGTAAACTGTCTTTGCCTGGGTGTATTGATATGCTGTCTATCTCTGCGATACTGTGAAAAAACTCTTCAATGTATATTAACAATTGTCCCAGGTTTTTGTATTCCGATTCTATTGTAAAACTGATGGGCAGCTTACCGATGCGTGGTTGAGCTGTTTGTTGTAAATCCCTCGGCGAGATAGAACTGAAATTAAGCCCAAGGCCCCTTCCTTTTTCGGTTAGCTCAACGATTGCCGTAGGAACCTCATTTTGCTCTATTATCTCGCATTTTGCGCTTAAATCCCTTACTGCAGCGATGGCAGCACGCTGGCTCAGCAGTTCAGATTGCAGCTGCCCCAGACTGTTTGCAGCCTTGTGTAACCTGGTTATCAACGGCCAGTACGCAAAGATTAGAATAATCAGGCCCAAAAGCACACAGCAGGCGTATAGAATGTGCGGTTTCCTATAGGATTCTAGGATTGCTTTCAATCTAAACGTTCTATCCGTATTTTTTGCTTCAGTTTTCATTCAATACTTAACCTTAACTCAAAGGTATTGAGTTTCTCCCGGGTTGAGTCTTTTGTTGATATCAGATTTACTTTCTTAAATATTCCTTTTTCCAATGAGCGCATAAAATTAGTAAGAATTTTCTCTCTATCAGGAGCGGGTGACTTTATTTGACCTCTTAATGTGAGTATGTTTTTCTCAGTGCTTATTTCAATCAGACAAATTTGCTCAGAAATAAGGTTGGATATTTCTTTCAGGGCATCGCTCCAGTAAACGCGCTGGTTCAAGATTTCCTGCAGAAAGACCTGGTTCGGAACCTGTGCCATCTGCGGTGATAAGGCGTTAAGCTCTAACTCTGCTGCGGCGATACGTTTATTATAAATGCCCAGGCTCAATCTCATTCCTGTATATAATATCATCAGGCTTACAATCACCGCAGTAACCAGGGCCTTAATTGAAGACCGCTTAATTAGCAGCCTGGTTCGCTGTTTTATCTCTACAGGCAGTAGGTTGATGCCGCGTGGTGAAGACAAAGCCGCGCCTAAAGCTGAAGCAAACCTGCTCATTGCCTCCGGCTCATCGTCAAGTATGGAAGGTTCACTTGGTGAAAAATCTATATCCGGATTACCCAGCCGGACAGGAATACCCAGGCTTTCATTTAAGTTTTTGGCCAGATTCTTAAGGTTGCTACCTCCTCCCAATAGGAGTAAAGTATCGACTCCTGCACCACCCTCCTTTTCACGATAGAAAGCAAAAGAACGTTCAATTTCTGTTGTAAGTTTTTCTAAATTCGGCAGTATAAAAGCAATAAGCTGCGCACCGGTAATTTTGCCCTCTAATATCTCAGAATCGTCGGAATCGACTATGCCGTATTTTTTCTTAATGCTTTCCGCCTCTTCTAATGTCAGCTCTGTTTTTCCGTGAGCAGAAACAATCTTTTGTGTCATATTCAGCGTGACATCGTGGCCGGCCACAGGTAGTTTCCGGTTAAATACAGGTACTCTATCCTGAAAAATAAAAAGCTCACTGAAATTATAGCCAATATCCAGCAGCGCAACTGCCCCTTTTTCTTCTGAGTAAAGATTAGCGATGACATTTTTTAAGGCAAAGCCGTGCAGGGTAAATAAATAGGGTTCGACGCCTGTTTGGCTTAGTAAATTAAGGTATTTATCGACAGTTTCCTTAGGGCAGCAGGCCACGGCAACTTTAAGTTTTTTTACGTCGCCTTCGGTGATTTCCTGAAGAATTTCGTAATCTATAACTGCCTGCTCTATCGGGAAAGTAATTAATTTTTTTATTTCCCATTTAAGAGCCTGCAGGATTTCGGATTTGGGCATAAAGGGGATGACGGATATTTTCGTGCAGCTCTGGAAGCAGTTAATGACCACATTGATTTTTGCATTTTGTGTATTGACGTCCCGGAACAAACTCTTTATCGCATCTAATTGGTCATCATGACTGTCTTTGTGAGAGTCTATTTCCCGCAACCTAAGCTTCAAAGGAACTAACCTGCCTTGCTGATAGATAAGTTCAACCAGCTTTATGGAGAAGCTTCCAATATCCAGACCAATAAGCCCGGTTTTTTCCGGAAGAAATTTTGTTATTTCAGGAGGAGTTCTCATCATCATATCTCCAGCCAGGCATCAGTCATTGGGATTATTGTTGAGTTTACATCCTGCCGTAGAGTGCGGGATTGGCCGTCTATAGTTCCGATAGATGTTAACCGGTAATCACTTCCCAAATTAGTTACACTAATATAGAACGTTCCTTCGCCTAAAGGTACGGCAGAAGTCGTGCCTGTCCAATTGGGGTTCTGTTTCAGGCTATATATGCCGTAATGAATTCCCGCGTCGGCTAAGTAAAAGGTCTGGCTTTCTGTTATTTGTGCCCCTGTACTTTTTGTGCTCAACTGCACAAAACCAAGATACGCCCCGACCACCGAAGTCAGGACAATCATCACCATTAAAATGAACAGTAAAACCACTCCCTTATTACAATAAGTTCCTCTTGATTTGTATTTATTCAGCAAAATTTTCATAAGTTTCTCGGTCTGACCTTTGTTCTAAGCCTTACTATTTCGTCACTTCTTTGTACTACAAAGTCCAGGGTAATCTGATTAGTATTTATCGTTAAAGCTGTCGCTGGTGCCGCAGCATCGGGAGAGACTATATCTCGTAAAATCAACACTCCATCCCCGGAGGTCGGAGCATCTCCTCCATCTATATTGGCTTTGCGTAAATCGTAAAGGCTTTGGCTATAAGTAGAATCCAAAGTCCCATCAGCGGCATTATACAAGTACAAAACGTATGTGTTGCCGGATAAATCGTCGTATTGAATAGTGTGAGCAATATCACCACTACCCAAGTCATACTGACAAAGACTGCCCTGGCCCATTTCTTGTAAGGCTCTAACCGATTTCTCTATAGCGTAACTCATATCTTCACGAATCTCCGTGTGCAGGCCTCCGGTACTCCAGGCCCGCATGCTCACTGTAAACAAATACGCACTTACGCCCAGCAAAACCGAGAGAAGCGCAAATACGATTAAGGTTTCCATTAGTGTAAAACCTCTTTTTTTGTATCTGCGACTATCTGCTTTTTGGCTATCCAAGTTCACCTGTGCCTCAATAATTAGCGATGAGTGTTTCCACCGCCACCGATTGAGTACTGCCTTTCTGTGTCCATTGCACGGTAACTGTTACATCCTTGAGTACATTCGCGCCATAGGGTTCATCTATACTTACCGTGCGTTGGCCTACCCAGTCAAAGCCGATTGAGCTTCCGGTTTCAGTGCCGGCGCTTATGCCGCCGAAGGCGGTATCTTTCAGCTCCTCTATCTTTTCGTTGGCCAGATTAAGAGCGGTAAGCCTGTACTCAATGTTAGCGTCAGCGTAAATACCAAAGCTCATAATCCCCATCAAGGTCACCAGCCCGACAGAAATAAGAACAATAGAGATAAGCAGCTCAATCAGCGTAAATCCTGCAGTCTTCTGCGGTCCTCTGGACATAATTTCTTCCTGTTCTCATGTTGCCCCCTTAAATTATCCTCTGATAATTATGGTAGAAGAGTAGCATTGGTAGCGACTATATCGTCGTCTCTCTCCGCTGCTGTAAGCCCACCCCCGTTGCTTATCTCTGCCGCTGTAACGTCCGCACCCCCATCCGGCCCCTTGGAACAGATAGCATAGTAATCTGTGTCGCTTGCTCTAACATAATAATATTCAGTGGTAGCGGTGGCACCAAAAGGGTCATAAAGCGCCGAGGCAATAAGTTGAGGTCCAGGGGAAGCGCTCGCATCCAAATAGGTAACATACGGCGTATTGCTGCTGGCAGGATAAGCATTGCCATGGTGAATAGCATAAGATTCTATGGCGGTTTTAAGAGTCCGCAGCTCACCCTGTGCCTTGGCGATATTGCCTTCCTCCTTCATACCTTTAAACCTTGGCAAGGCAATACCTACCAGAATAGCCATCACTGCCATCACAATCATAAGTTCTATTAATGTGAAAGCCCTCTTCATTTTAATTTCCCCTTTCTGTTCTTTTAGTGAAATACAATTCATTTTAATTTCCCCTTTCTGCAAAAAACAATTTTTGGTTTTTCAAAATCTAACAAATTCTATCTTCTTAATAGCTTGACCATATTAAACATTGGCAAAAGCATTGAGGCCATTGTAAAAGCCACGACTACCCCAATTGCTAATAAAAGTATTGGCTCAAGACTGGCGACCATTTTTCTGATGCTGTAACCAATGGCACGGTCGTAAAAGTCACTAATCTTGTTTAACATACCCTCGAGGTTGCCGGATTCCTCGCCTACGGATATCATCTGTACGGCATCGGCTGGAAACTCTTCGCCTATCCTTAGGCTTTCTGCAAGACTTCCACCTTTTTCTATTGACTGGCGCGTCTGCTCTATAACACGACCCAACACCCGGTTATTCACCACCTTGCTGACAATATCCAGGGATTCCAAAATAGATACGCCGCTTCCGACCAGCGTGGACAGTGTGCGAGCAAAACGGGAAATGCAGGTCTTACGAACAATTTGTCCTATAATAGGCAGTTTCAAACTGACCTGGTCAAATCTGGACCTGCCTGTCTTGGTTCTGATGTATCTTCTGATACCTACGAATATGAGTACACCCGACAGAATAATCAGATACCAAAACTGTCTGATAGCTGTACCTATGCCATAAAGGATGATTGTAGGCAGGGGTAAGCTGATTTCTGCACGATTGAATATTTCTACAAATTTCGGAATAAGAAAAGTAGAAAGAAAAATAATCACACCAGTGGCTGCTACAATTAGGATTATGGGATAGTATAAAGCTTCCTTTATCTTACGCTGCAAGTCCGCACGGGCCTCGGTAAATTCGGCATATCTGTTCAGGATTTTACCTAATTCCCCACTGACTTCGGCGGCCTTAACCATACTTATCAAAAGATGCGGAAAAACACGCGGGTATTTTGCGAACGCCTCCGAGAGGCTTTCTCCTGCCTGCACACCTCGAGATATGCCGCCAATTATCTCGCTGAGTTTCTTGTTTGCACATTGCTTCTGTAAAATTTCAAGAGCGTTTATTATGCCTATGCCGGCATTCAACATGTTGGCGAGCTGAAGATTAAACATAATAATATCTTCAGTTTTTATTCGTCGGAACAAGCTTCCCAATTGCTTCAGTTTCAAGCCGCCAAGTACCTCTGTGGTGATTGTGACCGGTGCATATCCCATCCGCTGCAATTTCTCTGCCACTTCCTCTTGTGAAAGAGAATCTATTACGCCCCTGACCAGCTTACCTGTATTATCTCTGGCTTTATAGCTGAAAGTAAACAAGACTTACTTCTCCTCAGCAACGCGCATAACCTCCTCCATTGTGGTTATGCCGTCATTTATTTTCTTTTCCCCATCTTCACGAAGCAACTGCATACCTGCTTCAACCGCCGCCTTGCGAATCTGGTCGGCTGAAGCTTTTTCGGTAATCAATTGTCTGATTTTTTCACTCGGTATCATTAGCTCAAAAATTCCTATTCGGCCTTTAAAGCCGGTCTCGAGGCATCTCTTGCAACCCTTACCTTTGCATTCTGAACAGATTGTGCGTACGAGTCGTTGTGACAATACTCCAATAACGGAGGACGAAATCAGAAACGGCTCGATTCCCATATCAACAAGCCTGGTTACTGCGCTTGGTGCGTCGTTGGTATGCAGAGTAGAAAAAACAAGATGGCCTGTTAATGCCGACTGAATGGCTGCTTTGGCAGCTTCGATGTTACGGATTTCTCCAACCATGATGACATCGGGGTCCTGCCTCAAGATAGCGGACAGACCATCCGCGAATCTAAGCCCGACTTTTGGATTGACCTGCATCTGACGAATACCTGCAAGATGGTATTCGATTGGATCCTCAATGGTAATGATGTTTTTATCCTCGGAATTTATCACATTCAAAGAAGCATACAACGTGGTAGTTTTACCTGAACCTGTAGGGCCGCAAACTAATATTATCCCATGTGGACAACGAATCAATTTCTCGTATTGAGTCAGAACAAAAGGAGAAAAACCTAACTGCTTTGGTTCCAGGATTACCTGACTTCTGTCCAGGAGACGTAAAACCACGTTTTCGCCATATACAGTAGGAATGCAGGATACACGAATATCGATATCCCGACCTTCCATTTTCATCTGGATACGGCCATCCTGGGGGACTCTTTTCTCGGAAATATCCATGTCCGACATTATTTTTATGCGGGAGATAACAGCAGATTGCAGATACTTGGGTGGTCCGGTACGCTCGTGGAGAAGCCCGTCGATTCTAAATCTGATTCTCAGGCTTTCCTCCTCCGGTTCAATATGAATGTCACTGGCTCCCTGATGCACCGCCTCGATAATCATCAGGTTCACCATTTTCACTACCGGTGGTTCTTCAGCAATCCCCTGGAGTTTTTTTAACTCTGATTCCTGACTTGGCTTTATCTCCAGCTTTTCACGGTCCAGACTCTCGATTACGTCCTCCAGTGAACCTTTAGCTCGGTAATGCTGCTCTAATGTCTTTTTAATCGCTGTCTCTGTAGCGAGCGCCGGTTCAATGTTGAAACCGGTCTTCATATGCAGCTCATCTAACGCAAAGACATCTAACGGGTCAACCATAGCTACTGTTAAACTATCAGCGATTTTTAATATAGGAACGAGAAGGTGTTTTCTGGCGAGGTCTTCCGGTATCAAATCAATTATTTCCGGTTCAATAAGATAATTGGTTAAATCGATTAATGGCAGGTCGAACTGTTGACTTAAGAATGCGGTCAGGTCATCCTCGCTGATTAAGCCTTTTTTTATAATAATTTTCCGCAGAGGTTTTGCATTTGCCCTGGCTTCGAGTTCCACCTGCCTGAGCTGGTCGGCTGTAATAAGTCCTTTTTCCACCAGGCTCTCACCGAGCGATTTTTTCTCAGTATTTATCATCGTGCACGTTACTGATTTATAAGTTCTTTTATTTTCGAAAGTAAGATTTCCGGATCAAACGGTTTTGTCAGGTATGCATTGGCGCCGACTTCCTGGCCAAGCTTTATGTCTTTTTCCTGTGTTTTCGCTGAAAACAATATTATAGGAATCTTCGCGTATCTTGAATCTTTCTTAAGCAGCCCACAAACCTTGTAACCATTTATCCTGGGCAGCATTAAGTCTAATATGATTAAATCCGGTTTATCGCTTTTTGCCTTGTCGAGCCCTTCCTGACCATCGCTGGCAGTTAAGACTTCATAATGATGATACTCAAGATACATCTGGACCAACTTAACGATACCGTCTTCGTCATCAACGATAAGTATTTTTTTGGTATCTTGTGTCGTTACCTTTTCTTTTTCAAGTTCTTCCGATATCATACAGGTTATCCGAAACAATAAAAAATCGTTAACTATCCGTCAGAACCTGTCAATACTCTTAAACTCACTATTTTTATATCTTCAGGTTCAACTACCCCCCCCATAATACTATTGATTTTACCCGTACTCCGGGCAGTTTTTTAACTTATGAGCACATCCTGTCGTATTTATTTTGTCGTCAGATTCTTAGAGTGGATTTAGTCTAATCCATTGGAATAAAACGGAAGATTTGCCCTGTTGCATTATAGGACGGCTCTGTTAACTGTTCCTGATGCAGTAGCCGCAATGGTCCGAAAAAATATATTTATTCTTCCTTCGTAATACTACGTCCGTGAGGGCGTAGATGGAAGTACCCGCTGTCTTCCTGTATAATTGTCTTTATGGAATACAGGAAACAGGCTCATGTAGTGTATTATACTCGGTATCATATTGTGGTGTCGACCAAATACCGCAGAAAAGTATTGAAAGCCGGTATTGGCGACTATTTGCAAAGGAAAATAAAGCAAATAAGCAGTTTTCATCCTGAGATAGAAATATTGGAGGTAAACACTGATTTGGATCATATACACGTATTAGTATCGATTCCACCCAAATTTTCTGTCAGTGAAATTGTTAATATGATAAAAGCCAATACCGGCAGTGCTATGCGTAAGAAGTTCCCCTTTTTAGATAAAGTCTATTGGGGCGTAAATGGTATTTGGTCGACAGGCTACTTTGTATCAACTGTCGGAATAAATGAGTCCACAATACGAAAGTATGTTCAGATGCAGGGAGTGGAAGACAGCGGGCAAGCGAAGCTTGAATTCTAAAATGCCACGTCCGTAAGGGCGTGGTAGTTTACTT
>Ga0307434_1001884_pt1 | contig 10672 bp, 8 predicted proteins | sample SalMarWE160220MG_FD_202156 | JGI IMG/M metagenome (GOLD analysis project Ga0307434, IMG submission 202156) | Salt marsh sediment microbial communities from the Plum Island Ecosystem LTER, Massachusetts, United States - WE1603-220 | ecosystem: Environmental > Aquatic > Marine > Intertidal zone >...
TCTGAGCTCGTTGCGGTAAAAACTCGTTTGCCCGCGAGCGGAAAGGGAGTGGAAATAGGGGTGGGGAGCGGCAGGTTTGCGGTTCCCCTTGGGATTAAGGTCGGCGTTGAACCGGCGGTTGCGATGAGGGAAATCGCAAAAGGCAGAGGGATCGGGGTTATTGGCGGTACAGCAGAGGCCCTTCCATTAAAGGAATGTTCATTTGATTTCGCCTTGATGGTAACGGCCGTATGTTTTTTTGATGAGCCCGAGACCGCATTACAGGAGGCATACCGGGTGCTCAAGCCGAACGGTTCGCTCGTTATCGGGTTCGTTGATAAGGAGAGCTTTATCGGCAGATTGTACATGAAGAGAAGACACGAGAGCCTGTTCTACGATATTGCCACGTTCTTTTCAGTTGATGAGGTTGCGGGTTATCTGAGAGGAATAGGCTTTAGGGATCTCGAGTTTTCTCAAACGATCTTTCATCCCTTAAAGGAGATTACGAATATTGAGCCCGTAAAGGACGGATACGGTGAAGGATCATTTGTGGTAATACAGGCAAAAAGGTGAAACAGGAGAGAAAGTAGTCGGTGTTTTCGTAATAGATGATTGATTTCATCGGATTTTTTGAGTACAAAGTTAGGGAAAGTATTCTCTGAGGATTCATTTACGCATATAACAAGGAGGAGAAACAATGGATATCAAAGCAATAGGGGTTATCGGCGCGGGCCAAATGGGATCGGGTATTGCGCAGGTAGCCGCTACTAATGGATTTGATGTGGTTATGAATGATATTAGCCAAGAATTTGTTGATAGGGGATATGGCGCGATTCAGAGCAGCCTCTCCAGGTTGGTAAAGAAGGAAACCATATCCTCCGAGAAGATGAATGCCATCATGTCCCGGATAAAGGGCTCGACAGGGATCACCGATATGAGGGAGGTGGATTTTGTGGTGGAGGCCGCAACCGAGAACGAGGAACTCAAGCTGAAGTTATTCTCCGTGCTTGATGAAATCTGTGCGCCCGAGGTGATCCTCGCATCCAACACCTCCTCGATCTCAATCACCAGGATAGCCGGGGTCACGAAACGACCTCAAGGGGTTGTAGGCATGCATTTTATGAATCCCGTGCCGATGATGAAATTGGTAGAGGTTATAAGAGGTTTGGCGACCTCAGATGAGTGTGCAGCCATCACCATCGATCTCGCAAAAAAAATGGATAAGACCCCGGTGGAGGCGAATGATTTCCCCGGCTTTATCAGCAACAGGATACTCATGCCCATGATAAATGAGGCTATTTTCGCCCTCTTTGAGGGGGTGGGAAGTGCAAAGGCAATTGACGATGTCATGATCCTGGGGATGAATCATCCCATGGGCCCATTGACCCTAGCCGACCTTATCGGGCTCGATACGTGTCTTGCCATTATGGAAGTGCTGTATAGAGGCCTGGGAGATGCGAAATATCGTCCATGTCCACTGCTTAAGAAGTATGTGGATGCAGGCTGGCTTGGGAGAAAGACAGGCAAAGGATTCTATGACTATAGCAATTGAGCGCCATCGGAATAGCAGAATAGTTGCATGCAGATGGTAAAAGGTTGGGATGTTTTAATAGTGAGGCGCAGTGATGTTTGAGAGTGAGGTTAATCCTGAGAATATCAAGAAGGCGGATTTTGTGGTTGCGATACCCTCTTACAATGAGGCGGATTCGATTGCCTTGCCTGTGCAGCAGGCCGACAGGGGCATACAGTCATATTTCAAGGATATGAGATCAGTCATTATCAACTGCGACAATAACTCGGGAGACGGCACCAAGGAGATATTTCTGAGCATAAGGACCGATACGCCCAAGATATATATATCGACGGAACCGGGCGTAAAAGGGAAGGGCAGCAATTTCAGAAATCTCTTTCAAAAAAGCACTGATCTCGGGGCACAAGGTGTCGTAGTTGTTGATGCCGACCTGAAGAGTATCACCCCGGCGTGGATAAAACGGTTAGGAGAGCCCCTATTCCAGGATTTTGGCTACGTTGCCCCTCTCTATGTGCGCCATAAGTACGACGGCACCATCACCAACTCGATTGCCTACCCCCTGACGCGGGCGCTCTACGGCAGGAGGGTACGGCAGCCCATTGGCGGAGATTTCGGCTTTTGCGGAGATTTAGCCAGGATCTATCTCGAGAGCGATGCCTGGTCAGAGGCAGTAGCTAACTTCGGTATTGATATCTGGATGACGACCATTGCCATGAACGCAAACATACCCATATGCCAGGCCTTTATGGGCAGGCCCAAGATCCATCGCGCAAAGGACCCCGGCGCGGATCTCGGCCCCATGTTTCGGCAGGTGATAGGGACCATGTTCGATATGATGGTGAAATTCTATCCTTTCTGGAGCAAGGTAAAATGGAGTAAGCCCACCTCGATTTACGGGTTCGGTCTCGGAGAGACGGAGATGCCGCCGCCGGTGAAGGTACACCAAGGGCTTTTGTTCGAGAAATTCCAGGATGGATTCAACCGCTATAGTGATCCTTGGAAGGGGATCTTGCAAAAAGAAACGGATACCAAACTTCAGGAGATACGGGGCATGGATCAAGATCGATTCGAATTCCCTGTTCATCTATGGATCAATGTCCTGATCGATTATGCCATTGCATACCGGGATCGGGTTTGGGAGGCGGCTGAGCTCCTGGATTCTCTCATCCCCATATACCTGGGCAAGACCCTTTCCTTTGTGAAGAAGACCGCGAGGATGTCCGTAAAAGAGGCGGAGGAATTTATCGAGGAAGAGTGTGTCCAATTCGAGGGTACCAAGGGCCTGTTACTCAAGCGTTGGGACACAAGGACCAGTCGATAGAGCCCTTATTGTTCACCTTTATTCGCAGGAGAATGAGCTATGGCCAAGATATTAGTTGTGGATGACGAGGAGCACATTAGGTTGCTTTACTCAGAGGAGCTGAGTGAGGCGGGGTATGAGGTCATCACGGCCGCAGATGGTTTCAAACTGATAGAGAGGATAGAAAAGGAAAAGCCCGATCTGGTGGTATTGGATATCAAGATGGTTGATTATAATGGGCTCGATCTCTTGCAGGAGATTAGGAACAAGTTCTACGACCTGCCGGTAATTCTCTGTACTGCCTATGATACGTACAAGGAGGATATCAAGGCCATTGCCGCTGATTTTTATGTGATCAAGTCCTTTGATTTAACGGAGCTCAAGAAGAAGATTGCAAGGGCGCTGGAAGCCAACATCCCCTAGCCATTCTTTTGTCAGGTGTCGGCCCTGAGCATAAGGTATATACCAAACAGAGAGAAAAGGAGGTTGGCGAGCCAGGCGCCTAACAGGGGAGGCAAGGCTCCGGAGAGGGCCAATGACCGAGACAGGCCGAAGGCGAACAGGTACAGAAAACTGATGCCTATCGCGATAGTGACGCTCAGGGGTATGCCGCCTTTTCTTTTCTTAAAGGCAAGGGGAATTCCTACTAAGGTGAGCACCAAAGAGATAAAGGGAAAGGCTATCTTAGTATTGAGCTCTACCTCTGATCTCGTTGAGTCATACCCCTCTTGTCTGATCTTTTTCGTATAGTCCCAAAGCTGCCAGAAGCTCATTTCCTCCAATGATTTCATAGCCCTCTCGAAATTATCAGGTGTTTCAGGAAGATGTAGAAGTTGGGAGGCAAACTTCATGGACCTCCGTGATCCATCGGCTTGTATTTCTTGAACGAGCCCATCGTTCAGAAGCCAGCCTTCCTCGCTCCATAAGGCCTTCTTGGCATCGATCCTCTTGCGGAGTGCAAAATCCTTATCGAATAAGAAGATGGAAAGCCCTTCTATGGTCTTCTTTCTGCCGTTATAGATTCGAATCTGATAGATAGAGTTTTCTCCCCTGTACCAGAGGTGAGATAATGTATAGGCCCCTTGCGAGCTCGTTTTCTCGACCCGCATGTTCCAGATAGATTTGGCCTTTGCACTGCTTAGAGGAACAAAGGACTCTGAGAGAAAAAAGGATCCTACCCCGATAATCAGAGAGGCGACTATCAGGGGATAGGAAAGATTGAAGAGGCTGAGCCCTGAGTTTTTCAAGGCCAGTATCTCGTTATGTTTGTTCATTATACCCAACATCAGCATCACGGATATGAGCACCGCAATAGGCACCATCTGTTGAAGGACGAAAGGTGTCTGATAGATGAAATATGAAAGCGTTACCCCTAATGGAACTCCTGCCTCAAGGAACTTGTCGATCCTTCCGAAGAAATCAATTACAAGGTAGATTATGAGAAAGGCAAGAAGGGAGATAAAGAATAGGGTAAAGAACTCTTTTAAAAGGTAGCGTGTGATTATTTTCATATCAGAGTTATGTCTTGTTCAGATCCAGGATTTTTACGATCTCAGCGACGACGCCATCAATGAAGCGCTCCCGTTCCTTTGCCTTAGGTGGAGCTCCTTTTTGGGACCATTTTTCAATCCCCTTTGGATTGACATGGATGGGGGTGTTTCGGAACTCCCTCTTGGGCTTTACCTCAAATTCAGGGGGGAACCTGCCGGTAATATACATCTCCTGGAAGGAGGAAAACTTAAGGGCGTGAGCTGTTGCAGCGAGCACTCCAATCTCTGCTTCTGATACAAGCCCCTGTCTGATGGCCTTGGCAAAGCCCGCCATAGACTCCCCTCCCTGGGTGCAGGAGATGTTGCCGTTTTTGTTTGCTACGATCATTGCATCCATGATCTCCTGCTCGGATACCTCGACCACGAAGATCTTTCTTTGCCCTGCTGCTTCATGGTAATCCCTTACCAGCTCGATGATCCTCGGCATGGACACGGGATTGCCGATCATGGCTGCCTGAGCCACACTGGGCCTCACCTCGACAGGGGCAAATCGTCGTTGAGACAGGTCCTCCTCAAGGTAGTAGCGGTACACGGGATTTGCGTGTTCAGACTGGACTCCGATGATCGTGGGAAGCTCGGCGATGAGTCCGGCCCTGAGAAATTTCAGGAATCCGCTGATAATAGCGGTAATATTTCCGGCATTGCCGATAGGCACGACGACTACCTTATCGCCTACCCGATAATCGAAGTCCTGAGCGATTTCAAAGGAATAGGATTCTTGACCAAGGATCCTCCAGCTGTTCTTCGAGTTTAGGAGGGCCACGGGATACATTTCGCTCAAACGCTCCACCACCTTCATACAATCATCAAAGACCCCGGGCATCTCCAGAACAGTTGCTCCGCTTCCCAGCGGTTGAGAGAGCTGTTGCTTGGTAACCTTCCCCTCAGGCAGGAGCACGGCTGATTTCAAGAGATCACCGAGATAGGCGGCATAGAGTGCAGCCGAGGCCGAGGTGTCGCCCGTAGAGGCACATATAGTAAGAAGATCCTTTACGCCTTTGCCCTTTGCCAAATAGTTCAAGAAGCTCAGCGCACAGGCCATGCCCCTATCCTTGAAGGAAAGACTCGGGTTCAAACCCTCATTCTTAAAACAAAAAGGGCGGCCCACTACTGTCTGCAATCGGTCGTTTGCCGTTACCATAGGGGTGTGGGCTTCTCCCAGGTAAACGATGAACTCCAGGGGAATAATGGGGGCAATGAATTCATAATATCGGAAGATGCCCTTCAGGGAATCGACATTCAGCATTCTCCGGTAGTCGAAGATCTTTCGCCAGAGGGCGCCATCTCTGGCAGCCCATTCAGGGATTGCTTGATGCTGTAGCATCAGTATGCCACCACAAGAGGGGCAGGTATAGAGCAGATTATCGATATCGAACTCAGCCCTACATGCCAGACATCGGTAATACATCCTTCCGGATGCTTCAGGCATAAGAAGATCCTTGATGTCTTCCGGGAATTCAGCGAGCCTCATGTACTTCCTCCTAATCCGACCAGCCGTGGACACCGATAAGGTTCACAAAACGACATCCCCCCATATGCTCCTGCTTGAGGTCTTCGCCCTTCTTGGTAACCTTTATCAGTTCCTGTGCGTATTTGTCACCCACGGGGATGATCATCCGCCCGTTGTCAGCGAGCTGATTGATGAGTGGTTGGGGTATATGCGGGGAGCCGGCAGTCACCATAATCGCGTCGAATGGTGCGTATTCACTCCAGCCCAGGGTGCCGTCAAAGGCCTTGAATAGGATATTATCGTATCCAAGCCGGGCTAAAAGCTTTCTGGCATGCACCAGGAGTGATTTGATCCTCTCTATCGTATACACCCTGCTCGACAATTCGGCCAAGATCGCTGTCTGATATCCGGAACCTGTGCCTATCTCAAGGGTATTCCCTGTTCCTTTCAGCTCGAGGGCCTCCGTCATGAGCGCTACGATGTACGGCTGTGATATGGTTTGCTTCTCTCCGATGGGGACCGGATGGTCGTTGTATGCCTCCCCGGCAAGGGCCTCTTCAATGAACAGATGCCTCGGGATCTTTCCCATGGCCTGGAGCACCCTTTCATCCTTGATACCGCGGGCAATTAATTGGTTCTTTACCATCCTCTCGCGTGCGAGTTTAAAATCGTGGTTGTGAGACATGAGACGCTGAAGCCCCCTCAGCTTTTTTTGATCGAGAACTGGAATCCATACCTTGCAAGGTGGTCATTTAAAGCCAGGTTACCACTCCTCGTGAACCTGCTTCCTACATTCATGATCTCGTTAATAACGTGCTCAAATAAGCCCTCTATCCACGCCGCAGGCAAGCAAGGTTTCAAACTCGTCTGCAGGCCTGAAGAATGGAAGGCCGTACCTATCGTAGAGTTCTCCTACCCGTTTGCGGGTATCTCTCACTCCATTCTGGCTCACGTACCGGGCAGGGCCGTGCCAGCAATCGGGAAATCCGATCCCCAGGATAGCTCCTATGTCCATACTGTAGTAATCCTTCAGGACACCCTCCTCGAGGCACATAAATGCCTGGTTCACCATAGAGAGCAGGAGCATCTCCTTGGCCTCCTCCCTTCCGGGCGCCGGCAGGGATGAGTCATGTTCGATATAATCCAGCACCGATGGATCGGGCTTGAGCCCATCCTGATAGAAGCAGGGTTTCCCTGCCCCCACGTAGCCTGCCTCGTAAACCCTGATCAGGGTCTTCGGCACCGAGAAGATATCCGGTCTCCTCGATTGTATAAAGAGCCCGGCATGGTATATCACATTTCCGCCGGCGGTTCCATACACATGAAGAGGCCCCTGAGGAAAGCCTGTCTCTATGGCCAGGCGGTCTACCTCCCATGGATCAAGGCCCATTTCGATGAGATAAAAACCGGTCATCACAAATACACCAAAGGTTCTGCTCGTATAAAAGCCGGGCCCATCGCCCACGACGATGCATGTCTTTCCCTGCTGACGGCCTGAGCTCACCGCAGTAACCAGCGCCGAGTCGGAGGTCTTGGACCCCTGAACCACCTCGAGGAGAGGCATCAGGGGTACCGGGGAGAAGTAGTGCATTCCCACGACCTGCTCCGGACGTTCTGACCTTGCGGAGACATCCTCCATCGGTATGGTTGAGGTGTTGGAGGCAAAAATGATTTCCGGATTGGCCTCCTGCGCCTTTTTGAGGATCTCTTGCTTCAGGCTTAGATCCTCGAATACGGCCTCGATCACCAGGGGGATGCCCCTGAGCTCACCATAATCATCGGTGATCCTGATGCGACTCAACAGCTTTTCTTTCCGCTCTTGCCGCCAGCGGCCCTTTCTCACCAATTGCTCAAGCCCGGCTCCGATCTTCTCCACAGCCGCCTGAGCGGTCGCTTTGTCGAGATCTATGAGCAGCACCCCTATGCCGTTATCGGCACACACCTGAGCCACTCCCTGCCCCATCAATCCGGCTCCGATGACAGCTATTTCCTTGACAGGGACAGCCTTTTTACGGTCGATACGGGCCAGGTTGGGGCCGATGCTCGTGATGGAGAAAAACAGATCGATCTTGTTTTTGACATGAGGCCCTGTGATCAGGGAGGCGAAGCGGCGTGCCTCGTTTTGGACCGCTTCATCAAAGGGCAAGCCAATGCCTTCCTCGATGACATCAATAGCGGCCTTGAGGTATGGCTTTTGAGGGCATATGGTATAGCGGGCCCGGGCCTTTTTCATGAGCTCCACCTGCTCCTCTTTGCTCAAAGGCTCCGGATCGTTCCATCTTGGATCGTAGTTCCTGTTCACGATATCTTGATGGGCCTCTATCCATTCCCTGGCCTCGGCAAGGAGCTCATCGGCACCTGCTATGGTGACGATGCCGGAGTGATTGTAGAAATCAACGGGCAATATCTTCCCCTCCAGGACGATATCTACGGTAGCCTTGAGTCCAAGTATTCTCCTGAGGGTTTCCGGGCCGCCTCCGGCTGGAAATAGCCCTACGGTGACCTCAGGAAGCCCCATCTTGGATCCTGGTGTGGCGAAGATATGGTCGCAGCCCCACAGCAGAGTCTCAAACCCTCCTCCCAAGGCTGTTTGATCGAAGAGCAGGGCAACGACCGGAAAAGGACTCTTTGCGAGTGTCTCAAGTGCCTCATGGAATTTGAGCACGAGGTGCTTGAGGCCAGTAACGGAAAGGTTTTTTGTGATCTCCATGAGGTTTGCCCCGTCCAGGAAGCTCTTGTCCTTCAAAGAGCGCAGAATCACGCCCCTGACGCCGTCTGCACGGGCCTGCTCCGTCGCCTTTCCCAGATCGGCGATGAGCCGCTCCCCTATGGTATTGACAGGCCCCGGTGTGTCGATCTCAAAGATGGCGATCTTCTTGTCGCGCTCAATCCTGTATCTGATCTGCTCCACGTTTGTATCTCCCTTTGATTTTTCGTCTATGAAAGCCGCTTCCTCTCAGCGCGGTCAGAGACCATGGCTCTGCCTGTCATGGCTCTTTGCTTTGCATGGAGTGATGGCCCGCCCTGCGACTTGTTGCAAATAAACAATTTCCCAGGTTATATTCTATGGCAGCAACCATTACGAGAGCGGCCTCTTTCGATAGGTCTGGGCCAGGGAGTATTGGATGACTGGAGTATTAAACCATGGTATAGGGCACCGCCGTAAATAGGTCCAAGGGGATGTTGTTGGTGCGTCTTTTTCCCGGCTTTCAAAACCCCTTTTCGGCTTTACATCATTACTCCAACACTCCAGTACTCCATTACTCCAACAATCCCCTGGTCCGATGACATAGGCCTTCCTTCCAGGGATTCCAAACAAGGCTGCGTCCTCCATATGTGGGTTTTTCACTGCGCCTCTCCCAACAGCTGATCCGCGAGCAAGGCCCTCTGAATAGGGGCTTGCTCTAGCAGCAGCTCGAGGGCCTTTGCATCCCTGTAAAAGCGCTCTATATGGGCTTCCGTCATATACCCATATCCTCCGAATACCTGAACGGCTTCATAGGCAGCCCGGTACGCTGCCCTTGTTGCGGCCATCCTGGCCATAAGGGTTTCCCGGGCGTCAGGCCTGCCCCTGTCGAATGACCATGCAGCCTTATAGGTGATGAGCCGTGCCGTCTGGATGTCCAGATAGGTATCCGCGAGTTTGTTTCGTATGGCGCCGAAATTCACGATTGCCTTGCCGAACTGCACTCGCTTCTTGCTATATGCCGCGGCCCTATCCCATGCGCCTTGGGCAATCCCCATGCCCATGGCAGCGGTTTCAATCCTTACCTCGGTGAGAAACTCCCGCAGCTGCTCGTCCCCGCCTTGGTTCCGGCCCACAATGCTGTCCTCCGGAACCATCACATCGGCAAAGGTTATACGGTCCACCGGGATCATTCTCATACCTACCTTATCCCCCATACCCGAGATCGAGATGCCCCCTAAGGAAGCATCGAGCAGAAAATTCGACTGTGCATGAGGGGCATCAGGGCCGCTCCGGCATGCCACGATCATGTAGCTGGCCATAGCTCCAAGGGTAACGAAGCTCTTTGCTCCATTGATCACGTATCCATGGTCGGTTGCCCGTGCCGCTGTTTCGATCGATGAGAAAACGGGGGCTTCCTCTAGGACCGCGGCGGTGACGATTCCCTGACCCCGTGCGACCAGAGGCAGGATCACGGCCTTTTGATCCTCCCTGCCGTGCCTCAGGATCATTTCAGATCCGAAGCCAGCCAGGGCCAAGGCCGTGCCCATACCCGAGTCCTGCCTGCAGAAGGACTCGATGATCAGTGAGTGATCCAGCAGTCCACATCCTTGCCCTCCTGTTTCTTCGGGAAATCGGGCGCCGAGGAATCCGAGTTCGCAGGCCTTTTTCCAGATGCTCACAGGAAACTCCTGCTTTGCGTCATACTCCATCGCCATATCCGGGTCGAACTCGCCCAGGGCGAATTCCCTGGCTGCGGTTTGGATATCCCTTTGCTCGCCGGTGAGCTGAAAGTCCATCAAATCCCCAGTACCTTTGCAATGATCCTCTTCATGATCTCATTTGTTCCCGCATAGATGGGATGGGCCCTGACATCCCTGAAGAATCTCCCGATCTTGTAGTCCTCGAGATAGCCATAATCACGGTAGAGGTCCAGACAGAGGGAGGCCACCCTGTTGGCCATCTCCGCTGTCCACCATTTGGCCATGGACACCTTTTTGATCACCTCCCCGCCGCCCAGGTGATCCCTGATGAGGCTGTTCAGAAAGGTGCGGCCGATCTCCACGTCGGTTGCCATCTCGACGATCGTAGTCTGGCTCATTGAGTGTTCATTCCGTGCTTTGCGGAAACCCTTTTGTTGCGACAGAAACTCAAGGGTCATCTTGAGGACGGCCTC
>Ga0307434_1001885_pt1 | contig 10671 bp, 10 predicted proteins | sample SalMarWE160220MG_FD_202156 | JGI IMG/M metagenome (GOLD analysis project Ga0307434, IMG submission 202156) | Salt marsh sediment microbial communities from the Plum Island Ecosystem LTER, Massachusetts, United States - WE1603-220 | ecosystem: Environmental > Aquatic > Marine > Intertidal zone >...
GCGGTAGCGGGAGCCCTCTTTCACCAGAGCTTTCTGGTCTACGAGCTGTTTAACCTTTTTTCTGATTGTTGTGCGCGACGCTTTTCCTCGTTGGCGCCCAACTTCTCTGGTTAATTCGCTTATGTTTCTGGGTCCCTTCACGGCGATGTAGTTGAGTATTATCTTGCCTATTTCGTCTTTTTGGGCTGTGGATTCTATGAGGTGGCGCGCGGATACGATGCGATTGAGGGTTTTCAGCGGTTCGCCGTACAGGGCTGTTCCCAACTTAAGGCTTTGAAGAAAATCTACAACCTCAGGATACTGCTGGCTCTCCGTGAGGACGGCTTCAAGATAGTTGAGCCTGCTGATTATCCAGTCCAGTTTCGCGTTGAGAGACTTAAGCGAGCCTTCAATATCAGACAAAGCCAATCGAACCTATATCTACGGGAACAGAAAATATGACTTTCGCCCATAACCAATCAACCTTTAATTCTGTTTAAACCGTGTTCGGGTAATAGTCCGCATGGTTTTTGCGTAAAATCTATCTGTGTTAAGCGCTATTTTGTATATAGGGGTTTATGGTTGAGGGTGTATTGTTGTCCGGAATGTAGTGGAACCGCGGTTACGTGGAACAACAGCCTCAGGAAGGCGGTGTGCCCGAAGGACGGGACTCCAGTCAACGAATTCAGGTTAGCTGACAAACTCTAATGCTCTGTCTGTCACTAAACGATTGAGTGTTTGTTTCATATCAGTATGGTCTGGGCGGTTACGCTGCGTACAGTCTAGGATAAGCCAAGTCATTATGCACTCTTCTGACTGTTCGCTCAGTTGCTCCCAAGTTTCTGAGAAGCCTCAGCAGATCATCAAGGTTAATGATTCTTTTGCAGTCCTGACAAACCCTCAACTCAGCGTAGTATCTGGAAATTTTTCCATGACAATGTGGGCATTCAAACAGCATTTCAACTCCCCCAACTAGATATAATGTGAAGCAGCTAAATATGGGTTTCTGAGCTTCTCTTCAGCACAGCCAGCTTCTCTTCCAGCGCCCTGATTTTTTCGCTCATAAACCGTTTCTGTTTTTCATGTTCCTCGACAAGCCTCTCCAGTTCCCTCTGCAGGCCCGCCTTCTCACGTCTCAGCTGCGCAATCTGCTCCTGAAAATGATTAAACGTCTGCACAACCGTGCTCATGCACGACGCACACACATGCACCTGAGGCTCTTTCGGCTCCTTCGAAACTTCGACTCCAGACATCGCCAGACCACAAGCCATACATTTCAGGGTTATAGAGTAAAATGGTTTTCCATATAATGAATTGAAGGCAGAACTGGATTCGAACCAGCGACATTTATTTGGTTAAATTTTTTGTTTTTCCCACTCAAGCTTGTTCCAGAGTCTCTCATGGAAGTAATAGAGGACCATGGTGATGGCATTGTATACTGTTCCGATGGCAACAGAAACATCAATTCTTCCTGTTAGAACGTATGCGGTAACAATGCTAGTTATTATGCATATGACTCTCCAAGTGATTGACTTGATTAATGACCTTTTTCTTGTTTCTATCATGAACTCTAATTGCCAAACACGATTATAAGAAGTTTTAATGCGGCTTCCGCCCACACTTGAAGGCCACCAAAAAAGAGTAACAAAACAAACCTTTACCGTCTTTGTAGATTAGACATTACCCGTTTATCGAAACAAATTTTTACTCATAAGAAACTGCCAGAATTGCCAGAATTATGAAAATGGCGCCGACGGCAGAGGCTGCCGTCATGACTTCTCCAAGAAATATGATGGAAATTGTTACGGCAACTATTACCTCGTTCAAGAGAATCACGGCAGAAGTCACAGGTGAAACACCTTTCAACCCTTTCAGCCAAAGATAATATGGCGCCACCCAGCAGAAAATTGCGGTGTAGAGGATTGCAGCCCAAGCTTCCCACGTTAAATGCAGGAAATTCTCCGCGGAAAAAGGTGCCACCGGCAATAACGGCAGCATAGTGAAAAGCAAAAGCCAAGTCATAGACTGAATCGTGTTTTTGCTTTCTGTAACCAGCGGCTTGTTGTAGACAATGAAGACCGCCCATAATATCCCCGCTCCAATCACAAGCAAATCCCCTGTTATCTCCCCCGCGCCAAGAGCCCCAAAATCTAAATCTGTTGTCACAAGCACAACGCCCAGAAGGCTCGCAGCCACTCCTGCCAATTTTTTTCTTCCCAGCTTTTCCTTTAACACTACTGGAGACAGCAAGGCAACCCATACCACGCTGAGGTTGACGAACAGCGATGAATGTGAAGCAAACGCGGAAACCATGCCTATGTACTGCAGCAGATATGCCGCTCCGTTTGTTACCCCCAAGAATAGAAGCAAACGCTTCTTCTCGAAGTTAAAGCTGAAATTCTTTGTAAGAAACATCACGGCAAGCATCGTCAGCGAAGCAAAAAGGAATCTCAAGAAGACAAAGGTGTAAGCATCCATGTACTGTAAACCAAGTTTTATAGCTGGAAAAGAGGTGCCCCAAAGAGAGCTGGCTATAACCGTGAACATTACCGCAGCCTTTTTCTCATCTGACACGAGGTTTGGTTTTCGCAAGAACGTTTCCTTTAGCTTCGAGGAAAGTGAAAAATCTTTTTAAGGCTTTTCCTGAAAACCCAGACCGCACATTTCTGGGGCTCTTACAGGTTTCCAATTTATTTCAGAGCTAATTTAGGTCGTGTACGCACTGGCAGAGGCTCTTCCTCAGGCATTCTCACTTTTCTGAAGTAAATCCAGAATAGCATTATCGAAACGATGTAGAGTACGCCTGCCAAATAAAACGGTTCATGCAGTAATCCGATGCCCATAAGCCATGCTCCAACCCCTGAACTCAAGGCGTTTGGCAGTCTCCACAATGCACCGCTAATCCCAGACGCGGCTCCACGTTCATCCTCCGCAACCAAACCCATAATCATCGACTGGGAAAGCGGACTTGACATATTCATGAGCAACGCACGTATGCTGTAAACCACTCCCGCCCACGCGAAACTGGCAGGAATGGGTGTAGCAAACATGAAAACAGTTGACACTATCTGCGTGATGACGACGGCTTTAATGAGACCGAACTTCTTAGCCAGAACTGGCGCAACAAGTGTAGCAAAAGCAATCAGCAAACTTGAAACCGCCAAGATAGGCCCACTTATCTTGTCGGAAATTCCATATCTCACATTGAACCAGTACGTCATGAGAGGCACCACCAAGCCTGCCCCGAACGCGATTATTGCGCCAGTTATGATGTATTTTATCAAAACGTCTCTCGATTTTGGTGGCAGCACATCAGAAATGGTTGTTTTGGTTTTCTTCGGTCTTTTGGATTCCTCAACTTTAAGCATCAAGATAGTTGAAGCTAAGCTTGCCGCCGAAATCAAAACGTAGAGAACGATGTGGCTTTCTGCCTCCGCGAATCCGGCGTGCTCAAAAACTGAGACAGCCAATATGACGAAACCTCCAGCGCCGAAAGCGAAATTCTGAGCAAAGCCATAAAGCGAAAAAGCGCTGTTCCTTTTTGTGTTATCCACTTTTTCTGCAAGCAATGCACTGCTGGATGCTAAAATAGCGGCTTCAGAAATTCCCTGCAAAATAGCGGCTGCCAGTAATAGCATCGGATTCGTTGTAATAGCAAAAACTGACAGTATAACGCTGGCAAGGACGTTGCCTACTATGAGCATTCTTTTTCTTCCATAAATGTCTGCGGCGACTCCCAGAAACATGCTGGCAACAAAAGTGGCAACGCCCATTACGGCTATGACTATTCCCATGAAATCGGCGGATACGCCTTGGACAACGGTTAGGAAATAAGACAAATCGGTGTATAACATGCCGTAAGCAAGAGACGGCATTACAGACGCGAGTGTCAGGTACTTCGCTTCTTTTGGCATGCCAGAGTAGCTGCCAACCACTTTTGTGATGAACATGGTTAGTCAAGCGATTTGATTAATCTGCATAACTACTTTTCCATAGTTTAACGAGTACCATCTAGACAGCAGTCTCCTTTGCTGCTCTCCTACAACTATTGTTATTTTGCGTCTGAGCAGCTGAGCTGCTAAGTCACCTGCATGAGGTTTGATTAGAGAAACCTGAAAGAGGGCTGTATGCTGCAAGGAAAAACTTTTGTTATCACCCGCCTCATGATTTAACTACTCTCACGTAAACTAAAATGTGATGATGAGCTGATGGTCACCCGGAAATCTGCGCAGGAGTTGCTTGCTAGGTCTTTAGTTTACTCCTTAATAGTAGTTGCAATAAATTTTGTAGTAATCGTCTTTCTTGCGTATGGGACAGATCAGCTCACATATGTGCTTTCATTTGTTGTATTGCTAGAGGGAGGGATATGTCTCATTGCGGGCGGAGCATCCGTGTTTTATTCCCCCTCATTTGCTAAGGTAAGCGAAGTTTTGTTTCACTCCGAACCTTGGGATGCCAAACGCCAAAAACAAGTAGAGCAGCAGGTACAAGTGTTCATTGTAACTGGAGTCTTCTTGGTTGGCGAAGCCCTTCTCTTGTCAGCTATATGAACTGCCCTTGTGATAACCGTAGAAAAGTTAATGACGAACTTTCAAAAAGATAAATGCAGGATTTATCCCAATGCCGAGGATTAATTCTCCTGGATTTCGTTTTGTAGCCAACATAAATAGACTGCACTTTATGATGCCCATTCTGTTTACAATAATGATTTCCCTACTTTTAGCCTATTTCACCCTGTTTTCGACATTTAACGGTGCTAACTCGCCATTGCTTTTTGATGGAATCGACGAATTCTTTGTTGCCCTAAACATAACTGTACTCGCGGTTGTCTCAACAACAAGTTTGTTCATCTTCTTTCGCCTCTTTAGAGAAAAGCCGGAGCTTGCAGTAAAAATCTTGGTTGCAACATTCATATTAAGTGGAATTCTTTCAACTTTGCTCTTCGCAAAACTGCTTTTCACTTCGCTAGGTTTGGAATCGCCTCTAATTCTCATAATCGTTGCCCTCGTAACATACATGGGAGCATATTTCGCATATCTGGTCATTGTTGACGCGCTATCCGATAGAATGAAAAACCTGCTTTTCGTAGTCTGCAGTGGCGCTCTAGGTTCCTTCGTTGGCGTCCTAGTGCCCACCCCTCCAATTATCGTAATTTCTCTGTTTCTCGCGATTGCGGATCTGGTTTTAATTAAGAGAAAAACGGTGGAAAAGTTTGCGGGGGAAGCCACATACGAAAAGCTGATTGTCGGAATAGCTTTCTCAAGCAGGGAGTGGGGCATAGGCATAGGCGATTTAACCTGCTATTCAATAGTTGTGGCGAACACTTCACTGAATTTCGGGATTCCAGCAGGCGGATCCTCTTTGCTCATGATTATGATTGGCTCCTTTTTGTCATTAGCTATAGCCGTAAAAAGAGCTAGAGTTCCTGGTCTTCCAATTTCAATAGCACTAGGCCTGTTGCCTTCAATAATGCTGTCCTTTTTCTTGTAAACACTGCCGTAGATTTGTCAACTCAGAATTGACGCATTTCTATATCTTATGTATCCTGTTGTGTGGAACTTCAAAAAAAAGAAAAAAGGGATTTTGGTTTCAGTGTTGGCGTCTTCTAAGGAAGAATACCGCTCCCACTGCAACAATGACCGCTACTACAGCTACTGCGATGTAGAGGCCGTATTCCTCTAGGAATCCTTTTGATGGCAGTTCAACTCCTGTGTCGTATCCAGCCTGTGCCAGCAGAGTTTTGGCCATTTCAACGTCGTATGGGTGTGCCTGAATATTGGGATCGTATCCAGAGGTCAAAGGTAGAATCGCAACTGTAGCAGCTGGGGTACCGAATCCGCCTAGTATAGTGTCTATGATGTTTTGTCTGGGAATAAGGTGGCTTAAGGCTTGTCGAACGTAGCGGGCTGCTTCAGCGGCTCTGGATGGGTCTTGTTGGCCTAGCGGCGTATCAACGCCAGTGCCAAAGACTGGGTGCAGCATGTTAAAGCCAAGTTCTTGTACACCAAAGGCGTCGTACGTTACATATGATCCCCATGGTTCTTGGATGCTGCTCAGCTTCGTCTGGAGGTGATACTGTGAATCAAGCACGTCTACTTCGCCGTTCTTCAGGGCGGTGATTGCTGGGTCAGATTCTTCTATGAACACTACAAGAATGTTCTGGATTTCGAATTTTCCTGCGTCCCAAAGGGCTTGAGCATTCCAGTAATCATCGTTTCTTGTAAGAGCGTTTGTATTAGTTGTTGGGTCGAATCCTGCGTACCAATATGGTCCAGTGCCTATTGGACCATACCATTCCATTCCGTTAGCAGTGTAACTGCCTGTGCCTGTGTTGAAGGTGTGAGATCTCCATTGATCGAGCGGTACGTTCTCTAGAACGTGTTTTGGCAGTATATATCCATCCAAGACTCCAGAGGCGAAGTACGCATATGGTTCAGGTAGATAGAATTTTAAAGTATAGTCATCTACTTTCTCGATGTTGTCTGCAGAACCAAGGACCGTCTTTAGCCAAGCTCCGGCTTGGGAGGCTAGATCTTCATCCATCAGCGAAGTGTAAGTGAATATCACGTCGTCAGCGGTGAAATCGACTCCATCATGCCACTTGACACCTTGCCTCAAGTGAACAGTCCAAGTTTTGTCATCGTCTGCAACTTCCCAGCTTGTAGCTAATGCAGGAACCATTTCTAACGTTTCCAGATTATCTCTTTCAGCCAAGCTATCGAAAATATTGTCGTATACGGTGAGGTCATAGTACGACGTGGAAACCGCATCACACAGACCTTCTGAAGGGGCAGGTCCTGTCTGAGCAATTACAATGGTAGTTTGAGTGGTTGACGGGTTAAGTTCCCAATTCTTAACTCTGGGCCAAGCCGGGTAATGATAAAGCTCGAATGGTTCTGCTTCTAGGGCTGTTGGATCAAAAGCAACTACCTCCTGATCCCACTCGATGGCAAGTGCTGGCAATTCTTCCATGAAAAGCTGTTGAAATTCTTGAACATATCCGAGCCGTTCGTCTTCGTCCACAGTTGTTTTCATTAGTTCGAGTAGGCTATCAACTTCTGCGTTTTCCCAGCAATAATAGTTTTGTCCAGGTGGCGAGTCTAACGTGGTTTGGGTGCTGTGATATAGGCTAGATGGTTCCGGATCAATATCCATTGCGTAGCCGACGAATAACATGTCAAAGCCGCCTTCATCGAAAGTCTTGCCCGCTGTTTCTAGTGGTGGATCAAGAGCCCTATCATAGATTGTACCCCAATCTTGTATTACTCGTTGGCAATCAATTCCAACATTTATGAATTCTTGCTGAATAATTTCTGACCACTCTTGCCTAGACGGGTTTGTTGATGGAACAGTCAAAGTGATTTTGAATAATGTCGTTTGGCCGCGTGCAAAAAAAGCCATTGGCAACGATAAAATACTCAGTAGTAGTAGCAAACCAAATATCACTGTTACGTATTTTTTATGCATCAATTTTTAGTTCTCCAGCTTCTTCTTTTGCATGTTTTTACCTTATAATACTTATGCTTAAGCAAATCCTTACATGAGCACGCTAAAAGAATGAACAACAAAGTCCTTCTTAGTTTAAGTAGCACTGGAATTCTATTATTTTTTAAACTTCGATCTTGAGAATACTTATATATTTTGTGAAGTTAAAAGGTTAGTTCGGAATCGTGACAAAGTTTGTCCATGATTAGATACGCAGTCCGAAGAATCCTCTATCTAATACCGCTATTTTTTGGGGTCTTAATCATAGTCTTTGTTGCATCTCGTCTTGCCGGCGATCCTGTGCGACTAATGACTGTTCAGAACCCCCGTATCACGCCTGAAGCCAGAGAGAATTTGACCAAATACTATGGTCTTGACCAACCCTTGTACATGCAATTCATTCTATTCGTGTCACAATTATTGCAAGGCAACCTTGGAAACGCCTACGCCATTAGAGGAGGCACAGCAGTAACTACGTTGATCGGCGACTATGCATGGCTAACTTTCGAACTTCAGCTTGCCGCCCTTTTCTTATCACTACTAATAGCCATCCCTATAGGAATAATATCGGCAAAAAGACAGTACTCAAAGCTAGATGTAAGCGTAACCACTACATCCCTTCTTGGCACGTGCATACCAGTCTTCTACATGGGAATAATCGCAATCATAATCTTCTCCTATTTTCTAGGATGGTTTCCATATGGTGGAGCGCACTCAATTTTGCCAGAAAGATATCCTTTCGGAAGCTACGTATTAGATGAACTATGGCATATGGCTCTACCCACAGCAGTATTAACTTTCGCAACTCTAGCACCAATCGTGCTCCTAGTCAGATCAAGTATGTTAGAAGTACTGAGACAAGACTACATATTGGCAGCAAGAGCCAGTGGTCTAAGCGAACGAAGCGTGATCTACAAACACGCATTGCGAAACACGCTCATTCCTATAGTAACTTACGTTGGATTATACTTTGGAGCTATGCTTGCAGGAGCTCCAGTAACGGAAACGGTATTTAACTGGCCAGGTGTTGGTCGACTCTTCGTAGAAGCTACAACAAAACTCGACTTCCCAGTCATAATGGGAATAACCGTCTTCATCACCATAATGACCCTTATATCTAATTTAATTACAGACATTACTTATGGCTACATAGATCCTAGAATAAGACTTGAATAAAAACCCTGGAGAATCGTTGATGATAAGAAAAAAATCTGTCGAATCCAAGTTGCTGGTTCAAAATGAAAAAAAGCGATCAAAAGGTGTAAGTCAGTGGAACATCGCATGGCGGAGATTTAAAAAGAACAGAGCCGCTTTAGCAGGAGCTTTAATTGTAGGTTTCGTCATATTCCTAGCTGCTTTCGACGTCCTTATAGCACCTTTTCATCCGAATGCTACACCAGGATTTTACATAGGAGAGACCCGAAGTCCTCCATCTCTAAAATACTTGTTCGGAACAGATTACATAGGAAAAGATGTTTTTAGTCAAGTAGTCTATGGTGCAAGATCAGCGCTTTTTGTCGGATTTGCCTCAGCAGCAATAGCTATGTCATTGGCTATATTGGTAGGACTTATCTCTGGTTATTATGGCGGAATCATTGACAATGTTTTGATGAGGATCACAGAAATATTCCTAGTCATTCCTTTCCTCTTAATCTTGTTAGTCTTCCTAAAAGTGATTACTGCTATATCCCCCTCCGGCGGAGGTTTATCAATGGTAGTTCTTATGATAGGATTGTTTTCGTGGGCGGCAGACGCAAGAATAATTCGCGGAGAAGTACTACGAGTTAAAGAAAGCGAGTTCATTGAAGCCTCAAAGTCTCTGGGAGCAAGCAAACGACGAATTGTATTTAGACACATTTTTCCAAATGTTTTGCATATAATTATAGTTCTGACTACACTTATGATAGCTTCCGCGATTTTGGTGGAAGCCGCAATCAGCTTTCTAGGATTTGGTGACGCGGCTGCCATCACGTGGGGACAACAACTGCAGAAAGCCAACGAGGCTGTGAAAGAAGCTTGGTGGGAAGGTGTCTTTCCCGGATTGTTCATTACGCTATTGGTTCTTGGATTCAGTTTGCTTGGAAATGGATTACGAGACGCCCTAGATCCTCGCCTAAGAGAATAAAACTAATGGAATGGAAGCTGATGACGACAAAGGAAATATTGAAGATTGAAAACCTGAAGACCTACTTTAACACATGGGCTGGGATCGTTAAAGCTGTTGATGGAATCAACTTAGATGTTAAAGAGGGCGAGACATTAGGTTTAGTAGGCGAGTCTGGCTCTGGAAAATCCGTAACTGCATTATCCATTCTCGGGATTGTCCCGAGACCCGGCAAGATAATCGATGGAAGAATACTGTTCAAAGGGGAAAACCTTCTGGAGAAAACTGAAAGTGAGCTTCAAAAGGTACGAGGAAAAGAAATTGGCTACATTTTTCAAGATCCGGCAACATCGCTGAACCCAGTTCTCAGCGTTGCCAACCAATTGACAGAAGTAATAATTCGTCATCAAAATGTCACTAAGAGAGAGGCTTTGGAAAAAGCGATTGAATTATTTAAACTTGTTGAGATACCCGACCCAGAATTAAAAATATGGAACTTTCCACACCAGCTAAGTGGAGGTATGAAACAGCGCATGGCAGTAGCGAGAGCGCTATCATGCCAACCGAGCCTACTGCTGGCCGACGAACCTACAACGAATTTAGACGTTACAATTCAGGCGCAGATTCTTCAATTGATGAAGACTTTAAAGGAAAAACTGAGTATGGCGATGATCCTAATCACCCATGATATGGGTGTAGTAGCTGAGGTGGCCGATAGAATAACCGTTATATACGCTGGAAGGGTATGCGAGACAGCAGACACCAGAACAATTTTCTACAAGCCTAGGCATCCGTATACTGTAGCTCTCCTCACAGCTGTTCCAAGCTTGGCGTTACGGAAAGAAGAACTTGCAGTTATTCCCGGAGCAATTCCAAACTTGATTGATCCACCATCAGGATGTAGATTCCATCCTCGATGCAAGTACGCCAAAGCCGCGTGTGCTAAAGAAATTCCGCCATTAAAAGAAATTGAACCTGGACATTTCGTAGCATGTATTCGTGCTTCAGAACTTGACATAAAATCGCCTTTGGGAGCTTAGGTTAATGAGTGACAGACATTTCTTGGAAGTAGAGAACCTTGTGAAACATTTTCCTATATATAG
>Ga0307434_1001886_pt1 | contig 10671 bp, 8 predicted proteins | sample SalMarWE160220MG_FD_202156 | JGI IMG/M metagenome (GOLD analysis project Ga0307434, IMG submission 202156) | Salt marsh sediment microbial communities from the Plum Island Ecosystem LTER, Massachusetts, United States - WE1603-220 | ecosystem: Environmental > Aquatic > Marine > Intertidal zone >...
TGAAATATGAAGAAAGCGATAGGGTATTTGAGAAGCTACAAATCGAAAACATTGCTTCTTACTTTCATCAGAGAGAGATTGGTGAGGCGATTGTAGAAAAAGACTTCATCCGGTATCAATTTAACACAGAAACCGGCGAACTCATTGAGGAGAAGAAACAATGGCGAAGTGGTTTGCCTGAACAGGTAACAGAAGTAATTAGCCGGAAACAGGCAGAAGCTATGGTTGAAGGTGTTGTGCAATTTACCAAGCTATACATCATATCTCCGGAGTCTGATGTTTTCCCTATTGAACCGACACCTGACAATCCGTGCTGGATAGTCCGGAGCATCGACGGCGCAAGAGTTCTGGTGACCATAATTGATGCAATGACCGGCGAGAAACTGGGCTACGGCATTGCCCCACCATATGAAGGCTTATCCATCAACGGACCTGATCACCCCCCCAACTGCGGAGACCCCTATTGGCCTGAATGGGCCGAAAACGCCCGCTACTGGTTTGATGATAAGATGGGTTATAGTACGCAGAACATAGGCAACGCCACCGAGGCCCAGATCCAGAGCCATGTGCAGTCCAACTCCACCGCTATGTTCTATGAGCTGGACCACGGGGGCTCCACATCGTTTAAGAACACCTGCGATGATAATACCTATGCCTCGGAAATCGAGACCTGGATTGCCAATTACGCCAGTATGCCCTTTGCCTTTATCGGCAGTTGTGCCGGACTTTGCGACACGAGTGACAATACCTTCTCTTATGAGTTTCGCAAAGGCTCAAACGTAGATACCGTAACGGTCGGTTATTGCGGCATGTCGGAAACCATATGTAACACGTGCTGGGATTACTCCATAAGCTGGCAAACGGCGCTGTTCGACTATATGGACAAGGGCTATACCGTCCAGGAAGCTTTTAACCATGCCATGACCTCGTATCCCACTTGCGCAGGCACAAATAACTGCATACGCATCGCCGGCGATACCTCTATGCGCTTTAACCCCAAGGTAATTCGTGCCCGGTGTGGCTCGTATTCCGGTACGTGGACCTATAACAGCAGCAGAGCGCATTACATCCAGTGTGACGTCACCGCTATCGGAGACGGGCTTACAATAAATCCCAACGTGGACCTGATATTCCTGAATGACTCCAAGATTACCGGCAGTTCAACTTTATCTGCTGATGGCTCAGCCGGCCAGATACGCTTTGTCTCCGAAAATGACACCACCAAGGGAATAGAGTTTACAGGTCAGCTTCAGATAAAGAACGGAGGACAGATAAAAATATATGAATAACAACTGGAATCTCGCAGGCTGAATTGTCATCGTGGGATCGGATTCCACTAATGACCGGTCAGTAATGAATAAAAACGACCCGGTTAAACAGGAGAAATGAATTGATTCACGAAGCCTGAACATAATGGAACCATAAGAGACACAGGAGATAATAATGAAGAAGATAAGAATAAAAACAGGTATGCCTCATTCAGCTGTTTGGCTCATGCTGTTGGTGATATCGGCCGCCTCGATTGTTAGCGGCGAAAGTACCTACGTCCTGGATTGGTTTACGATTGATGGCGGCGGCGGGCAGAGCGGCGGCGGCGATTATGTTCTGACAGGGACAATAGGTCAGCCTGATGCAGGTTATCACGGCGGCGGTGACTATGAATTGTTAGGCGGGTTCTGGGTCGGCGGGCCGCTATGTATTGTTAACTTTGAAGATTTTGCAAGATTTGCTCTGTACTGGATGCAAACAGGCAGCGGTCTGCCGGCAGATTTGTATGAAGATGGTACGATTAACTATGACGACCTGCTGGAATTTGCCAATGTCTGGCTGTGTATCTGCCCATACGACTGGCCGCTAAAATAAAATTTGATTTTCGGGCATTGAATTTTTTGACGGTTTAGTGTTTAAAACAAGCGGGCTTTGCACTATATTGTTAAGCGCTCTGCAGATTGATTTTTTGATATAGTGGAAAGCCTGTTTTTGTGGAACTGCCAACGCCGCCGGGACGTAATTAAAAAATAGGATTTTACCGGCTTTTTCAGGAAGGTATTTTCAAAATAAAGTCTGAATATGGATATTAAGGAAAACTATGAAACATCTGAAGCTGTTTTTGTTTAATGCTTTTATGGTTTTATCATTTTTGATAATAATTATCATCGCTTCGTCGGTATTCGTAGGTTTACGGATAGAAAAGAGCAAATGGCCTCGATTTTTCGGCAATAGCGATGAAAACATCTCTCACGTACGTGAAAACACCGATGCCAACGATTTTACCTTTATTGTTGTCGGCGATGTAAAGGGTGGAACAGCCACATTTGAGGCAATGCTTGATATAATTCGTGATGACAAGCCTGCGTTTGCCGTAGTTCTCGGCGACCTGGTATGCACACCAACAGTCATAAGCCACAAACTTTTTGCCCTTGAGATGCAGGAATTCTCGCGTGATATTCCTATGTTTATTGTGTTAGGCAATCACGACATTGACCCCAACAGTTCATTCGGCATAAACGATTTCGAGAAACTATACGGGCCTTCACAATTTTCCTTTTGTATAGGTGAATACCTGTTTGTTTTTCTCAACGATGTTCGGCCTTATGACGCGGACGAGGCATACGTTGATTTTCTCCAGGAAGCAATAACCGGTCAGAAAGATAATATAAAGAAGATATTTGTGTTTATGCATATTCCGGTGATTAGCATAGACGGGTCGTTAAGGAGCAGCGGATTAGGCGGCAGCGAACGATTTATGGAGCTTGCAGAAAAATATAATATAGATTATGTCTTTGCCGGAGACCATCACGGTTATATCAAGTCTAAAAAAGACAACACGGTTTATACTATCTCAGGCGGAGGCGGAGCCAGGCTTCGCGGAGAACACGGCAGGTTCCATCATCTGGTTAGAATTTCCGTGAATAACGGATTGATAGAAGAAACAATAGTCGTGAGTAAAAAACATCTGGAGACATTCGAGCTCATAGAACGAAATCTTGCAGTTTATATATGGCCTATAATTTCCAGGAACTTCATAAGTGCGGCAGCGACAATTTTAATTTTCTGCTTATCTTTTTACTGTGTTTTTTGCTGTATGATTAAAAAGAGACGTTGCAAAAAAAGGCCGGCTTTGAATTAGCTAAACGACTGCAAAATTTGCAAAAACTTCCGGATATAGAAATTTTTTAAATAAATCAGTTTATAATTTTATGACAGTATTGATTTTTTTAGCACAGGTTGTGTTAATATCTTTATCCGGTGTGATGGCGCCGGGGCCGGTGACAGCAACGACCATCGCAATCGGCTCGCGAAATCGTTACGCAGGGACACTCGTATCCATCGGGCACGGCATAGTCGAACTTCCGCTTATAATCATAATCACGCTCGGTATGGGGACGATTTTTCAGTATGATTCTTCAAAGATTGTAATCGGCTTAGCCGGCGGTGCAATGCTGGTATTTATGGCGGTACAGATGCTCAGGAGCATAAAAAAACTTGATATTAATTCAGGGCACGCTAAAAGAGATAAACCGATTCTTGCAGGGATTGTTCTTACGGCTGGCAATCCTTATTTTCTCGTATGGTGGGCGACAGTAGGCTTAAAACTTGCGACCGATGCGAAGGGGCTCGGTATATGGGCGTTCGCAGCTTTTGCATTAGTTCACTGGCTGTGCGATTTAATCTGGTGCCAGGCCCTGTCGTGGGCGAGCTTTAAGGGGACAAGGCTGGTCGGCTCGGGCAGTCAAAAAATAGTACCGGCAATCTGTTCGGCAGCGATGTTTCTGTTCGGCATCAAATTTATTTTTGATGCGGTTAACCTCTGGCAAACGCAGGTGTGAAAGTTTGGAGAAGCCAGCAGGGAAATATATCATAAACAAAAAAGAGATACTATAATGATGCGAAAAATTACCGCTAAAACAGTTATTGCCTTTTTAATCATAGTAAACATATCTGCTGTTGAAGGTTCGGATATCAAGGAGCTTCTGTCTGAGTGTCTGGATATTTATAACAAGTGTGAAAAGATAAGTAGCGAAAGAGATTCAGCCACCGAGGATTTGGATAAAAGGCTACAGGCAGTTTCCCTAAGGATAATACTTCTGAAGCAGCCTGTTTACGACGAAGAAAAAATACGCCGTTGCAATGAAAACATAACATTCTATAAAAATGAAATCGCTAAAAATAAAGCCTATATTGAGATTTCACAAATTACGGACCCGAATGAACGGGCAAAACTGGCACAAAAGTACGAGCAAGAAAGAGAAAGAATCCTTAAAGAAGAGCTGGAAGCTAATAAGCCGTTTGATAAAAGAATTGATGAACTAAAAGAGAAGGTCAAAAATGAACAGGCAACTTTTGAGGATGCGATGAAGAAATATTGTCTTTTGCCCCGGAGTAAATATCCGGCTGTCGCTGTTGTTGCAACGGCTCAATATCACAATGGGCGTATAACATACCAATGGATGGACCCGAACAATAAGCAGTTTTGCTCGGCACGTATTAATCTGAAAAATAAACCTTTGATTTTAGATGATGCTCCTATGCTTGATGATAAGTTTTATATAAGCTCATATTTTCCAAACTCGATTAAGGTTTGGGCGGGACACTTTTTAGTGAATTTTGCTATGGCAGAGACCGACTGGTGGGGAAGAGAGAAGATTGCCGGGTATGTAAAAGATTTTGTTGACCTTGAAGGCCTGGCAAAGATTGACCCTTTTAAAAGTGATAATAGTTTAGACGCTTTGGCAGCAGGCAGTCTGGCTTGTACAAAAAGATACCGTATTATTGCCGATGAGAAGAGAGAAGTTGTTCAGCCTTTAACGGCTGAGCGGGTCAAAGTGAAACAATTGAAATCAAGATTACTAAAACCACCTGCCGACAGCGAGCAGTTACAAAAAGATAAAGACATGATTGAATATTACACGAATGAAATGAAAAGAAGTCAGGAGTACTTCCATATAGGAACAATTACGGATGTCAATGAGCGGGCGGCGATGTTGTCGAACCTGGAAGCCGAGAAGCAAAAACTTAATGCTGGAAAGAAAAAAATAGCCGGCCCTTACGATGACAAAATCAGGGAATTAACGAGCGGCCTTAGAGCCAGGAATTCGTTGTTAAATGATGCTATTAAGCCATATTTTCTTAAAGGTACAGATGCTTATAAAGATGTTAATGAAATAACTGCAAGAGCAAGGTTCACAAGAGCAACGATTAATTGCATCTGGAAAGACAGTAACGGTAACAAGCTGTGTTCAGCTCGATTACGTTTACGTAACAGGCCTGTCATACCGGAAGATGCGCGGATGCTTGACGGTGTTTACTATATCAGTGACGGCGGCAGCAGTTATAATTTTATTTGGGTCTGGGCAGGCAATTTTCTTGTTTACTTTGATGTGAACAGAAAAGAATGGCAGGAGAAAGAAGAGATAGGGGAAATCATCAAAACCTTTATAGACCTGCCCGGTTTGGCGAAACTACTTCATTAAGTTCACCTGTCAACTTATGGTTTGTTTAACGTTATACTGAGCGAGACTGTTTTTCTGAGCAGCGGCAAGCTGTGATATAATCGCAGGCTGCTCCAGAGACGGCGAGCTAAAGCCGACGGAGCCGGCGACCTCGGCTATGTCCGAAAGCTTTATGTTTTCAGGGTCCCTTGCGGGGACAAAACCGGTTCTTGGCTCGGAGCTTTTTATCAGGATACCGCCTGTGACGAGGTGGTTTAAGATTTTATTGCAGAACTCGGCGGGGATGTTCAGCTTGCTTGAGATGACCTGCCCTTCGACGGGAGCCTTATTTTTCTCGAAGGCATCTGCGATTTCCCTGACTATATTAATAATTACAAATTCATCAGCAATAAAGTAATCTTCCGCTCCTTTCGCTGCGGCGATTTCGGCAGCATCGAGAGACTGAAGGTGCTGAGTTGTGAAGGTAAGCTGCAGGCCGAAAAGGACAATCAGCCAGGTTATGTAAATCCACAACACGGTTATCGGTATCAGTGCCAGGACGCCGTAAACAGAGCTATAGAGTTTCATTTCGGTAACAGAATAACCGAATAAATTTTTTGCAATTACCCAGACGATTGCCGCGATGGCTGCGCCCCAGATTGCCGGCCTGGCTTTGACTTTCGTATTCGGCAAGATAAAATACAAAAGGAACAGCGCGAGAGTTGTAATAAGAAAAGACAGGATGGCGGGCGTGACAAACGTGAAGGTTCTGAGCAAACTTCCAAGATAGGAATATTTTGTTGTCATATAAATTCCAAGTGCGATTAAGAGAGGCCCCAGGGTCAAAAGGGCCCAGTAATTTATTGTTCGCTGCAGGAATCCCCTGATTTTGCCGACGTGCCAAATCCGGTTAAAAGCCTTCTCTATCGTGGAAAGAAGCGCCAGCGCCGCCCATATTACTATAACGATACTGAACAGTTTCACCGCACCGGTGTTTGTGCCCTCGAAGAAGCCGGAAATAAGCTTGTCGAGATGGTCAGTAAGGCTCTCTGTCTCGGTCTCGCCATAAAAATAGTAATCGTACGGGTCGAAACTTTCAAACTGGGTAAAATTGAACTGGTCGTACACGAAGCTCTTCATCTTGTCGCCGAACTCCGAATAAGCAGGGAACGACTGGAAGATTAACAGAGTAACGATTGCCAGGGGTACAAGGCCGAAGACCGTATGATATGAAAGAGCAGCGGCCTGCTGGCCTGCGCGGTTTTTCCTCAGCAGCCTTGCACAATATGTCCACATCTTAATTTGAAATACGGCAAAGCGGCCAGCCCTGCCGAGACTGAGACTCGACGTGGATATAGGTGTTAACAATATTTTTTTCAGTTTATCAAATATCTTCATCGTTCTGCCTTTCAGATTTTTACAACTTGTTCTTAAGCAGCTCTTCCAACTGGTCTCTTATTATATCCTCTACAGTGTCCCTTAGCTGTGTTTCAAGAAACTTTTCGACATCAAGCTCCGGATGGTCGATGGTACCTTTAAGAGGGAGCGTAATTCTTTTCGCACCGGTTTGTTTATCAATCCTTACGGTTGTTCCGGCAAGAGTATAAGGCAAAGTCACCTTCATATCCAGAGTTCTGTCCAGGCCGATAGTGCCGCTGAAATTGACGGGATTATCGCCTATATCGACCTGCATATCGTCATAATGCACAAATCCGTCCTTGATTGTGAACTTTGTCGGCCTGACAGTGATAGTCTGGCCGGGACCTGTCTTTCCTATAAGAGAATACAACCGGCCGAGAAGTCCGGTTTGCGAGGTTTGCAGTCTAAGCTGTTCCACCGAGAATGTTCCGGCAATATCGATATCGGCAGAATCAATATCTTTGTCTTTGCCGGCATAAAGAGGGACAATGAGTGTTTCGCAGCTCAGGTTTGTCTTTCCACTGACATTAAAAGCGTCTGCAAAAATCGGGTTGAAAAAAAGCAAATACTTTTTTGCTATCTCGTCGTTGATTTCAAAGTTCTCGATTATTTTCATAGGCTTCGTCGTTGTGAGAAGGACCGGCTTAGTTTTCATATCTGCCTGACCGGCGAAATTAAGTTTGCCGTTATTAGCCGTCGTCGATAAAGGCTCGATTTTCAGAAATCCTTTCTCAACATTGATTTTCGGTTCGGTTTTGCCGAGATTAACTCCATTGTATTGCAGCTTTTCAAAACCCGATCTGACGTCAGCGTTTAAGTTGGCAAAAAGTAAATCCGGTTTATCGGCGGGGTATTTTGAAGAAAATGTGATGGAATCTTTTCTCTTTCCTTCAAGCTTCATATCTTTTGGTAAAAAGCCGGAAGCCAGTGTTGTCACCTCGGCCCAGTCATACTGGATATCAGCCTGTCCTTTTACGATTCTGGTATTGCCGTCCAGTCTATCCTGGTAATCGACGTCGGCGACTATTTCCGGGCCGGTCAACCGCGCATTTATATCATAGGTCTTCTTATCAAAGTCGGCTTTTGCGTCGGCAAAGAGCAGTACCTGTTCCCGTACGAAGTCCTTTCGGCCGGGATAGCCGAGCTTAAATTGCCTGATTTTTCCGTTATCTGTTTTAAGCTCATAGGCAGAGCCCCTGCCTGTTATAAGAATATCGGTATCGGCGAGCCCTGCCAGTTGGGTCTCATCAGGCAGAGAGGCAAACATTACGGCGAAAGGCCGAAGCTTTTGCAGGTCAAGCGACCTGGCAGAAGCATTTATCTTCGACTGTTTACCGGAATCTTTATTTATGGCAACAACTGAATCCTTGATGTTTATTGTACCGAGAGCAGCAGTAGTATTTAGTTTGGTTATTGCAAGGGTGCCGTCAGTTTTATTGTATTCCAAATCAAAGATAATATCCGCTTTAGGCTCGAGGGCAGTTGCTTTTTGTGAGGTGAGGGCAAATTGATTAACCTGTGAAGAACCGGCAAAGCCGATTTTTTCTTTTTCAATGGTAACAATTCCCTGTTCAGAGATATCGCCTGCAATTTTGTAATCTTTGAAATCGAAGAACTGTCCGAGCTCGGCCTGCAGCTTCGATAAATCGGCGGAAGCGGTGTATTCGAGACGTTTTCCCGTTCCGCTGCAATTTATTTTTGCGAAAGCAGCCGATACATCCATGTTATCAAATCTGACCATCTTCCCATCAGCGGAGACATTAGCAGATAACGTGACAGGCTGAGACAGTGACACATTTTTGCCATCGACGATTCCAGCCAGGCCGACAAGCTCTGCCTGCCCTGCAATACTCCTTTTGCCCTGCTGTGTCGAAGTTTTGATGTTACCTTCAAGCGAGCCGGAAGTTATCTGCATCCCCTTTTTGATACCGAATGTGGCGGGCATCTGTGAAAGAACGGCTCCTGCCTGACAATCGAAATCTGCCTGTAAGACAGAGTCGGAATTGAGAAACTCTTCGAGAGAGGCGAATGTTGTGGGGACAGTTCCCGTCACCTGAGCCTTTAACCAATCGGCATCGATGTCACAGCTTTCGATATTTATCATTTCCCGCTGTCGTGCGAGCTTTACATCTACATCCAAAGTATTGGTCTGTATTCTGTCACCCTTAAGCACGGGTCCTTCTATGTTGAGATTTTCAGCCCTGACAGAGCCGTCAAATTTTTCAACCCGGCCGTTTTTGATTTCAGTGTAGAGCTTTGCCGATGTTGTCCCTTCTGCCTGAACATCCACACCTGCCAGGGCAAAAAACGGTCCCAGGGATTCGATATCGAGGTCATTAAATTCAACAGTAACACTGCCCTTCGCTCCTTCCAAAGACCAGCCGGCCTGTTTCTGGGGCGTGAGCTGACCCTGAGTAATAACCTCTGCTTGTTTATCCTGATTCGATAAACTAAATTTTATATCAAAGCTTGTCTGTCGGCCTGGTTGCTTGAGGTCCAGCTTCGAGTTTATACTGCCAAGCTCTGCTTTCTCTCCTGACTGGTCGGTCACCCTCAGGCTGCCGTTATTGACGGCAAGGTCTATTTGTTTTACAGGCAGAGAAACTTTTTTTTGCTCGCCTGCCTGCACATCTGTTTCGGCTTTTTCAGGAAAAGCTTTTTGAAGATTTATATCGACGTCCGGCTCATCAACAACTGTCCTGCCGAATGAAGGAGCTGCTGAGAGCAAAGACAGATAATGCGGTCTTGTCTGAATCTTTTTTACATTAACCAGGAAGCCGCCTGTGCCGTCACTGAATCTGAGCTCTTTTATACCGATGCCCCGTCGCCAGCTCATATCAAGCGAGGAAAAATCGAGCGTGCCGTCGATGGCGCCGTTGATTTTGGCAAGTATCATTTTATTGCCCCTCTGAGAGGAAACAAAGGCGGGCAAAAACAAGATCACAAAAACTATCAGGATAAATATTGCAAAGAGAAGCCAGAAGAGCAGACGTCTTGCGATTTTCTTTTTTTTAGGGTGAATCTTTTTCTCATTTTGGTTTTTTGGAGTTTGCATAATATTACCCCCGCAAAAAAACTGGTCTTTTGGTAGTATCGAAGATGGTAACCTTATTTGTCAAAGACAAGACACTTAAAAAATTAATTGAGCATTATTTCTTCCGACTTGGACTTGATAACCGAGTCAACCTTGTCGGAATATTCCTTTGTTAACTCGTCAATCTGTTTTTTGCCGAGCTCTTGGTCGTCCTCCGTGATGAGCTTTTCCTTTTCTTCTTTTTCGAGCTGTTTGTTGGCGTCTCTTCTTATATTGCGGATAATCACCTTTGTTTGCTCGCCCGTCTGTTTGACACCGGAGACAAGCTGTTTTCTTCTTTCCTCGCTCAAGGCAGGTAAATTCAGGCGTATGATTTTTCCGTCCATTACGGGTGAGATGCTGAGGTCGCTGTTTTTAATTGCCTTTTCGATTTCTTTGGCAGCGGCGGGGTCGAACGGTTTTATGACAATCATATCAGCCTGCGGCACGGCCAGGGTAGCGAGGTGTTTTAAGGGCGTAGCTGTGCCGTAATAATCGATTTTTATGTTTTCAACCAGGCCCGTGGACGCCCTGCCCGTCCTGGTTGCCTTTAACTCGTCGCTGAGGTGCTCGACGCATTTCTGCATTTTTTCCTTATGTTCCGAGATGATTTGCTTTACAGGCATATATTCACTCCGCATCAGGAAATTAATGTTCCGACCTTCTCGCCGCATATCGCTTTCGTCATATTACCCTGTTCAAAGATATTCAGGACAATAATCGGAATATGATTGTCCCTGCACAGGC
>Ga0307434_1001887_pt1 | contig 10669 bp, 7 predicted proteins | sample SalMarWE160220MG_FD_202156 | JGI IMG/M metagenome (GOLD analysis project Ga0307434, IMG submission 202156) | Salt marsh sediment microbial communities from the Plum Island Ecosystem LTER, Massachusetts, United States - WE1603-220 | ecosystem: Environmental > Aquatic > Marine > Intertidal zone >...
CACGTGTAGGGGCCTCCTTTTGCAACACTACCGGCCCACCCTTGAACGTGAACTGCAACGACAGCTTCCGCTTCGGCGCCAGTTCGAGCACATCGCAGATGAGCGCGGGGGCCTCCCTCTGACCGTAGACGAACCTGCCGCCGACCTTCAAGTTCGCCTCAACCAGCGGAAAGGGGAACCAGTCGTCGGAAAGCTTCTTGTCGCAAAAGGCCTCCCATACGCGCGCCGGCGGAGCCACGATGAAGGTCCGGCGCTGCACCATATCCGGCGGCGGCGGCTCGTCCGGCCGGGTGGTCTGCGCTCCGGCCGTGCCCGGCCGGACCGCAAGAAAGCCCGACACAACCGCGAGCACGACGAACACTTGAATTGAGGACTGCTGCGTCCTGGACATCGAGGACTTCCTTTTTCACTCCTGGCGGGTGGGCACGTCTGTCACGGGCCCCCGGACAAGCCATCTCGACGGTACACCGCTTGCCATCATATCGTCCTCTCGGCTGCGGGGCCAAAGTCAAAAGCTCTCCATTCGCTCGCGCGGCCCCGGGGACGGGCGTGACCGTCCCGTCGCCGAGAGCACATCGGAGGCTCATCGTATTCTCGGACCGCACCCTCCGTCGGCAGCGGTGACGGCGGCATCACCAGAACGTGACGTAAAGCGCCAGGGTGGCCACGATAACCACAGCACCCATGAGATGCACCCTCGGCTGGGCCGTGGTGTCCAGTTGGGATTGCGGCAACACTACCGGCCTGGTAAGCGGCCTGATCCTCGTGACGACCAACATGAAGACCACCAGGATCACGAAAATCAACATCATGTGATGCAAGAACGGCCAGTCGTTGAAGTCGGCAACAAACCTGGGCAGGCCCGTCAGGACCCCTCCTTCCTCCGGCATGCCCCAAAGATACTTCCCAAATCTGAAGAAGCCGTAGAGCGGAACGCCCAGCAGCATCGCGCCTTGAGCCGCGACCGGTGGTGCGGTCTTGACCACCAGCCCGACAAGGAAGACGGTTACGATGCCCGGCGAGATGAAACCCCAGATCTCCTGGATGTACGTGAACACTCCCTCGCCGAAGAAAAGGATGATCGGCGCCCACAGGCACGCCACGACCACGATCACCGCCGTGGCGACCCGCCCCACAAAAACTTGCTTCAGGGCCGACGCATCCGGGTTGACGTATTTCCCGTAGATGTCGATCGTGAAGATCGTTGACGCTGAGTTCAGGCCGGAGTTGAACGTGCTCATCACCGCTCCGCACAGGGCGGCGAACATGATGCCTCGAAGCCACGGGGGCAGGATCCTGCTCATCATGTAGGGGTAGGCCTTCTCGCCGGCTTTCTCGAGGACTTCGGCCTCAACCATGTCCGCGTTGCGGGTGATGTCGGCGGCGGCGGCAGCGGTGGCAGGCGCCCCGGCGGTATCGTCCGCCAGGTCATGCGAGGTTTCAGTATAAGCCTGCCGGGTTTGCTCGATCAGCTCGTCGCCGAAAAGCTGAAAGGCCATGATGCCCGGCATGACGATGATGAACGGAATGATCAGCTTCAGGCATGCTGCGAACATGATGCCCTTTTGCCCTTCGGCCAGGCTCCTCGCGCCGAGCGTCCGCTGCGTAATGAACTGATTCAGACCCCAGTAGAACAGGTTCGGGATCCAGATCCCCCCGAGGACGATCGCGGTCCAGGGGATCTCCTTGTGGTCCGCGGGCAGCATGGTGTGGAGCTTGTCGGAATTCGCTTCCGTGAATCGCCGCCAGCCCTGGATCATGCTGCCGCCGACCATTTCACCCTCGGATGTGACTTCACCGCCGAGCAGTCGCAAGGCCAGGACGGTCACAACCACACCGCCCAGCAGCAGCCCTCCGCCCTGCAGCAGGTCCGACCAGACGACCGCCTTGAGACCACCATAAATGGTATACGTGGCCGCAATGATGCCGATCACCCAGATGCTGGTGACGACGGCCCACAACTCGGCCGCCTTCGGGTCCATCCCGAACTGCGTGATGAAGACACCAGGTATGTCGAAGACCGTATTGACCGCCACTGCCCCGCTGTACAGCACGACCGCCAGAAGGACCACGATGTAGGCGACCAACAGGTAGGCGGCCATGATCGCCCGAGTCCCCTGGCTGTAGCGGTATTCCAGGAACTCCGGCATGGTGTAGATCCCGGCTCGGAGGAACTTGGGCAGCAGCCACCACGCCACGAACACCAGGGTGATCGCCGCGATCCACTCGTAACTTGCGATCGCGAGCCCGACGGTTCCGAACCCCTTGCCCGCCATGCCCACGAAGTGCTCCGTGGAGATGTTCGACGCGATCAGCGAAAACCCGATCAGCGGCCAGGTCAGCTTTCGCCCGGCCAGGAAGTAGTCCTCGGAACTCTGTTCTTTACGACCCGCGTAAAGCGAGATGACCACCACGGTGGCCATGAAGCCTGCGAATACCGCAACGTCTATCCAGGTCAGTTCCATCGCGTTATGACCTTCTCCTGTTGGCTGGAATCCACCGGCTCACCGTGTTCCTCAAGTCGGCGGACGTTACCCGATGCTGAAGACACCGGGCCGAGGACGCCCCGGCTCGCTCATCGCTTATCGCTCATCGCTCATCGGGCGCTGAATCTGTAGATGGTGGTCTGGTTGTACCTTTCGCCCGGCCTCAGAATCACGGACGGGAAGCCCGGCTTGTTCGGCGAATCCGGGAAATGCTGGGTCTCCAGGCAAAAGCCGTACCGGCGCTCGTACGCCTTGCCACCCTTGCCCACGTTGCTGCCGTCCAGGAAGTTGCCCGAATAAAACTGGACGCCGGGCTCGGTAGTCCATACTTCCATGATGCGGCCGGTATGGAACTCGTCCACGCGAGCGGCAAGGGTGAGCCCTTCTCCGCTGCCGTTGAGCACGAAGTTATGATCGTAGCCGCCGGCGAACCGGATCTGCTCACGGTCGGTATCATCGATGTAGTCGGCAATGAGTACGCCGCCCGGTCTCCTCAGGTCGAATGCGGTACCGTCGACATCCTTCAGCTCACCCGTCGGGATCAGGGTTTCGTCGACGGGCGTGAATCTGTCTGCGTTGATCATGATGTGGTGATAGACAATATCAGGACGCGTTCCAGGGGCGAAACCTCCGAGGTTAAAGTAGCCGTGATGCGTGAGATTGACCGGCGTGGCCTTGTCCGTCTCGGCTTCGTAGCGAATCTTCAGCTCATTGTCGTTGGTCAGCGAGTATCTCACCGTGCATTTCAGATTGCCCGGGTAACCCTCCTCCCCGGCCGTGCTCAGGTAGGTCAGTTTTACGCCGACCGCGTCCGCGGTTTTCAAGGGTTCCGCATCCCAGACGACCTTGTCGAAACCTTTCTTGCCGCCGTGAAGATGGTTCTCGTTGTTGTTGGTCGCCAGCTTGTACTCCACTCCGTCGAGCGTGAATCTTCCCTTGGCGATGCGATTGCCGTACCGCCCCACGATCGCACCGAAGTACGGGCTGTCTTTGATGTACTCGGCCAGCGTATCGTAACCTAGAACCACGTCACCCAGCTTGCCGTCGCGGTCGGGAACGAGAAGCCGGACCACAATCCCGCCGTAGTTGGTGATATCCGCCCGGACCCCATTGGCATTGATCAACTTGAACAGGTAGACCTCCTTGCCACCCGGCGTTTTCCCGAAGACCTCTTTCTCAATTCTCATCTCGCGTTTGCCCTCTGCCGCAGGACTGCCACTCCTGAAACCGGAAAATCCGGCACATGAACAAACCAGCATCGATACGAGTGCCGATCCGGAAATGAGACTCCATCGACTCCGTACCTTCATCATTCTCACACCTCGTCAGAGCCATGCTTCTCGTGGGAGGCGATTGGCAACGAAGTCCCAGACCTCTTGAACCACCGCCATCGCCGCCTCGATCTGCTCCACCGTCGGGTCCTCCGAGCCGGGATATCGGAAGCGAACCGCATAGGGCGTCAGCGGATCGACAACCGGCGCCAACTCGCCGAACGCCTGATCGTATTGCGCGCACGCCTTGGCAAGCTCCCGCAGGTCGTGGATCCTCTCGAATTCATGCTCGCGATAGACAAGATACGCCTTGAGGGTTTTCTCCACGGACTGTTGACAATGAAAGGCAGCCGCGTCGGTCACCGGAGGGGTCCGCGCGAGACCGGATTCCGCCATGAGCCGGTCCCGCCTGGCCTTTTCCAGCCAGCGGCGAACCTCAGCGAGTTCAGGCGGCATAGATCAATCTCCCCTTGCGCTTGACCGTCCGCTCGAACGATACCGGAAGCGCTGACCTCGCCTCGAACTCCGCCCGGGTATACACCATGACGTCCTTTGGCATCCCCAGATTCCCAAGTGCCTCATACGCCGCCGCATCGCGCTCATACGCGTTCCGCGGATCATCCTCAACGACCACGAGCAGATCGATGTCGCTCCCACGACCGGGTGTGCCATAAGCGTACGAGCCGAACAGGTAGATCGCGATGGGCGAGAAGACCTCCCGCAGCCGTCTCACCGCTTCCGCCAGCGTCTCTTCGGTGTCCATGACTGACTCGCCGTGCATGCTCGTCAGATTCCCGTACCCATCAAAATGACGCAGCGCCATCGTTCTGTCAGTATACCGGCTGGCGCTGGTGGACGGAAACAGCGCGTCCACCGGCGCCGGCTGGTGCCGTTCTCGATGAGACGGTCTCGTAGCGGCCGACTCATCAGGTCAGCCGCTACGGAGGGCACGAGACTCAGTGAGTGAAGAAGGCACTACCTGGCCTGTCAGCCAAGCTCCGACATTATGTTCACCACCGTCTCGCGCTTCGCGTGCAGGTGCGCCAGCCGATTGCGCTCTCGCTGGACCACCTCGGCGGGGGCCCGGCTGACGAAGCTATCGTTGCCGAGTTTGCCGTTGATGACCGCGATCTGCTTGTCCAGGCTGGCCAACTCCTTCTCGAGGCGCTGCCGCTCGGCGACGGGATCAATCACGTTGGCCACGAAGATTTGCATGTCGCCGATCACGAGCGTCGCGGCGTTCGGGGGGCGATCCACCTCGGCCCCGATGGTCAATTCGCCGACCCTGGCGAGCTGCCTGATCACATGCGCTTCGTGCCGCAAGGACGCGACCCTATCGGCCGGTACCTTGATTACAACGTCCACCTTCTGCTTCGGCGGGACGTTCTGCGTCTGGCGGATGTCGCGGACGGCTCGGGTAGCGGTTTGCAGATCGTCGAACACCGCATCCACGTCCGGTGCGCTAAGCGCCGTCCAGCCGGCGGCCGGTGGATACGAGGCGATCGTCAGAGCTTCGGGTGCGTCCAGCTCCGCCACGCCCGGCAGGCCCCGTTGCGGCGCTATCTCGTTGAGTTGCCGCCACAGCCGCTCGGTGATGAACGGCATGAACGGGTGCAGCAGCCGGAGCGACTCATCCAGAGCGAACGCCAGCACCTGACGGGCCTCAGCCGCCCGCCGATCCTCCCGCACCCGCGGCTTGACCAGTTCCAGATACCAGTCACACAGCGAATCCCAGAAGAAGTCGCGCGCCGCCGTGGCGGCCCGGCTGAACTGAAACTTCGCCAGGGCGTCCTGGACCTGCACCGCCGCCCGGCTCACCTGCGACAGAATCCAGCGGTCCTCGATCGGCAGGGTGGACAGGTTCCAGGTCGCCGGCGCCTGTTCCGGGCGACGGGCCGCGCGGGCTGAAGCCCGCGGCTCTTCGTCCGCGCGGCCTGAAGCCGACGGTCCTCCGTCGGCAGGGGCCGAAGCCCACGGCTCTTTGTCAGCCGCGAGGGTCATGAAAGCGAACCGGGCGGCGTTCCAGACCTTGTTGCAGAAGTTCCGGCCCAGCTCGAACCGCTCGGAGGTCTGCACCTCGCGGCCATCCTCGAGCTTGACCCGCTTCATCGGCATCCGGATGTCCTGCGTCTCGGTGGTAATGCTGGCCATCGTGAAACGCAGGGCGTCCGCCCCGTACGTCTCGATGATATCCACCGGGTCGAAGCCGTTCCCGAGCGTCTTCTTGAACGGTCGCCCCAGGCCGTCCTGGATCACCGTGTGAATGTACACGTCGTGAAACGGCACCCGGCCAACGTTGTACATCCCGGTCAGCACCATCCGCGCCACCCACAGGGTGATGATCTCCCGGGCCGTGCTCAGCACCGACCCGGGGTAGTAACGTGCCATCTCCGGCGTCTGCTCCGGCCAGCCCATCGTCGAATGGGGCCACAACGCCGAGCTGAACCACGTGTCCAGCACGTCGGGGTCCCGGGTGAAACCGTGAGCTTCGGCCAGGGCGGCGAATTCCTCCTCCACCGCAGGCGCTGGACAGAAACAGTGGGTCAACGATTCAGCATCACCCGCTACGTCAAAGCCCTGATGAGCTACCACGCCGCGGTCGAGATACTCTGCTATCTTCTTGAACACCTCCGCGGCCTCGGCCTTGCCCATTGTCGCAGGCAGACTCCACACCGGGATCCGGTGCCCCCACCAGAGCTGCCGGCTGATGCACCAGTCGCGCTTCTCGCTCAGCCAGTCCAGATAGGTCTTCGCATAGCGGGCCGGGAAGAAATGCACCTTGCCACACGCCTTGCGCTCTCTGGCTGGCGCGTGCGTCTCATGACACACCGCGTCCATCGCAAGCTGGGCCAACCCCCGGCTCCCGCGCAAACCCTCGATCCGGTTTGCCTCTTCGCCGTTCAGATCCCCCATCCGCACGAACCACTGGTCGGACAGATAGGGCTCGATCGGCGTCTTGCTGCGGTCGCTGTGCCCGACGTCGGATTCGTGGTCCTCGATCCGCTCGATCAACCCCTGAGCGGCAAGGTCCTCGACGACCTTCTCGCGGGCGGCGTAGCGATCCATGCCCTCATAAGGCCCGCCGCTGGCGTTGATCCTGCCGGCCGGCGTGAGGATATTGACCATGTCGAGCTTGTGGCGCTGGCCGCACGCGTAGTCGTTCGGATCGTGGGCCGGCGTGACCTTCACGCATCCGCTGCCGAACTCCCGGTCCACCAGGATCCCGTCGGCAATGACCGGAATCTCGCGGTTGACCAGCGGCAGAATGACCGTCTTGCCGATCAACCCCTTCCAGCGCTCATCATCGGGGTGAACCGCGACCGCGGTATCGCCCAGCATGGTTTCCGGCCGCGTGGTCGCCACCACGAGGTGCGTCGCCTCGACCTCCTGGCCGTCCCGCGTCAGACGAATCGGCTCCTTGAACGGATAGCGGATGTGCCACAGGTGCCCCTTTACCTTCTCATGGTACACCTCGTCGTCGGCCACCGCCGTCTGCAGGTGCGTGTCCCAGTTCACCAGCCGCTTGCCCCGGACGATCAACCGGTCGCGAAACAGCTTGAAGAACGTCTGCCGAACCGCCCGCCCGCAAACCTCGTCCAGCGTGAACCGTGTCCGGGCCCAGTCGCACGAGCAACCCATCAGCTTGAGCTGCTCGATGATCCGGTCGCCGTAAGTCTCCTTCCAGGCCCAGATCCGCTTGACCAACTCCTCGCGACCGAGATCGTGGCGGGTCTTCTTCTCCTGCTCGAAGACCGTCCGCTCTACCACCGCCTGGGTGGCAATCCCGGCGTGGTCCGTGCCCGGCATCCACATCGTGTTGCAGCCCTGCATGCGCCGCCAGCGAATGAGGATGTCCTGCAACGTGTTGTTCAGTGCGTGCCCCCCGTGCAGCGCCCCGGTCACGTTCGGTGGCGGGATGACGATCGTGTACGCTTCCGGCTCCGGGTCTTGAGGGTCCGGGTGGAAAAAGTCGCCCTGCGCCCAGAATCGGCGAATCTCCGGCTCAACGTCCTGCGGCTTATAGGTTGTCGCCAGATCGTCCAACATCGTTATGACTCACCAGTCTGCCACCGATGCACAAGCGTCGCCGCCGCGGTCCGCGTCCGGCCGCTCAGGGCCGATCAAAGAGCGATGATTCTAACAGCAGACGAGCGGCGAGTCGATGCGGCACCCGCCCGTTATGGCAGGCCGGGGCCGCGACAGAATCGGCGGGGCTCGCAGGAAGCCGTGGCCTCGTCTTTCACGGAATGGCCTGACGCGGCCCGCGAACAAGTGCCAATGCGAGAAAGTGAGAAAACACCGGCTGCGACGCGCCTTTTCTACTTTCGCATCTTCCCACCTTCGCACCCTCAGTCCCGAGTTCCCATTTCCTGTCCCCCCTTTTAACTTGGGTTGCGGGCAGAGCCCGCGACAGCCAGGTAGGTCGGGTCGACCGCCGGTAGGGCACGGTCGGAGTCCGCCGGTGACGGACGCAGACCTGCCTTTACTATCATTCCTGGATCTCCGGCAACCGGAGCGGCGGGTGGGACGGTCAAGCATAGCGAGAGTAAACGCGGCCAAGGCGGGAGCGTGAACGCGGAGCTTGGCCGTGGAATCTGGCGCGGGGCTTTCACCACTGCCAACGAGCCGGTTCCGGGCGGACCGCTTCCTTGGCAATGCTACCCTGTCCAAACGCCCCGGCACAGGCCCCCGAGATCTGCTCTCGTGAGCCCCACCGGCCGCCAGGGGCGAGCGGCGTTGATAGTATTCCACGACTGCGGATCGGGTTGTCTCACCAAGCGGCCGCCCGTTCTGATGCCAAAATCCACGGCCACACCCCTTGGGACCGAGGTGAGCTCGCCATCCTTGCCCGTTGCCGGGAAATGAGGCAGAATAACGCGCATACGTTCGTCGGCGTCCTGGCGGACGTGGCGGGAGGTCGGTTCGGTATGATCCCGTTTGTCGAACAACATCGCTCGGCATTGGAGGCCCTCTGCCGCAAGTATCACGTGGCCCGGCTCGATCTATTCGGCTCGGCGGCGGACGGGAAGTTCGACCTGCAGCGTTCGGATCTGGACTTTCTGGTCGAGTTTCAGCCGGACGCGCCGATGGGCCCGTTCCATCAGTATTTTGACTTCCTGGCCGAGCTCAAGCAGTTGTTCGGATGTCCGGTGGACCTCGTCGAAGGCCGGGCGATGAAGAACCCGTACTTCATCAAAGCCGTGAACGCCAGCCGGAAGCCGCTCTATGCAGCCTGAGAGCTTGAAACTGTTGGAGGACATCCGCACCGCCGCGGCCTACATCCTCGACAAGACGCGAGGCAAGTCGCTGGTGGACTACGCAAGCGACGACATCCTGCGACCAGCCGTGGAACGGCATTTTGAAATCATCGGTGAAGCACTCAACCGATTGACCCGACTCGACCCCGATACGGCAGGGCAAATCACGGACGCCGCTCAAATCATCGCGTTCCGCAACGTGCTGATCCACGGCTACGACGCCATTGACGACAGCCGCGTCTGGGACGCCGTCCAGCATAGCCTGCCGACGCTGCACAACCAGGTCACAGCGTTACTGGGCGATCCGGCCGAATAGCCGCTCCCCCCTCGCAGCGAGGTTGGCCCCGCGGGCAGGACCCGCCGTACCCGCCTGGTCAACGCTTCAACCGGTCGTAGTAGGTGAGAATCAACTGCTCAGTCTCGTCCGCCTCGATCTCGTTGACGTTCTGGCCAAGATGAGCACGAAAGGACCGCAGGATGTAGCTCACGTCATCCCGATCGATCCCGTAGAGCAGGAAGAAAGCCGCATCGAGCTCAGCCATCAGCTCGCCCCGGTCATCCTCCCGCCATTTGTGCACGCCCCTCTTGAACCCGCACGCTTCGGCCAACGGACGCATATCGTCCGCGGTGCACATCAGCTTCATGACGCGATCGGATATCCAGTCGCTCAACGGCGTGCTTGCGTCCCATGGGGGCGCGTGATCGTAAGCATCCGGTTCCAGTACCGGCAATTGCTCGACAATGAAGAAATTCAGGTGGACTCCGCCGACCTTCTGTCTCGCGACAAAATCGAATACGAAGCTGTTGAGATTGGCCAGCAAGCAAGACAATCGTCGGAGATCGTGCCCGCCGATGCTCAGAACCAGCGGCGCCGAATTGACGACGGCAACATGCGGAATGAAGGCTGCGATCATCGTTCGCGTGTTGGTGGGGCTGGTCACGTCCTTGTAGCAGAGATACGCCGGGCCGACAAGATTGCCGAGGGCGGCGTCCACCTGACTCTCCTCCACCCACCATCGCGGCTGGACCACGAACTCTGGGTTCTGGTGGCTCACCAGCGACGTCGGTTCAGGCTGCCCCTGCCGAACCCAGTTCTGCCTGTCGATCAGCACGCTCGCTGCCCGGTGATCGTACGCCTGGACCATCTTGGCCTCGTAGAGCGGCAAGTAACGCTTCTTGCCCCTGACCCAGATGTTTCCCTCGAGCGTGTACCTCCTCTGTTTCAGCTCCCTGGGTTCCGTGAACAAGCCGGCATCATTCGTCTGGTGGAACATCGTCTTGAAACGGATTCCCCAGGGATTCCCGCCGCGTTTCCGGCTCCGATTGATCAGAACCGGCACGCGCCGGTAGATGTACTTGGTCAACTCCGCGTCACGCCGACGGCGGAAGACCGGGCAGGTGCGCGTATTGGGATTGAGCAGGGCAAGATCCTTGTCCGACAGATCGATCTGGCGATCCTTTGTCTCCAAGTCCTTCATGTCGTGCGCGAAGAAAACGAACCTCGCAGCGTCAGCTTCGTGCCCGGCACCCCCAAACAGCAGCACAGAGAACTTGAAGCGTCCATCCACATCAGGGAAGATCCTCTTGCGGTTCTCGAAATCGAACAGCCCGACAAGCGACCTCGCCCCAATGAGTTTTGAGAAGAACGCTCGCG
>Ga0307434_1001888_pt1 | contig 10659 bp, 11 predicted proteins | sample SalMarWE160220MG_FD_202156 | JGI IMG/M metagenome (GOLD analysis project Ga0307434, IMG submission 202156) | Salt marsh sediment microbial communities from the Plum Island Ecosystem LTER, Massachusetts, United States - WE1603-220 | ecosystem: Environmental > Aquatic > Marine > Intertidal zone >...
TATAGGAAAAATTGCATTTCTGAGTTCAGACATTTATGCATCGGCTAGTTGGACCGGAACCTATGTCCATTTAATTGAAGCTTCAACAGAGTTGGATGCTTATTTTGCGGCTTATAGTGAAGTGTCGATTATTTCAGCCCTTGCTTCCATTGGAGGCGGAGGAAGTCTTTGGCAGCGTACAGGAACTGTTCTTAGTCCACTTACTTCTGGAGATACTGCCCGGGTTGGTATCGGGTCTGCGGCTGATGTTGGGGTAGGTTTTGAGGGTACTGATACAACCGGATTGTATCAGAAGTCCCCAACGGAAGTTGGTCTAGCCATAAACGGCAGTACAGATTCTTATTTTGGAAGAAGCGAAATCGGAGGTACCTATGGCGACAGACCCTCGTTTATGGGCGAGGAGCCTATAGGGGTCGTTGCTTTTGCGGATGACGCAGCTCACGCTGGAGCTGCAAATTTGCTTCTTACAGCAAAGGTAACCTCGGCAACAGAAGCTGATTCTTCTCGTGTTTTTGTTGAGTCAAAAAACGATAGTGAAAACGGAACAGGAGCGTATGTGTATATTCGTACATACGCGATAGAAACAGATGCATATGTAGACATTAGTTCCATGATTGAGGGGACTACTGCGGCGAGCGTTGTGGCTCAGGTCGACATTAATGCGTATAATTCTTCATCTGAGCAATATACAGATGCAATAGTCGCTATATATGCAGAGGCAGTGAATAGCGGATTAGCTATGGTTCTTTTGGGGAACAGTACAACCGATATAGTTGGATTTTCCGATGCCTACTTCGACGGCGCTTCTTTGGGATGGCCAGCAGACTATCTTACCGTCTCTAGAACCATTGCTGATTGGACTGTTTTTGATGCTATTTTTGGAGGTGCATTTTCGTCTCTCATCACAAGCATAAACTGTTCTATGAACGAGGTGTTATTCAGCCCCGCAGCAAATACTCCATTGACATCATCTTCGGGTGCCCTGGCAGTGGACGGACAATACGGGAATATTTTTGAGGTTTCTGTTTCTGAGAATATAACTACGACAACTTTTAGCAATATGACCGGGCCTTATGGAAACTTTTATTACGGAAGACGGATTAAAATAAGATTCTCTTTCGGTGGGTCATATACCGTTACAATCGCAGGTATCTCCGGAGGATTATTTGTTTCCGGGGCGACGGATATTGCTGGTACAGTAGGGCAAGTCTACATATTGCATGTAGATGAACTCGGGGGCGGTAGAAGGTATTGCCGTATTGAAGGACCGTATTCAAGTTAGGAGACATAGATGAATATTTACTGTTTGAGTTTAGGTCGATCTTCAGAACGTAGGGCAATGATGGAGTCTTTATTCAAAGATGAAGTCATTATTTATATCGATGCCGTTGATGGACTGGATTTTGCCACAAAGTCGGATCCTTCCGGCAGTACCTGGAAAAAGACTTCTAGGGCCAGATTAGTACAGGAGGGCATTCTAGATGAGGTGTCTAAGCTATCTCCAACACAGGCTGCGTGCAATTTGAGCCATTTTTCAGCTTTGGAAGCTTTCCTTAAGACAGAGGAAGAATTTTGCATAGTTCTTGAGGATGACGTTATGCCGACTGAGGTTTTAAGCAGAGCGTGGAAAAATGGGAAGAGCCTCGAGAGTTTCGTGGAATTTCCTGCTGGATGCGATATGCTATATCTATGTGATTCGGGCGAATGTCGAAATGTGATCCAGCTTGCAGACAGCGAAGGGCGCATTAAGCAAGCCTTTACTCTAATGGCTTATGCAATTACACGAAAGGGCGCAAAGACGTGTTTGTCTGTAGGAAAGCCAACGAGATGGTTGTTGGATTATCAGTTTCCAGTCAGTTGCTACCCAAAGCATAAGTTTCCAAAAGAGCTTTTGCCTGACCGATTAAAAGGAATGCCAAGTATTGATGCAAGAGCTTTTGTGTCGGGAGGACCCATAAAGCATTCTGAGTTGGCGCAAATTTCGTTCCTTGGACATGACGTTAATAATAGATTGCATCCAACGAGTGTGGATCGCAGAATAAATATTCGGAGACGAGAGCACCTTGATTCCATTGAGGCTTCAAGGTCTATTCATGAAGAAATGTTTGGGATTGTTAGGAATAGACGACAGGTAACAAAGTATCGAAAGGGAAGTACACATGGTAGAACTAACGAATAGAATGTTTGAAATTGTCCACCGAATCTTTCTTAAGCTTGGACAGACAACAGTCACATATCCAAGATGGCAGATCGCTCGGAGAGTGGCGTCTCTAGAGACCCCTGCAAAGTGCCTGGTGGAGGGTAAGAGGGAGCCAGAGTCTGTAAAGGCTCTCATGGAGAAGCGCCGTAGAATTTATGCGAAGTATGGGATCCCCTTGGAAGGCGGCGCTTCCAGGAGATACAGCATACTTAAGGATAAGCAGGAAGAGTTGTTGTCTGAGATTTTGAACATGGAGTTAGAGAATTCAGAGGCCGTTAAGGAAGAGTCTATCTATAGAAAAGATGTAGAGGATCTCTACGAAGAAAAAATCAGTATCGATATAGAGCCGATAGATTACGAATGGTGTGGAGATTTGGTTACGGCAAATGAGGTCGCGATCTTGATGGGATTGGGTCTCGTTAAAGATCCTATAGAGGAATAGGAAATAGCATGCTTGGATGGGGCATACAGCTGTGGGGACTTGATTATTGGGGAGGAGTTGGGCCACCCAGTCTTGAGGGCTTTGGAGACTTCCATTTTGAAGTTTTGGCTATGTCACAGGGGTACACTATTCGAATCAAGCTCACTACTCCTGAGCCGATCGATAGTCCGAGGTGGTCTCGGCGTTTTGTGATTCTTCGAAAGAGAGATGAATGGCCTCAGTCTGTCGATGACACAGGTGTTGAGCTCATATCAGAGGTCATCGAGCCAGGGTCAATTGAATACAAATATTTTGATGAAGACCTCATTGCTGGCGAGAATTATTACTATCGGTTGTTTCTACTCGGAGTAGACGGCCTTTGGTACTCGAGTCGCGCTGAGATGGATTCAGCTTATCCATATTCAAGATGGGGCGTCAGAGACTATATGTATATGAGTCTCCCTCGTGGATGGAGGTCTCACGATACGACACAAGACCTATTCAATTTTTTGGATATGATTGGGGCTCTATCGGATGATGCAAAAACCGATTGCGAATACTTGAAGACATTGTTTTCAATCAGCGAGGTTCACGAGGATTTATTGCCAATCGCGGACAGTAAGATTGGATGGCCAACATGGATTCAAGCTGGAGGGATTCATAAGAGGCAAGATTCGGCTGCAGCTGTTGATACCTACAAGCGTCTTGGAACTGAGTATGGATATGCCCAGCTCATTGAGACTGTTACAGATTGGGAGCTTACGATTACTTGGGGGTGGCAGTATATCATGTGGTCAAATAATCAGTATTGTACCACCCCAGACCTCACTGACCCGGAGATCAGAACAGACCTTAATGGGCCGAACGACAAGCTCAGGTATACAAACGACGCATCTAGGTGGCAGTCATTAACTGGATTGGGTTTTTATCTGACTGAGATTCCGGGAGTAACTGGTCCGTTTACTCAAGAAATGTGGAATAGAGTTTTGTTCTTGATTGAGTGGGGGAAGGCAAGCTTTGTGGTATATCAGGTTAGGATAGTTCCTGTATCTGATGAGGAATATCCTGCGGATGGAATTATAGATGAAACGGAGTTTCCCCTTATCGCATACATCGAGCGTAGTGTTGGTATGGAAAGCGATGAGGAGGACGCCCCCTATTCTCCAGATCTTGAGATTTTTATGTCAAATAATCCGAATAGTGTCACGAATTCTGCTGAGGATTGTGCGTGGCATTCATACCTGGAATTTGATTTCCCGGCATCACCATAGGGAGATTGGGATGAAACGAATTATAGAAACTGAGCGTGTTGACAGGGCTTTTGCGATAGGAAGATGGCAGGATGTCTTTATGTATCGAGATGGTACTAAGAAGATTTTGCCTGAAGGCGAATTTGAGTGGGGATTTAATCAAATCCAAAATGCTTTCAGGACGCTTCTTGCGTGTTGGTGTAGAAGTGAGTCAGGATATCTTCGTATTGGCTTTATGGGCATAGGAACGGGGCTTGTTGGTTGGGATACGACGCCACCTACACAGAGCTATGATCAAGCTACATTGGAGGCGGAGTATTATCGATTGACGATCCCTCAAGGGGACATAGTTTTTATCGACCCAGTCAGCGGTACTCCAACGGGGTATCCTACGAACAAGATCGAGATCACTGTAAATATTGGTTACAGTGAAGCTAACGGAACAATGAGAGAATTTGGGCTGTTTGGTGGTACGGCCACTTCGGCTCTAGATTCTGGAGAAATCGTTAATTGGATCGTCCACGATAGGATAGATAAGACATCAGGGTTTGAAATACAGCGTAAGGTACGAATAGAATTCGTAACAGTATAGGAGAAAATCATGTCAGGTAACGTTCCGAACATTAGCGACGATACATTCAATTTTATAAAGGCATACGCTAAGGTCGTTTTGCAGCAGGGCGTCCCAATTTTGGATTCTGATTGGAATGAGCTTCAAGACATAATAAGACTTTCCAGAATACAGCAGAACATTGCCGCTTTAGGGAATTGCCGGATGGCTCCTGGGTCTTCAAGCAATATAGTTGGATTTATTGTTAACGGAAATGGATCGAGTAATAATTTTTACTTCACTCCTGGGTTGGCGTGTGTGGAAGGAGTTATTGTACCTTCGGAGCATGGAGTAGCAGAGCCCTCTTCAGATGTCTGGTATGACAGCAATGACAACTACATGATGGATGGCGTTGTAACGGCTATCGGAAGCGGTACGATTACCGATGTCCATACGTTCTATGAGCTGTTCATGAACGTTGTAGGGTGTCGTATTCGAATGACATCAGGGGCTGAGATAGGCAACACTTTTATAATCTCGGCCAGAAACAGCGCGACTACTCTTCAGCTTTCGGGTGGAATTGGGTCAATAGCACCAGGGGATACTTATCGGATGCTACCACCTCCTTTGACAACTCCGGTGTCACCGAGGGTTGACGAGGTGTATCTCCAGGTGTGGTTTGATGACATCAATGCTGATGAGGATACGGATCTTCTTAATCCATCGTTGGGTCTTGAGCCTTCTCACAGGTCAAAAGTCAGATCCGTTGTTCGAGTTGCTGAAGGTGGGGCTACACCAGCTACACCGGACCCCTATTCTTTGGGTGTCAGGTATATGAAAATAGGCTTTATCGAGAGAATTGCGTCAGCAGCTATTCAAGCTTCATACTGTGAGACTGCCCATAATGCTGCAATTAAGGCTGGCATTTCAAGTTCTGACACTCTCAGCAACTACCCACAGCTTTTGTGGAGAAACCTCGGATTCAAGAGCGATGCAGAGGTTAATTCATCTACGATAAGCATTTATCAATGGGGTCCAGCCTTGATCGTAGTGAAGGGCGTGTATATCGGAAACGATGGCCATATTTATATGGGGACTGTGCCGACAGTCGCATTTTATGCCGACACAAATGGGAGAGTTCGGTATGTCCCATCTGGGTCTGCTGGGCAGGATATGGGGCCTTACAGTTCTGAGTCTACCTTCAGTTGCCTAAACGATCTCTATTCGACGGGTCCAAATTTTAAGGGTGGAGACGCAGTTGATATTCATAGCCAACTTAGGCTTCAAGAAGGAGCATGCATTCAGCTGAGTGATGATTCACATATCATCGGAGATAGCGATGCAGCTTCAGGAGCCATGAAGCTTTTTTCTTCCGGAACAGGTTGGGATGTTCAGCAGCTGTACACCGATGGCGAGATTTGGTGGCTAATCAATACCACCTATAATAGGTCTACCGGTGAGTTCGTATCCATCGCTCCGTCTTCAGCCAGTTATTTCCTTCGGTACACAGCCGGAGAACTGCGGTGCATGTTCCACATATATTCAGTAACTCCGTGGACTATCGGGCAATGGTCCTATAGAGTTGCCATGGACCCATCCAGAGTTCACGCGTACGATTTTAGTATGACAAGAGAATTGGTCAGTTATTCGGTAGACCAGGAGAGGGTATTTCCGAGGGAAATGGGTTTCCTAGCAGTTCGACTCCATCATGCCAGTCAAGGAAGGCATGTGGCTCTTTACCGAACGGAAGACAATGCGACAATTTTCGATCTGATAAGTGGCGACAGTTCATATTTCGATTCGGCGTATGGGCATCCCGGAACTGTAAATGCGTATCCGAGTGGCACAGATGATTTTCTGATTCAGAATAGAGTTACACAGACCGTAAATATAGGGTATGGTTACATAAGGCTTACAGACATCTAGGTATTCTGGATGACAGCGCCGGTGCCCCAGGCTAATGTGGGCGTAAGGAGGTATGGATGGCCAGTAATATGAGCAAACGAGACATTTTGTCCGTAGCGGCCAGCGGTGAAGCTGCAAAGAAGCTTCATCAGTACCTGTTGGATGCGAGGAATGACATGATCAGCCTTGCAGCTGGAACGACGTTATACCATCAGGGTATCGACGACAATGCTTTGGAGGGCCGTTCAGACCCCTCGGGCTTGGCGGAGTGCCTCGTGGTGGTAAACTCCCTCAGAAGGAAAATCGTTTCGCATTTGGCATCCACGGGACAAGCTGGTGCGCATGCAGCGGCTTCGGCAGAGGTTATTGCGGCTCCGGCCGCAACGGACCTGGCCACGGCCAACACGTTGGCGAACGAGTTGAAGGCTGACTTCAACACCCATTTGACCGAGGCGGGAGTTCACCTGAACAACGATGTTACCAACGCGGTTACCGCCGCAGACGCGACGACCCAGGGAACGCTGGAGACGCTGTTGGCTGACATCAAGGCAATGAACAATGCCCATGCAGCAGCCGCTCTGACGGCGGCGTATGTCATCTAGAAGGAGGAAGACATGGCTTTGAAAGTTGGTTACGACGTATTCAAGGGTGCCGCTCAAGCTGGCACGAACGATGGGACTCCGGGCGTTGTGCAAGTTGAAACGGATTCGAATCTTGCGCACTACATGCGCATCCAAAGGCTTTCCGATAGTTTCTACTGGAATGCGACCACCAAGGCGTTTCAGGCAGGAGTTCCGGCTGAGTCTGATGAGCTTCTGATTCAGGGTTCTGACGTCACTTCGGGAAGTTCTACGTCTAAGCGTAGACTGTCCGATAGGATTCCATATGAGGCTCTGGTCGGAATCGATGGGGATGGATGTGTCCTCACGGTCTATCCGAGTGGTGGAAACATTGACCTCGCTGCATCGAAGGTCACAGGAGTTGGTCCTTTTGCGATGGCTGCTGGAAATACGGTTATCGTGGATGTCGACAATGTCGGCGCTGCAACGGCCACGTTCGATGCCGCTGCCGGGTATCAAGACGATACTACGACATATGCGGTTGCAGATCAGGATGGCAACTATATCGACATCACCATCGATGGCGGTACGGCGCAGAGAATCACCTTCTCCGGGGTTACAACGTCACTTCAGAGCGTCATCAATCAGATCAATTCAGCTCTCATTGGGGGTTCTGCGGAAGATAACGGGAGTACCCAGCTTCGTGTTAAGTCCGATACGCGGGGCACGGGAAGTTCTGTGAGCATCTCCGCTGGGACCTCCGGACTTACCTTCGCGGCCGCGGTTGCCGGCACGGGTGACGTGGCCGACATTTCGGCTGTTACCGCAGCCGAAGTGAAGACCGTGATCGAAGCCGACACCACTGCAACGGTTATGGCCAATAGTGACGGTACGGCTACGATCCTCAGCCCTACAGTCGGAAGTTCTTCTGAGCTTGACTTCCAGGCCAGCACGGGTCTCACGGCTCTCGGCTTGAGTGTTGAGACCCTTGTGGGGTCAGCCGCCACTGACGGGTGTTCGATTACTCTTGCCTATGAGCTCGACGCGTAGTACTCTCGGTTCTGCGATTACCTCTGAAGAGCCTTTGTAGTTGGGAGCTGCAAAGGCTTTTCTATTTTTTAATCTCACAGTATAATTCGATTAGGAGGTACCTAATGAGTACAATTCAAGAAGTGTGGAGTTTTTTGTCAAACGAGGTTTGGCCTCACTGGATGGGGATTGCGTATGCCTTGGTATTGTCGGTAATCGCGCAAGTTTTGAAAACCCGTCTATTTACCGCGACTATGGCTGCGAAGTACGGGTGGGTCTTTTGGACTCGTCGAGTGTATCCGCTGGCACTTCTCGTGTTGAGTGTTGTAGTAGGCATTATTTCTCAAGGAGAAGTTGCCCCCGGCGTCGACACGGTCGGTAAGAGGATCCTGTATTTCTGCGCTATGGCTTGCGTTTCGATGGTTGGATTCAACATCGTTAAGCAATGGGTCAAGAAGAAGTACGATGTAGACATCTCCATCGGGGAAGTCGATAAGTCATGAAAGTCTTGAAGTGGATCAAAGAACACTTGGTATGGATTCTTGGAGGCATCATCGCTGTTCTGGCTGCTATATTGGCTGTCTCCTATGAGAAGGACAAGGCCAAGGCGGTCTATCTCGGAAAGAAGATGGATGCGCTGAAGGTCGAGAAGACCCGTATTGAGAAGCTCAGGAGCGATACAGATGAGGTTGTTGAAGAGCACGAAAAGACTCAAAGGCGAATCTCTGAAGAGTCTGCTAAAATTGATACGGAGATAGAGAAGGTGAGGAATGAGGTTAAAGAACTTAAGACCGACGAGGTTGTTGATCGCTTTAATCATATTTACGGCAAGTAGCATCGGATATGCACAGAGCATCCGTCTAGAGTACAATGGAAAGCCTGGGGTATGGTTTCCTGAAAATATGGCTAAAAGAATTCTGTCTGATGTAGAGACAATTCCATTGATGGAGAAAAAGCTTGAGTTGCTTTCGGGAGCTTTGAAGGGCAGTGAGGTAACGATTGAGCGTCTTCGGTTGATGTCTAAAGTAGAAAGAAACTATTCGGAGGGTTTGTACAAAAGTGTCGAGAGTGCTCTGCGAGCATACGATCAAGCTGTCGAAGATAACGAGCGATTGCGGCAATTAAAAACTCCTTTATGGAAGCATCCTGCAATCTGGTTTACAGTCGGTGTCGTTGTCTCTGTGGGATTGACAGTCGGCGCGGTTCAAATCGTAAAAGCAGTTGATTAATCATTTCTTGACAAAATTGCCTCATATACTATACTGATCAATATCAGATCCATTTAACAGAAGTTTTCAACCAAAATTAGGAGGAATCATGAGCACAGGCATACGCCATGTACATGAGGTCTTGCTGCGTGCCGGGTACAAAGCCGACGGTTCAGTTACAGACCTTTCAATTAAGAAGTCTAAGCCACTGGTCTACATTAAGGAGCATCCCGTAAACGGGCCAGCATGTACGTGTGAGGATGAACCACCAAGAGTTACGGTAGAAATTTTCCCTTGGCTCATAAAGACTGTAGGTACTGATAATGCCATTCAGTTTTCTTTGTGTGGAGCAAGGGATTTTTGGGCTCGGATTTTAATATTTTCTGTTAAGGTTGAATCCCTTGAAACGGCCATAGAAGAAATAGAGAAGCGCCTTAACAGAATGTGGAAGGCGTTTTTTATTACAGATTCAATATCAATTATGAATGAGGAGTAACATGTCAAAGATACATTTCACTATGGTACCGAAGTACGCTTCAGGGTGGAGGCTGTGGGAGGGCCTCCGGGAGGTTCTCCAGAATGCGTTCGATTCAAACGACCTCGAAAATCCTATGACGATCTACCATAAAGAGGGTTCTCTCTTTGTCGAGAACATCGGGACGCAGGTCGGCGTGGAAAGCTTCCTTCTAGGCGAGACGGACAAGGACACGGAAGAGAGTCTTCGAGGAAAGCATGGCGAGGGGCTCACGTTGGCTCTTATGGCTTTTTGTAGAGTAGGGATCTCTGCGAAGGTATTCTCAGGAGATTTCTGTTGGACACCATCGATTGAGCATGTTGAAAATCTTAGTGGGGTTCGCATAAATCGGGAGTTGTTCACCCTTACTCAAACAGAGCATCCGGATGATCCTTTTTATGGTGTAAAGGTTCAGATTGAGATCGAGGAAGAAACTTGGAATAGTTACAAAGCTCGATTTCTCCCCCTTGTAGAAAATGAGATCCCTTCGGACAAGGTCTATCGGTGCTACTGCGGGGCGCTTCTTATGGATGATCGTTTTAGGGGCCAGATTTTTTCACAGGGCATTTATGTTCAGACCATGAAAGATTTCAAATATGGGTATGATTTGAAGCTTTCGCTTGATCGGGACCGAAATACCGTTCCTGATTTTGATGTCCAATGGGCAGCTGGTTTAGTCCTCACTCACTACGAGTCCTCTATGAATGATTTGATTTCATATGGTCTCGTTTCGGAAGGGAGCCAGGAGTCGAAGTATATGTCTCTGGGGCAAAAAGGATGTGAGAGATTTGGGGAGGTCTTTAAGGAAGAGCACGGAGACGATGCAGTTCCGGTAACAACTGATGAGGAATCCAGAGATGTTAGGCGTGTTGGAATGAATCCCGTTATTGTTTCGCAAAAAGCTAAAGACATACTTCAACAGACATCGATTCCGAAGGCGTCAGATTTAAAGCGAAGCTACTCTGCTCAAGTAACCAAAAGATATGAGTTATCAGACTTAGACCCGAAGTCTCGCAAAAGAT
>Ga0307434_1001890_pt1 | contig 10646 bp, 5 predicted proteins | sample SalMarWE160220MG_FD_202156 | JGI IMG/M metagenome (GOLD analysis project Ga0307434, IMG submission 202156) | Salt marsh sediment microbial communities from the Plum Island Ecosystem LTER, Massachusetts, United States - WE1603-220 | ecosystem: Environmental > Aquatic > Marine > Intertidal zone >...
GGACCCATATTTGTTTGGTGAAGATTATTAAGTCGTTTGAGACTGACCGCATAAGCGGTTAGTGTTCATAGATATTGGGCCTGTCTCACTATAGAGACAGGCCCTTTTTATTTTCATTACGAGTGGAAAATCGGCGCTCAGAAGGGCCAATTCTGCGTCCTTTCTGACAGCATGAGTGTATTACCTTCGATGCCGACGAAGAGGTATTCAACTGGGCAAAAAGCAATAGTATCAATAGATGTGCCTCGGTTTGCATCGAAAGTAGTCCTGATTTTTGTGCTGCAAACCACTGAGCAGCCTGTAATATTGGCTATACCTACCCACTTTTCCTGAAATAAAGCTTTGAACAAAAACAACGCTAAATATAATAACTCTATTGGCAATGACTTATGAAAATGGACAGGGGCGGAATAGACACCCCAGTGTATGAACATGCCGAAGCGGGCTTCGCGCCACCACTTCATACGGGCATCACGCTGTTCCCTGGTTTCAGACATAGCGGGCGACGAGGCCGCAGTAGGGACTGCCGGACTCGACTGCGCCTGCGCGACATATACCGCGACAGCGCATTGCGATAACTTATAATGAAAATTCGAGCCATTGTATCCTTCCCTGCGTTTAATGTTTTATTGCGTCAGCTTCACAACGCCTGCCGACAGCGGGGGCATTGTGAATTTGACAGTACGGTTTTCGACGGTGGCGGTGGCGGGGACGACTTTGATGTTGTCGGGCTGGTCGAGGGAGTTCTTCACAGTGTCGCCGCCGGGAGCAATCAGCTGCATCGTTGCGGTCTTGAGGATCATGTCGCCATCGAGGTGGATCGCGGCTTCAACGGTAGTGCTGGTTGGATTGACCACCTTCAGGAACACAGTCTGCTTGTCGGCAGAACGCGTGGCGACGAAATTTAGCGGATGATCCGGCCCGTCCACCGTGAGGAGATTGGGGGCGAAAGATTCGCGCCAGAGTTTCATCACAACATAATTACCGGCCGGGAACCAGGATTTCTGGTCGAAGTTTATCAGGGCGTTATCCCACTGGTTTGTCACGCCCTGCTTGCGCATGAAGAGAGCGGGGCAGGACATGGTGACGATGTCACCCTGGCGCTCAAAGGCGTTGAGGATGCCGCCGGCGTAGAGGCCGACGCGCCAGTCATTGCCCCAGCGGCCATTGGTAAGGTTCCATTCGGAGACGTAAATCTTGATGTTGGGATTTTCGGATTTCTTGATGATCTCACCGCGGCCTTTGAGGAACTGCTCGTATTTGTAGGGATCCTCGACGAAATCGGCAGTAAAGTAAATGCCGTTGTAATAATGCGGTGAAAGGATGTCGAAAAGCTTGCCGGCATCTTCGATGATGCGCGGATCCCAGTTGCGGTTGGCGTTCTGGTTGCCCTCACCGGGGCCGGTGTCGTAACCATAGCTGCCGGCAACGGAGAGTTTGAGGTTGGGGTATTTGGCCCGGATGGCGGGGCAGAACTTATTGACGATGTCCAGGTAGTCAGAGTACTGCATCATTAGCCAGGGTTCATTGTCGATCTCAAGGAAATTGAGTTGATACGGCGCGGGGTGACCGTTGGCTGCACGTTGCTTGCCATACTCGGTGGTCTCGTCGCCCATGCAGTATTCGAGCCAGTTGAGGGCGTCGTCGACGCCGCGGGAGGTATTCAGTACGAGGATGGGCTCGGCCTTGACCTTCTCGCAGAACTGGATGAATTCGTCGGTGCCGAACTGATATGTGTCGCGGTCGCTCCATTGTTCAATGGGGTGTGGGAGGCGTTTTTCGTGTGGGCCGATGCCGTTCTGCCAGATGTATCGGTTGGCGAACCCGCCGCCGGGCCAGCGGATGGAGGCTGGCTGGAGGTCGGCGACGGCCTTGAGCAGGTCGGGGCGGTAGCCGCCGGTAGCCAGAGCCGAAGCGGAGAAGAGGGATATCTGGTCGATATTGACCGGCCCCGGGGGCGACGAGCTGATCATCAACGTGGAGGCGTCCACGGTACGTGGCGAAGTGAACTCGACGGTGAACTTCTGCCACTGGGCAGTAAGTCCAGTGAAGGTTTTGGTGTAGACCGGCGCGTCACCGTCGTAAAATGTCACCATGACGTTGCCGCTACCGCGTGCGTAGAGCGAGAGCGTGTACTTCTCGCCTTGCTTGAGGGCGATATTCCGCTGGCGGATGCCCGGTGTGGTTGCCGAATCGCCGCCGGCCTCGGCCGAAATACGCACCGAGACCTCCGCATTGAAGGGATTGTCCCGGTCCACGGAAACTTCGTTGGCGTCGCCCACAAATTCCCAGTTTCGAGGTTGGTTGACGTTGGGAGCGGCTGTGGAACCCCTTCTGGCGCGCCCGCGCCTTCCGGATCCGAGTTCCAGGGTGCCGTTGAGAATCTGGTCGCCCCAGAGCCCGCCGTGGACGGAGTTGAATATGTGTTCGAGGAATTGACCGTAGATGCCGGTGCTGACCGTCTTGGTGGTTTGGACGGTGTGAACAGTAAGCGACAGTTGGGCCTCGGTGGAAGAGATGCCGAGCCCAGCTACAGCCAGTATGAGTGCTACAAGAATATTCATGTGAGTAATGCCTCCCAAAAAAGGTTTATTCTTTAACTATACTATAGAGCAAAGTACCATTTTTCTTTCATATTTTTATCACATTATTTTGAATGGTTATCGTGCTGTGCTATACTTTATAGGCAAAACGAATATGCTGCAAGATTTATTTCGCTTAGGAGTTTTATAATAAGGCATGATGCGAGCCTTTCCACTCTTGAAAAAATTTTGTACTCTTGTTTGGATAGTCATACACATGGACTGCGCTTTGAAAAATTCAAATTAAAAATCCATCCTCTCGAAAATCCTGAGTTTGAATTCTGAGTACATGGAAGTTAGAAGTATAACAACGTTACAAAAAGTCTTTTTGTTAAAAATTACAATTTTTGTTGCTTTCGCAATCTTCCAATATGTGCATCGCCTTTTCATCCGCAGATCAACGGCAAGACAGCAAGATACTATCGTTCCATTGAGAAATATATCTTTTTGAATTTCCGGGAAAGCGATTCAGAATTGAAAAATGAAATTGCCAGGTTTGAAATCTGATATAACAATCGACTGTATCATGAGACCATCGTTAATGTCACCCCTAAAGGTGTTTACTATGGATAATGTGATACGATATCGAAGAAACGGGCCCAACTGGAACAAAAAATCTTGAAATAATAAAAATATAACGATAGAATAAAACCAACCGGGTGTTAAAACTGTGCCTTACTAAAGGTAAATGTTTCTCGTTTTAGCAAAAGACATGCACTATCAATTTAATATTGGAGGTAATTATTATGAAAATGAAACAGAGATTGTTTTTACTGGCAGTATTAATCTTGTTGACTACGAACGCTTTTGCCGGTCCGGATCCGAATTTCTACGTCTTTCTGTGTTTCGGACAATCAAATATGGAAGGCCCTCCAGGAATTGAAGAACAGGACAGGACAGTCGATAAACGCTTTCAGGTACTGGCAGCTGTTGATTTTCCGAACATAGGCAGAACAAAGGGTAATTGGTACGATGCTGTTCCTCCTTTGTGCCGAGGAAATACCGGTCTTTGCCCTGCCGATTATTTTGGTAGAACAATGGTCGCTAACCTTCCGGAAGATATCAGAGTAGGCGTTGTTAATGTTTCGGTAGCCGGCTGCAAAATTGAGCTGTTCGACAAAGATAACTTTCAGGAGTATGCTTCGACGGCTGCACCGTGGATGAAAAACATTATCAAGGAATACGACGGAAATCCCTATCAGTATCTTGTGGACATGGCAAAATTGGCTCAGAAAGATGGCGTTATCAAGGGAATTCTGTTGCATCAGGGAGAGTCAAACACGAATGACAAGGAATGGCCAAAGAAAGTTAAAGGCATTTATGACAATCTGATCAAAGACTTGAATCTCAAGGCCGAAGAAGTGCCCCTGCTCGCAGGCGAACTCGTGAATGCTGATCAGGAAGGCGCTTGTGCAAGTATGAATTCAATTATCGCAGAACTGCCGAAAACAATTCCCAATTCATATATCATTTCTTCGAAGGGGTGCACAAGCCGTCCGGACCATCTGCATTTCAATACGGCAGGCTTCAGAGAGTTCGGAAAGCGATATGCAGAGAAAATGCTTTCATTGCTGGGTTATAAGATTACCAAACCTAAACAATCTGATACACAACTTGTAGTACCTTAAGCCCAGCACCATGATCGTCCTGAAAAGTTAAAGCCAAATTCCATTATCAGCGGTACAGGCTTTTGGACTCCCGGCAGGTGTGCCAACCGTTAGCTGAATCGCTACTTCGATTGCAGGAAAAGATGAATTATCGACAATCCCCTCAAGCTGTTTAATTTTTACAGGAAAGTCACCGCCCATTGCACTTTTTACACTTATCACCTTCCAGTTTACCGAAGGAATATTATCCGGCAGTCTGCCATAGATTTCACGGTCGAATAATTCTTTAATCTCGGTCCGCCTTATGTGCTATTGCTCAGGTGTTGTCACTTTTGATCCATCGCTAAATTGCAGTGGATTTGGAAGGAAATACGTCTGCACTTTCGCTTTGTCTGTATTGGCGGCATTTTGTGCGTCAGGATTGCCGGAGGGCCCCGGCCGGATGGATGATATGCCCAGTTTTCTCATCATCAGTTTGTGGTCAGCATTCGTCAACCTGTTAATGGTGTCTCTTTCTTGTCGGGATAACTGTGCAAACACAGGGGACGCTGCCAAAATACATATCGGAATCAGGATCATTGGTTTAATCGTTGTGTTCATTTTATCAGCGAATAGTCCTTATTTGGGAATTCAACCTGAGATTTCCCAAATACGTGTTTAAAAAACACGACTGACTCCTTAAACTGAGCACTGTGATTACGTCTTTTGTTCTTCATAAATTTATCTCCTGAAACTGTTATCATCTCAGGCGATAAATCCACCTTAATTATGCGCCCAGTTTATGGGGAGTATTATAAGTTTACAACTGGCGACTGACGCATTTTCGACGCACGCTGAAATCGTAAATCACACCAATCATCCTTATTAAAACCAATCCTGACGATATGCAAGTCCATAATATGCCTATTTGGGCTTTCTATTAATGTCAACTTATTCATCTTACATCTCATGCGGCCCTCCCATAGTATTTCAGAAGCCCGCCGGGCCGCTCCCGGCAGATGATTTCACCAGTGCCCTGAGAAGGTGGTTCAATGATTTCATTGTTCAGACCTTGGTGAAGGCGTTCAGTATGGTAATGCTTCATATATTCCTTTATGAGATACTCCAGATGACGCTCTCCTAAGATCAACATCCGGTTCAGACATTCGTATTTATCGACCTTCCATTATTAAATGGAACATTTCCACGAAAATAAAGTAATGATGTCATTCCCGCGAAAGCGGGAATCCGGCAGTTTACTCAGCGTTTTTTGGACTCCTGCCTGCGCGGGAGTGACAACCTGTTTGTTCCTTTTATTTTTCAAACATCAATAATGCTTCTGACAAATCTTTCTACAATAGGATTCAAATGAGGTGCCATTGGCAAAGTACGTATAGTTTTAACACCAGAGTCCCTCAGAATCCGCCTGGGGTTTTGGTCGCGACATTGAACAACCCAAACCGGTATCCACTCTTTTGTCTTCATTCTATTTTCCTTACTTTGTCATTTTTTTATTTCAACGCCTAAAGCAATCTAAACTGCCTGTGTACAGTACCTTATTCCAATTCCTCTTTCCCTCCCGACATCCCAGCGGGGACATTGTCCCGATCAATACCCATCAAACCCGGCCCAACCCGTTTCCAGGTCAGGCCAAGGGGTCTACTGCCTTTCGTAGGGACTTTCTGGCATCTTCAAATGGGTTTGTTCATATCCACCGCAATCGACGATGACCTTGTGGAATACCATCCCGGGATCGAGCGGCCGCAGCACGAGGGTATGGAGCCCGTCCCTGGCCTCGGACAGTTTCAGTGTCGTTTCAACCTCGTTAATGCGCGCAGCGGCCGTCGGATACATCCTGCTGTAGTTGTGCTCCCAAGTCAATTGGTCGTTGATCTGCCACGACTTTTCCTCGCCGCCCTCGAAACCGGCGGCGATGCTGTGCGCCCCCTTCTTGAAGGGTAAAGTGCTGTCGAAAATAATCCGAACCTTCACTGTATCCGCCTTCGTGTTCAGCTTCATCTTGTAGACAAGAGCTGCTCTGTCTACGCTTTCAGTATAGGGCATGAGCGAAAGACCTGAAAGCGTCCGACCCAGGTCGGGAATCACCGTCCAGGATGTCTTGTCGCTGTTTTTGCCCATGAAGTAATGTTCGGCTTCCATCACTACGACACCACATTTCTCCGTGAAAACATAACCGCCGCTCCGTGCTTCTTCCGGTGAAACACGCCGTACTCCGGGCATGATGTCTCTCCCGCCTCTGGGCGCGTCCCACGAGGTGTATCCGATGTGCACCTGATCCATCATATGGTTCCATTTACCGCCGGCGATGTTATGGTTGTAGTCATAGCAGAGTTCGGCATCCCGCTCGAAGCAATATTCGACGCGGTCCGCCCAGAAGTTGGCTTTTAAATCACCTTCAGCGGCCAACCTGCGGTTCATCGCCGCGGCATAATACATCTCATAGAGGTTCGCCATGGCCTGCACGGGGAAAAGCACCAGTTCCTTGTAAGCAGCCTTACTGTCGTCAGGGATCGTCGCGAACTGCCGGAGAGCATAAGCTTCCAGGGCGAGGTATTCATTCCTGACCTGTTCAAACTCGCCGCTTCTGAGGTTGTAGGTCTTGTCGTTGAGCATTTCGGCAGTAACGCGGCTGTTATACTTGCAGTACGCATTCAGGATGCGGGCGGCTTCTTCAGCTTGTTCCTCACCGAACTGCTGCGCACAGAATTGGCGGGTGTAGTCGTAAAGATTTTCCGCACTGAAGGCCTTCGGATTCCACGCCATGGCTAAGAAGAACGACATGGGATACTCCATGGGCTTCAGGTCGCCGACGTTGAGAATCCAGATTTTGTCTACGCCGTAATCATAGGTAAGCTGTAGCTGCTCCCACATGTGGGGAATCTGAGTCATATTAAGCCACTGATACGAGCGCGGCGCCCCGTGGTAGTCAACATGGTAGTAGATTCCGTAACCACCGGTATGTCTTTTCCCGTTCAGCTCGGGAAGACGCCGGATATCGCCCCAATTATCGTCGCACAACACGATGATCATATCGTCGGGAATCCTCATCCCCTGATCGTAGTACTCCAGCACCTCGTTGTAGAGTGCCCATATCTGGGGTGTTTCAGAAGCGGGCTTGCCCGTCACATCCTCAATAATCTTGCGCTGGTCAGCCATGATGCGTTCAAGCAGCCTGAAGTTGGCTTCCGCGCTGCCGGCGTCATCCATGGGCTTGTCGCCATCACCGCGCATGCCCATGGTGATGATGTTTTCGTAGTTTTTATTGCGTTCAAGACCATCTTTCCAAAATTTCTTGAGCCCCTCCTCATTGGTAAGATAGTTCCACTGGCCATTGCCGTAGTTCCTCCTGTGTTTGCCCCACTCCGCCTGGGCGCGCATCATGGGTTCATGGTGGGATGTCCCCATAACGATGCCATACTCATCGGCCAGACGGGGATTTTCAGAATCATCCTCGTTGAAAGCCTTTCCCCACATGGCAGGCCATAGGTAGTTGCCGCGCAGACGCAGGATCAGCTCGAACATGTGGGCATACATCTTGGAGTTGATGCCGCCGAACTTCTCCCGGGCCCACGGCCCAAAACAAGGCTCCTCGTCGTTGATGAAAATCCCACGGTATTTCACGGCAGGTTCGCCCGAAACGTACCGGCCGGGGATAATGTAGGCTTCGGTACGCTTTTTCGGGGGCACGTCGGCCCACCAGTACCAAGGCGAGACGCCGAGCTGTTCGGAAAGCTCGTAGATACCATAGATCGTGCCACGCTTATTACTGCCCGCAATGACCAGCGCCAGGTCGCTACCGGGCGAGGGCTCATCGATGGTGGCGATGACAAAACTTTCCCACTTTCCCTTGAGACCGGCAGCATCGAGCTTGCCGGAAGCGACAAGGCCGTCAATCATCTCGCTCTTGCCCAAGGTACCAATGATAACGGGGTATCTGGAGGCGGGACGGCTGGTGGAAAGCTGGGGCTTCTTGCCTGTAACGCGCTCAACATCCATTTGCAGGTCGCCGATCGCACGGATAACGCCATTGTAGTCGTTTGTATCGTACCAAAGGGGCGCGACCAGACCGGAAGCCACTACAGGGAAGGCTCCGGGCTGCGCCTTCTCGCTCACCAGGTTTTGCGACAGGCCCAACCCCGCTTGAACGGGAACGGCGAGAAAAAGGAGAATGGCAAAGCCCTTGAACAACAAAGATTGCTTCATTCCATGACCATTATTTGAGCGGAATGCAGTGATTATTTTGCTTCTCAGCACCTTTTCCAGTTTCATGACTTATTCCTTAATAAATGGTTCTCGATTGTTCGCAACGCCAACCATTCTACGAATGAATGGAAGGAACACCGATTTTCCATGCCAGTTTTTTCGCAAGCATCCACATACACATCCCAAATCAGAATATCCTTCAGAATTGTCTAAGGTCGAGTCTGCATTTTTATCACCCAAAATATTAATCTATTTGTTACTGAGGGGAGATATTATAGGTGAAAATGCTGTAAGAGTCGACTATAATTATAAAATCAAGATCGATTTAAGTTAATGAAGTTGAAGCTTTTATAGTCCAGATGAATAAGTTGACATTACACCCTACGTCCTCTAATAGACGACCAGATGGAGATAGCTTATTCAAACTTTATCCAATCGATCTCAACGGTTTTTGTGTCTTTAAGTATCACAACCAAGTCATGGATGCCAGAAGGACTTTCTGAGAGGGTTGAATTGACCACGCTCCAATCCGTATTGTCCGGAATATCGACTTGAGCGAGCAAAGGTCCATCAATCGCATCGATTCGGATATCGATAACGCCTCCTGTTGGGCAGGAGGTTGTAATCTTGACCGAGCTCAACTTCTCTTGACCAAAATCGACCTTGTTATATCGAACCCAGGCATCCCGGGCCGTCAGGATCGCTTTCCACCCCTTTTGTTTCTGTGCCGGGTCAAGGAATGCAATGGATACTCCTTCCGGGCTAATGGCGCTGTACCTGTCAATCTGTATTTCGCTGAGAGCATTGGTGATGCCCACTCCACGCAGGGTTGGAATGACCTTCTGTATGGTTCCGTCGTCGTTGAAGTATAGATAATCTGCCCTTACGGACCGGTTTTTATCAAAGTCCGGGGATAAATCCTTGTCATGATAAAACAAATACCACTGCCCCTTGTATTCAACAATAGAGTGATGATTCGTCCAGCAGCCGCTGGCAGATTCATCCATGATCACTCCCTTCCACTCATAAGGTCCCATCGGACTGCTGGCGATTGAATATTCAAGTCGTTCCGTTCTGTTCTGTGCATGCGGATAAGTTAAATAATAAATGCCGTTCCGCTCAAACACAAAGGGGCCTTCAATAAGTCCCTTTTGGGGAAGATTTCCAATTACCTGCGGCACAGAATCGAGTTCCAGCATATTATCTTTCAGCTTAGCCACAAATATTCTATTCATTGAAGAGTATAAATAGGCGCTTCCGTCTTTATCAATAAAAACACATGGATCTATTCCATTCATACCTTCGATTGGTTTAGTCTCCGGTTTAAAAGGACCATAGGGTTTTTCTGATACGGCAACCCCGATTCTGCGCCCTGTGGGAAAATAGAAATAGTATTTTCCGTTTTTGAAAACGCAGTCCGGCGCCCACATATTATATGATTTTCGTCTAAGCCATGGAACGTCGGTCTGAGTCAAAATGATTCCATGATCCGTCCAGTCCGTAAGATTCTCGGATGAAAAAACATGGTAGTCTTCCATGCAGAACCAGTTGGGCCGCACACCGCTGCCCGGACTGGCAGGAATATCATGAGAAGGGTAAACATAAATTCTGCCTTCAAATACTCTTGCAGTTGGATCGGCTGTAAACTGATCAAGAATCAGGGGGTTTTGGGCCAGTCCACGATTATTGCCAAATAGAAAGAGCGCACTGAGGATTAGTAAGTAATAGCTAAATCGATTCATCCGGGATTTCCCATTGACACTCTTAAATAACATAATTTTCTCCAAATAGATTGATCTTACCGAAATCATCCTTGGGGATAAATACTCTATGGTACTTTCAATCCCAACGGGAATGTGTTAAAATCTTGTATACACTCATTTTATTTCTCCTTAGCTGAATCCTCAACCGTCAAGCCAAGGAGAAGTATTATACCCATTTATCACGTAATCCGAGGGTCAAACCGGTGGTTTATCTATTTCTGAATTATTTGTTATCCTGTACGACTTTAATCACGGCGTCAAAACACTGTTTGGGCTGATAGTCTCTGTCAAAAAGCAGCGGAGAGCCTCCGATCCATGAAGTTCTATCGTAAACACCCCAAAAGGTGACACGTGAAATATCCTTCTTGTGCTTAAGGAACACTGAAAAAAGCTCGGCGTACTTCTCAGCGAGCCTTTGTTGTGTCTGCTCACTTTCAGCATTCGCATCGGACGTGCCTTCTCTATTAATTCTGCTGATATCCGCCCCTCTG
>Ga0307434_1001891_pt1 | contig 10634 bp, 9 predicted proteins | sample SalMarWE160220MG_FD_202156 | JGI IMG/M metagenome (GOLD analysis project Ga0307434, IMG submission 202156) | Salt marsh sediment microbial communities from the Plum Island Ecosystem LTER, Massachusetts, United States - WE1603-220 | ecosystem: Environmental > Aquatic > Marine > Intertidal zone >...
GATATGGGATGGGTAGCGGAGGGTCAATAGAAATTTAGTCATGGCGTAGTTGGGCTATGACCTTTGTACTATGTATGGCAGGCGGTAGGCTTCAAGGTGGACAGTGTTGACTTTGGCAGTGGGGAAGGCGCAAAATAGAGGCTAATATGGAAGCCGGTCTTGCCGTCATTTTCGTCATACTGGGGATGATAGTAGCCAGCTTCCTCAATGTCTGCGCTGACCGCCTGCCGGCCGGTCAATCGCTGGTCTATCCGCCGTCCCACTGCCCGGCCTGCTCACGGCGTTTGGCGGCAAAGGATCTCATACCGATATTCAGCTACCTGTGGCTGCGCGGCCGCTGCCGCTACTGTAAGGCTCCCATCCCCAAACGGGTGCTGTGGGTGGAGATAGCCACGGCGGCGCTGTTCGGCCTGGCTTACTGGCAGTACGGCTTGAGCATCGAGCTTCCCATCGCCCTCTTCTATATATCCCTCTTTATGGTAATCTTTGTCATAGATTTCGAGCACGGGCTTATCCTCAATAAGATAGTTTACCCCGCACTGGTAGTAGCTTTGGTCATCAGTATCTTCTTTACCATCTTCTTACCCGATGTAAGCATTGTGCCCGGTATCGCGCGGGCGGCTATCGGCGGCGGCATCGGTTTTGTCGTCTTTTTTTTGATAGTTATCGTTTCCCGTGGTGGAATGGGCTTTGGCGATGTAAAACTGGCGGCGCTCATCGGACTGGTCACTGGCTACTTGGTAGTTGTTGCCCTGCTCATGGGCATTATTCTGGGTGGTCTGGTAGCCGTAATACTGCTCGGCTTTAAGATAAGAAAGCGCAAGGAGGCTATCCCCTTTGGCCCATTCTTAGCGGTGGCGGCAATAGTCACCCTGCTGTGGGGGAGTGATATTTTCAGCTGGTATTTGGGCATCTTTTAGCCTGTGTTTTTCGTCCCACCCTCCCGCCCAAAAAGGTTTCACCTCTTTACAATCTCCATACCCCACCCCCGTAAAGGAGAGTAATGAGAGGCAGAGCCTCTTTAGGGTGGGTCAGGGTGGGTAGCTTAACACCTGCTAAAAATCTGGTTAGACTTCCCCTTATCTCCCCACCCCCCAGTGTCTATCTTCCCATAACCACCCGCCCAAAGGGCTTTGCCTTTTTCGTCTCTTAAACTCTACCCCCCCCCAAGAAGAAATAGATAGAAGTATCACTTCTGTAGGGTGGGAGGGTGGGAAATAAAACGCCCTCAAGAAATCGGGAAAACCCCTTTTTGTCCCTGACCACTTGACATATCTTATACTTAGTTGTACAATCCTCCCACGCAGTAAGTACTGGCTGGGGGTGGATGATGCTTAACATCAGAAGGTCAAATATAGAGATAATAGCCGATATGTTAAGGGTGGGGAATAATGGCAATGGCGCGGGCAAGACCGAGATTATGTACAGCGCCAACATGAGTTATGCCCAGATACAGAAGTACCTCGCCTTCCTGATGGACCAGGACTTAATTTCCAAGGTAGAGGTGGGCAACCCCTCAATAAAGTACCACGTGACCGATAAAGGCACCAAGCTGCTCAAAAGCATTGAGGATATAATGGAGATGCTGGGGTTGGGTGAGGGTATCGATTTTTGATGATTGAGGCCTGATTTTAGGGGGGGTAACCCGAGGTCTCCGGAGGCGGTGGTTGCCCCTCTTTTTTATAATAAAAATAACAGGAGTCTCACATGGCAGAGAAAAGAATGTTTATCATTGATGCCGAAGTAGCCCGGAAGGTAGACGAAAGCCGTGGTGAGATGAACCGCTCCGAATTTATTGACTTCCTCATTGAGGGTCAGCTATCGGAAGATAAAGAATCCAAGCCGGATACGTTAAATCATAATTACGTAACCAAGGCGGAACTGCAGCAGTCCCTGCAGGGAATCAAGGAGCTGCTGCGCAGCTTCCTCGAGTTTTTCTTGAGCTACGGACTGGAAGTGGGTAAGCACTCGGATAAGAATTTCAACGAACTGAGCCAGAAACTGCAGGAGCTGACCGGCTCCAGCAACAAGACCAAGGAATCCTAACCCAAACAGCTTCACCAAACAAGACAATTACCCCGAGTAGCGGCGGAAGACAAGCACCGAATTATGCCCCCCGAAGCCGAAGGAATTTGACACCACCGTGTTTACCTTGGCCTTGCGCGCCTTATGGGGCACATAGTCCAGGTCGCACTCGGGGTCGGGGTTATTAAGGTTTATCGTTGGCGGTATAACCCCCTTATTTATGGTCATGATAGAGATTACGGCTTCCAGAGCCCCCGATGCCCCCAGCAGGTGTCCGGTCATGGACTTGCTGGCTGAGGCCGGTATACGGTAGGCCAGTTCGCCAAAGACGCTCTTGATGGCGTGGGTTTCGGCAGTATCGTTAAGCTGGGTGGCGGTGCCGTGGGCATTGATGTGGTCGACCTCATCGGGCCCGATTCCCGCCTTCTTCAAAGCTATGTCCAGGGCTTTGGCGGCGCCCACGCCGTTGGGTGAAGGCTGGGTGATGTGAAAGGCGTCGCTGGTAGCGCTGTAGGCCAGCATTTCGGCCAGTATGGGGGCGCCCCGCTCAAGGGCGGAATCAAGACTCTCCAGTACCAGGGCGGCGGCACCCTCGCCCAGGACGAAGCCGTCGCGCTCGGCATCAAAGGGTCGGCAGGCATTCTGGGGCGAGCTGTTCTGGGTTGATAGAGCCCGGGCGGCGTTAAAGGCGGCGACAACGATAGGTATTACCGGTGCCTCGGTGCCGCCGGCGATTATTATCTTGGCTTCTCCGTATTTAATGACATCATAGGCATGACCGATGGCGTCACTGCTGCTGGAGCAGGCCGATGACATGGAGAGATTTGGCCCCTTGGCACCCAGTAATAGCGAAACCTGCACCGGGGGCGCATCACCGGTCATGGTCGGCGCCAGGATGGGGCTTATCCTTCTCGGTCCGGCTTCACTCAGTATCTTAAATTGCTCAGATACCTCAAGCAGGCCGCAGACGCTGTTACCGATAAAAACGCCAGTCTCCTCGGCATTATCGGTGTCTATCTTCAGCTCAGCTTCTTTAACCGCCTGGAGGCTGGCGGCAACCGCTATCTGGGTAAACCTGTCCATGCGGTGCGCTTCCTTGCGGCTGACGTAATCCATGGCGTCGAATCCCTTGACTTCAGCGGCAAACTTGGTCTCAAAAGGTGACGGGTCAAATCGGCTGATATAATCGATCCCCGATTTTCCGCTGGTCAGGGACTGCCAGGTCTCGGCAACGTTGAGCCCCACCGCGTTGACAGTCCCCATACCGGTAACCACTACCCTCTGTTGATTAGTAGGCATATCTGCTGTTCCTCTCTAGTGCTTGTTGTTTCGGATGCGGTTTGATTCGATGAACTGCTCAAGGTCCTGGTGAGTAATGCGGTAGCTCCGGCCCAGACGTATAGCGTCGAGCTTCCCCTCCCGTATGTAGCCGTATATGGTCAGGATATGGACCTGGAGGATGCCAGCCACCTGTTCCGGGGTTAGTAAATTATTGTTAGTTTCAGCTTGTAACATTCCGTCTCAGCCTTACCCTTTTATATTCTGGTCTGGTTAGCTGTAGTCGGGTTAGTTTTAGCATAATAGGCTGTTTATTGGCTAGCTTTTATCTTATAGAACTATGTTCTAGCATATAATAACTCAACAGGCTATAATTAAGCATAATATAGTTTTTCCGGGCTAACTTACTAGCTTTAGGGACGGTGACATGCCAAAGGTAATTGAGCTTTTGCAGCGGCGCCGAAATGAAGAGCTATGGCAGATGAGCTGTGGCTTTCTCAAACTCAGCCTGGAGCAGTTTATGGCTATCCAGAAACGGCTGCTACTGGAGCAGATGAGGTTGCTCGGCGGCTCGGAACTGGGCAGGAAACTCCTGCACGGCCCCCGGCCGGAAACGGTGGAGGAATTCAGGCGGCGGGTGCCGCTGACCAGTTACGCTGATTACTGCCCCGAGCTTCTGGAGCAGCAGGAGGAGACACTGCCGGTAAAGCCGGCTTTATGGGTGCGCACCTCGGGTAAATCTGGCGAATACCCCTGCAAGTGGGTGCCAGTAACCCCGGCCTACGCTCAGGAAATGAGCGTGATAATGTGCGGCATCGGCATGCTCTCAAGCTCCAGGAAGTGGGGTGAAACCTCCTCATTTCCCCAGCATCCCCGTATTGTCTACTCGGTAGCCCCCCGCCCCTATGTTTCGGGCGCCATGGCCAGTATGCTGGGGCAGCAGGCGCCGTCAGATTATCTGCCGCCCATAGGAGTAGCTGAAAGGCTGTCCTTTGAAGGCAGGGTGAGGCTTGGCTTCAAGCAGGCTTTATCTAGAGGGTTCGATTACTTCTTTGGCCTGTCCATGGTGCTGGTGACGGTAGGCGATAAGTTCAGCCAGTCCTCCAACCGGGTAGACATCCGCCCCCTGCTTTCTAAACCCGGGGCGCTGTTCCGCCTGACCAAGGGACTAACCAGGAGCCGGTTAGCCCGGCGCCCGATGCTGCCCAAGGACCTGTGGTCTATAAAGGGAATCATAAGCAGCGGCCTGGATAGCGCCGTTTACCGGGACAGGATAAAGGAGCTATGGGGGAAGTATCCACTGGATGTTTATAGCAGTTCCGAAGGCGGCTTTATCGCCACCCAAGCCTGGGATAGCCAGGGCATGACCTTCATCCCCAATCTTAACTTCCTGGAGTTTATCCCGGAAGAGGAACACTTCAAATGGCAGCAGGACCACAGCTACCAGCCCAGGACCCTTCTGCTTGATGAGGTAAAAGCCGGGGAGAATTACGAGATAGTCATCACCAACTTCCACGGCGGCGCCCTGGTCAGGTATAGACCCGAAGACATGGTCAGGATAATCTCACTGCGGGATGAGAAGCTGGGCATTAACACTCCCCAGATGGTCTTTGAAGGAAGGGCTAGTGACCTTCTTGACTTTGATGTTACCCGGCTCACGGAAAAGACAATCTGGCAGGCGATTGAGAATAGCGGAATCCCCTATGAAGATTGGGTAGCCCGTAAGGAAGTTATGGAAGGTATGGCATTGCATCTCTACATCGAGCTTAAGGGTGATGTAGGTAACGAAGATGATTTAGCGGCATCGGTGAAGGAGCAACTTGCACTTTTAGATAGCAGCTTCGCTGGCTTCTATAACGATTTTTCGGGTTCTATTGACTTCAGGGTAGAGGTTACACTGTTACCCAAGGGAACCTTTGCCAATTACACTGCCCAGAGGCAGGCTGAGGGGGCTGACCTGGCTCATCTCAAGCCGCCCCACATCAACCCCCCAGGAAAGGTGCTTTCGCTCCTGCTGGGCAGCCTGGAAGCTGAGGCGCTGGCGGCTGGCTAGTACTTTAGTTTCCCTCCTTTAGTCTGCGTACTCTAGCCTCGCTTGACAGTTTGCCTATTTGAGGTAATAATTACCCATATATGAATATCTATGCACTATTTCCGTTAATTGCTATAGCAGCCTATATTCCGCTGCTGGTGATAACTATGGGCAGCCGTCCCTGGCGGAGGCAGCATCGGCTCTTCACCCTGTTTCTGGTTGCCGCCGTTATGTGGAGCCTTACTGACTTTTTGTGGCGCAGCAATTTCTGGCCCCAATATGGCTTAATTTTGGGCAAAGCCATTCTCATCACACTCACCTGGATGGCGATGCAGCTTCACTGTTTTACATCCTCTTTCTTCCCGCCGCGCACGGGGCGCTGGCTCCCCTTTGCCTGGGCTTCATTTGCGGTGGTTTTTGTTCTAGCCGTGCTGGGTTTTATTCCCGAAAGCGTTTCTGTTATTGATGGTAAGCTTTATCCTGTTTATGGTCTATGGATTGTCGTCATGGCTATTCCTTTGGTAACCCTGGCGGTCAGGAACGTGACCGTTTTCTCCAAGAGGCTAAAGACTGTAGACAACCCGATGCTCTACAATCAGATAGTTACTTTAATCATCAGCATCTACGTCCTGGCTGTCTTTATTCTAGCAGCCATTCTCCCCTGGGGGAGAGAAATCCCCATCAGCCATTTAGGCAATATTCTGGTCGCTTTCATCCTCAGTTATTCTACCATCAGGCACCAGCTGATAGACATCAGGCTGGTCCTGCGCCGGGCGTTAAGCTGGGGGACGCTGGTTATCGGCGGCATCGGCATCTACCTGCTCCTATTCTTCCTGGTTCACCTGTGGTTCAATTTTGAACTGCGCCCCATAATGCTGGGTACGGGGCTAGCGGGGGCCGCCATTGCCGTCGTTCTCATTTTCCTTACTCGGGGCGTTTTCCAGCAGAAGATTGACCAGGTCTTCTACTGGAAGACCTATGATTACCGGCAGAGGCTGTCGGATTTTGCCGATAGAATACAGGACGTTTTTAACCTCAAGGAGCTGGGCGGCGAGATGTTGCCGCTGGTAATGAGGGCGATAAACTGCCGGGGGGCGTGCCTGCTTTTCCCGGAAGGCGGAAGCGGAGACTTTACCCCCCAGTTCATCGAGCCTCAGGGAGAGGCTAACCCACTGTATAATCTGAGGTTAAGGCAGGACAATCCCGTTGTCCAGTATTTAAGCCAGCAGCGCCGCATGTTAACCATCCAGAATTTAGACATACTGCCTGAATTTCGCAGCCTTTGGGAGAAGGAAAAGGAGGCGATTACCACCGCCGATATAGAACTCTTTCTGCCGGTGATAAGCCGGGATAAACTGGTAAGCATCCTGGTGTTAAGCGGCAAGCAGTCGGGCCGGTATTTGCTGGAAGATATTAGCTTGCTGGAAGAGGTTACCAGCCGGGTGGCGGTGAGCCTGGAGAGAGGCTACCTCTACGAGGAAGCCAGACAGCGTGAAGAAGAATTATCCCTGATTGGCCATCTGGCGTCAATCATGACTTCCAGCCTGGATATCAGGCAGATATATGACAGCTTTATCCGGGAGTTGAGAAAGGTACTTGATGTTGACTGGGCGGCGCTTACCCTGGTGGAAGGGGAGGAGCTTAACCTTCTGGCTATAACCTCCGAGATAGGCTCGGCATGGAAGACAGGAGACAGGCTGCCGCTCAAGGACACGGCTACGGAATGGGTGGTAACCAATAAAGTGCCTCTGCTGGAGCCCAACCTGCCCGAAGAAAGCCGGTTCTGGACGGGCAAATACCACCTCCAGCAGGGGATACAATCACTGGTATTCCTGCCCCTGATGGTTGGTTCCGAGGCTATCGGTAGCATGTGCGTAGCCAGCCGCCGCCCCAACGCCTACAGTCAGAGCCAGATACAGCTTCTCTCCCAACTGGCTTCCCGTATTGCCATGTCCATTGAAAACGCCCGGCTCTATGCTCAGGCCGAGCAGAGGGCACGCGTCGATGAGCTTACCGGGCTGTGGAACCGCCGCCATCTCATGGAGCGTATTCAGGTTGAGATTGGCCGCCACTCCCGCTACGGCGGCACCTTCTCAGTGGTTATTCTGGACCTGGACTCCTTTAAGGCTTTTAATGACACCTACGGCCATATTGAAGGCGACCGCCTGCTCAAGCAACTGGGCCTCGTCCTCAAAGGGGCGATAAGGGATGCTGACGAGGCTTTCCGCTACGGTGGTGACGAGTTTGCCATCCTGCTGCCCCAGACCAGTATCAAGGATGCCCACGAGGTGGCCGAGCGTGTTCGCCACCGCATTACCTCGGAGGTTAAGACCGGCAGCGTTTCGATGACGGCCAGCCTCGGCTTAGCCAGCTGGCCGATTGACGGGATAGCCATAAGCGAGATTATCAGTGCCGCCGATAAGGCGCTCTATTACGCCAAGCAGAAGGGCGGCAATCAGAGCCAGGCGGTTCTGGAGATACTATCGCCCTTATCGGAGCCGCCAAGCAAGACCGATTTACCGCAGGACAAGGGTGCCTTCAGCATCATCCATGCCCTGGCGGCGGCGGTGGATGCCAAAGACCATTACGCCCACGACCACTCGCAGAGGGTCAAGGACTACGCCGTCGCCCTCTCCCGGGGCCTTGACCTGGAGCCGGCGGATATAGCCCGGATTAGCATTTGCGCCCTGCTTCATGATATCGGCAAACTGGGCATCAGCGATGAGATACTCAATAAAGCCAGCAAGCTCAATGCCGAGGAGTGGGAGATAATTAAATATCACCCCCAGATGGGGACCGATATTGTCAGCCATATTCCCCAGCTGTCGGCCTGCATGCCGGGAATCCTGTATCATCATGAGAACTACGACGGCACCGGTTACCTGCTGGGGTTAAAGGCTAACGCCATCCCGCTGGACGCTCGTATTCTGCGGGTAGCCGATGCCTTTGCCGCCATGACCTCGGCCCGCCCTTACCGAGATGCCCTCTCTCAGGAAGAGGCAGTGGAGGAGCTTAAGACTGGCGCTGGCAAGCAGTTTGACCCGGCTCTGGTCGAATCTTTCATCGCCCTGGTCAAGAACATGCCCATGGTAACCACCCAGTAACCAGAGGCAGCCAGCTTTCTTCCCTTTGGCCGAAATGCCCAGCTATACTATTGAAGCTGTAGCCATTATGTGGTACACTTAAGCTAAGTTATGGTCAAGATAAAGGTTTGCATAATCAGCCCACAGTCCCTGTTCCGGCAGGGAGTACGGCATTCGCTTTTGGGTATGAGCGGCATAGAGGTTATCAGCGAGGCGGAAGCCGATGATGACGCAATGTCAGCCGTGGAAAACTCACTGCCCGATGTGGTCATGGTGGATATTGATACCCCTGCTGAGAACGGCTTAAGGTTGGCCCGCCAGATAAGGCAACGCCTGCCCAATATCGGCGTTATTGTACTTACCTCCACCCCGGAAGACGACCAGCTGTTTCAGGCGATTAAAGCTCAGGCTTCAGCCTATTTAAGCAAGGACATCACCGCCGACGAGCTGGTAAACACGGTAAAACGGACGGCTAAAGGGGAACACCCCATAAACGAGAGCTTTGTCAGCCACCCCAAGGTGGCGGAGCAGGTTCTTCATCACTTCCGGGAGCTTCCCCTGGGGCAGGGAACCGAATCCTTCGTCTCGCCGGTCACAGCCCGGGAGCAGGAGATACTAAACTATATGGCTAAGGGCTATCTCAACAAGCAGATTGCCCTGGCTCTGGACATCAGCGAGCAGACGGTCAAAAACCACGTCACCTCTATTCTGCGCAAGCTCAATGCCAACGCTCGCACTCAGGCGGTGGTAGAAGCGATAAAGCACGGTCTGGTCACTATCACCTAGAAATAGAAATCGGTAGGTTATGGTCAGTTCACTCACCCACAACTTCAAGAAGGCGACCTCGTGATTAAAGCGGTATTTTTCGACCTCTACAACACGCTGGTCGGCTACGACCCGCCCAAGGAAGAGACCGAAGCCAGGATACTCAAGGAGCTGGGCGTAGAGGTAACCCCCCAGTCTTTGCTCCGCCCCATCATGACCGCAGACGATTTTATCTTTCAGGAGCACGCCCGCTACTCCATAGGCAAGCGTTCTAAAGAGGAAACGGTGGAGCTCTACACCGAATATCACGGCATAATCCTCAAGGAGGCGGGGATAGAGGCGTCCTGGGAGCTAGTCACCGGTATCTTGAAGAAGTGGCTCAAGGCTGACTACAAGATGGTGCTCTTCGACGATGTCATTCCCATCCTCACCCAGCTTAAAGAGCGGGAGCTGATTATAGGGCTTATCTCCAATGTTGACCGCGATATAGACCCCCTCTGTCAGCAGGTAGGCCTTGCCGACTGGCTAGGGGTGGTGGTCACCTCCCAGGAGGCAGGTTTTAACAAGCCTATGCCCCAGATATTCCGGGCGGCGATGAGAAAGGCAAAGGTCAGGCCGATAGAGGCTATCTATGTCGGTGACCAGCACAAGATTGACGTGGTGGGGGCTAATAGTGCCGGAATGCTGGGGCTTCTCATTGACCGCAACGGCTTCTTCGAGGATATTACCGATTCCCCCCGCCTCTCCAGCCTCACCCAGATTGTGGAATACCTCTAGACATTAAACAGGAAAGTAATCACATCCCCATCCTGCACCGGGTAGCTCTTGCCCTCCAGCCGCAGCCGTCCCTTTTTGTGTGCCTCAGCCATACTGCCGCACTTCATCAACTCGTCGTAGCTGATGACCTCCGCCCGGATAAAGCCCCGCTCCATGTCGGAGTGGATTTTACCCGCCGCCTTGAGGGCGGTGGTGTCTTTGGATATAGACCAGGCTTTAACCTCGTCCGAAACGGTGGTGAAGAAGGTGATTAAATCCAGCAGCTGGTAGCTCAGCCTGATAACGCGTTCTAATCCCGGTTCGGCAATACCGAACTCGGCGCGGCACTCCTTCTCGGCTTCTTCATCCAGTTGGGTCAGCTCCATCTCCAGCTTGCCGCAGAGGGTGATAACGCCCCGCCCCACCCCCCGGTGGCGGGAGTTCAACTCTTCTTCCAGAGATGCCGATTCACCTATTTGCTCCTCCCCGATGTTGACCGCGATTAGCAGCGGCTTGGCGGTGAGGAACTGGAAGTTGGATATGGCTCTGGTTTCGTCGGCGGTTAGTCCCAGCTGGCGGACGGGCACCTCTTTTTCAAGCTCAGCTTTCAGCTTTGCCAGCAGTTGCTGCTCCCTCAATAGCTGCTGGCGCTCGGTGGGGTCGGCACCTTTCAGTGAAATCTCTATCCTCTCCAG
>Ga0307434_1001894_pt1 | contig 10629 bp, 9 predicted proteins | sample SalMarWE160220MG_FD_202156 | JGI IMG/M metagenome (GOLD analysis project Ga0307434, IMG submission 202156) | Salt marsh sediment microbial communities from the Plum Island Ecosystem LTER, Massachusetts, United States - WE1603-220 | ecosystem: Environmental > Aquatic > Marine > Intertidal zone >...
GCCTCTCAGCGCTTCTTTTTTGGCCATCGAGTTCTCCTTGACTGGCGGTTTACCACCATAATACACAAGTACAGGTGACCAGGAAGCGCTGTCATCTGCATGACTAGGAAGTGCTGTCATGTGGCCCATGAATACTTTGGGGTAGATGCAGCCGTGGTATGGCGAACCGTCAGGGAGGACCTGCCGCCTCTCCGTGAATCTATCGCCCAAGCCCTGTCCAACCTCAAGATGGAGCAAAGCGATACCTAAGCAGAGGCGGGCCGCGTTGGGCACTCGTTCATCATCTTCCTCGACGGTTCGTTCCCGATCAACGTCCTGAACGCGGTGAAGATGATTCCTGAGGTCTGTCACATCTACTGCGCCACCGCCAATCCCGTACAGGTGATCGTCGCGGAGACCGAACAGGGACGATGAATCCTCGGCGTCATCGATGGTGTCTCTCCCAAAGGGGTGGAGACCGACGAAGACATCAAAAAGCGCAAACAGTTCCTGCGCACGATAGGATATAAACTGTAGGCATACTGGCGATCCTCCGTTCGAGAACATGCTAACCGGTGAGAGCGCGCAAGAAACAAGGTTTGACCTCAGTGCACCCCTGTAACTGGCAAGCGAATCTCTTTCGCTATATCATGTTTGCAAAGGAGGGTCAGGATGAAGGACGCGTTCCCGAAGAATGCCGCTCTCACGGTGTTCGCGGTTTTGCTTGTCTTGCTGGTGGGATTAGCCCTCAATCTGGGGAAACCGTGTTACGGGAGCGGAATTAGGGTGGATATTGGGCCTCATGTATTCATAGGCATTACACAGAGGTGGCCGCCGACTATCGAGTATACATATCTATGGATGGATGGCTACGTATGGGTGTTCAACGGCTCTGTGGGTTTTGTAGTGGGAACGGCAGTCCTTGACTTACAGACTATGCGTGGACCATCCTCATTCACTTATGCTGCTGGTGTGAACTTCCAGCTGCTACAGCAAGCTAGTTATGGTTTCGGGATTGAATTAACAGCTCTGCATGCTCCAAAGGACGACTATCTCGAATACTCTATTGATGGAGTATTCTCCAGCAGGTGGGTCATCGAAGGAACTGATGTTGTCACTCAAAATAACTTCGCTGATAGATTCGAACAACTTGTTTTTAGTTACTTTCTTGGCATTAGCTGGAAAGAAGGTGACACGTTCACCTCACTTGACTGGTCTGTTGGGTTCTCGGTAAGCGCCTACTTGAGTTGGACATTCTAATTAAGAAGGGGGTAACTGTTCAGCTAGCTGAAGCAACTGCCTCCCTTAACACCCCTTCAATTGTCTTCCGGAAGTCCTCCCCGCGCAGACCGCAGGGCCGCGGGATCCTCGGCGTCATCGACGGCGTTTCCCCAAAAGGGGTAGAGACCGAGGCCGACATCGCCAAGCGCAAACAGTTCCTGCGCACGATAGGATATAAGCTGTAGCAACAAGAGTGGTTCGCCGATGGAGAACGTGTCAACCGGTGGAGAATGTGAGAAGGAAACCAGGCACCACCGGTGGAGAATGTGAGAAGGAAACCAGGCACCACCGGTGGGTCTTGATCAAGCACAAAAGGCAGGCTTCGGCCCTGAAGTATGCGTTACCAAAAGGAGGTACGCATTGGCTACAGGTGTTTTTCTCATACGTGATAATGACGAACTTGTTGAGATGACGGAGAAGGCGTATGCCTCTGAAGAGCTTTTGCAGGAATTTCTCGCTAAATATCCCAACTTGCTTGCTGGTGACCAGGTAGGAAGCGAGCAACCCCGCCGCTGGTTGCTGATCACCCGCGAGATGGCACTACCAGATGGTGACAGTTTTAGTGGGCGATGGTCGGTCGATCACCTCTTTCTAGACCAGGACGGGATTCCAACTCTTATTGAGGTGAAACGCGGTTCAGACACGCGTATTCGCCGGGAGGTTATCGGCCAACTCCTGGAGTACGCGGCCAACGCGGTAGTCTATTGGCCGGTAGAGAAGATCAGGGATCAGTTCGAAGCTACTTGTGAGAAGGACAAAAGCGAGCCTCAATTGGTTCTTACCGAGTTCCTTGGGCCAGAGAGAGACACAGACTCGTTTTGGCAACAGGTCAAGACGAACCTTCAAGCGGGTCGATTGCGGCTGATCATCGTTGCCGATGAGATACCGCGTGAGCTCCGGCGCATCATCGAGTTCCTCAACGAGCAGATGGATCCAGCCGATTTTCTAGCTATCGAGATCAAGCAGTACGTGGGAGGGAAGCTTCGGACCCTTGTGCCTAGAGTTATCGGCATTGCAGAGAAAAAGCGCCCGCCTGTTCGTGAGCATCGATCATGGGACAAGGTGTCGTTCTTTGACGAACTACGCAAGAATCACGGGGACAAGATATGTCAGGTGGCAAGGGCCGTTCTCGACTGGTCGGAAGAACACAACCTATCACTATGGTGGGGGAAGGGCAAGCAAACCGGGTGCGTGATTCCCGTCCTCAAGCATGAGGGTAAGGAGTTCAGGTTTTTGTCACTGACCACAGGTGGTTATGTTCAGATTCCGTTTGGTCAGATCAGTAGTCGCCCACCATTTGACGAAGGGGGGAACCGTACGGAGCTGCTTGTTCAATTGAACACGATATCAGGCGTACAACTGATGAGCGATGATATCCATAAATACCCTACATTTGGCATGGATTTATTGGCAACTGAAGAGGCTCTCGACCGATTCCTAAGAACCATTGATTGGGCAATTGAGACAGCAAAAGCAGGAAGAACAAGCTGAGCGTGACCGACAGGTAGCAATGTTAGTAGCGAGGATGCTTACCGTGACAATGGGGGCAAACCTTGCCTTTTGACCTCATCGCCTGAGTTGTCATCCGGCGAATTGAGTGCCACAGGACAACTTCGGGAACATCTCTGAAAGCGCGCGCCGTTTCTGAAAGGTGTCTCTCAGTCTGCCTCCATGAGGGCCTTTCTGTCATCCTGCCGTCGAACCCAGTCTGCCGGGAGTCATCTCTTCGCTGTCCAAGTGGCATAAGGTTGCCCCGGAGACGTGTCCAGATCTAGCGAAGTGTCGGCCCGGAAGGAAGCGGAGAGTTCGGAAAGGGGTGATATGTCCGCCGATTTTCCCCATGCACATTGACGAGTTCTCCAGTTTGGGGTTTGACGTGAATGCGCACATAGTGCAATATAAGGGATCCTTAATCTGCCGAATATCAGATGAGAGGGGGAGATCAACAAATGAATCTGCTGAAATGGCAAACCGGAGTGGTGATTGCTCTTTCGTCTATCTTGGCCATGCTGTTCGCGATCGGTGCAGCGGCGGAAGAATTCAGCCGCTACGATATCGTTGTGACGCTTGACCCGCAGACACATACCCTTGCGGGCACACAGATCGTCGACTACGTAAACGATGGAGAGGAAGCCCTGGAGGCGATCACGTTCGTACTCGTCGCAAACCAGGGCCGCGATCCGAACCCCTATCTCCATCCGGCCCTGGAAGATGCTCAATACATTGATGGTTTCGATCCCACGTGGACGAAAATCCTTTCCGTGACGAATGGGGCAGGCGATCCGATGGACTATCAGCTAGAGGCAATCCCGCCTGCTTTGACTACCTACTCGCTCGACGACGGCCTCCTGCGAGTCCGTCTTGCCGAACCTCTTGACCCGGGCGGCCGCACCCAGGTTGCGCTCGAGTTCGAGACGAAATTCGCCCGAGCTCTCTGGGGAGACAACAACGTCAACCGCGACGTGTACATCTGGCGCTTCGGTTGGAACCCAATGGCCTGTCCCAATGGGCACGCGGAGCAGGAGAAATTCGAGTTGCTGGCGGCGTTCTACGATATCGAGCTCAGTGTTCCGCGTGACTTCGTCGTCGCTGCCGGCACGGAGCGACAAGAGATCGTTGCAGAGAACGACGAATGGAAAACCCTATCGTTGACAAGCGATGTTCCCACCCGTTCTGTGCCCCTGGTGATCGGAAAGGATATCTCTGCCTTTCGCATGTCGTGGCAAGATGTGACGATCGATTCCTACTATCTGCCGGGAGGAGAGAGTGCCGCTCGCTTGGCGGCCACCTACGCCGCTGATATTCTGACCTACCACAGCGAGCACTTCGGGCCCTATGCTTCCAAGCGCCTGGTGATTGTCGAAAACCCGACGGCGGGTCTCTACGGCATGGGGGCAAGTGGCATGATCCTCCTCGGGACGAGCAACTATCGTTTAAAAGACGTACCCGCCCAAGGAACCCTGGACAGATTCCTTGACTATCTGATTGCACACGAGATAGCGCATCTGTGGTGGGGCATCGGTGTAGGAGCTGACTTCAACGCGGAGAACTGGTTGTCGGAGGGGTTCGCTGAGTACCTGTCCTATACATACTTTGAGGAGAAGTATGGCGGCTTTGAGCCAAACCTGTTCGCTCATCTGGAAGGCGGGCTCATCGAGGAGGTGGTTCGATCTCAGTTCGGTTACTGGAACCTGCGCTACCAACTCACGGAACTACCCTATCTGACGCTGCTCAAGAACGGGTTCGATGAGGCAATTGTCAAGCCAAGGTCAAAGATCGACTATTTGAACGGCCTGTCGGTGCGGACCTACAACAAGGGCTACCTTGTTCTGCGAGCGCTGGATGGGTTGCTGGGGCACGATGTAATGCTTCAGATCCTGCAGCAGTTCTACGCCCGCTACAACAACCTCATTCCCACGGTGGAGAGCTTTCGCCAAGTTGCGGAGGAGGTGTCGGGCCGGGAGCTCGAGGGCTTCTTCAATAGCTGGCTCTACGGCGCCGATACCCTTGACGTGGCTGTTGATGGTCTGGATTCAAGCAGGTCGGACGACGGGTATCAGACAGTGGTTCACCTGAGCAATGAGGGCGAGGCGATCTATCCGGTCACCGTTCGAGTGATTACTGCCGAAGGTGAAGAATTCGACGCGACGTGGCACGGCGACGCTGCGCAAGGAACGGTCTCTTTTGCCAGTTCCTCGCCGGTCGTGCGGGTTCAAGTCGATCCTCTGGAGGTGAGCCCGGACAAGAACCGGTTCAACAACCACTTCCCCCGACGCGTGGTGCTCAAACACCCCTTCCGTGAAGAGGGCTGGAAGATCGGGCAGCCTTTGGACGCTTATCTCATCTCGATATCGCCGATGAGTATCTCCGGCAGCTTCCGCAACGATCACCAGTAGGCTCTTGCCGTCCTTCCGCAGGTAGAGCAGTTCGACGAGCTTGCCGACCTGGATCAGCTCCGCTGGACGGCCACCGGCTTTTTCGCGGCCAACCTCGGCCGCGAGTTGTCAGTCGACGGCTTGGCCACGCTAGTAGACTATGACCCGAGCGGAGGTGCGGGCTTTCTCGATGCGCAGCTCGGTTTGAATGTGATGCGGTTTGAGCATCCCGCCATCGGGGTTACCGGACGGTACTGGTTTCCGGCCAACCTGTTGCGGATTGCTGTAGGTGCACTGGGAGACTTGCCGCGGCCCACAGCGTACGTGGGCTTTGACTATGCCCGCCTCGATATCCTTCAGTACTACCTGCAGAATACTCTCTCTCTCAGGTTGGGAATACCGGGATTCGGACACGAGCCGTTCGGAACGTTTGAGTGGAACGGCTTGAAACGCTTTCGGCTGGCACACATGTTGTATGTGGATATCGATCTTGGTGCGGGCAAAGAACTCTTCGGCACGCCGCCCGAGTCGTTCCAATTCTCATTGGAGCGTCTGCATGCGTTCGCAGAGGATTTCGTGAATGATCGCGGCGTGTTCGGTCGGCTAATACTCCGGCTGCCGCCGGTGGTGAGAGGGCTTGGGTATTCGTTGCTGAGCTTGGCGCACGTCGATAGCGTCTATGCCAGTCTGTTCGTTCAAGGAGGCCAGACATGGGCCTCAGGTGACTGTGTCGGACTCAGCGATCCCAAGCTGGAAGTGGGTGTCGAATCGACAATCACCGTGACCAGTTTCTTGAGCCTTCCACTCGGACTTACGGTCGGTTATGCGTACCCGTTTCTTGGCGCTGAGTCTGGTGCAGGTGGAGAGTTCTTCGTGAACTTCTACAGCGCGTTCTAGAAGCGGGAACAGCTTAGAGCGAAGAGGACTTCTTGCCATTGACTCGGCGTCTTATGTCGTGCAAGATGCGTGAATCACTGTCAACGATTGCACGGGAAGGTGATTGTTTTGGTAAAACGAGTTGACGTTGCTCCCTACACGATCGATCCGTAGAGGCACGGATGGTTCGATTAGAGGCAAACGGTGTTCATGCGGCGGCACTGGGACAAGACGGCGACCTTCTACGCGCACGAGTACCGCGAGAACGTAACAGACATCATCGCGGAGGGCCGCTCCGGCTATTCCCGGATCGATTACGCAAGGATTCTGGCGTCCTGGGCGGTGCACGACTGCTTCGGGGGCGCGTTCTCCTGGAAGCGAAAAGATCAGAAATAGGTGTTATGCCCCTCGATTGACACTATCCCGTCTACTGAAGATACTGTAATCTGCGCGGCGATGGGGGATGGGTAATGCAGGCATATGATCCGCTAGACTATGAGAATCTTGCGAGGAGTGTTGTTCAAGCGCTGCTCAGCGGACCTCAGGTACAACTTCCGCCATCCGAAACCTTCGAAGGTGCAGGCGTCTACGCGATTTACTACCACGGTGACTTTACAGGTTACTCTCGCTTTGTAAAAGCGGACTCTCCCCCACCAATCTATGTGGGAAAGGCGGTGCCTGCCGGTGCTCGTAAAGGGGGGCGACGGCCATCAGGAGGCCGTGAACTCTACCAAAGGTTGAAGCAGCATGCCAAAAATGTCGAACAGGTGAAGAACCTGGAACTGAATCACTTCACGTGTCGCTATCTCGTCGTTGTCCCAGTTTGGATTACGTTGGCAGAGCGTTTCTTGGTAGAGCACTACAAGCCTGTCTGGAACGTAGTTGTAGATGGTTTTGGCAACCATGACCCCGGCGCAGGGAGGCGTGCGATGAAAAGGCCGCGATGGGATATTCTTCATCCTGGCAGGCCGTGGGCAGCCAAGCTCACGGCCGAGGAGTCCTTTGAGCAGGTCTTGCAACGGCTTCAGGACTTCCTCAAACAGGAGGATTGACTTCCTCCGGAAGCCCCGGACCAGCGAGGACTGGCTATTCAGGGGCTCTTAGCTCGACGGCCGTTTCGTATAACTCTATTCGTTTCTGGGTAACCCCGGCCCGCACGGACGAATTGACAATGCTCGACCCGGTGCGCTTCTTTCGCACTCGGTGCATGCCCTCAAGCTCGAAGCCGTGCATTTCACCGATTTCTGCAAGGAAGCGGTCCGTCTCGATATGAACCCCCTGCACAATGTTGTTGCCAATAACGACAACGACCCATCCACCAGGCTTCATCACGCGCCGCGTGACCCTGAAGAACCTGTCGCAGTCGTTGAAGTAAGTGGCAGCGTAGTTTGCCCATCCTCTTCCGCCGTAGATGCCCTTCTCGGGGTTGCGCTTCCGAACACACTGCAGTACCTCTTGGAGTTCCGGAAGCTCGAACGCCAACTCAATTGGAGGAGCACCTCGCACCGTTTGCCAGAACCGGCCGAAGCTCTCCTCCTCCAGTTTCTTCAAATCTCCACTTCCATCTATCAGATCAAGCCAGTAGAGCTGAGGTCTGGTGTTCCGTACATAGTGATAGTTGTTCAGATAAGGAGGCGACGTCACAAGCACGTCAACGCTGGACGAAGGTACCAAGTCAGAACTATCGAGGTAGGAATAGCGGTGAACCTTGGCTGCGGGTTTGTGCTCAAAGCGTTTCATATGCCGCTGCAAGAACCCAATGTCGGTCTCGATTTCCCATAGCTTGTCGCAGAAGATCTTTAGTACGTCTGCGTACTCGATCTCGTCTTTGCCTGCAGCGGTGCGCGTGCTGAGGCTTGGTTCATACGAGTAGTTCGAGAAACCAACCATTACAGAGCCCAAGGCGACCTTGAGCACCTTCTTGACGAAGCTGTTTGTTTGTTCGGCAATAAAGTCTTGAAGGAGGAGCACTTCACGCTCGACAGCGGGACTGAAGAAAGCCCTCTTGCTCCTGAAGTTACAGGGTGGTTTAGACATCGGCTGTGCGTCTCTCACCCACCGACTGCGTCGCAGATTCTCCAGCTTGTTGATCGTGTCCGAGAGCGGCTTCAGCCTACACCAACCACACGATAGTTTGATGTCACACGCAAGGGCTGCGTAAGGATTGATCTCAAATCCCACCACGTTGTGTCCACGCTTCAGGCCTTCCACAAGGGTTGTGCCAACTCCAGCAAAGGGATCGAGGATAGTGGTCTTCAATGGATCGCCAGAGACTGCTGCGTCAAAGACCTCTTCGACAAAAGCTGCTGAGAAACCAGCAATCCACGGTACCCAACGGTGCAGTGGCTCACGCCGGTTCTTCGTGAAAGCGGTGTCGCCAAAGCCAGAGCGGCTCTTTTCGGCCTCAGCTGTCGCTGCGTCTGGAAAGAGCATTGGCTGTTGGTATAGTGCCCCAGGCTCCGATACTGCACGTGCTGCTGACGAACCAGCAAGCCACTGCTCCAGGTGTCGCCGGAGGAAGCGCCATTCCCGGCCGACTTTCTGACACGGCACCCTCTTCTGACGAGCCATTTCCCGAAGAGTCTTCTGGCTCACTCGTACGAACCTAGCCGCCTCAGCAAGGTTCAACACCTCTTCGCTATCGCGCATCTTGGTCCGCATCTTCTCACAACCTGCCTTATCTTCCGACGGTATATTGTAGCTGCTGCATGGTCGAAGTCAAAAACGATTCTGAGAACCCACCCCCATTATCGCAGAAGACAGTAAGATGAGGTTCCTAGAAAAGGGGAGCAGAAGGCGATGTAGGGATACAACCTTGCCTTTTGACCTCATCGCCTGAGTTGTCATCCAGCGAATTGAGTGCAACAGGACAACTCCGGGAACATCTCTGAACGCGCGCCGTGTCAAGGTGATGTTCCTTCTGCCTTCGATCTTGATCTGCTGGAGTCATCTCTTCACTGTCCAGGCAGGATAGGGTTGTCCCGAAGATGTGTCACAATCTAGCCACACATTAGCCTGGAAGGAGGGAGAGAGCTAGAAATAGGTGATACGTCCCCCGATTTTCACTACCGCTAACCGAGCAGGGACGCGGCATCCTCGGCGTCATTGATGGTATTTCCCGAAAGGCGTGGAGGCCGACGAAGACATCAAAAAGCGCAAACAGTTCCTGAGAACGATCGGATACAAGCTGTAGCAGATCTAGTTCTCGTCCCTGCAAACCTCTGCCGGATGCTCCCCAGCACGCTTTGAGGAACGTGGAGATGAGCCGCCTGAACGTTGGAGACAAGCTTCGACGCAAGCTCGGCTTTTGTAGCGTTGCACCTTGTGTGCGACGTTGCCTTTCTTACAACTTCAGTCACTACGGCCTGGTTCAAACAGCCGCCGCAAGCCACGGTATGTGCTCTCCGAGCGACGGGCCACCCGCCCGATCAGTATGACACCTTCGGCGTCAAACACCTTGTAGATAACCCGGTAGTCTCCCACTCGCAGTCGGTAGACATTCAATTCCAGTTGTTTGACACCAGGAGGACGTGGATCGTCAGCCAGTGTCTGCACCGCCTCGGCAACGCGCTGCCGGTCAAGAGAAGGAATGCGGCACAATTCCCGTTTGATCCGGCTGCTGACCGTCTCAATCCGATACTTCACCTGCCGACTGCTTCCTGGTTTTCAACCTCAGCCAAGGCTTCTTCAAAGGGCTGACCGCCCCTGGCGCGCCATTCGGCCTCGGCCTCGCGCATTGCTTGAATATCCTCCAGCTCCTCCAGCCGTTCCAGCAGGTGGTTGAGGATCTCATAGCCGATGAGATAACCGGCCGGCCGACCGTAACGGGTGATCATCACGGGCTCATGGCTATCCTCTGCTTCATCCAACAATCGGGACAGGTTCTCGCGCACCTCGCGCACTGGCAGAATCTTCTTCACCACCATCTCATCACTCCCCGTATGTGAATCATCCGTGAATCAATTGCGTATCATTCTAGACCGAATTGCCAGTTTGTCAAATACAGAGTTGTCTCACACAAGATGAGCATGAAGCACGAACGTTGATCCTGTACGTGAACAGCCAGCCCAAGACCTTGACGAGCAATCGTGAGCGAAACAATCTAGCCAGCATCGAACACCTCATTACAGTGACGATTACTGCATACGCAGTAAATTACACTGTAGTCCCGTGCCTTACCAACTTGCGCACAGGTGGTCGTCGCCGAGACCGAACAAGGCCACGGAATCCTCGGCGTGATCGACGGCGTCTCCCCCAAAGGCGTAGAGACCGACGAAGACATCAAAAAGCGCAAACAGTTCCTGAGAACGATGGGATATAAGCTGTAGCAACGTCCCTTTTCCCTATTGTCTTAAAAGACTTTGTGGGATGGCACAGATCGGGGGCGGCATTTCAGAGCCGAGCAGACCCTTGCGGGCTGCGGACCCCACGAGCCACACCCCCGCTAGATAGATAGTCTACACAACAGGGGCATGCCCGTCACCTGTAAAGGGCCACATGACAGCACTTCCTAGTCATGCAGATGACAGCGCTTCCTGGTCACCTGTGCTTGTGTATTATGGTGGTAAACCGCCAGTCAAGGAGAACTCGATGGCCAAAAAAGAAGCGCTGAGAGGCG
>Ga0307434_1001901_pt1 | contig 10583 bp, 10 predicted proteins | sample SalMarWE160220MG_FD_202156 | JGI IMG/M metagenome (GOLD analysis project Ga0307434, IMG submission 202156) | Salt marsh sediment microbial communities from the Plum Island Ecosystem LTER, Massachusetts, United States - WE1603-220 | ecosystem: Environmental > Aquatic > Marine > Intertidal zone >...
GAATCCGCCCGCGTGTTTTTTCTAATGAGTATGTTCCTGGGAATAGCCATCGCTATTCAAGAACGAAAACATATCGTCGTGAATTTCCTTTTTAACAAACTACCGCCGCAAACGCAGATCTACGTCAGATTGATCTTTAATTTGATGATAATGGTTTTTCTTATCTCATTGTTTCGTGGCGCAGCTCTGCTCGTCAGTGTGACCTGGGAATCATACATGATATCTTTGGACTGGTTGAGAACGGGTTATCTTTATGCAGGTGAATGCTTTGCGATCATTTTAATGTTCTTATATCTAGCCGTTGATAGCGTGCACGATTTTGTGAACTTCCGCAGAACACGTTCCTCTTCGAATGAGGGCACGGACCGATGCTAGGATTTGTTGCCATATCACTGGCTTTTCTTGTATTAATCCTCATTGGCTTTCCAGTTGGATTTGGTGCGGGATTTATTTCCACCATTGGTGCGGGACTTTATTTTGAAAATCTTTTCGATCCCCGAACATCGTCTATGATTGCCCGGTTGGCATTCGCTAAAATCGATAACTTCATACTGTTAGCTATTCCTTTTTTTCTTCTGACCGGTCGACTGATGAACGCAGGAGGAGTGACAGAGAAACTATTTGGCTTTGTCAGCCTCATTGTCCGGCCTATTAAGGGGGGCTTGGGATACGCCAACGTGCTTGCCAGCATGATATTCGCCGGCATGTCAGGTTCGGCAACCGCGGATGCTGTCGGTCTGGGAACCATTGAAATGAAAGCAATGTTGAACGAAGGTTATGATCGAGAGTTCAGTTCGGGAATTACGGCGGCTTCATCTCTTATTGGTCCCATTATCCCTCCAAGTATCCCACTTCTCGCTTACGGTGTGATGGCGGAGGAGTCGATTGGTGCACTTTTCCTTGGTGGTATCATTCCTGGGATACTGATGGCGGTTGTCTTCATGATGTATGTGAGTTATCGAGCGCACCGCAATAATTATCCCTCGGAAAGTTTTCCTCGACTTAGGGAATTATTGAAAGCCTTCACAAGAGCTTTGTTGCCGCTGTTGACCCCAATAATTATTATTGGGGGGATTTATTCCGGTGTATTTACACCAACCGAAGCGGCCGCGGTCGCAGCATTTTATGCGATGATTTTGGGTTTAATTGTCTATCGAGAATATGGAATTGCCCATCTGCTCAAAGAGATAAAAGAAACAATGATCGACACCGCAGTGATTATGTTAATAATCGCCTTTACTTCTGCACTCGGTGTTGTTCTGATCCGCGCTCAAGTCCCTAATGCGCTTGTCAACCTTATTACCCAACTTACAAGTGATCCCGTATCACTGATGCTGTTATTGACTCTGCTTTGGCTAGTTGTTGGCTGTTTTATGGCGGAAACGCCAGCAATTTTGATTCTTACACCTATACTTTTGCCGACCGCCGAAGCATTTGGGATCAATGCTGTTCACTTTGGTATTGTAATGACATTGGCTTTGACCATCGGTCTTCTGACGCCCCCTGTAGGGATGGTCCTTTATGCGCTTATGCCTGTAACCGGGCTGCCTTTCGAGCAATTAGCTTTGATCTCGCTCCCCTACATAATTTTGTCTTTGTTCGTTGTACTCCTGGTGATTCTTTTTCCCCAGCTGGTACTTTGGCTGCCCCAAACATTAATTTAGAGGACCAATTGACGACGCAAGCATTAATAGAACCCATTCGTGGTCCATTGAGTATCTGTATGGTCGGTGCTGGATTTGTATCACCTTTGCATTTGAGAGGATGGAGCATGGTACAAGATGCGAGAATAGCAGGAATTTGTTCTCGTACTCGCGCGAAAGCTGAATCTCTACTATCAGAATTCGGCATTGCACGCATTTACGACTCCTTTGAAGAAATGATTGTCAAAGAGAAACCAACAGTTGTTGATATTTGTACGCCAGCGGAAACCCATCTTCCCTATATTCAACTCAGTGCGGAAAATGGCATCCATATTATTTGTCAGAAACCCATCGCAACAGACATGGAAACTGCAATGGAGATTGCTGACATCGTCAAACAACACAATGTGCGTTTGATGGTGCACGAAAATTTTAGATTTAGAGTTTGGTACCGCGAAGTAAAACGGCAACTTGACAGTGGTGTTATCGGAAGACCTTTTTATTGCAGGAATGATGCAAGGATTCCCGGAACAGTCCGCACTTCCGATTTTCCAGATAGACCTTGGAGTCTCGAACGGCAGCCCTTTTTTGCAGCACTACCTCGCTTTATAATAATTGAATCTGCTATTCATCAGATTGATGTCTGTCGATATCTCTTTGGAAACATCAACCGCTTATACGCAAAAGCTCGGAAAATAAGTCCAGATATTATCGGTGAAGACCTGACAACTATGGTGCTCGACTTCAACGAACTCCATGCGGTTGTCGAGCGCAGCTACGCATCTCGAGGTCATCCAAATCCACCATTGGTCACAGAAACAATGGTTGTTGAAGGAGACCGAGGCAGCCTGTTTTTGGAACGGGATGGTTCCATACGTATTGAGGTCGATGTTCCCGGACACCGGGAGACTATTTATCCGGGTTTAGATACTGAGAATGCATATCCTGATTCTTATGCTCAAACGATATTTCATTTCGTGGACTGCTTGAGAACGGGAAATCCATTTGAAACTGACATTGAAGACAATCTGAAAACACTAAATGCCACACTAGCGGCCTATCAGTCCTGTGCACTGGGACAGTCTATAAATTTGGTGGATAAATAAACGAGCGCTCGCATGGAGAATTTAAATATAGTCGTACTGCCTGGAGATGGTATTGGAGAGGAGATTACAAATGCAACGCTTTCAGTTCTCGAGGCAATTGACAACATAAGCCCGCTTGGACTGACATTTGAACATCACGATATCGGATTCAAATCCCTGGCAGCTTGTGGAACAACATTACCCGATGATATTTTGGATAGCTGTCGGAAGTCAGATGGAATTATTCTAGGACCCATATCGCATTTGGATTATCCCGATCGAGACCAGGGTGGGGTCAACGTTTCGGCTGCAGTTCGTGTGAAATTAGACCTCTATGCCAATGTTCGTCCCGCAAGAACTCGAAGGGGATTAAAACAAATCGCTGGAGAATTTGACCTGGTAATCATGCGGGAATGCACAGAGGGTTTCTATCCAGATCGGAATATGTATGCCGGATCAGGAGAATTTATGCCAGATGAGAATACTGTTCTCTCTCTTCGAAAGATTACCTCTCGGGCAAGTCAACGAATCGCACGCCGCGCTTTTGAACTCGCCTCAATTCGAAAACGAAAAGTAACAGCAATTCATAAGGCGAATAATTTCATACTTTCTGATGGTCTTTTTTTAAAAGAAGTTAGAAAAGTTGCGAATGAATTTCCGCAAATTGAACTAGAAGAAATGATTGTTGATGCTGCTGCTGCTCATCTTGTCAGAAATCCCGGTAGCTTTGACGTGATCTGCGCTACCAATTTTCATGCGGATATACTTTCAGACTTGGCTTCCGAATTGTCGGGCAGTCTCGGTTTGGCGGGATCTGTGAACGCAGGAGATGAGTTATGCTGTGCTCAAGCTCAGCATGGATCCGCTCCTGATATCGCAGGTCAAAATAAGGCAAATCCGTGCTCTTTAATTTTATCGACGGCGATGCTCTTGGAATGGATCAGCAATTATCGGGGCAAACCAGAATTGAAGGAAGCCGCACAACGAATTGAAAGGGCTGTTGATAAAGTCCTCGAAAATGTCGAGACAAGAACTTCTGACCTAGGTGGAACTCTCAGTACGAGAGCATTTACAGAAAATCTCATAGATACAATCGTTCAGGGATATAGGGATGAGTCGGAATAATTTCCAACCTGTACCTTCACAATCGCAAACGCCGAATTTACAACGGTCAGATGCTCAAACATCTCCGAAGCTTCTACCGGATCTCGCCTGCGATTGTCATATTCATATTCTGGGGCCTCAGGAACAATACGTGTTCAGTAGCGATCGACAATATACCCCCATGGATGCCTTGGTGCCGGATGCGATGAAGATGCTGAACAATTTGGGTATGTCTCGGGCCGTTATAATTCAGCCTAGCGTATATGGAACCGACAATCGATGTACTCTGGATGCAATGTTATCTTTTCCCATTAGCACGCGGGCTGTCGTCGCTATACCACCCGAATCGCAACCGGGAGATCTATACGAACTGCAAAAAAAGGGGGTCCGGGGTGTCCGCTTGAATGGTATTCATTGGAATTCTCTGGAACTTCAAGAACGTTATCATGCGTATGAAGATCTGTTTGAGCCTATGAAAAGTTTGAATTGGCATTTCGAGTTATACATCGGTTCGCAAGCTTATCCTGCTTTGCTCAGCATTGCTAAAATCTCAGAATTAGATCTGGTGTTGGATCATTTGGGTGGGAGCTTTCATCAAGACGAAACGATTGAGGAACGAATCAATGCTCTGGATTGTTTGGCTAGGACAGATCGTGTGTGGGTAAAATTGTCAGCACTTTATCGTTTGAGAGGTGACCAAAAAAATACGTCTTGGTGTTATCCCATCATAAATCATCTCGTATCAAATTTCCCGCATCGGCTAATCTGGGGATCGGATTGGCCACATACGCCGGATCACAGAAAGAGACAGACTGTTCGACGGAAAACACTGCCATTCCAAAAAATAGACGCCTATCAATTTTTAGATGATATTTTACTGCAAACAAAAGATGACAAACTACGCGACAAAATATTCGTCGGAAATCCTGAGATTTTGTATGATTTCTGAGTTCGTCTGTCTCGACATCAGCCGGATTGCGCGGAGACATTCCCATCGCTGGTTTGAAGTTGTTAATGATGATCAGAAATGGCAGGTTCAAGAAGAATGATATCGCGTTGCCGGGCGCCGGCCTGAATCGGCAGTTCAATCAACAAGGCCAGTATTTAATAGGAATATCGCATAACTGATCTGCCGATCGTTCAATCGGAAAGCAGGTGTGCCGCGCAGCGTCCTCGTGGATTTCGTAAAAAAAATCTCGGTTATGGGGTCCATATTTATCCGGTTTAAGAGTGACGTGCTCGTCAATCTCGACAGGACCACCAACATCACACCAGCATTGATGCTAAATAGTAAGGCAATACAACGGTCCCATGCCGGTCGGCCTCGGCACGCGAGGCGACGCAGGCGCATCCCGGCGCGGCCCAGCTATAAGAGGACTAAAATTCCTATTTGGCGATTGATTTTTTTTGACTATTCTGGAAACCTCAGTGATTACAGCCGGCATGAGGTTGGATAGCGAGAACAATCTTGATTACCACAGGATTGGAAATCGCAAAAGAAGCTGCAAAATAGCAGGCAAGTTTACGGTTATCGGTGGAAAATCAATGCCACCGATTAGACGTTAAAATTTTAGGGAGGAAACATGATAAATCTTCAAAATGCAATGATCACAGCAGTTACTGCAATATCGCTATTGGGGGGCATGCCACAAGTTAAGGCGGAGCCCATAAAAATCGGCGCGTCGTTGCCACTCACCGGTGGGTTCTCGGTTACCGGCGACAAACACAAGCAGGGTTATGAATTTTGCGTCGACTTGATCAATAAGAATGGCGGTATAATTGGCCGCGAGGTGGAACTGATCATCAGCGACAACCGCTCCGACACTGAGACTGCTCTCAACCAGTATGAGCGCATGATCAATGTCCAAAAAGTCGACCTCATCTTCGGTACTTTTTCCAGCAAACTGACGTTCCCGACCAGCGCCGTCACCGAACAGAATAACATGGTGCATCCGATCCCCTTGGGCGGGGCGCTGCGGATTTACAGTATAGGCCACAAGAAACTCTTCTACTTCCAACAGAACGCGGCCGAATACATTGGTAGCACCCTGGAACGGGCTATGAATGATTTGGTCGGCAAGGCCAAGATGCCGAAAACGGTGGCCGTAGTGCGGGCCGACGATTTTTTTGCCAACGCCATCGCCAATGGCTTGATCGGCGGCAAGGTCAAGGTCAAGGACAAGGTGGTTGCCGATCTGGCACCGGGCAGTTTCGCCAAAATGGGCATGAAGATCGTGCTTAACGAAAAGTGGCCGGAAGAGGGCTTTTCCGACTGGATCACGTTGGCGAACAAGATCAAAAACAGCGGCGCCGAGTTCCTGGTCGCGCTAACCGCCTCAGCGGAAGAAGCAGTGCAACTCACCCGCGCCATGAAGACGCTCAAGTATCAGCCCAAGGCCGTCTTTATGAGCCAGGGTACCCAGGCCGAATACCTGGAGGGGACAGGGGATGCCGCAGAGGGCGTGATGATCCACTCCGCCTGGCATGCCAATGCTGACTGGAAAGGCATGCTCTCCGGCAAGCCAATGAGCAACTCGGAATTCGTTGACGCCTACAAGGCCAAGTACGGTACTGAGCCGGACGAAGACGTAGCCATCCCGTTTGCGCTCTGCCAGGGCATGGAACAGGCCGTTGCCGGCGCCGGCACCACCGACAACGTGAAGATCGCGGATTGGCTGCATGCCCGCACCGCCTCTTCACCGGTGAAAACCGTTCTGGGCGAATTCTACTGGGACGACCGTGGCCTTCCCATTGGCAAAGCCCACCTGCTGACCCAATGGCAAGACGGTAAGCTCAAGTTCGTCTATCCCACGGGTGAATTCGAGGGCGTCTCGCCGCTGCGATATCCCAAACCTCAGTGGTAATCAGCCCTACCGGACACCGCGGCCTCAGAACGGGCCGTGGATGATCCGGGCCGCAGCTAGGTCTGGAAGAATTTTTTGATTATCCTTTTTTGTTGAGCCGACATCATGTTGGAAATCCGTAATCTTAGCAAATCCTTCGGTGGAATCCGGGCTGTCGATAACTGTTCGTTCACCGTCGAAAGGGATTCTATTACCGCTCTGATAGGCCCCAACGGTGCCGGTAAGACCACTGCGTTCAACCTCATCAGCGGCACACTGAGGGCCGATTCGGGCGAGGTGCTGTTGGAAGGCGAGAACATTGAAGGGTTACACCCGCACCAGATCACCCGCCGCGGTATGGGCCGCACTTTTCAGATCACGCGGACGTTCGAGGACCTCACCGTCCTCGAGAACCTGATCGTGCAGTCTCAGAAAAGGGGCCGCTTCGGGATGTTCGGGCGCGCCGTCACAGTGGCCGAGGAAGGCCGGGCGATGGAGGTGCTAGACTTCCTCAACATCGGCCGACTCGCCCATGAAGAAGCGCGCAATCTTTCCTACGGTCAGAAAAAGCTGATGGACTTTGCCGCCCTGCTTATCCTTGAGCCGAAAATCATTCTGCTTGACGAGCCCGCCGGCGGGGTTAACCCGACGTTGTTGGAATCAATCGTCGGTCATATCGAGGAACTCAACCAGCGGGGCATGACTGTCCTCATCGTCGAACACAACATGGAACTGGTCATGTCCATCAGCCACAAGGTGGTGGTAATGGCCTACGGTTCGGTGATCGCCCAGGGCAATCCCGAAACGGTGCAATCGGATCCTACCGTGCTCGAAGCCTATTTGGGAGGGGCATTGGAAGATGCCTAGTCTACTCGAAGCCCGGGGGGTGGTGGCTGGATACGGCCGCGGACCGGATATCCTCACCGGTGTCAACCTAACGGTCGCGTCCGGACAGGTGCAATGTATTATCGGGCCCAACGGGGCCGGCAAATCGACCCTGCTGAAGGTGATATCGGGCCTGCTGCCGGCCCGGCAGGGGCACATCACGTTTAACGGGAAATCCATCGAAAATTTACGACCGGACCAGGTGCTGCGGCACGGCATATGCCTCGTGCCCCAGGAAGGGGCCTTATTTCCCGACATGAGCGTGCGCGAGAACCTGCGCATGGGAGGTTATATCATCGACGACAAGACCGAACTGCACAAACGGATTGATGAAGTCCTGGAGATGTTCCCCATACTGAAAGAGCGCAGCAGCCAGCGGGCTAAATCTCTTTCGGGCGGGGAACAACGAATGCTGGCCTTGAGCCGGACGCTGGTGGTCAGACCCGAGATCGTCATGCTGGACGAACCCTCCCTCGGCTTGGCGCCCAGGATCGTGCGTCAGATGTTTGAAATCATCCATCTACTCCGGGATCGGGGTCTGACCATAATCGTAGTCGAGCAGAACGCGATCATGGGTCTTAAGAACGCGAATTGGGGTTGCGTTCTCGATCTCGGCAAGAACCTATTCGACGGGCCGGCGAGGGATATTCTTGACGACCCGCGCATCCGGGAACTTTATCTCGGAAAGAAATCGCAAGTGGCGTGAGGAGCAGCCGGTTATGGAAATCCTGCAGGTCGTTGTGATCGGGCTTGTTCTGGGCGGTGTCTACGCTCTGATGGCGTCGGGCCTGACCCTCGTTTTTGGTGTCATGAAGATCATTAACCTCGCTCATCCCATTTTTATCATCATCGGCGCTTATATCGCCTATTGGCTGTTCAGGCTCTATGGCTTGGATCCCATCCTGTCGATGCCAATAGCCATGATCGGTCTGTTTTGCCTCGGCATAGCCGTTTACAAACTGATCTTGGAACGCGAAGCTGGCAGTGCGCGCTATGCGGAAATGACGGTGTTGCTGACCTTTGCGGTGGCGATGACCTTCGATGGCCTGCTCGGCTTCATGTTCACATCCTCACAACGCATCACCTCGCCTTCCTATGCCACCGATGCGATCCTCCTGGGGAATCTCTTCCTGCCCAAGGGGCAGTTCTACGCAGGAATCATCAGCGTTTCCCTGATCATCGTGCTATGGGCGTTTTTGCGCTACTCGCGTCTCGGTTACGCTATCCGGGCAACCACCCAGAATCGGGACGCGGCCCAGCTCGTAGGAGTTAATGTGGCCCTGGTCTCGACCCTCACTTTTGGTATCGGAATTGCGCTCGCCGGTGCTTCAGGGGCTCTGATTAGCTTTGTCTTCAGCTTCTTCCCCTCCCGCCACTGGGAATGGATCGCCATGCTGATGTCTCTGATTGTCCTCGGCGGCATGGGCAAGCTGTTAGGCGCCGTCGTGGGGGCGTTTCTGCTGGCCGTAGTCGCGGCTTTAGTCAGCACCTACATTGGCGCCACCTGGTCAACCCTGACCTTTTTTCTCGCATTGTTCCTGATATTGCTCGTGCGCCCGCAAGGCCTGTTCGGCGAGAAAATGGAGTAAGCCCAAAATGCCCTCTCGACAAGACGTAGACGGTATTCTAGCCGAACGACGGGAATACGATGGCGAATTGGCCAACGCTTCTAGCAGCACATCGCAGGATAGGGCATTCAAAACCTTACTTGTTATCCTGGCCATTTTGGTCCTGTTTCCACTGGTGACGCTCAGCGGGTACAATTTCAACTATGTTCTTCACCTTTTGTTGTATGCCTTCATGTACATCGCAATGGCGTCGAGCTGGAACATCCTCGGTGGATTTGCCGGCTACATTTCCATTGGCCACAATGTCTTTTTTGCCATTGGTGGATACTTTTCCGGCATGCTGTTGGCCAAGTTCGGGATCTCGACTTTGCTGACAGCGCCGCTGGCAGGTCTGTTGGCTCTGGCAGTGGGATTCGCCGTTGGCTTCATTACCCTACGGGTCCGGGGACCGTCGTTCATCATCTCGTCAATCGCGCTTCTGATGGTGACGCGTATCGTTTTCGACAACTGGGATTTCATCGGCGGTTCCAACGGTATTACCCTGCCGCAAATGGAATTGCCGGTGCGGTTCGTCAAGGTACCCTTCTATTACGGCATGCTGACCCTGGCCGTAATTACTCTGGTGGTGAGCTACTTCATCCGGCATTCCAAGTTCGGACTTGGCCTGCGCGCACTTTCCCAGGACGAGATCAAGGCCGAATGCGCCGGCATCAACACCCGTCTTTATAAAATCATGGCCTTCGCGATCAGCGGTTTCTTCGTCGGCGCAGCCGGAGCGATGTGGGGAGAATACCTGACCTACATCCGGCCAAATATCTTCCTTGTTATCCTGGTTGCCGCCAACATGGTGCTAATGTGCATCCTGGGCGGCAAGGGCACTGTCGCCGGTCCCACCGTCGGCGCCATACTACTGATCGCCTTCAACGAGTTTTTCGTCAGTCAGTTCGGGGCCAGTCAAATCAATATTCTCGGCACCGGTGTGGTCATGCTGCTGGCCCTCATGTTTTACCCCAATGGTGTGGTCGGCACACTCGAGAAGAAGGGCAAGCTCCCCCGCATCCTGAACTGGGGTTGAGACCACAACCGGTTTCATCCTCGATAGAGATCAGAACAATTTAAGTTGATAAGCTGGCTGATTCAGTGCAGTCTCCCTACCTTTTAAGTACTACGGGCTTGAAGCATCGATAAAATAAATGCGGCAGAAAAAAAACCAAAAGGCGCAAAAAAATGGATGTTCGGCAATTAAGTCTTAGAAGCGCTGGCATGTTCTCAAATGTAAACGAGGTAATTCAGCAGCTTTTTCTCGCGGAAAACCGAAATTACAGGTTCCTAATTGATTGGTCAAATTCACCATATCGGGATGAAAAAATTGATCTCGATCCCTGGCTATACTATTTCGAGCCATGTTGGCCTGAAATTGGCGAGCACGATATAGATCTGCAAAAATACCCGGTG
>Ga0307434_1001902_pt1 | contig 10583 bp, 6 predicted proteins | sample SalMarWE160220MG_FD_202156 | JGI IMG/M metagenome (GOLD analysis project Ga0307434, IMG submission 202156) | Salt marsh sediment microbial communities from the Plum Island Ecosystem LTER, Massachusetts, United States - WE1603-220 | ecosystem: Environmental > Aquatic > Marine > Intertidal zone >...
GGACGAGGAAGGCCGAATTATTCTATCCAAGGAGAAGGCGGCCAAGATCAAGATCTGGGACGAGATCAAACGGCTTTATGAACAGGATGGCACCATACGGGGTGAGATTGTCTCCCGCCTCAAGGGCGGCATGGAGGTTGATATAGGCCTTCAAGCCTTCTTGCCGGGTTCCCAGATTGATCTTAAACCTATCAGGGATTTTGATGCCCTTATAGGAACAACACATGATTTTAAGATCTTAAAATATAATAAGCGGCGATCCAACATTGTTCTGTCACGCAGGGCGATTCTGGAGAAAGAGCGTAAGAAAAAAAGGGAGGATACCTTAAAAACTCTTGAAGAGGGGGCCGTTATGAGCGGTACCGTCAAGAATATAACCGACTATGGTCTGTTTATAGACCTTGGCGGGATCGACGGACTCCTTCATATTACCGATATTTCATGGGGGCGCGTAGGTCATCCGTCTGAACTCTACCAGATCGGAGATGAAATAACAGTCAAAATTCTGAAGTTCGATATTGAAAAAGAGAGGGTCTCTCTCGGGCTTAAGCAGCTCGACCCGGACCCCTGGACCGCCGCAGACATGGAATATCCCATAAATACAAGGGTGAGGGGCAAAGTAGTAAGTCTGGCCGATTACGGAGCCTTTATTGAGCTGAAAGAGGGGATTGAAGGTCTTATCCACGTATCCGAGATGTCATGGACAAGAAAGATTAGGCACCCGTCCCAGGTTCTGAAATTAGGCGATATTGTTGATGCAGTGGTTTTAAATATCGACACAACAAATAAACGTATCTCATTAGGGCTGAAACAGGTTGAACCAAATCCATGGACAGTAATAGGAGAGAAATATCCGGTGGGCACCACCATCGAAGGAAGGATAAAGAATATCACTGACTTCGGTATGTTTATAGGCATTGATGAAGGGATAGACGGACTTGTACACATATCGGATATCTCGTGGACAAAAAGGATTAAACATCCTTCAGAAATCTACAAAAAGGGCCAGGAGGTACAGGCCGTAGTCCTTAATATCGAAGAGGCCAATGAGCGTTTCTCCCTCGGCATTAAACAATTAACCCCCGACCCGTGGGATGAGATCCCGGAGAAGTATAAACCGGGGACCAGAATCACTGGGACTGTTACAAACATAACCGACTTCGGGATCTTCGTTGAACTCGAGGAAGGTATTGAGGGCTTGATCCATGTGTCTGAATTAACAAAAGAGAAGGGCGGCAATCCCTTAAGCAGGTTCAAGGTTGATGATGTCATACAGGCAAAGGCAATAAATATAAACAAGGATGAAAAGAAAATAGCTCTTTCCATAAAACAGCTTGAAGAAAGCGATGAAGATAATATATATAAAAAATATCTGAATAACAGCATGCAGACTACCTCCAACTTCGGCGAGCTTTTGAAGGCAGGGATAATGAACCTGGAAAAAAAGGACCAGTCCAACAAAACAAAACCCGAAGGGGATATGGAGAAGGATACTAATAATGATAGCCCGGCAGATGAAGACACTCCTGTTGGAACAGACAAGGGAGAACAGGAGGAGACAAAGGGCGAGGAAGAGGAAGAAACCCTTGATGAACATGAATCCTGAGTCTGATCCGGTCTTATCCTTCTACCCTTCCTGATCCGCTGGCAAAACTTGATGCCTTTTAATCCACCTTCCGACAGGGAGAAACCTTTTATAGATGTTCGCTAAAAAACATCCAATATTGACTGTCTTTGTTATTCTGGGCATAATAGCGGTTTTCCTGGGAGGGGTTATGGGTATCATATTGAGTTTACTCGGCCCGTCTCCAGGTCTGGGATTCTCCAATAAGATAGGAATTATTAATATTAAAGGGACCATAACAGATCCTGAACCTTTTCTGAGCCAACTGGTAGAATTCAAGAAAGACAAACAGATCAGGGCTATAATATTAAGAATAGATTCCTCTGGTGGCGGGGTTGGGGCATCACAGGAGATCTACCGGGAAGTCCGCAAGGTTACTGAGACAAAAAAGGTAATCGTCTCACTGGGCTCTGTGGCGGCATCAGGTGGTTATTATATAGCCTCGGCAGGAGATAGAATAATAGCAAACCCCGGAACAATAACCGGAAGCATCGGGGTCAAAATGGAGGTTTTCCAGATCCAGGAACTAGCCGAAAAGATAGGTATCGGTCTGGAGGTTTTGAAGAGCGGCGAATTTAAGGATATTGGTTCTCCCTACAGAGAATTGACCGAGGAGGACGAAGGGCTTATCAAGAAACTACTCTCTGATATACAAGAACAGTTCATAACCGCTGTTTCAGAAGGCAGAAATATACCTAGCGAAAGAGTCCGTGAGATTGCAGACGGGCGAATCTTTACCGGGTCCATGGCCTTGGATTTGGGCCTGGTTGACCAGTTGGGAAACTTCCGGGATGCTGTGGATCTAGCAAAAAAAATGGCCGGCATAGAAGGGGAACCGAGGCTGGTTTACCCCACAGAAACAAGGATCAGACTCTGGGATCTGATCCTTCAAAATGCGACAAGGGCCCTTTCCTCGGCCTTAAAAGACAGCATCAAGCCTGCTATCGAATATAGGTGGAACGGAAATTAGCAGCCGACCCAGCCCTATAGAAAACAACTCACATCCCCTTTACCCTCTCGAATAACCTCAGGCACATCACCCGTCAGGGAAATCACGCTGGAAGGACTGGGAAAAAGAGCCCCACCGTCAATAACAATGTCCAGGTATGAAGAATAGGTTTCTTCTATCGAGCGGGGATCGTCCAGCCGGGCGCTCGTGCTTATTATTGGACGGCCAAGGGTACGTACTATGGCAAGACAGATATTATTATCCGGTACGCGTATACCTACAGTCTTACGTTTGGTCAGCATGATTTTAGGCACAAGCTTGGTCCCATCCAGTATAAAGGTATATGGTCCCGGAAGCAGCCTCTTCATGGTCTTATAGGCGTAATCAGAAACCTTTCCATATTTACTGATCTCTTTAAAGCTGTCACATATTATGGAAAATGGCTGATTGAGAGGCCTGTTTTTAAGCTTGTATATCTGCCTTATCCCCTTTTTATTATACAGATCACAGCCTATTCCATAGAATGTGTCAGTGGGATAGGCTATCAGGCCTCCCCTGTTCAGTATATCACTTACCTTGTTTATCAATCGTTGTTGGGGATTTTGGGGGTTTATGGATATAATCATATGTTTATTTGTACCCAAAAATATTTCCCTTGTCAATCTTATGCAAAATCTTATCAGGACGTCACTCAATATTGACAAAATAGCAGGGAAATGGTCTTCTTATACGGAAGATATCGTAATTATTAATGATGTATTTTATGTTCGGAGTTAGGTTTTGAAATGACCCTGGATTCCATAATGACAATATTCTCCTTGTTTTTCGGACTTGCCTTGGGAAGTTTCCTCAACGTGTGCATCCATAGGATCCCTGTAAAAGAATCCATTATTAGTCCTCCCTCCCGTTGTCCTCAATGCGGTAAAAGGATAAGATTTTATGATAACATACCAGTCATAAGCTATATTATCTTGAGAGGCCGATGCAGAGACTGCGGCAAACCTATCTCCGTAAGATACCCTCTTATGGAGGGCATAACGGGTTTATTAAGTATATCCCTCTTTCTCAAGCACAATCTGAGTCATCAGTATTTCATCTTTCTGATGTTTTCCGCTTCCCTTGTTGTTATAAGCTTTATCGATCTGCGTCATCAGATTATACCTGATGCAATTTCCCTTCCGGGTATCCTGGCCGGCTTTATTATATCGCTTATTTTCGTACATATCACTTGGTATGATTCCCTTATTGGCATAATAGCAGGAGGCGGCGTGCTCTATCTTGTGGCCTTTTTATTTGAAGTGATTACGGGAAAAGAGGGTATGGGAGGAGGAGATATCAAACTATTGGCCATGATAGGCGCATGGATGGGGTGGCGTGCCCTCCCCTTTATTATCCTATTATCCTCACTTACGGGCATCTTTATCGGCGGCGGAAGCCTTTTAATATCGCGCCAAGGCTTGGGTGCCAGAATCCCTTTTGGGCCTTTCCTTGCCCTGGGAACGCTCGTGTATCTGTTTTTAGGTAATGAATTGATTTCGTGGTATCTAAAATGAATCTTCCCTCTTTCGGCCTGAGGGCCGGTATACTTGCACAGCTTGTTTTCCTGATCATAGCCGCGATGCTCCTGGTCAATATAGCCATGCTTGACTTTTATAAGAGGGATCTTGTCAGGGCGAAGGCTGAAACCGGGAAGGTGCTAATCCGCGCGCTGGCCCAGAATACGGGAAGGTTAATAGAGTACGGGCAGGGGCTGTTGAAAGAATTGGAATCCAATACCAATTTTAAGAGAGACGTGTCCGAATTATTGTCCAACGCCGGATTCTCCGGCATTATTCTAGTCGATCATAGCGGGGAGCCGGCCTTTATAGCAAACCTATCTGCGGAAAAAACACAACGCGGCCTGACCCTGGCAAGAGCTGCAATGGGGGGAACGGAATCTTCGGTAACCTATCACGGTATTGCCTGGGGAGTACTGTGGCTCGATAAAAAAGAGATGAATGTCTCCGCTCCTCTACTTTTTGACGGCAAATCATTGGGAGGGATAACCATCGCCGCATCCCTTCTCCCCACATACCGCTTAATCAGGCAATCGGAAAAGCTGGTCCTTTTGTATATTGTCTTGGATGCCATTATCCTTGCCTTGGTTGGGATATATCTCTTATCCAGGATTGTTGTTAAACCGATACACCGGCTCCTTAGGATGACAGAAGAATACAAGGATGGGGATATGATACCATCCATACAGGGAATTCCCAGGAACGAGATAGGCGATCTCTCTCGTTCGCTAAGTAACATGCTCCACAGACTCGATGACAATAAAAAGGAATTAGAAAAACATATATCTTCCCTGGAAGAGGCCAACAGAAAACTCAGGGATGCGCAAAAGGAGATAATCAGGTCGGAAAAGCTCGCTTCCGTGGGCCGTCTTGCCGCCGGCCTCGCCCACGAGATAGGAAACCCTATAGGTATAATCCTAGGATATCTGGAATTGCTTCGAAAGGAACACATAACAGATCAGGAAAGAGAAGATTTCATACATCGAGTCGAAACCGAGATAACCCGCGTAAACCGGATCATCAACCAGCTCCTTGATTTTTCGCGGCCTTCAAGCGGGAAAAAGAAAGAGAACGGAGTCCATGAACTAATCATGGATACCATCAATATGCTCAAGCCTCAGTCAGTAATGAATGATATAGAGGTCAATCCCCAATTCAAGGCTGCCTCTGACACGGTCATGGCAGACCCCGGTCAGTTGCGGCAGGTCTTTCTTAACATCATATTGAACGCCGCTGACGCCCTTTCAGGGGACCAGACCAAAGAAGGGCCGGCAACAAGGCAGATCAGCATAACAAGTGACAACCCGAGTGATTACCTAATAGAGATAAGGTTTACAGATAACGGCCCCGGTATAGATGAAAAGGAACTTATCCACATCTTTGATCCTTTCTTTACAACCAAGGAACCGGGAAGGGGCACCGGCCTCGGTCTATCGGTGTGCTACCGGATCGTAGAAGAATACGGTGGAGAGATCAGGGCTGAAAGCGTCCTCGGCAAGGGTATGACTATTATTGTCACACTTCCGCTCTACAATAAAGAAACGGAGGAAACGACAGATGACTGCATCCGGTAAGAGTGTCCTTATTATCGATGACGAAATCAACATGCGCCATATGCTCCAGGTAATGCTTGATAAGAAAGGATATTCGACTGATTCGGCTGCAGACGGCATGGAAGGTCTTTCCAGGATGGGTGAAAAGGATTTTGACTTTATCCTGTCTGATTTGAGGATGCCCGGGATGGACGGTATGACCTTCTTGGAGAAAGCCAAGGCAAAATATCCTGAAAAGACCTTTATCATGATGTCCGCTTACGGGACTATCGATACCGCCCTGGAAGCAATGAAGATGGGTGCATACGATTATATCTCCAAACCCTTTAAGGCCGATGAGGTCCTTCTTACCTTAAAGAAGGCCGAGGAGCGGGAGCGGCTAAAGCAGGAAAACTTGAGGCTGCAGGACAGGATAAAAAGGATAGAACAGAAATACTCTTTCGGAAACATCGTGGCCCGCAGCGAGGCCATGGCCGGTGTCTTCGACCTGGTTAAGAAGGTGGCTGATCATAAGACCACGGTGCTTATCACAGGGGAGAGCGGCACCGGCAAGGAGCTTATAGCCAAAGCCGTTCATTCCGGCGGGGCCAGGGCCTCGTATCCTATGGTTTCAATAAATTGCGGGGGCATCCCTGAAAACCTCCTGGAGAGCGAACTCTTCGGATACAAAAAAGGGGCGTTTACCGATGCTGTAAAAGACAAACCAGGCCTTTTTGAAAAATCCGATAAGGGTACTATCTTTCTGGATGAGATAGGAGAATTACCCTTATCCCTTCAGGTAAAGCTTCTTAGGGTGCTGCAGGAAGAAGAGATTACCCCCCTGGGAGCGACAACACCTAGGAAGATTGATGTGAGGGTGATTGCCGCCACATCAAGAGACATTGAAAAGGATGTTAAAGAAGGCAGATTTCGTGAAGACCTCTTCTACAGAATCAACGTTATGACCATTCATCTTCCGCCCTTAAGAGAAAGGCGCGGAGACATCCCCCTGCTGGTCGGGCACTTTATAGACCTCTTCAATAAGAAACTGAACAAAGACATCGAGGGCCTCTCATCCGAGGCCATGTCCCTGCTGATAGGCCACAGGTGGTCCGGGAACATCCGGGAACTGGAGAATGTTATAGAAAGGGCAATAATACTCGCAAAGGACAGACTCATCACTCCCTCAGAACTCCCTTCATCCATAACATTAGAAGGTCAAATGCACGTCCCGGTGCCCGAACATTCCCTGTCCATAAAAAAGTCTACCAGGGATCTGGAGAAGGTTCTTATCTATAAGGCCCTTCAACTGACCAAAGGGAACCGCAGCAAGGCCTCTGAGATACTGGAAATCAGCCGCCCCATTCTTATAGCCAAAATCAAGGAATACGGATTGTAGGATCTATCCCTAGAATCAAAAAGCTTCATGAGCTCAGGTCACGGCTGTTCTTGAAAAGAATGGCCATGACCGAAGGGCTGTCCCTTTTCTTCGTTCCGGATCTCCCGGGCTGGTCATTTCAAGAGGTTACGGCCGTGGGATGCCTACCCCCTCCGCTGTTCCCCTCGGTTCCCCTCGGGGCCAGGGGGTCCCCCACCCGTAACCACCTGAAATAACAGCGCCCTCCCGATAGTCACTCCAAAAAGGAACAGCCCTTCTCCTTGGTTCCATACCTCCAGCCTTTCCCGAGGTCACGGGTGTTCTTTTCAAGATGACATCTCCAAAAAGATTCCACCCAAGGTATGCAGTGGGCTTGTTTTCAAGGGTTTGCTTCACCAGGACACCACGTAGAATGTACCGTTGCGAACAGGAAAAGGTTTGCCAAACCCTTGAAAATAAGACCATGTCCTCCGAATGACATAGATGTCGTCTTGAAAAGAATGGCCTGACCGGCGGGCCCCGTGCCACACCTCCAGCCTTACCTGCCCCCCTCATCTTGTTTTGTGCGAAGTCAGTGCACATAAACGAGTTCGCCGCTTAAAAGAGAAACCCATGGCCCATATAGCGCAAAATATTTAGATATCATTAACTATCGTACTTATCAACCGGATGAACCATTAAAAAACAGTTGAGGATTTAATATCCCAATACTATAATCCCCTCTGGAAGAGATATTTCCCTGTCTCCGGGCTGATGCAGGCAATCTCTTGTCCGGCACCAGGGTCGATATCTTGCAACCGGAAATAAAGCTCCCTGCCGCCTCGATAAACCGGGCTCTTGGACAGGCGGCGAGGTATCAAGCGGATAACTTAAGTATGGTTTCAAAAGATTCCTCTACCAAGGGTTCCTTTTGGCAGGAAGACCCTTTTGATATTATCAAACCAAAGGATTTTAGCACCCTAGGCATTAATCCTGCCGATATACCTCCGGGTTCGTTTGCCGCCCGTAAACATCCCACTCTATTATCAAGCCGTTTCGGCGGGAACGCATATGGCTTCGGCTTTTTTGAGATCTATAACCATCTGGACGGGGAAGATATCGCCTTCCTCCAATCCATCAGCTTTGATGATCCCAATCAGGTTAAGGAACATTACGAGGCTATAAACAAGATATATAAAAAGATAGGTCTCTTGATAAGATTTTCCAGCCTGGGGATGCCCTATTATCTTATACCCAGCAACCTTTTGTCCACGACCATCACCAATAAAAGATCCAAGGCCGATGAAATCAGTAAAATCATCGAATTTCATCGCAAAAAATATCTTAAGGAAGGCCACAAAATAGGCGTGCTCACCCATGAAGCGGACCCTATCATAAATGACCTGACCCTTCGCTTTAAGGAACATCAATTTTTCATTATCGACTCACCGGAAAAGTTTCGTTCTATTAAAAAACCTCTGGACCTGATAATTCTTACCAGGGATATTTACAGGACAATCATCCTGGAAAAACTGAGTCATCCCCCGCGAGAGACATTCTCTAAAAAACAACTGGAAAGACATGCCATATATATGCTGGGCAAGATCTATAAGGTATTAAAGCCAGATGGAGAGATCTTTATTATCGCCAACCACCGGCAAGTAAAAACCAATCGAACCACAACCATAAAATCCAATACTGTTCAGGAAAAAAAGAGGTTTCTCATATTTACCCACATCTTTAAGACCCGCAAAAGGTATTGCGTAGACTCCCCCTCACTGGAGGTAAATGTCTATGATCTGGAAAGATATCTCGGCCCGCTTTATGTGGAAAACGAGGTCATTGACCGCTTGTCAGGAGGTAAGGACCTTGAAGAGATGACCCTTGAAGGCATAAGCAAACTCCCCTACCTGGACCTTCCTCTGGACAATGAATATGACAATGACCAGCGAAATGTCTGGTCAAGGCTTATCTCCATATATTTTGATCAGATTTTCCTCAAACCCATGATCCCCAACTCGGTAAAGGCTCAATGGGAAAAGAGATTAAGCTTCCAAGACGATTACTCGCCCAATTATATGCTTATCTGCCTCGCACAAAAGAAGCCTTTCAACGCCGATGTCTCCAAGTTGAAAAAGGACATGATGGAGTCAAGATTGATAGGATGTCCATTACCGCTATTGGCAGATTACAGGGACTCTTTTGACTATCTTATACGCACGCTTAATGTATTGAATGAGATAAAAGACAAGAATTATGTCGGTTTGCCACAGATGTTCCTGGAACGTCTTACAGAGCCTTTCGACAACAAGAAAAGGAGATATGCAGGTTTTAATCACATTCTTAAATTGATGTCCAACACAGGAAAACTGGAAAGGATCCGATCCTACCTCAACCCGGATATGGTTGAAGGTCCCAAGACCAAAGTCCTTGAACACCTTGAAATCCTGTCTTTTTTCGGCTTCAGCTATGAAGAATTAAAGGAGATTTTTCTTATCGTTATCGGTCATACCACTGGAGGAAGGATCCTTTCCGGAAAGATGAGCGAGAAGACATTAAAACCCATGACCGATATGGCCCGGACTTGCGGTGGTCAGGAAGCCCTGAATCTCTTACGCTACTGCCGTTTGATGTCCATGGCAGAGACGGTTGCCTCCAGAAGAGCGGGCATGGATCAGGCTCGTCTGGTAGAGCTTTTTGATCTGTTCGATTCCGCCCTTAGAGTTGTCACGGACCGCAACATGGATTGGGATACCCTTCTGGATGAGAAGATATCGGCAATGGGAGGAATACATAATAAACTCATCCATAAACTTCTTATAATGATGAATCATTTTGAATTCCTAGAAAACTGGGCGGAGTTCATCGACAAAGGTGAGATGGAAAGAGAAACGCTGGCGGATTACGATAAGAATAGATTAGCAAGGATAGACAATGTTATCAGCCTGGTGAAAATTATAGAACAGTTCGAGAATAAATTCCTTAAAGACGATCCACTGCAATTACCTATGATATACAGAAAATTCCTGAACATGGAATTTCACGGCACAGAGCACATCTTTGCACAAATGGACAGTCAACTAGTGTTTACACTTCTTTGGGTAGCGGTAAACGTTACTCAAGGTAACATAATAAATTTTAATCCTATTCTTTCCGACCTAAAGCCCTCGGAGACAGATAACCGGTTAAAGAAGGTCCAAGAAGAAGCCGGATATATTAATAGGGAATATCTTGATCTAAATACCCTGAAAGAGTTAAGCGAGCAACTTTACGAAAATCACTCCGCCTTTATCCTAAATACAGGATTTAGACTGTCATTGAATCAAGTTACCCGGTCCGTGGATATCTCTTTTATTGATATGGATGAAGATATTGTGAGATTAGAGGGTATGGCCCAGAAGTTTTCAGGGAACAAGATTTCAGAAATCCCCAAAAAAGACCTTCAGGAGATGGAGAGGCTCTTCGCCAACCTGGAAGATTTTTATAGGGGTCATCAACTACTAATTACCCGTGGGGGTCCAGAGTTGAAGATACCTGAAAAACAGAGGAGGTGGTTTAAAAAGAC
>Ga0307434_1001903_pt1 | contig 10582 bp, 10 predicted proteins | sample SalMarWE160220MG_FD_202156 | JGI IMG/M metagenome (GOLD analysis project Ga0307434, IMG submission 202156) | Salt marsh sediment microbial communities from the Plum Island Ecosystem LTER, Massachusetts, United States - WE1603-220 | ecosystem: Environmental > Aquatic > Marine > Intertidal zone >...
ATGGTCGGAACGACAGCCGGGATGACAATTGTGATTTCGGCCTAACTGACGCAGAAGAAAATGACGACTATAATTGGGACCAGCCCGATATTCAAAGCGAGAAGATTGCTCGGCGCTTTGCAGCAAAAAATGATGAAAAAATCGCCGAATCATAAGCGTTTCTTAAAACCAGTTGCTGATATACCAAAAAAATAACATTAAATTTCCCATATTGTTCGCTTACTCAAGCTTTTCTTAACCACCCAGAGCGATATTGATAAAACTTACATTATCAAAATGATTGTACCGGGGTGGGAGAGTTATGGGCTTCTTTGTGGATTTTAAAAATTATAAAAACAAAAGTTTTGATACCAGTGCTCACGAATTCGATGCTTTTATAAATCTGTATTTGCGTGAATTTGACGGTAAGACAGAGAATATTTCGGAGAACTTCAGAGTTGCAATGATCGCCTCTTCACCTAGTGTTGAAGTAGCCAAAGCAGTTGCGCGATACGCTTCGGAATTTTCCAAACGAGATATAAAAGTACGAGCTATCTTTGCATCTCTTGACCCTAAGGAAGATCTGCTTCCCTGGCTGAAAAATAATAGCCTTCTATCAGATTGTAACTGGCTTGACGACATCAGGTGGGCAAGCAAGCGGGAACTGATGGATGCTCATGAACAAATCATTCTGGGCACCACCATGTGCTGGTCCGGCGACGCTATGCGGCGCCAGTCTCGGGCACCGTATCTTATGGATTTATTTGAGAATAACTGTGAAGTAAAAACACGTATGGGACGCCTTGCATTTGAAGCTCTTTGGTCAGTGTCTGTCGCTGTACCAAATTCTAAATACAGGCAATCAAGTGTCGCCCAGGCCCCCGACAAAAAGACTCAATTTCAAAATCCAGATTATCGTTTTTTTTATTATGGCGGAAGTAACGGCTCCACACGTCATTAATCTGTAATCTATCCGCAAACCAATATCCAAATGGAAAGTGTGCGGGCTCATAGGCGTCGCCACGCCTCTGTGGCAATTCGAGCCGAATTTCGATCTATACCCACAAAGCTAATTTTCATTCCGGTGTTAATTAGATTTTAGTGGAATTCGATCAGGTAATTAAAATGGCCCGGAAATCATTTACATTTGTGAAGGTAGGGCCGGTTATTACCAGATCGTCAAGCGACTGAAACACACTGTAAGAATCATTATCCTCCAGCTTTTGAACTAAATCGGTTCCAATTTCTTGTGAGCGACGCAGGGTTGTTGGTGTGATCATCGCACCAGCGTTTTCTTCGGAACCATCGATGCCGTCCGTATCGCATGAGATTGCAAATACTCTATCCAGCCCGTTAAGAGCCAGTGCCAAATGAAGTGCGAATTCTGTATTTGGACCTCCCCTGCCACGCCCTTGCACCCTGACGGTTGCTTCGCCGCCCGAAAGCAAAACACATGGAATTCGATGTGAACTACTTGAGCTGATTTCTTTTCTCACTTGTTCCGCATGATAATATGCCAGGCCCTGCACTTCCCCCTCAAGATTGTCTCCCAAAAGGATTGGACGAATTCCCAGAGAAGTGGCTTTTTGAGATGCAGCTTCGATTGACTTAGCCGGAGTAGCGATAAGCTTATACTCTGCTCCCTCAAATATGGGATTATCCGGTCCTGGCGTTTCGGCATCCTTGCTTTCCAGATGGCGTCTGATCGAAGTCGAAATCGGAAGATCATATTTTTCGACAATTTTCCAAACCTGCTCAACTGTGGTGGGATCACCAACCGTGGGTCCAGAGGCAATTGTCGAGGGATCGTCACCGGCGACATCGGATATGGCGAGTGTTACAAGTTTAGCGGGATAGGCAGCAAGCGCCAACCGCCCGCCTTTAATGGAGGAAAGATGTTTTCTAACCGTGTTTATTTCGCCGATGGTCGCACCGCTTTTGAGAAGCGCTCGGTTCAGGGATCTCTTTTCCTCCGGTTCAATACCTGGCGCAGGCAATGAAAGCAGGGCTGATCCACCTCCTGATATGAGACACAGGACCAGGTCCTCAGCACTCAAATTTTCGACCAAGGACAATATATCTTGCGCCGCAGCTTGTCCCAGGTCATCAGGAACCGGGTGCGCAGCCTCTACAATCTTGATTTTTTGGCACTGGCGAGCATATCCATAGCGGGTGACGACAAGCCCCTGCAGGTCCCCATTCCAAGATTTTTCCAGTGATTGGGCCATGGATGCCGCTGCTTTGCCTGCTCCCACTACGATGGTTTTACCAGCTGGCGGTTCCGGCAGAAAAGGTGGCATGCATAGAGCAGGATCAGCAGCGCTTACGGCTGACTGAAATAATTCCAGCAGGATTTCCTCTGGATGAGAGGTATAAGAAATCATAATGCAGATTACGTGAAATTGCGACCGGCGTTACAAACTAGCGTAGTTATCTCTAAAAGTTTGTATAAATCCTTGAAGTCAACTCTTTCTTACTTTGTTACCAATAATTTGTGAAGATCCCATCGTTCATTCCTGAATATTTTCTTTCAAACAACTCTTTAATCTGCTGTATAGAATTTGGAAGTTTTACAAAAATGAACATGAGGAAAGTATTTTAGATGACGGAGTATACAACATATAAAGCCACAGGTGCAAGAATCCACAGCGGCGAAGCAGCCCCTAAACCTGATGTAAAAATCATAGATATTCATGCACATGTACATATCGAAGACGCTGAAACGATAGCTGCCCCCCACGTTGATATGTCAAAGCAGCCATTTATAAAATATTCAACTCCTGAATCAAATGCCGTCGGGATTAAACAGAACGAAGACCGCATTCCCTACATGGTTGATCCGGATCTCCGGTTTTCCCAGATGGATGAAATGGGAGTTGACATTCAGGTCATACATCCAGTTCCGCTGCAAAGTTTTTACTGGGTGCCTGCCGATGTGGGGAAAGAAGCCAACAGAGTCGTCAATGAAGGAATCGCCAGGGATGTGCGGAGAAACCCTGATCGTCTTGTCGGGTTTGGAACTATTCCCATGCAGGATGTCGATCTTGCGATTGATGAGCTGGACTATTGCATTCAAAAACTTGGTTTCAAAGGCGTGCAGCTACTCACAAATGTCAATGGCGAAGAAATCTCTCATGAACGATATGAGCCTTTGTGGGCACGCATTCAAGAACTCGATGCCAGCGTGTTTTTGCACCCTAATGGATTCTCGGAAGGCCGTCGACTGGCGAAACACTATTTCATTAACGTCGTTGGAAATCCTTTTGACACAACGCTCGCGGTTCATCATCTGATATTTAACGGTGTTCTCGAACGATATCCCGATTTACGTATTTTACTGCCCCATGGCGGCGGTTACCTCGCGGCCTATTCCGGTCGTATAGATCATGCCTGGTCTGCCAGGCCGGATGCACGCGGATCCATAACTGAACTTCCGACCACCTATCTCAAAAAAATGTACCTTGATACGGTCGTGTTCACGCCTCACCAGTTGAAATATCTGGTCGATGTCTATGGTGCGGATCATGTCATGCTTGGAACGGACTACCCTTACGATATGGCCGAGTATGATCCCGTCGGACATGTGCTGAAAACGGCAGGTCTCGTCGCGAGCGACCACAGGGCCGTGCTAGGCGAAACGGCGCAAAAGTTTCTGAAACTCAGCTAACAGAAGAACCTGAGTTTTTCACAAAATCAGGTTTTAGGAAGGATGCCAGCCATACTTTCAAGCACCGCATTGACGGCAGCGGTGTCCTCCTTCTGTCTCCCCTGGGCCCGTGCCGATGAATAGAGCGGTTCAGAAGCGCTGAACAGGGGTACAGGACAGTCAAGGTGTCTGGCAAAATCAGATATGAGCTGAATATCCTTGCTGTAAACATCCATTTTCATGGTAGCTGGCTTATATTCCCTCTCAACCATCATGGGTCCGCGAATTTCGAACATCCGAGATGTCGCCGCACTGTCAGAAATGACTTCAAATGTCTGTTGGGCATCCAATCCCGCCATACGGGCCATTACCAGGGCTTCGGCCGCAGCCACGTTGTGAATGGTGACGAGCAGATTAGCAACAAATTTCATCCGCATGCCGTTGCCGAATGCCCCTACATTGTAGGTTCCGCGGCCAATCCCCTCAAATACTGGCTGGCATTTCTCAATCGCGGCTTTGTCTCCACTCGCAAGTATCACAAGATCTTTAACCGCAGCCTGGGCTCCAGTGCCGCTTAAGGGACAGTCCAGCAGTATGACCCCTGCCTGCCCAAGCATATCTTTGGCTTTTAACTTGTCATCGATCGGTAATGTGCCACATTCGACAACGATTGCACCCAATTCTCCGCTGGCAGCGATATCCTCCATGACCTCGTAAAATGCTTTAACACTCGGAAGAGAGGTGATGACGATTTGAGCTTGCGCGACAACTGCTCCAGGAGATTCCAGAACGGTACCACCAGTTTTTTTAAATCTCTCTAAAGCTCCCTCATCTATGTCGTAACCGAGGACATTAAATCCTGCCTGCAATAGATTTTTCGCCATTGAGCCACCCATGATGCCCAATCCAACAACTCCGACATTCTTGATTTCATTTTCCATGAACTCGTCCTTGTATTTTAGTTATTTTGCAATTTCATTAATTTAATCAACCGGATCGACTGATCAATCCAGTTGATTTCAGTTATACATTTGTGATCTCCGCCCCAATGACTATCCGCTATTGTTTGCCTGACGCCATCGCCTGGTGTTGGCAATAGTCGCCAATGGTGTAATCATACCCGGATCAAAGGGGTTAGGGGGCAGTCCTGACCTGATTTTCTCGGGCCAGGCCGGATCGGCCAAGGCACCTTTTGCAACAGATACAAAGTCCGCCTCAGCTGATGACAATATTCTTTCCGCCTCAACCGGATCATTGAGCTTACCATTAGCGATTACCGGATGACCTGAAAATTTTCGAGCAAGTCCGGCCAGACTTTGGTCTGTGCCAAAAACCGGCGCACAGCCCAGGTGGGATGCAATGTGAATGTAAAGACCTTCAATTTCACCAAGCCTGGAGAAAATATATTCCGCATCTTCAGCGCCATTGGGCCAACTGTATTCAAGGTCATTGACTTTGGTCTGAGACAGGCGAATTCCCACGGGAACGTTATCAGGGACGGCATCCCGAACTGCTGCAGCCAGCTGCATATGGTAACGGAACCGGTTTTCCAGAGATCCGCCGTAAGTATCTTCCCTTTTATTGGTATAGGTGGTAAGGAATTGATCCGGCAGATAACCGTTCGCTCCATGTATCTCAACACCATCGAAACCCATTGCGACCGCGCGACAGGCAGCAGCAGCGAAATTTTCCAGGCTCTGATCTATTTCCTGAAGCGTGATCTCCCTTGGAACCTGAAACCGGCCATTACCATTGTATCTAGTTATCTGCTCGTTAATCGGCCGGATGGCAGACGGGGCAATCGATCCCGAAACCCAGTTATTTCCCTGATTTACGGCGCCGGCATGAAATAGCTGAGCGAAAATCGGCACACCACTATGATGCACCGCCTCAACAACCCCTCGCCATGATTCTGCTTGTCCGTCATCAGCTATTCCGGGTTGATTGCCATAGCCCTGACTGTAGAGTTTATCGATATACGTTGCCTCGGTAATTATCAAACTCCAGCCGCCAACAGAATAGTCGCGGTAGTAATCCACCATTTCATCCGTTACCACGCCATCAGATGTCGCGCTGGTCCGCGTCATCGGAGCAACAACTGCCCGATTTGACAATTGCAGGCCTCTCAACTCGGCTGGGGAAAACAGGGTTGGATATCGATCCATTGCGCTCATTTTAACTAATCCACTCCAGTTCAACCATCCCTCTTGTTCGGACTCGCCGGTGTTCCAGGCGATCCGCAGAAGTTTGGCTTTTCGCTAGGCAAGGCTTCTAAAGACGTCGATCCCTTCGGATTTCCCGCAAACGAACTCCGATTTCAATAGAATTAGAGCTTCGTTTTATGGCAGTTGGCGGTTTTCTATTCACTTTAGCCATATTGTAAATTGTCCGTGATTCAACACACTTCTCAGAAATCTGGATTAGTTGCCGGATTCCAATTTTGCGAGCATTTCTTTTGGTGAATGTCGAGAAAAAGCTTCGAGTTTAAGACATTCGCCGTAGATTTCAGAAACCAGGGGGACCTTGTCCAGAGGATATTCAAATAGACTGGCGGCGCTTACCTGGGCGGTCAGTGCAATATCTGCCAATCCAGGTTGATTGCCGAAACAATAGCTGGTTTTCTCCACTCTGCCGGACAACCTTTTTTCCATACCTTCGAGCGCCAAACCAGTCCAGTTTTGTCCCCATCGAGTTATGTCGCCCTCATCTGCATTGAAGTTTTCGGCAAGATATTTTCTTACTCTGGGCACCAGCAGTGGATGTGTGTCGGCAATAGTTATAAGTGCAAAGGATCGAATCTGAGCTCTTTCCATTGGATCCCTGGGAAGTAATGGAGGATCAGGGTAAACCTCTTCGAGATACTCTAAAATTGCCAGCGACTGAGTTAAATGTCCGGCCTCCATCAAAATAATCGGGACACTTGCCTGAGAACTCAATTTTACCAGTGAGTCTGCATATTGTTCTCCCTTTATCAGATCAACGGAATGTTCTTCCCACTCAAGACCTTTCAATGCCAAAGCAATGCGAACACGATATGTCGCAATTGAACGCCAAAATCCATATAACTCAAATTTTTCGGACATCAGTATTGTGCACCTTTTTTAATCGAACGAAGTGCGGGTAATCTGGCGACAAGAATAAGATAGAAATCATTTGGACTTGATATACTAAATCGACCTCGCAATACCGGTCGAAATTCATCCCGCTTCAAAAGCCCGGTTTTCGTTCATTTGAAACAATTTTTCATAAGTATCAAAGAATTCATTAAAAAAATATATTTTTCTTATTTTACTATCATGTTGTCTTAATTTTACGGGATTAAAATATTTTTTAGATAATCGCAGCCGTCACGAAAAAACGCCGCTTAAGGAATATTTCTCTAAGCGGCGTTTTTTCAGTCTGAATGAAGTTCAGCCATGTCAGCCAACTTTTTCCGGCAGACCGCTGGATGCGGATTTCACTGAAGCTTCCATCACGGCGATGCCATGAACAATATCATCTTTGCTTACCGGAAAAGGCTCACCGGTGGAAATTGAATCCGCGAACGCCTCCAGTTCGGCCTTTAATGTATTAAATCCGGGCAGGTGTTCAATGACAATGTCACCTTCTTTAGGTATCCATTCAAAATCCTCAAATGTCGGTTTGCTGATGGTCGCGATCCCATTGGTTCCGATAACGGTGAACTGATATTTGAACGGTCCTACCAGTGAAGCAATAAATGACGCCGACATGCCATTTTTAAGTTTCATCAGCGCCGATGTGGTATCATCGGTAGCAATGGTAACGGCACGTTTTAGACTTTGGCAGTAGACCTGTTCAACTTCACCAAATAGGGCAATCATGGAATCTACAAGGTGAATACCGAGACCCGTGAAGGCCCCGGCCGGACTTTCCTCGGGTTTCGCCCGCCAACCGTCCGCAGGTGTGGCAAATCCGAGTGGAACAGTCAGTATCGCATCGCAATGAAGCGGAGTTCCCAGTTCCCCATTGTTGATTTTATTTTTAATTTCTCCCATAAACGGGTGAAATCGTCTGTTGTGGCCAATTCCCAGAACGACGCCCGCCTTGTCAACAGCCTGCATGGCGTTTTCGGCCGAAGCCTTGGTCAAAGTAAAAGGCTTCTCGACAAAAATATTTTTCTCCGCTTCAGCGGCTGCAATAACATACTCTTCATGAAGTGAATGAGGGATGACGGCTATAATGGCGTCAATGGAACTGTCCTGCAACAGGTCACTGTAGGACGGAACCATCTCGATTCCCTTCTTAGCCGTAAAGTCTGCCAACTTGTCCTGGTTGCGTACCATGGCCTTGGTAAACTTGATTTTATCACTTTGCCCCTGAACAGAATTGACCAGCATCTGGCCCCACCATCCAAGTCCAACTATACCAGCATTAATCATTTGCAATCCTCCAATTTGTAATTCGGTTTGTCTTGTGTAACCACTTAAGTCAATTTAAGCGATTCACTGTTTTCGTGAGGCACCTGATTTCGCCACGATCAGGATCAAGAATTAACTTTCCAAGAAATTCTCCCTTGAAGCTTTACGGATGACTAACTTGAGAGCCTCAAAGAATCAACGAAATATGTTAAATGTTGCAGAACCCACCTATTTTGTTCCGCTCATTTCCTGGGCAGCCTGCAGTCCTGCTGCGACAATCGGCTGATATCCCGTACAACGGCACAGATTTCCTGAAATTGCTGTTCGTATATCACGTTCAGAGGCTCCGGGATTGTCCCGGATATAGGCTGCCAAAGACATAATCATTCCAGAAGTACAAAATCCGCATTGAAGGGCATGGTTTTCCTGAAACGCTTTCTGCAAAGGATGGAGCACCTCTCCGTCCGCCAGCCCCTCAATAGTAAGGATATCACAACCATTGGCCTGAACAGCCAGCATGAGGCAGGCACGTACAGCCTGACCATCCACCCAAACGGTGCAAGCCCCGCATACGCCGTGTTCACATCCCAGGTGGGTACCGGTGAGCCCGAGATTTACGCGTAAAAAATCGGCAAGATGTACCCGTGTTTCGATCTCACCGGAATATTCCTTGCCATTTACATTCAACGATATTTGTCTTTTGTCCTGCATAATTAATCTCTTGCCGAGTTTCGTTCCATCGCCTTGGACAACGCTCTTTCCGTCATGACGCCAGCCAGCCTCTGACGATATTCCGCGTTTACATAAGCATCCGACATGGCTTCCTGCCGGCGAGCGACTTCAGCGGCGGCTTTAAACGTCTCTTTGCTGGCCGGCTGGCCAATAATGTCTTGTTCAGCCTCTGTCAGGCGGTAAGGAACCTGATTTGCCCCGGCTATTACAATTGCAGCACGCTCGACCATTCCATTGTCGATAGCCAGAAGGCACCCGGCTGCAACTATGGCAAAATCACCATGACGGCGTGAAAACTCCACAAAGGCATGTGAATGATCAACCTGCCAGGGACTAAACGTAATTTCTTTCAGAAACTCATTCTCGGTCATGTTCGGCATCATGTAAGCTACTGGCCAGTCTGCCATGGGAACATTGCGGCTGCCCTCCGGTCCGGAAAGTGTAAGCGCGGCATCATACAGCAGGGCTATCGCCGGCAGTTCCGCAGCTGGATCGAGATGACAAAGTGACCCTCCAATTGTTCCCCGCGTGCGCGTCTGAAAGTGTCCAACCCAATATAGCGCTTCGCAGACAACTGGAATTTTCTGTTTCACCGTTTCATTGTTCATCAGGGCCGCCTGACGAGTCATGGCGCCAACTGTTATAATTTCCCCATTGTCAGCAATGCCGTCTAATCCAGATACGGTATTCAAATCGATCACATGATCCGGCTGGGCATAGCGCATATTCAGCATAGGCACCAGAGATTGACCTCCAGCCAGGAGTTTTACGTCTTCCAGAGATCCAACAAGACCATTGAGTTCGTCAATTGTTACCGGATCATGATAGGTAAATGGCGCTGGCTTCATAGTGTTTCCATATGTTATTGGAATGTCTCCATGTTATTGGAATGTCTCGTGAAAAAACAACATTGTCAGTTTCATTCTGGTAGCCTAATTACTTATTTCTAAAAAACATTCACTGCCCGGAGAATAATCTCTTGAACATTGCCCATAAAGAGCGCACCAGCAAACTAAACCCTGAGACGGCGTTTGGCGAATCGGCATCCTTCATGTCCGTGGTGGAAGCTGGTTCCTTTTCTAACACTTCGTGTAAACTCGGTTCGTTGTGACTGTGCTCAGCATTTTTATTTTTGCCAGTGGCGAGTTCTGCCTCAAGATTCCTGGCAAAATCCGAAATCAACTGCCTGGCGATTTCATCAATCAGCCCAGTAGCACGCCCATACTGAGCGACGGATCCCGTTAACGCAAGATCCGTTTCCAGATTCACCCGGGTACGCCCATCGCCGGCACCGGTCAGATTAAATACGATTTCAGCGTTGGCGCTCCCGCGCCCTTTGGCATCCTTCCCCTTTGCAATCACACGGGCTCGATGATTGCGGTGATCAATTTCCTTTATTTGTGCGTTGCCGGCAAACTGCAGGTTGACCGGCCCAAGTTTCACCCTGGCAAAACCTTTGAAATTTTGAGGATCGACGGTCTCAGTAAGTTCAGCTCCCGGCAAACAGGGAGCAATTCGGGGTACGTCAAGAAGGGTTTCCCAGGCTAGATTCGGCTCGACGGCAATTTCAAAACTATGTTCAAGATTCATTCCACCCAGCGTTCGGTTTAAAGCCAATTGTCCTGATTTCAGTAGAGTACACTCTAACAAGCCTCGCTTTTTTTATCCATGTCGCTTATGTCGCCCGATATTTTGCTTCAAGACCCCAGCATACAGATAATAGGTGATTTTTAGGCGATTGCCATGTATTTTTTCTTATAGGAAAATATATTCCTTGGATTTCATTTCGATTGGCTTATCATTATGAAATCCGGAGCAGGTATTTTTGAGGAGTCCCATGATAAAA
>Ga0307434_1001906_pt1 | contig 10560 bp, 9 predicted proteins | sample SalMarWE160220MG_FD_202156 | JGI IMG/M metagenome (GOLD analysis project Ga0307434, IMG submission 202156) | Salt marsh sediment microbial communities from the Plum Island Ecosystem LTER, Massachusetts, United States - WE1603-220 | ecosystem: Environmental > Aquatic > Marine > Intertidal zone >...
CTCAAGGACGAGTCGTGTGGGAAGTGCTTCACCTGCCGCAAGGGCACGCAGCGGATGCACGAGATCCTCGACGACATCTCGAAGGGCAGGGCAGCGCTGGAGGATGTCGAATTGCTGGAGGAGCTCGCCCTGGTGGTGAAGGACACCACGATGTGTGGCCTCGGCCAGACGGCGTCGAACCCGGTGCTCAGCACGCTTCGCTACTTCCGCGACGAATACGAGCGGCACGTGGTCGACAGGAAGTGCGACGCTTTCGTATGCGGCGAGCTGGTAGGCGCGTCCTGCCAGTCCGCCTGCCCGCTGAACACGGAGGCCTGGCGTTACGTGGCGCTCATCGAGAAGGGCCGATACGAGGAGGCCTATCAGGTTATTCGGGAGGCCAACCCGTTCCCCTCGATCTGCGCGCGGGTCTGTGATCGCAAGTGCGAGCAGCGCTGCCAGCTCGGCGTCAGCGGCGACGAGGCGGTAGCGGTCCGCGCCTTGAAAAGATTCGTCACCGACCGCGTCATCCCCTCGGCGTATAAGCCTCCTGAGGCCGCAAAGGCCGGCAGGAGAGGGGGCAAGGTGGCCGTTGTGGGCGCCGGCCCCGCCGGGCTGGCGGCCGCGCACTACCTCTCGCAGCTCGGGCACAAGGTCACCGTATTCGAGGCAGAGGCCGAACCCGGCGGAATGCTGATCAGTTGTATTCCCGCCTACCGCCTGCCCCGGAGCATCGTGCGCCAGGAGATCGAGCCACTGCTGGACGAGAACATCACGCTTCGTTGCTCCACCGCGCTCGGCCACGACGTGACCGTCGACGGCCTCTTCGCAGAGGGCTTCAAGGCGATCTTCGTGGCCATAGGCGCCGACAGGAGCTGGAAGCTCGACCTCCAGGGAGAAGACATCTCCGGCGTCTACTCCTCAATGGAGTTCCTGAAGGCCTTCAACCTGCGTGGCGAGGAGCTGGCGGGCGGGCACGTGGCCGTCATCGGGGGCGGCAACTCCGCCGTGGACGCCGCCCGCGTGGCCATCCGCCAGGAGAACGTCCAGTCCGTCAGCCTGCTGTATCGCCGGACCGATCAGGAGATGCCCGCCTACGCCGAGGAGGTCGAGGCCGCCATTGAGGAGGGCATCAAGCTCGAGACGCTGGTGTCGCCCGTGAAGATCCGTTACATCGAGGCGGCGGTTAAGGAAGGCATCCGGGTCGAGACGATGGTCCAACCCGTGAAGATCTACTCCCAGGCCGGGCGCCTGGTCGGTATCGAGTGCATCCGCAACCGCCTGGGCGACGTCGACGCCAGCGGGCGGCGCAGCCCGGTTCCCATGGTGGGTTCGGAGTTCAGCATCTCCCTGAACACGCTGATCGTGGCCATCGGCGAGCGCCCGGACAGCGAGTGTCTCGCGTCGATGGGCATTCGGGTCGGCAGGGGCGGGCGACTACCTGTTGACCCGCGGACCTTCGCCACCAGCCGTGAAGGCGTATTCGCCGGCGGCGACCTGGTAACGGGACCTAATACCGTCGTCGACGCCATAGCGGCGGGCAAGAGAGCGGCAGTCGTGATCGACCGCCACCTCCGCGGGGAGGCCCTCGCGCCGGAGCCGAAGATCAGCCTGCCCGAGGTATTCCTGACCCCGGCCGAAGTCGGCGAGGACGAGCGCGAGCACGCGGTCCGCGCCGAGCCGGCCACGATTCCCGTCGAGTCGCGAAGAAAAAACTTTGCGGAGGTGGAGATGGCCCTGTCTGCGGAGCAGGCTCACGCCGAGGCCCGACGATGCCTGAGGTGCGACCTGGCCTTCACCCGGCGGCAGCGGGAAGAGGAGTGCGAGTGCGCGGCACAAGGGGAAGCATCGGCATGATCACGCTGACTATCAACGGGTTAGAGGTGTCGGTTGACGAGGGCTCCACGCTGCTGGAGGCGGCCAGGTTCTTTGGATTCCCGATACCGACGCTCTGCCATATGGACGGCCTATCACCCTACGGCGCCTGCCGCCTGTGCGTAGTTGAAATCGGCGAGGGGCCGAAGGCCAGACTGGTGACCTCTTGCACGTACCCGGCCGAGGAAGGACTCAAGGTACGCACGGCTTCTTCGCGCGTGCTCCGGGCTCGGCGGATGGTCCTGGAGCTGCTGCTCGCCTCGTGCCCGCAATCGAAGACGATCCAGGACCTAGCCGCGGCCCACGGTGTGCGCCAGCAGCGTTTCAAACAGGAGTATGAGGACTGCATCCTTTGCGGCCTGTGTGTGCGGATGTGCGAGGAGCAGATGATGGCCAAGGCCATCGGGTTCCGCGGCCGGGGGGCGAAGCGGAGCCTCGGCACGCCGTTCGACGTCAAGTCGGAGGTCTGCCGGCAGTGCGGCGGCTGCATTTACGTCTGCCCGGCCTGCCAACTTCGGTGCACCTATACCGAACCGGAAAGGGCGATCTGCGGCGGCTGCGAGAACCTCGCCCCGCCCTGCCTCGAGAAGGACCCCTTCGACGACATGATGTGCTACATGGACCCCTGTGTGGCCTGCGAGATATCCAGAGACAGGTAGAACCTGTAAAGGAGCCGGCTTCAATGATCGCTACGTTCTCCAAGACGAACGCTTCGGCGGCGACCCTCACCAAGAACCGCACCGAGGGATCGGTAGTGCCCGCCTCGGGCATGTGCGTCACCTGCGTCGATGGCTGCATCGGCATGTGCGAAATCGGCAAGAGCGCCTATCGCGGGCACGAGGTCATCTACCCGCAGCCGTTCGGCGTGATCACCACGGCGGCCGAGAAGTCCTATCCCATCGATTACTCCCACTTCAACATCATGGGAACCGCTGTCGGTGCCTATGGCGTCGAGGCCGACAGCGACAAGGCGATCTTCCCGGCCGTTAGTCTCGAGGTCACCTTCGGCTACGATAACGGCATCAAGTTTCGTCGGCCCTGGGTCATCCCCGGCATCGGCTCAACCGATATCGCCAAGAACAACTGGGAGGGCCTTGCCATTGGCTCGGCCCTGGCGGGGACGGGCCTGACCATTGGCGAGAACGTCGTCGGTATGGACCCAGAGGCCGTCTTCAAGAATGGCCGAGTGGTGGACACCACCGACCTGAAGCGCCGCGTCCAGCTCTACAGGGACCACCAGCGCGACGGGTACGGCGCGATCATCGTGCAGGCGAATATCGAGGACACCCGACTGGGCACCCAGGAATACGCCATCGAGAAGCTCGGCGTCGAGTGCGTGGAGCTCAAGTGGGGCCAGGGCGCAAAGGACATCGGCGGCGAGGTGAAGATTCGCGACCTCAAGAAAGCCCAAGCTCTGCACGAGCGGGGTTACCTGGTGCTGCCGGACCCCACTGCCCCGCACGTTATCAAGGAGTTCGAGCATGGCGCGTTCAAGGAGTTCGAGCGGCATTCCCGTGTCGGGATGGTCACGGAAGAGTCCTTCGCCGAGCGGATTGAGCAGCTCCGCAAGTCCGGGGCAAAGTACATCTTCCTCAAGACAGGCGCCTACCGGCCTGCCGACCTGGCCCGGGCCGTCGTGTTCGCCTCGCGATACAAGCTCGACCTGCTCACCGTCGACGGCGCCGGCGGTGGGACGGGCATGAGCCCGTGGCGGATGATGAACGAGTGGGGCATCCCGCCGGTGCACCTCCACTCGCTGCTGTATCAGTACGCAAAGAGGTTGGCGGACAGGGGCCACTACCTCCCGGCCCTCGCCGTGGCTGGCGGGTTCGCCTTCGAGGACCAGATCTTTAAGGGGCTGGCGATGGGCGCGCCGTTCGTCAAACTAATCGGCATGGCCCGCGCCCCCATCGCCGCCGCCATGGTCGGCAAGACCATCGGGCGCACCATCGACGAGAACCAGGTGCCCGTCTACATCGAGCGGTTCGGAAACTCGAAGGAGGAGATTTTCGTCACGGCCGGAACGCTGCGGAAAAAGCTGGGCGACAACGAGTTCGAGAAGCTCCCCACCGGCGCGCTGGGCCTCTATACCTACTATGAACGTCTGGGCCAGGGCCTGCGCCAGCTTATGGCCGGCAGCCGGAAGTTCGCCTTGGAGCATCTTTCTCGCGACGACTTGGCGGCTCTAACACGCGAGGCAGCGGAAATCAGTGGCATTCGGTACATAATGGATGTCGACCAAGGGAAGGTCGACTCGATCCTGGACAGTTGAGCGACGTCTGCCCCTGCAGAGCGTTCCCGGTCACGTGCGGGTCCCGAAAACTCGATCCGGCCAGTTTGCCGAAGCGCGTAAGTTCTCCTTCCAGGAAGGCCCGGTGGGGCAGGAAGGAGAACCGACAACATGCACGAATGGCAGAGTCTGTCCGCAGCAGGTAGCATCCTTCCGACAGCTCCGGGCGGAGCTGCTGGAGGCAAGCAGGCTTCGAGGCGGTCGCCCCCGCGACCGGGGGTCGAATCGGCGACAAGCCACCTTTTCGTGGGCGCCGAGAAACGTGACGTTCCGGGGATCTCCCGAGTCCAGCCGGAACCCGAACTGCAGTAACTACCGAAAGCAAAGCCGAGACCGAGCGACATGAACCGTGGGGTTAGGTTCGTGAGAGACCTCGCATCGTCGGTGTGTTGCTGTTCGAGGGATCAGGCGCTTTCGAGGACGGTTGAGCTCCCGCTAGTTCCCGGTCAGTTGCAAACGCGACCGGCCCCACGGTTCACGCTGAACGCCGACGCATCCGCTCGTCGGTGTTTTCGCTTTTAACGCACGGTTTGCCAAGGGTTTACGAATCCCGCCCACCCAGACCAGTGCCTCTGATCCACCAGGAGAGATAACCGCAGCATCAGGCCCCTTCGCCCGATCTGCCCGTCCTGGCCCAAAAGTCTCTCCATAACCGGCAGAGACGTGGGCTCGGGTTATCAGGTGGTTGCGCCCGCTCCCTGCGGCAGCTATTATCGGGATCGGGTTTCGCGGACGTCTTCGTCCGCCGATTCGAGGCGTTGAGGCGGATCGCGGCCGGCAACCACTCGGTCGCCACGGCGCCGCGCGCGGCGAGCCAGCCTTGTTGCCGCATGTGCGTTGCTGATGCTCTCGGGAGCGGCACTGTGGCACGTGTTGTCAAAATCTGATCAGCCCGTGATGCACGTCGATGCTGGACCGACACTGGAGGAGATCCGACGCACCATCGACCGTGAAGCAATCTCGGTCCAGTTGCTGGCCGCAGCCGACATGCTGGCCGAGCAACCTGGCGGCGACACGATGGCCGAGGAACGCTATCGCTATGTCGCAGATGAATACGCAGATACCGAGGCGGCCGCTAGCGCGCGGCTACGCCTTCACTCACTATCGCAAAGGAGAACAGTGCAATGATACGCCTGCTCAATACTGTGCTCTCTGCCCTCGTGATCTATGCCTCGTTGACCGCACCGACCCGTGCCGAGGAACCCGCGTGGCCCAAGCGGACGTTGACCTTTGAGCTTTCGGACGAGCCTCAGATGTGGGAGAGGCTTAACCCAGAGGTCAAAGGCACGCCTACGCATGTGGCCGTCATACAATTTGAGGGGGACGCGCGAAGGATATTCCGCAACCTTCAAGCACACCAGTACGTCGCGAAGGTTAAGGAGACAGAGAAGGCCAATTCCCTGTCTGATCAACAAAGGGCCTTTCTCGCGGTGCGCGGCTTCAACTCCGCACATGTCCTGTTTTGGGAGAACGACAGGGTGGGCTCGAAGGAGCGTCACCGCGTTTTCCTGTATGCGATGAGCGAGCAGGATGCCCACACTATGGCGGAGGCGTTGATCGAGGTTCTTGACGCTGAAGCCAAAGCGAACCTGGAAAAGGCCAAGCAGTTGCTGGCCCACCATCGCGAGGTCAAGGCCCAGTATCCGAAGACGATTGCCCAACTCAAGGAGAAACTGACGCAGACACGTTCCGCGATGAAGAAACTCGAGACCTATGTGATCTACTCGCAGCTCACGTGGGATGCGGTGCGAGCGGATAAGACCTCGTTGGATAGTAAGCTGCGGGCGATCGAGATCGACATGAAGGGGGTGCAGGCGAAAATCGATGCGATCAAGAAGGTGCAATCCCAACCATCGACCAGATCGGAGATCGCCCGGACGCTCGATCGAATGTTGATCGAACAGGACATCGAGATGGCGGGGCTGCTTGCCCGGATGCAGGCAACGGAGTTCTATCGAGGTAACGCCGCCAAATGGCTGTGTCTATGGCGAGAATCCAAGCAGACACTTAACGACATCAACAACAAGGAGGCTGTTCTGAGCAGAGCTGATAAGGAAGTAAAACGTATGGAACAGATACTCGCGAACCCTTCGTCGGCCTCCGCACATGGCTGGCAGGACCGCATGTACCCCGTGAAGATCGTGGACAACAAGGTCGTCATTCACCAAGTTCAGGTTAAGTGAAGGGTGATTCGGCCCCAAGGTTGAGCGCGGATCGGCGTCGGTGGCCCGGGCCGGCCGCCCCGCGACCAGCGGGAGACGCTCAACGGCATGACGTGGATTCTCTGTGCACTGGAGCGGGCGAGCAGCGGACTAAGGGCCTCACTCCGCTGTACTGGGCTGCCGGGCATGGGCGAACGGAGATGATCAGGTCGCTCATGAACGCTATTCGGGCTCCGGCACGTCGGCCGGCCAGGTGAAGAAGTCCTTGGGAATTGGCCCCGTCAGATCGAGATCAATGCGGACGAATCGCGCCACGAGCTCGTGCAGAGGCTTCGCGCGTTATGGGAAGGGCACTCCGCCGTATTGTTGTCGAGTTCAGAGTAAAAGGGAGCGGGGGGTCAGCCCCGACGTTCATCGGGATCTTCGACTGTCGGATCGCGGGTGTTCCGTTATCTGGCCAATCATTCGGGGTCCGTGTCTTCGTCTTCCTCCGGCCACAGGCAGCAGTTGTTGGTCAAGAGCGTTCCGCGGACGGTGGCGTTTATAAGCTCACCGGACATGCCGGAGCCGGCCGATGGCGGTCCCATGCAGTAGGGCAGATTGGTCTGGCGAGCGTAGCCTGACCAGTTGAGGGAGAGGGCCACCGTGCCGCCGAGCACCGGGCTGAACTGCAGAAACGTGATCGTGCCCTCGCCCGCAAGTCCGGGCACGTGGGCGAAGGCGTAGCACTTGTCGGCCTGGGAGTCATAGAGTACTCCGTCGAAGGCGACCTCCGGCCCGTTCAAAGGGTACGTCTGCCCGACCACGATGTCGGCGTTCCAGATGAGGTAGACCTGAGCGATCGGCCAGCCCTGCTCGAAGCCTTCGACGGTCATGTACCAGGCCGGCTTGGCCGGTGGCGCATTGAGACCGTATACGGTACCGGGCACGACGTCGGCGACGGCCTCGATGTCCCCCACCTGGACGACCAGCCCGTCTTCGCTGCCGTGCCCGCGAATGTAGACGGATCGGCCTTCGTAGGTGATGTCGTAGGGCCCGGGCGGGATGGAGTCTATGACCACGGGGGTCGGTTCCTCGGTAAGGATTCTCGTCAGCGCCGACCAGCGAAACACGCCAGGCTCAATGGCGTTATACGACCAGTCCACCCACTCGTCGATCACGTTGGAGTCGCCGTATTTCTGCTCAAAGGGGGGAATGAACTTGTCGAGGTAGTCGTACTCCCCGCCGGGAATGTAGGAGCACACGAGCCGGACATCGCCGAAGAAGATCTTGTCGCGGTCCGAGTAGGGCTCAATGACCGGCACACCATTCTCGACGGGTCCGTCCGTGAATTCGCGCCAGGTGGTGCTGCTACTGTCGGGAGTACCGAAGTCAAAGACCTCGTGCACCTCGACCAGGAACCGATTGAAGAAGGGTGAGATAAGCCGGACGATTCGAGTGGGCTCGCCCATGAAGTCCGTCCCTGCGAGCAGTTGGACTTCATGCCGATGGCCGCCGATGGTGTGGACGCGCGATTGCCCGATGTGCCACGGATCATACACCCAGCCGGTGAAAACGGTCATAATCGTGCCGCTCGTCGGCTCGATATACGTGATGGCCATGTCAAACGTCTGGTTGGGGTCGGGATCGCCGCCGATGTCGATATCCTGATAGTACATGCCGGACCTTGATCCGCCGGCCGGCTCGTCGTCACCATTGCAGGGGTAAAGGCAGGGGCAAAGCCAAGGGCAAATGCACACGGCTCCGAGCAGCAGCACCAGGCTGAGAGAAACACCTGAGATCAGGACAACGGTTCGGACGAAACGACTCCGAGTCATGGCAGTCTCCTATGAGCACACGTCTCCGTGAATCGCAACTCCCCCCTCAGGCCGACGGCTGGAATGGCACCGGTCAGGATACGGCTATCGCATACCCGGAGTCAAGGTTGTCCTTGAGGCGCGCAAGGGGAGAAAGACGACTACTCCGCTTGATCGTTCTCATCGTGGTAGCCCAGGAAGGCACGAGGTTTCACCGCCTTCTTTGCGAGCATCCCCAGTAGCGGGTTCGACCGCCGCATCACTGCGGCGGCTCGGATCAAGCGCGGCTCGGATCAGGGACGGTCGGATCAGGGGCAACCGCCTTGCGTGGCGTTTTCGGGGGTTGCGGGGGGTCCCAGCCTTTTTGAATCACCACCAGATCGAATCGACGTACCGGCACAGGACAGCCGTCCTTGGCTCTCCCGTCGTGGAAGGAAGATCGATTTCGTGCGACGAGATGCTGAGAATCGCCGCCTCGGACGATTGGGGGAGGAGTTTGTCCTCGACCTGGAGCAACGGCGATTGCGGGAACAGGGTCGAGATGACCTGGCGGGACGGGTCGAGTGGATTGCCCAGACCAAGGGCGACGGCATCGGATTCGATATTCTGTCGTTTAGCGAAGACGACGAGTGCGAACGGCTGGTGGAGGTCAAGACGACGGGGCTGGGCAAGTTCTTTCCCTTCTACGTAACCAGAACGGAGGTTCGATGCTCTCAGGACACCGATCAGCGATATCACTTGTACCGGGTTTTCGATTTCTCGACTTCACCTCGGCTATATGTACTCCGAGGGTCGCTCTCGGAGACCTGCCGACTTGATCCGGTGCAGTATCGGGCGGCAATCTGAACATGCCGAGAGCACTATGATATGACCGATCCTGACGACCAACTGAATGGGTACGCTCGAGCCACCGTCTCCACGACGTGACGCTCCCACGGATCGATCTCGTCGGGCGGAGGACCGCGGCGAGTAGCGGGCTTGTCCAATGAGACCGGCTGTCGGCTCGCCGACTCGTGCCGGTACCACCGGCTTCGACCGCCCACCCCGGCCAACACGTGCTTCAGCCGTACCCGGCCATCCGACGCCGCGATCTCGGTCTTCAACTGTTGCCGTTCGCCGTCCGACCATGCGACCCGTCCACTTTTTTTTGAAGGAAGCGGTTCGCCACCGTCAGCTCACCGATGATCATCTCCCGCTCGGCCAGCTCACGCCGCAACTGTTTGACTTCCGCCTGAGCCATGGCCGAGTCGCCGTGGCCCATGAGCCGATCTCGGCCGGCCGCCAGGAATTCGTCCTTCCACCGCCGCAGCGTGTTGGCGCTGACCTGGTGGCGGCGGGCCAGTCGTCAGGCCCGGCCTCTTGATTCTTGGATGCATCGGCCACTGGCGGATCCGAACATAAGCCTTGTATTCACAGTAGTTTAGCTTCCTGCCGCTCATAGCCAAAGGAATCTCACGAATTTTTTCGTTTTTGCGTAACAAATCACGAATATGTTCGTCATAATATGGGGGGCTCGTGAAAGTCGTTTTCACGAGAGTCATTGTCGGCAGATAGGAGGAGGCCTGATGCCCAGAAGACCCTCGCCCACCCTGACGGAAGTGGAATTGCAGATCCTCGCCGCCCTTTGGGAACGCGGGCCCAGCACGGTGCGGGAGGTCCACAACGCCCTCGAGGATGACCGGGATACGGGGTACTCCACCACGCTAAAGATGATGCAGGTCATGACCGAGAAGGGCTTGCTCCTCAAAGACGAGGATCAGCGGCCGCAGGTCTACCGACCCGCGATTTCTCAGGAACAAGCCCAGATGCAATTCGTGGACGATCTCATCCAGCGGGTCTTTGGCGGCGCGGCTGACAAACTCATCCTTCGGGCCATCACCTCCCGTCACATCTCTGCTGACGATCTCACACAAATCAGGAAGCTCCTCAGGAAGCTGGAAGGAGATTCGAGATGAGCGGGCTCGATCAATTGCTTTCAGCCGAGCTCATCGAACGTCTCGGTTGGACGCTTCTCCATTCCTTATGGCAAGGCACTGTGGTGGCTGCGGTGTTCGCGCTGCTGCTGTTGTTCATTCCGAGCACGAGGCCAAACGCCCGCTACGCTGCAGGGGGCGTTTCGTTGTTTACCATCCTGGTGGTCGGTGCAGTGACGTTCTTCGTGATCGAACCGTCAGATCCGGACGTCACCTGGGAGTCGGTCTCATCTCTGGAGGCTGGGCCGGCGATCGTCGAGCCGATGACTGACGACTTCGCCGGGTTGAAAGGAGTGAAGGCCCCCGCGGCCGTTTCAGTCGATTACGCAGCGCCCGTCGAGGAGAAAACACGGCCAGAGGCTCAGGGCACGGCGGACCTCTCCTCAACAAGCCCTGCGTCCGCCGAACCGCTGAGCCACCGCGTCTTTACGTTCACTGAGCCGTTTCTGCCGTGGCTGGTCCTGCTATGGCTGCTGGGGGTCTTT
>Ga0307434_1001907_pt1 | contig 10553 bp, 10 predicted proteins | sample SalMarWE160220MG_FD_202156 | JGI IMG/M metagenome (GOLD analysis project Ga0307434, IMG submission 202156) | Salt marsh sediment microbial communities from the Plum Island Ecosystem LTER, Massachusetts, United States - WE1603-220 | ecosystem: Environmental > Aquatic > Marine > Intertidal zone >...
CCGGACAAAAATGAAAGGGAAAGGCAGTTGGACGGATTGCTCGACGAATTTAACATTGCGAGGTTGAGGAAGTCACCGTCAATCGCCTTATCCGGCGGCGAGCGCCGTCGGGTTGAAATAGCCCGAGCGCTTGCCAGTCGACCGTCGTACATGCTCCTCGATGAACCTTTTGCCGGCATTGACCCCATCGCCATTGGAGATATACGTGAATTAGTCATCCATCTGACTCAGCGCGGAATAGGCGTACTTATTACCGATCACAATGTTCGTGAAACACTGGAACTCATTGACCGCGCCTATATCATTCATGATGGGCAAGTCCTGACCGAAGGGACACCGCAGCATATTATTTCCAACGAAGATGTCCGCCGGGTCTATCTCGGTGACATGTTCGAATAACAATCTGATTTGGGCGGGACCTGGAAAATGGCATTGTCAGCAAAACTGGAACTAAGACAGAGCCAGTCACTTGTGATGACGCCTCAGTTGCAACAAGCCATAAAGCTGCTGCAGCTTTCTAATCTTGAACTCAATGAATTTGTCGAAGCCGAGCTCGAAAAAAACCCGCTTCTCGAACGGCGGGAAAATGTAAGTTCAGAAGTTCAGGGCAGTGAACCGTCGTCAGACCAGGAACTGTCACGAAAAGATTCTGATCCTCAAATGGCTGACGATTGGATAGGAAATACCTCCGATGGAACAACTGGCGACCCCGTCGGTGAACTCGATGCCGATATAGACAATGTATACACAGATGGAAAAGATGGAATCGCAGAACATCTCTCGGATCCAAGCTGGAAATCATTGTCTTCAAGCAACAATTCGTCGTCTGGAGAAAGGGTCAATCTCGAAAGCTTCGTTTCCGAAGAGGTCACTCTGACGGATCATTTAACCGAGCAGTTGCACCTTGCTATATCTGACCCTGTTAAGCGTCTCATAGGTCTGCACATGATAGATATGGTTGATGACGCGGGCTATCTGCGCGGCAATCTGGAAAATCTGGCGCGGATGCTGGCAGCCCCTATGGAGTTGCTGGGGGAAACACTTTCAATTCTGCAAACATTTGATCCGGCAGGCGTATTTGCACGTAACCTGAACGAGTGCTTGTCACTGCAACTCGTAGATCAGAACCGGTATGATCCAATAATTGCAAAACTATTAGATAATCTACATCTGCTTGCTTCTCATGATATGGACGCCCTCAACCGGGTGTGCGGAGGTAATCGAGAGGAGCTTGCAGATATGATTCTTGAAATCAAAAAACTTAATCCCAAACCCGGACTGAAATTTGGCAGTGTGACGGTCCAGCCGGTCGTTCCTGATATTTCAGTTCGCCCCAGAGCGGACGGAACCTGGCATGTCGAGCTGAATAGCGACACACTTCCCAAAGTACTGGTCAATCGGTCATATCATACTATTGTCTCAAAAACGTCGATCTCCGCTGAAGACAGAACTTATCTGAATGATTGTCTGCAGACTGCAAACTGGCTGGTCAAAAGTCTGGATCAGAGAGCGAGAACCATTCTAAAAGTCGCCAACGAAATTGTTCGTCAGCAGGATGCATTTCTGACTCATGGAATTCAATACCTCAGACCTTTGAATCTGAGAACCGTCGCAGATGCGATTTCAATGCATGAATCTACCGTCAGTCGCGTGACTTCCAACAAGTACATGGAAACCAATCGCGGTATTTTCGAACTAAAATATTTCTTTACTTCGGCAATCGCTTCGTCAAGTTCTTCGCAAGCTCATTCATCTGAATCCGTACGACACCGCATTCGGCAACTAATAGACAATGAGCAGTTGGGAAATGTACTGTCTGACGATAAGATCGTAGTACGATTAAAAGCAGAGGGCATCGACATTGCCCGAAGAACCGTTGCGAAATACCGCGAGGCCATGCACATACCTTCATCAGTGCAAAGAAGGCGAAAGTTGAAAATTGCAGCACGCACTTAATCGCGCTCTCAATTCGTTAATACTAACTTCATGATGTTAAACAGAAAAACATTTTGTACCGATTAGATTTTATATTTTTTAGTAATTAACAATAGGTTCAAACTTGCAATTGACAATTACAAATCTTTGGGTCTACTTTCTGCTCTCAGAAATTCGGTATGCAGGACCAACCGTGAATCGCTTAGTTTATAAATTTTCACTTATCGGTTTGACGCGTTAGCTTATGGTCGTATTTTTCACCATGATGTCGAAAGTGACCAACCGATCAAATTAACTATGACATTACAGATTACAGGCAAAAATTTAGATGTTGGGGTTCCATTGAGACGCCACATTTCTGACCGAATACATTATACTGTTGAGAAGTATATTGGTCCTCTTCTTTCTGGGCATATCAGGATAGAAAAAGAGAGGGCGTACTTTGTGACGGATTGTTCCATCAAGCTGAGTTCGGGTTTGGAACTACAATCGCACGGTTCGGCTAGTGACGCTTATGCAAGCGCTGATCTTGCGGTGGAACGTTTAGAAAAACGTCTTCGAAGATATAAAAGGCGACTTAAAAACCATCACGGAAAACAGCCATCGGACATCAAAGAAATTCAATCTATGATGGATTATACCGTGCAGGCCGGTGACGACGATGCGGAAAATATGGATGAGCACAATCCCATCATTATTGCTGAAACCAAAACCATGATTAACGAATTTTCTGTTCGAGAAGCGGTGATGCAGTTGGATCTGTCAAACAGATCTTTTCTGATCTTCATGAACGCTAGAGATGGAAAGCTGAATGTTGTTTATCGAAGAGGCGACGGAAACATAGGTTGGATAGATCCCGGGGTTCAAGTGTCATGAATTCAACTCATCGTTTCCTGAAAATTTCGTATCAATCAAACTCACGCCTTTTTTTCTTACAAAGTGTGCATTAGGAGTTGCAGAATTTAGAGGAATTCGTCGGAATATGGATCTAGGTGATCTGATAACTCCCGAAAGTGTCATTCCGTCACTGAGGGCTCAAAGCAAGAAGCAGTTACTTCAGGAAGTTGCGCTTCATGCATCGAAAATTACGAACATTGATCAGAGGAAAATTTTTGATACTCTGCTTCAGCGGGAGAGGCTGGGGTCAACGGGTATAGGTCAGGGCATTGCTATACCCCACGGAAAGCTTCCAAATCTCGATCGCATTGTGTGTTTTTTCGTCAGGCTCGAACATCCTATCGAATTCGATTCAATTGACGATCAACCGGTGGATCTGATTTTTTTATTGCTCGCCCCGGAAAGTGCGGGTGCCGATCATCTAAAGGCGCTTGCCAGAATATCTCGATTGCTCAGAGAACCTGCTGCAATTGAAAAAATAAGGACATCTGAGAATTCATCGTCCCTGTTTGCTGTGCTGACTGAACCCATCGCATCGCATCACGCCGCCTGACGTTTGCAATCTACGTCTTACCTCTCTCACAACAATTATAATTGGAATACCGATATAATTGGAATACCGACATTGCATTGAATAGCCGGCATTAGTGGATGCTCACAGGCCGGAGATTATGCTCTCTTGCATTGCTGACTGCAGCTGAACGGGTATCGGCTAGTGCGATCGGCGTGCCGTCGGCAGCGTGCACGGCAAAGATTTTGATGCCATCTGGAATATCTCTTAAAGCCGGAAACAGTTCCTGTGCCTTATCCGATGTCATTTCCTTTATGTAAGCCAATTCGCCTCCACCGAGATGGGCAAATTCAAATTCGCTCATAAATCCACCTACTTCTGGTTTCTCCGTTTTTGGATCCATCACGCTCTCCTCTTCATTAGGCAGTAAAGCTTGAACTGTGTCAGTCACGACAATTCGCGCCTTTTGATGGTTGTATAATTCTGATAGGCCCGACATAGACTAGATCAAAACCAGGACAGTATTCAGGCTTCCTCCTGTCCGATTTCAATTTTTTGAATGAGATTTTCCTTTTCAGGACGTGCGAGGTCAATTGACAAAAGTCCATTCCTGAGATCGGCTCTCAATACTTCAATATCGTCGGCTAACACGAATGACTTTTTAAACTGACGCGCAGCTATTCCGCGATGAAGAAATTCTCTTGATTTATCATCGAGCTGCTTACCCTTAATGGACAGCTGCTTGTTCTCCACGGAGATATCCAGTTCATCCCGGCTAAATCCCGCAACCGCCAACGTAATCCGAAGGCCCTCACCTCGGCCCGGTTCGAGCTCCAACCTCTCAATATTGTAAGGAGGATAGCCATCACCCGCGCCTTTGGTAACGCGATCAAGCAAACGTTCAATCTCATCAAATCCAAGCAAAAGTGGGCTGTTTAGAAGTGACATACGTGACATCAAAATTAAGTCCTCACACAAGCGACTGTAAATGTCTTGATTAACAGGCTATGCCCTTAATGGCACACAACCTATTGCCCGGCCTCAATCATGTAATTCTTAAGCACCTGACAAATTCTGAATTGTATATAGGTTCCCGAGTCATAAAATGCAAGAAATCCATCTGAATCGACCTGACAACGGAATTTGCGGCAACCAAACCCGTTAAGTTTGCCATCTGGTTGACCTCTTCCGGTAAAAATTCTTTCCTTAAGTATCTGTTATTTAAGGAGGAAAATTTGGTTTGGTTCCGCCAAACCAGCCGGGTTTAATGAAAAAAATAATGAGCGATCAACAAGCTGCCATGCACCGGCTCAGTTCGTCAGAGTTCCGTATTCTGCATTGCGTCAGACATCGTCGGAAAATTTCCAGTTTATGCTCTTTCGTATCGTAGTTCTGTACAGATCTGACATTTTTGGCGTTCGATGCCTTGGATTGCCAGCAGACCTTCTTTCTCTGATTGATGGCGGCTTCCACTGCGCCCAAAGTGGGGGCTGATGTATGAATTTTTGCTCCTGTAGACTTTTTAAATGAAATCAGAGCATTCTCGGAAAGCTGTCCCCATAGCCCGTCGATTTCACCACGATAACAGCCAAGACGTTTTAATTCGACTTGCAATGTACGAACCACCGAAGAATTTTCAGGAGCTAATACATTCAAGCGACTTATCGTGGCCTGACGTTTTTTCTCATAGTCATCGGAAACATATTTCTTCGCCGAAATTTTATCCGTTCGTTGCGGACTGATTGCTGAATTGGTCTTTTCCGCAGTTAGAGAAGACGGCCGGGAAACATAACCGCCATTGTCATTGTCATTTCCATTCGAATTACTCATGGAATTTGTTCTGTCGCCAGGAGCCTTGAATGTATTTTCGTTATCCGATTTGGATTGGACTGAGTTAATCGTTTCTTCCAAATTTTTGTTATTGTTTTTAGAATTATCGTATGGCTGAGAATTACGTCTCTGCCTCAGCGATCCGGTCATATTTTCGTTGTTCGCACCTTTGGCAAGGGATTTGTAATTGTTCTTAATCGGCTGACTCTGGGAATTCTCTGCGAACTGATTTTTTATTGTGTTGTTCTTTCTATGAGAGACCTTGTTCGGGTCGGCATCAAGTCGCGCCTTTGTCGCCTCTGCTTCGAGTTGTCTCGCAACTTCATTCAAGGCCTGTTCTGTATTGTTCTTTAAATACCACCCAGCACCAGTCAGCGACAAAACCAGCAACGCTGCTGCCAATACCAGATAAATGGCCCCACGAGACATGAATGACCTCAGAAAGATAATTTCACAATCCTGATAATTTAATCAAATTGGTGAATATTGAATTAAACTAACCGAAATGATTGATAATAATGGCTAATTTAAGTCTTTTAAACATTCAAGAACGAACCAGCTTTGAACCAGTAACGGGTGAAAACAGAGAATTGGCTTATGCGCAAAGGTCGCCTCTTGAAGCATTAGCAACACGAAACCTGCCAGGGTGAATATGTTACGGGACAGATCCGGGTTCACACTAGTAATGGCCACATAATCAGATGTGCGCAACGATAACCGTTGGAATGAACGTATGGCCGGGGTTTTCCAGAACGCATTACTCCCCGTTTAAGCGGTGGCTATATCCCAAACAACGCCCTGAGACGCGTTCAGCCATCGCGAGAGCCTGCTCTTAATGCTTTTCGCAATCTAGTCGTGCATTGGCGGCTCGATCACGCCCGCACCACAAATGCAGATTAACAAATTGTTTACGTCTTGTCACATCGAACAACGGGTCAGATGTTGACCTGATCGATCTCTATGTCCAGCAAACAAACCAGACCTTTAAGTTAGCTCACCAGCGATTATTTGCCGTTCTGGTTTCCGCCCAATGGCAGCGAATAAACCAATAGATCCATTCATGAACTTACTAAATCATAGAGTCGTAGCGGGAATTCCATTCACGAGATTGATTGACGGCCCAAATGCGGTATGATAGTTCAGCGTGTCGCCATCAAGTCAGCTGAGAACTTCCGCGTGGGATTGCATTCTATCGGAAGTCCGTTGTTATTGTTGGAAAACGAAATTGTCAGAAAATATCAAGGTTCTGGGGCCATAGCTCAGTTGGGAGAGCGCGTGAATGGCATTCACGAGGTCGGCGGTTCGATCCCGCCTGGCTCCACCATTAATTTTCGATATTTTAATTTCGTGGCCCAACGGTGGCCCATTTATCGACAGTACTATCCGCCGTTTTGCTGCCTCCGATATGCTGTCTTACATCGTGCCGAACAATATTTTCGTTTGTCGCTATGACCGGTGCCCGGCCCCACTGCAAAAAAATCTTCGCAGTTTAAACACCGTTTTATGTTGTGGTCCTCTGATGCTAGCTGAAACAATTGAGCCCAAACGAATGACAATAAGCTCTTGGCTTTGAATACGTGTACCGGCGTCCGATTTTTGGAGTCATAGTCAATTGTCGTGGTGTATTGACCAAATCCATTCTGCGGTATGATTTTGCGGAGATCATCGAATTTTTTTTGCTCAATATGAGATAATGCGGAACCTACACTACCTACAATTGGCCATGTCATTTTGACGAGGTCCATTCCTAATTCTTCATTATCGTCCTCAAGCAGTCCCCACTTTCCAGCAAATTTGATCATTCTTTCTATGTCAAATTTTACGTTAGCTAAATCAATTGCAATTGGATCTTTAGTGCTGTTGACGGGTGACGGCCAGACAAACCGACCGCGTTCCAGCCGCTTCGAGAACAGACACGCGCCCTAGTTATCCCACCAGATGATCTTCACTAAATCTCCGCACTACTGGTCCCCATTGCGAAAGAAAGGTACGAACCTCGGCCTCGTGTGCTAAATTTCGAACGGGTTCCGGGTCTGGTATCCAGATGTTAAGCTGGAACGCGCCATTGGAACCTGCGCGCATTTCCTCGACCCAGTTTGAAATTGTTTCCGGGGACATCAACAATGCACCGCATGAACCCATTCCTCCAGCATTGGCAACAGCAATTGAGAGTGAAACCGGCGGAGAGACCTCCTCCGAGATGGCAAGGAAGGAGAAATGCAGCCAAAGGACGGTTTTCAGAATTTTGGCTGGTTATAGTGAAGATAAGGCTTCCGTTTGAGTTTGCAGTTGGGACGCCCGATCTTCCAAGTGGCATTGGGGTGCCATTGCTTCCAAGTTTAGAAGAAGCTAAAAGCAACGAGGCCTATCGAAAAATGATGCCGCGGTTGGTCAGTTATAGCGTGAAACAGACGCAAAAAGCCGAAGGCGGTATCCTGGTCAATAACGCTGGATCTTTCAGCATCAAGTTTGCTCTGCTTAGTGTTGTTGGATGACCCATAAATGTCTAAGGAAGTTCCCCAATGACCAATACGTTCATGACACCAGCAAAGCCCTTACAAGAACATTCCGTGCCGCTGTTCTGGCCATACGCTGCGGCGATAGAAATGCAGGAAGCTGGCCTTCTCCTGTTTCAGGACAATGTGCGGTATCTGGTTGAGGCGGCAAAGCTGGAAGCGCCTGAGCCGCCCAAATGGGCAAGCTATAACAGTCTTGTTTTAGATCTAGATACGATGAAACTCAGAGATTTTTCCGTACGCACTGGTGAAACCAATGGGTACCCCATTCTTATCGACGCCCCCTACGCGGGGCATAGCGCTGCCATCGTTGACTTCGCCAAGGGACAAAGCCTCGTCGAAACACTTCTGGACGCGGGGCTTGAGCGAGTCTTTGTGACGGACTGGAAAGGTGCTAGTGAGCAGATGCGCGATTTCGATATCGACAAATATTTGGCTGAGATTAATGTCGCCATAGATGATCTGGGTGGCCTTGTTAATCTTGTGGGGCTATGCCAGGGGGGGTGGATGTCGGCGATGTATGCTTGCCGTTTTCCCGAGAAAGTGAATACCCTGGTTCTGGCAGGCGCACCGATCGACACGGACGCTGGCAATGGTTCGATTAAAAAGATCGCTCACGAAATGCCAATCAGCCTTTATGAAGAAATGGTTGTTGCTGGTGGCGGCCGGATGCTGGGTCAATACATGCTCGCCGGATGGAAGAATATGCATCCAGGAGAGCAGTATGTCGGCAAATTCATAGATCTCTATGAGCATATCGAGGATAAATGCTTTATAAAGCGCACAGAGCAGTTCGAACGCTGGTATGAGAATCCAATTGACCTCCCCGGTGTCTATTACATGCAGGTGATCCAGCTTCTTTTCAAGGAAAACCGCTTTGCCAAGGGCGAGTTCGTGGGCCTTGGGAAGAGGCTGTCGCTCAAGGACGTAAAAATTCCTGTGTTCCTATTGGCGGGTGACGCCGACGATATAACAACCAAGGAGCAGGTCTTCGAAGCGGAAGGTCTGCTTGGCACTTGCAAAGATAAGATTGAAAAAAGACTGGTTCCAGGTGGGCACATCGGCCTTTTCATGGGTACGCGAACGTTAAAGGAGGTTTGGCCTGAAATCGCACAATGGATCATAGCAAATAACCCATAATGGTCACGACGGCTGTCAACCGTGGTAATAAGTGCGAAAGGAGAATTGATAATGATCGAAATATTGAAAAGCTACCCGAGCAACGTTCTTGCAGTTTCTGGAAAAGGCTCGATAACTGCACAAGACTACCGCGACACACTGATCCCCGAGGCCAGGCGCCGTATTGACGAACATGGCACGATCCGGTTGCTATGCCACCTTGGCCCCGAGTTCGATGGACTAACGGCTGGGGCTGCCTGGTCCGACCTCAAATTCGGCATTTCACGCTGGAACCAGATCGGTCGGATAGCGGTTGTTACTGATGTCGCTTGGGTTAAGGATGCCATTTTGCTGTTTGCACCAATCTTTCCTCACCCTGTTCGCACGTTTGCGAACACCGATTTGGAACAGGCAAAGAGATGGATCCGGGAAAAGGATGACGCTTCATGAGCCGCGGCGCACCGTTATGGGCCGGCGTTAAGCACTTGCAAGATTCAGGCACCGATCTCGGTCAAGGACTGTCCAGCGATGCCGTCAACAAGAAACATCAGCAATTTGGCCCGAACGCACTCATTGAAGAGAGAGCCAGTCTTCTTAAAAAGATTGCACACTATTTCTGGGGGCCCATACCCTGGATGATCGAAGCAGCAGCTATCCTCTCCCTCAGCCTTAGCGACTGGGCTGACTTCGCCATTATCATAACCATGCTTCTGGTTAATGCGGGTGTCGGTTTCTGGCAGGAAAACAAGGCAGGAAACGCGATAAACGCTCTAAGGCAACGTCTTGCTCTAACGTCGCGTGTCTTGAGGGACGGAATTTGGCAGACTGTTCCTGCACGAAATTTAGTCCCAGGTGATGTCGTGCTTCTTCGAATTGGTAATGTCGTACCGGCTGATATAAAGCTATTGAAAGGGGAATACCTTAGTGCAGATGAATCGGCTTTGACCGGAGAATCTCTGCCAGTCGATAAGAAGCTCGGCGACATGACCTACTCAGGTTCGATCATCAAATTAGGGGAAATGATCGGTGTCGTCATTGCAACCGGCATGAGAACCTATTTCGGCAAAACTGCGCAGCTTGTCCAAACAGCAGAAACCCGATCGCATTTCCAGCGTGCTGTTCTAGGCATAGGTAACTTTCTGATTTTGACGACAGTCGCGCTGGTCGCCGTCATTATTCTGGTCGCTGTCTTCCGCGGATCCCCATTTTGGCAGACCCTTCAGTTTTGTCTCATCCTAACCGTGGCGGCGATTCCTGTAGCACTTCCAACTGTGCTTTCAGTAACCATGGCGGTAGGTGCCGAAAAACTAGCGGCAATGAAGGCAATTGTCTCGCGCCTCGTCTCAATTGAAGAGCTGGCTGGCGTGGACATGCTTTGTGCCGACAAGACCGGAACGCTTACCCAGAACCAGCTCTCCATAGCCGCAGTGGAGCCAACTAAAGGCATCGATGAAGGGGAGTTGATGCTTGCTGCTAGTCTGGCCAGTAATCGCAACGATCCGGATGCCATTGACAAAGCCGTTCTGAAGGCGGCAGGCAAAAATGCTGATACCCAAGGTTATGAGATTACGGATTTTACACCCTTCGATCCAATCGTAAAGCGAACCGAAGCCAAGACCGCGCGGAGCGGCCGGACAATAATATTCAGTAAAGGTGCGCCCCAGGTCATCCTTGACTTGGTCAAATTAGACGCTGTTTCGCGGGCAGCCATCGAGGCAAAGGTCGATAGCTTTGGTAAGAAAGGT